>Ga0209311_1001060_pt1 | contig 23203 bp, 52 predicted proteins | sample AD_UKC045_MetaG_FD_184417 | JGI IMG/M metagenome (GOLD analysis project Ga0209311, IMG submission 184417) | Active sludge microbial communities of municipal wastewater-treating anaerobic digesters from USA - AD_UKC045_MetaG (SPAdes) (version 2) | ecosystem: Engineered > Bioreactor > Anaerobic >... | reverse complement strand
CTTCCGGTGGATTGCGTATTGCTTCTACAAGCGTACTATTGGCAAATCCAAGTGGCACTGCTTCATCACCGGAATATATTGCATTCAAATCATCAAGATATTTTCCCGAAACAGCACCACATTTGCAGGTTCTTATTTCACCTTGAATGAGTCTGATGACATCCTGACAATTTTTACAGAGTAGTAATTTCATTTTCTTTCAACTCTATTAATTTCGTTATTACTGATATTGACAATCCTTACGGTCTTGTCTTGATAATATTCAAGAAACATTACAATAGTTCTCCACAATGCTTCCAATCTGCTTTCAACATCCAATCTTTGTATTTGAAAATATCTGGTAGTACCGTCTTCCTGAACACTTCCTGATATATCAGTATAATAATCTTCAAGCATATTAAAACCGATGTGGTCTGCAAGATTATTCTTCACATCTTTGGCTTTGGAATAGTTTGCAGAGTGTACGCAAAAGCCTAAATCTTCCAGTTTGACAACTGCTTTCATCAAATAGTTCCAATCCCTATGAAAAGGCAAATCCAAATGTGGATAATTGCTTTGAATGGAGTATGCAACATATTTTGCCGAACCATTGATTTCATACCACGTACTTGAACCAAATAGTGATTGCACTTCATCCTGAAACCATCCAATGAACTTAGCAATCTTTTCGTTACCTTCGGTTATTTCTTTTTGTGTGAGCATCTTAGTCAATGTCATATTTGGTTACAACCCGTTCTGCTCTTGGGGAAACCATTCTGCCTTTGATTATCAGCACACCTTCACCCCAATAATTAGTATCAGGGTCGTTAGGAAGTTCGGTAAACGCATCCCTGTATTCACCATCGTCCAAGTCACGAAGCAGTTCTTCTTTGGTGACTGCTCTAACGGTTGTATCACCGTCAGAGTTTCTTATTACAAAATATGTTTCTTCCATATTACTTTAAGTTTTCAATTTTCCTTTTCAATTTAAATGATTTAGTATTTCTTTCAGTCTTGGAGATATTCTTTTTTCAGCTTCCTGTTTTTCAAGGAAACCTGCCCAATCAACTTCTTCTTTTTGTAATTTGAATATGTCGGGATGTAATTCTTCATAAATCCAAACCACAAAATATGCTACTTTCTTATATGGAGCACCACCAGATTTTTTTCTATATTCAACCCACTGCGGTTCAAGATATATTGAATTTTCGCATTTTCTTATGTCAATTCCAAGTTCTTCTTCTGCTTCCCTAAATGCTGCAGTTATTAATTCCTCACCTTCTTCAACTTCCCCTTTAGGTATGCTGAAAGTGCCATACCAAGGAGCATTGGTAGGATGCACCAAAAGTATTTTATTGTCGTGTATTATAAGTAAACCTGCTGAAATCACCATACTAAAATCCGGTTATTCTGTTTTTATATACCCAATCGTATAACATTACAATTGCTTTGAGATTATCCTTTACTGCTTCAGGCGGGGTATCGTTTTTATAATATCCAGTAGCAGTAATCATGGATTCAAGCAGTTCCTTTGGTGTACTGGCAGTTCTACCTTCGTAATAACCAATCAACCATTCAAGTGTTGTGATATATGCTGTCTTATCCTCAATGTAGCCTTTTGGAAATGGCGATTGTGGATACATTATATTTGCATAATATCTCTTTAACTTGCGGAGTTTTCTTTTTTTGAACATGATTAACAAGTATAATAAACTTTAAAATATTTTCCATTGCTAAGTGGAAACAAAAGATAGCCACTGTAATCGTCTTCACAACATCCGGTTGTTTGCCACACATAATAATGGTCAATTTTCCTCACATCATCAAACGATGTTTTCATGTAAAGAAGTTTTTGCTCATCATCTTTTATTCTGGCATGTTGGTATGTTGAATAACCCCCTCTTTTTTCATCGGTGAGAACGATTTCAACAATACCGTCTGGTTGCCAATACGACATGTCACTGTTCAGCCATCTGTAAAGACCGACAATATTTATTAATCCCCTGAGTTGTGCTTTATAAGCATTTTTTTGCTTTCTCATTGCACGTTCTTCTTTTCGCATCATTGAAGCCAAATCATCCATAGTATCACTATTGATTAATATCTTCAGATTGTCAGCGTCCACTTCCGGTGGATTATTTACCACTATCTTTTTCATTGCTTTTTGCTATTGGGTCGGTGTTTTCCTGCGAACAATCGTTTTTCAGTATTGCCATAGTGCCTTCGAATTCAAGTGCTTCTCCAACCAATATTTTGAAGTACATCATTTCATTGCGATTATAATTTCTTTCTTTACAGAAAGCAATAAATCTTTTTTGAATATCTTCTGGAACAAACGTTTTTATAAAATCATTTGCTTCTTTCCAGTAATTAGGGTCGTTGTTAATTTTTTCTTCCATATTATCTGTCGTATCTATGTGAGTAAACAAAATCAAAGTCGGGCAGAGGAATTTCATTCTTTATAAAGTAAAGATACACTGCCTTGTAAATACAGATTTCTGAAATCCATGAAAGGTTTTCAATATCTTCCGGGGTATTGCAAGCACCATAATAACCAACACCAAGAGCATAAAGAGTTGCTTTAACGCCCTGCAGTTCAGCTTCCATCTTGGTATATGCACGAGAACCGACTGTCATTTCAACAGTAGTATCGCCATACCATCTGCACACATCGCCCATCACCTTAGAGATAATTTCTTTATGGTTGTCTTTAGTAATTTTCAAAGGGGTTTTGGGATACCTATTCATCCCATATTCATGTTTCGTTTCGGGATGATATGTTTCATCAATCAAATCGAAATGCTTTTTGTGATATCCAATTGCCCACGCCATTGAATGTTGAGTTTCAAAAACTGCAACATCCCAAAACTTTTGTTTTTCTTCGGGAGTTTTGCCTTTGATAATATCACCCTTTCCTTCCATCCAGTCATAGAAGTCCTGATATTCAAACCAGCCGAAATTGAAACAAACCTGATTACTTGGGTTGAGCCATATCATGACTTTTCCATTTATGTCAGATTCTCTCAAATCACTGTTTATTGCACCACAAACGGGGTGTTTCTTAATGGCTTCCACGAGTTTTTCGTGTTCGGTAGGAGCAATTTTCTTTCTAAGTTTTTCTAAGAATTTCATTGTTTCGTTTTTTTACTTATACGACAAAGATATAAAAATGTTACAAACATTCAATTATTTTATGCTAAAATCGAATTATTGGTGTCTTTATCTTTTTGTGTCAGTTGATTTGATTCCCAATATGCAACAGCATCCTGCCATGAAGCAAATGTTTTAATTCTGTTTCGTCCAGTCCACCAAGAATCGCTATCAGTTATTTTTGGCTTGGGAAGTTTACTGACAATTCCTTTTATCAATGACTCCAATGGTCTGATAAGAAAATCCATTTCTTCGTCAGTATTGTCGCCTTTATCCCATACTTCCTGTAATTCAACTTCCAGTTCTTCCAATGACATCAAGGCATATGGTTTTCTTTTTGATACGACTTTCATTTTTCTGTTTTTCGTCAAAACTTCGACAATTTCTCCGACAGTCATTTTCATGATTTCATTGAAATCTTCACGCTTGAGTTTCGGAGCAACACTGAATTGGCAAGCAAGTCCAATGATGTCTGTTTGCCATGTCGCATCAGGTCGTCTGTCAAGTTCATCGAATGCCATTGACAGAACTCTGAATTTTTCTGCAAGCGATACTTCTGAACGTTTCATATATTTTCTTTTTTTGCGACAACATCAACAAATTCCCTTACAGTTCCATCAGGATTGAAAACAAGGTTTTGGGGAATCTGGCATACTCTCAGGATACATCTACCAAATTCATCGTTAATTCTGACAACAGCACCCATTGGTTTATTGTCGAATTGTATTTCAAATGTTCCGGTAATTGTTTCCATATTAATTTTCGTATGCTTTGTTAACGATTTCCATTTCTTCTTTGGTCATCGGCACAACCTTGTAGCCAAATCCCTGTTCACTTGCCCATTCAAGGCACTCTTTATATGTGCCACAATAGACTTCATTACCTTCATCTTCATGGTAAACCATGTCGATTACCTTATGAGTTTTCTTTATCATTGCCATGTTATGCTTGTATTGAATTTCGTTTTAAATCTCTGCAGTTTTTCAGCCAGCACAATAAATCCTGATTTCTTTGCCAATCATCTTTTTTGTCAAAATCACTGTGTGCCAACCATAAATGCTGACAAACTTTGCCACGTTTGGTGAATTTTGCATAGTGCCTAACCAGTTTTATACCATGCTCTTTCGCCAGATTTACTGTCTGTTTAAGAGCAGGATATTTCCTGATAGCATCTGATATTGAATTATATTCACCTTTCATAGTGCCATTTATTTCTACGCAATTATACGAATAATTTTTGAATATGTTACAAAAAAACCCCACTTTTTTTGATGAGTGGGGTTTTTACCTAACTAAAACCTAAACATATGAATACAAACAATCCTACTTACTTCCCTTTTCAATTCCTTCCATGAGAATTCTTTTCTGCACACCACAGACAGTTATCAATTCATTTAAAAGTTCCTCTTTATTGAAGAATATTCCTGTTGCGAATTGGTACATCACATCCCAACGTTCAGGTTCTTCATCAAAAAGGATATATCCTTTCTTGCCCTGACCAAGCATGTAACCAAGTTCCAAGTGTCCTGACTTACCTGCTGGCATAACCATTACACCAATACCAAGTCTGTCGATGTGAAATTTATCAAATTCAAATACGTGTTTTCCTGCCCAATTACTGAGTGCTTGTTTGTATGTGCTTCCACGAACCTTTTCATATTTGCGCCAGAAATCATCGGCTTCCGGACCGGGTGAGAACCAATCATCAAATACTTCCACACCAAGCGTATCTCTCAGTTCTTTTGCAAATTGGGGAATTTTTTTGTTTTTCAGACTTCCGATTACATAGATGCCTGTCGGATTTACGGGTACATTTAAAACGTTATTCATGCGATAATATTTAATTGTTTAAATTACATGGCGAAAATAAATTATTATTTTGAAAAGTGCAAGACTTTTTAAAAATCAATACAAATCTTCGCTAAATAATATATCGCTATGGTATGGATTTATCACCTGATTGGCTTCTAATGCGATTTTCATCCCTTCTTTCCGGTCAACAAACCTGTTGGTGCTTGTAAGAAAACCCTGCACTTCTTCACCTGCTTCATGCTGCATTTTGCCTGTCATCGCAATCATTTGATATAAGCATTGCAAATGTCGCTGTGCACAAAAGATTATACCTCTGTCACAGTTAACTGGACGCAAATGCGTTGGTGGAAAATCTGTGTAAACCAGAGGTAAATCCTTATACCAAATTGCAGCGCAAAGTATTCTTTCTGCCATGTGATTTATTTATCGGTGTACCAAAAGGTGTGCCCCGTGTTATTGAACATAACGTCAGTGATTCCACATTTTTCAAGAACTTTCAGAAGTTCAGGTCTGAAATTATCTTTAAACGTAAAGAATTCTTCCGAGAGATATTTATTATGCTTCAATTTTATTTCAATTGTAGGCAACAGATTAAGATTTTCAGATTTATCAAACCTGATTAGGGACTTGAAAAAGTGACTGTTCAGTTTCTTTATGGTACTGTTCAGTTTCACAAAATCAATTGATGTTCCAGCTACGTTTTCTTCATACGATGAACAAACGCCAAGACATCTGTTTGATTTCACTTTTTCGTTGCAGCATTTGTGTCTGCCCTGTGCGCAGTCATAATGCACGCATTTTTCCACCGATTTTTCTGCCTCTTCCATTTAAAGTATAATTTTTGGAACAACCAAATTTTTTATTAAAATTTTGTTTGATTTTCTTTTCTTTCTTCCATTAGTGTGTTGATTACTTCATACACATCTTCCATACAGGTCTTATTCCACACCGTTTCAGCAATTGGAAAGAAACAATACTGTCGCCATCTTGGAAACCATTTGATTTCACCAATAACTTCATGATGATGTATATTTACAATATCAATTACTTTGGTTTTCCCTTTGACACAATTGACTGTGAACAAAAGATATTTGGTTTCTTTGATTACTTCGTTCATGTTATTTGTAGTCTTTTTTCCAGCGTTTCTTTTCCATGTATTCGATAAATTCTTCAGCCGTATCAAATTCTTTTGAATGCCATCCAATTGGACTTATACTACATTCACCGTCAGGAAATATTGTTAATCCAATGCCATCACTTTTACAAGCATATTCTTTCTTGTCAAGATATTCAAGCATTTCATCCAATGCTTTTATGGCATTCATTAATCGTTCCATTATACTAAATCCTCAATTTCTCTTATGGTTTTTTCAAGTTCAGCTTTGCATTTCTTCTTGAATTCTTCAAGCTGTTTTTTGCGGGTTTCTTCGTCTGCTTTGACAAGATTATAGCCACCACCTTCAGTTTTAACGGCAGTCCATTCCCAAGGTTTGTGTTCTGTAAACATATTATTTTATTTTAAATTTTTATATGAAATGTAATAGTTTATTAAACTGTTCCGAACTAATTGTACCATTTTTTATCCATTCATAAAGAACATCAGTACGTGACCTATTCATTGTTTCCTGAATGAATTTATCAAGCAATTTAGTGTTAATTTCTTTATGTGAAATTCTGCTGAGAATGATGTTCATTGGTATAAGAAAAGTTAATTCTTTTGCATTTTCCCTATCATGTTCAATTGGGTAAATGTGTTTGTGAAGCAACATTTTGTTAGTAAAGAAGTCAACAAAATTAAATCCTCTTTTAGTGCTGTGAACTAACACACCTTTTCTTGTTTTACCATCTACACATTTAAGATAGTATATGCCGTTGACTTTTAATCTGTATTGAGTGAGATTATACATTACTTTATTCTTCGTAAATCATACAGCATTGTTTGTATTTCTTACCACTACCACAGGGGCATTTATCGTTTCTTCCGGGTTTCTTTTCTGTTGGCAATTTATAATTGCAGTCAACAATTTCTTCCGGTATGCCTTCAATATGATTATATTCGTGCTGGAAAATCTGTGCATCAAAACCTTTGAAGATTTTATCACGAACCAAATTGCCATCAATGTCATAATAACCCACCAATACTGCAGGAAATCTTTCAGCAACTATTGCTTTCCCAATCCACGTCAAACAACCCTCTAATTTCGCTTCTTTATAGCCAAGGTATCCTAACACCACCGGGTCTATAATAAGCTGCCAGATGCCCGTTTTCGTGTCTCTATGGGCAAATATCCTTTGATTGAATCTCTCGCCATTCAATGCGCATTGATTTGCAGCCAAACCAACAGCATTTCTTTGTTCTTTTGCAAATTCGAGAAATGATAGGAACAGACCACGATGTTCTTTGATGTAGTTTTCATCCATAAGTTCCTGCAGAACTTTGGGAGTTTGCTGGTCTGGTATTATTTCAAAGTGATTCACGAGCTTCTTCCTCTTCCTTATTTTTTTCAACAATAAAATCATTCAGAAGTTTATCTGCTTCAAGATAAGTCAGTTCACCCCTGTCGAATTTGTCAAGAACTTCATTAAAATAAGCATATACTTTTTTTAATGAAGTAACATACCAAGGAAACACTTTTTGTTCTGATTTCTTGCAATGCTCTTTCATCCCTTCAGGACGTTTGGAGATTTCGAAAAAGCCAATGCCACCATTACAACCGTTTTCATATGTGGTGTGTTCACAATCATCACAAAGCGGTGCACCACAAACAAGCTGTCCGGTTTCCGGGCAATCGTGTGTTGCCTGTGCGCCACAACTCACACATTTTATGCCTTTATGTTTTTCACAAAAACCACTTTCGTCTGCAGCTTCTTTACAGTTGCCACGCCACGCTTCGGCATAACGACATTTATTTTCCATAATATTATTTTTGTACTTATACGACAGAAAAATGAAAATGTTACAAATTTTGTTAAATTTCTACGCCCCTGATGCAAACTCTTCTAAAACACTCGAAATCCATCGGGTCGGTTAGAAAAGGAGACATTGCTATTTGATAAAGATAAACTCTTTCTCTTTTTCTTTCACGTATTTCGCTACAAATTTGTGCGAAAATCGTTTGGCGATATTCATCAAGTGTTCTTGGTTGGAAAAATGTAGTAGTTGCTGCGCTAAAATTTTTCCATATTGTTTCATAGTGTCCCTTTGCTTCCCAATGCATGTTAAATCTAACACGACATTGACGCAATTCACATTGATATGCACGACCAATTTTTGTTTCAAATACGGGACTGTACACTCTTTCCCATTTGAAACCAACGTTATGGTTTTTCAAATATTTGAAGAACGCTTCTGTCCATTCCCTATCTTCAGTGGTTAACATATCCAGCGAACCACTGAGGGTTTTAAGTGTGGTATCTTCCTTTAATTTTATGGTACTATCAATACCCTCTGACCTCTCAAGTGCTTTGAGCAGACTTGGTGCAAAGATTGATACAGTGAACAATCCACCAAGATTTCTTAAAAAATTACGTCTTGAACTCATTATTCTTCTTTATATGTTTGTGGAGTTATTTTTTCTTTTGGCTCTACCGGAATCCATTCGTTGTAAAGCGGATGCTGGATGAAATCTGAAAACTTCAAATCGTTTACAACACGTCTGTTTTCATCCATTATAATTACCCTGTCAACCCAATAATAACTTCTTTGAGCAGTTAATGTGTAATCCTCATTTTCACTTACCGTATGAAATAAACGTGTCCATGTTCTTAAACCGTATTTGTTTTCCCAGAAGTCCATACTGTCACCTTCAGGAACTTGAATCCAAACCATACTATTGACATCATCAGCGCATTCACGTTCAAGTTTTTCAGCTTCTTTTATTTCCTTTTTTGCAAGTTCCATAAGTCTGAAACTTATCATTCCCAATTCAATCTGGGTGAACATATCGGAATATCCATTTACAATGGCTTCATACCTTTTTTCAAGTTCTTTCAAATCAGAATTTGCAATTCTTTTTGCAAGTTCAATAAATAAGTACATATTCATTTTTTCATGTTTTTATAGTGTTCCCGCATCTTGTTTAATACGCTAAAATGCGCTTCTTGAATTTTATTGAATTCTTCGGGAAAAATATCTTGTGGTATCTCAATATTTTCCACAGTAAGATAAAAACCAATATCTGGTCTTAATGGCGTAATTCCATTTCCAACAAACATTCCTTTATGACAATTTTCATCAAGCCACATTTTCTTTCTTTCTTCCAGATATTGACCATAATTGAAATTTACATTAGGACTGACTTGTGCTGTCATACCACCCTTATCTTCAAATGCTTGACAATCCTTAGTATAACATCCAACAAAGGAAATGAATATGTTTTTATTGCAGTGCAATCCACCGCCATGATGTTTGCACTGTTCACATATCCACCCATCGGGTTGCGATTGATGTGCAATTACATCAGCTAAAGAGACAATTTGCGGTGCGTTTGTATAGCTGTTACTGTTACTATTCATGCTATTTCTTTCTTACTTTTCTTTTAATCCAACTCACTCCTTTACTGGTAACAATTCTGAGTTTATCAACAGTTACTATCTTGAATCCCTCATAAAGCCTTTCATCATACTCAACAGCATTTGGTGTGAATCTGGTGTGTGCATGCTCAAATATTTTTTTGTAGGGTTCTTCTTCCGCACCAAATCTACCCATCATTTCGGGAACGACAATCATTTCTTCATCAAGTTCATTACAAACATCCTGCAATTTCTTATTGTCAACAGTAATATCCAAGTCACCAAACCATACCTTGCCAGTACTTGGAATGAAGATATTTGCGTTGAAACGCACATCGTGCTTTGGATATTTTTGGCAGTATCCTGACTTTGACCCGGAAATCATCCTGCCAAGCATTAATCGATGCTTTTCAAAAACATCAATTATTTCGTTTTCAGTTCTCGTTTGTTTTTTTGATTTTGAAAATCCCATAAGGGACTTCAATGAACTGATAATTTTTAATCCAGTTTTTTCCGCTTTCATTTGTATAAATTAAATTGTCTTGAATTTTTTTTACTGTTTCAATTGACGGTGGGTCATGTTCAAGTGTTACATACACCTTATCACCAACTTCGATTTTTTCATCAGATATAATAATCTGATTGTTTTTGTATGATATTATCCTTTCCATATTAAATGATTTTATCAACCAATTGGTAATTCAAACAAGTCTCAGAATCCCACCACAGGTCGTGGTCGAGAATTTTATCGAGTTCTGCCACAGGAACTTTTGTGTATTGAGAGTAAACGTTTTTAATCATTTTCATGAGTTCATCATTATTCTTCATGTCATCTTTCAAGTCTCTGTATTTGCCAAAGGCACAACTTGATAGCTGATGGATGAGCATATAAGAATTTCTGGTCATCCACCTTTCAGTTCCAACAACTGAAATGAAAGTTCCTGCAGATGCAACACCGCCTTCAACAATAGTGATTATGTCTGCAAATTCTTTTAATCTGAGAATAGTGTCCATTGTTGAAATACCGGAGAAAATATAGCCACCGTAGCTATTGATATGTAAATAAATTTTTGGTCTGCCGAAGCCGTTTTTCAATGCTGAACACATAAGTTCATCCACTTTATCCTGCAATGCCTTATTTAAATCAAGGCAAGACTTGTGGTCAACATCTGAATAATAATAAATGTGATTTGAATCTGATTTTACGACAGAAACTTTCTGGTCATCGCCAGAATCATTAGTGCCAGCTTCTGCTGCTCTCCATACTTTTTTATCCATAGATATAATAATCTGATTGTTTTTGTATGATATTATCCTTTCCATATTAAATGATTTTATCAACCAATTGGTAATTCAAACAAGTCTCAGAATCCCACCACAGGTCGTGGTCGAGAATTTTATCGAGTTCTGCCACAGGAACTTTTGTGTATTGAGAGTAAACGTTTTTAATCATTTTCATGAGTTCATCATTATTCTTCATGTCATCTTTCAAGTCTCTGTATTTGCCAAAGGCACAACTTGATAGCTGATGGATGAGCATATAAGAATTTCTGGTCATCCACCTTTCAGTTCCAACAACTGAAATGAAAGTTCCTGCAGATGCAACACCGCCTTCAACAATAGTGATTATGTCTGCAAATTCTTTTAATCTGAGAATAGTGTCCATTGTTGAAATACCGGAGAAAATATAGCCACCGTAGCTATTGATATGTAAATAAATTTTTGGTCTGCCGAAGCCGTTTTTCAATGCTGAACACATAAGTTCATCCACTTTATCCTGCAATGCCTTATTTAAATCAAGGCAAGACTTGTGGTCAACATCTGAATAATAATAAATGTGATTTGAATCTGATTTTACGACAGAAACTTTCTGGTCATCGCCAGAATCATTAGTGCCAGCTTCTGCTGCTCTCCATACTTTTTTATCCATACTTAAAGTTCATTTAAAATGTTCTGCATTTCATCCTTAGTCAAAATGCAGGAAGAAAATATTAATGTATAATCAAATGCCCGGAATTTAAACAATACATCAAATTGAATAAAAATCGGGTATGTTTTAACTTCATGGTCTTTGAAAAAATCATTCACCGCATTATCCAATTCTTCTTCAGTAGGAGTAAATGCAGGAAGTGCACGTTCACGTATTTCTTCACGCAAAAGCTTACGTAACAATTTTTCGTTTTTAACAACTTGCCTTATCATTTTAATCTATCCTTTCAAAAATACTTGGATTTATTCTGACAAAGGCGGGGGAATAGACTGCTTTTTGATAGTCATCAGGGTCAATTGATTCTGCGGTATAGGTTGCACTTTTATCTTTTACCCAGACTTCATTGTTTATTACAATAACAAAATCCCCAACGCTATGTCTTGCTATTTTACTCTCAGGTGCTTGCGCCAATGGAGTTACAAATTCAGCGTTTTTTATCTTATAAATCTCAATTTTAGTGCTGTATGACATGTCAATTCGTGAATTTATAGTGCAAATATACGAAAAAAAAATGAAATAGCAAGCAAATATTCGTCAAAAATTTTTGTATTTATATGAAAAAACAATACTATGGATAAAAAAGACATTAAAACAGGTGACACTCTATTGGTGAATAGAAATAATTTTTTAAGCAGAACCATTCGTAAAGTTATGAAGAAATGGGGTAAAAGACAAGGATATCCAACCAATATTCTTTATAGTCATGCAGCACGTTTTGTTTGGATTGCCGATACGTTATATGTATTCGGTAGTGTAGAAAACGGCTATCAACCTTGGGATTTCGATAAACATTATGATTGGGAAAATGATGATTTTGCTGTTATGAGGCGTAAAACCCCACTTAGCGAAGCAGAAGAAAAACAAACCATTAATTATGTTTTGCATCTTGATGCCGTTTCAGTTAGTTATCAATACTGGAATTTCATTCAATGGTTATTACTTGTTTATCTTCACATTGATACTTTCAAAAATGATAGTGATAAATTTACTTATTGCTATGAAAGTGAACATAAAGCAAGAAAGAATTTAAATCCTGAATGGTATATGGGTAGCGTTGCACAAACCGATATATTTGAATTACTCTATGACCAAAATTATGATTTGCTTTACAAATCTAAACAATAAAAGAAAACCCTCAGATTTCTGAGGGTTTTTTATTTAAGGACGTTTCTTTAGGATTAGATTTTTAATATTTAAGACAATTAGCACAAGTCCGTTTAATACACCAATTCCCCAAGTAACAGTTCCTTTCCAATCAAAGGGTTCATCTTCCTGAACTATTTGAACCTGTACTGGCTGGCGCATGGGCATGTGGCTGCTTGGTCTTCTGCTTATAGTCCTTCTATTGGTATCAATAGATGTCGTTGGTTCTTCTATGGCAGGTGCTGGTGCAGCAAGACTATCAACGCTAAATGCAATTTCCTGTACAGCTTCTGACTTATATCCAGTAAATTTTGGCAGAAATATTAAACCAATAATTGCTACTGCCGATACAATTAGCATCACCCTCACCCATTTTACGTGAAGTTGAAGTCCTGATGCAACTTTTTGTCTAACTCTGCCCATTGATTCCGTTTATTATAAATACGTTGAATCTTTGGAAGTCATCTTACCATATTGAGAATTATGAAGTAATTTTAATGCTTTACGGTTTTCGCCCTCATGAAGTTTCACCCAAAATAATTTAAAATTCCAAACAGCTTCTTCTCTGGTTTGGAAAACATGTTTCCATTCAGCACTTGAACCATGATGTGAAAAATTAAATGAAGGTATGTCTTTTTTATGCTCGAACTTATGGTCTTTTGTCAGGTAGCTTTCCTGATAAAAAACCACCCAGCCATTGCACCACCATTGCAGGTTATATGATTCACCGCAATCTTGAAACAACCAGTACATAATTGCAGAATCTTTTTCACCAAAATTTTCATTTTCAATGAACTTACCACCACCACAATATGCAAGTAGTGGTACTGGTGCTGTTTTCAGTGTTATCAAGTCTAACATAATATTATTTTTTGAAAATGTTTACTATTTTTTCTTTGAGTGTAACTTCATGTCTGTCTTTTCTGATGTAATTATCCCAAACAATAATTGAGAGAATAAATATGACTATGGTAGCAATTGCAACTTTAATTAAATGCGGGACAATACTAACCCATTCTTTAAATTTCATTTTTAATCTGAAAAGAAATTTTTCTTCATGATTTTCAGGGGGAATTTCATTGTCAAACATTTCCCTATTTTTCCGTATCATTTCTTCAAGATTGCTTCCCATAATCTTTTTTATTAAAGACAGGATTTTAGTCGAAATGCTGCATCAAAAATCAGACCCGCCAAACGGATATGGTTCAGCTTCAAACGTTGATTTGCCTTCAAACACCACACCACATTTCGGGCATTTTTCAACATGTCCTTCACAGTCGTGACCACATTCACTACAATTATATGTTGTTATACCATAGTGCCCTTGGTCTAAGCTCATTGATTTTACCCTTATGTGAGGTTTATCCTTTTCTGTTGTCATCGTCAATCCATGCATAATTTTTCCAAAGATAACCACTTAAACTAAACTCCTTGTTTGCCTGAATACAAATCTGCCTGATTTTAGCCGTTTCAAGCCAACGAGTCTGATAATCAATAGTCACTGGAAACCATAAAAATTTTTCGATAACCCTCTGGCTTCCAAGTAAAGAGTCGTTGTAAATTTCACCAAATCTCATATCTTATTTGTTTTTAGATTTTTTCTTTTCAACGTATTCTTCATATGTTAGATATTCACCATCAATCGGTTGCTTTTGAATTACACTGGCAATAAATATGCCCCGATTCAATCCTGCAGTAAATGCTTCGTGCAAATCTTCTTCAAAATATGAATTATTATCATTTCTTCCGGGTACTATTATTGAGCACCAGTGTGTTGGTATGAATTCTTCATTTCCCTTTTCACCAACCTTACTACCAAGACTATTAAAAATTCCATCAAAAAGGTCAAAAATATTGGTATTGTTGTTACTCCAATGAGCACCATTTGCATCAATAGATTTCAAATATCCAACAATAGCATATTTCTTCCCATCCTTTTCCATGTAAAGCAACACGGGGACATCGAATTTTGGAAGATTTAATTTGTCACTTCCTTCGGTTTTAATTTCTTGCCAATTCCACATATATTAACTATTTTCAATATTTTCCACAAGTTCATGATATTCGTTTGCCGTGCCGATAAAATTCATTTTCAGTCTGTACGGCAAATCTTTTGTTGTTATGTCACTGACATCGAATTCTTCCCAACCACTTGCATGAATCAGTTGAATGATTGCTTCTTTCATTTTAAGAATTTCCAAGCTGCGCTGCAAATATTTTATCTGTGCTTCAGTGTCTTTGATTGCCCACAGAAAAGTGTGTTCAGGGTTGTTATCATAAGGAATTTCTTCCTTTTTATTCTGCATTTCACTCTCAAATGATTTAACCAGAGAAAGACTAAGGAAGTCTCTAATTTCCTTCTTATCCAAACAATTGTGTATTTCTGAGTTTTTCATATTTTTTTACTGTTACATTTTGGACACTCAACAGTGATGATTTCATCGTACCAAATGTTTGTTTCAATGAACCCACTATCGTTGCAAAGGTCACATTTGGGTGCTGGTGATTCGGGTAAAACTACCCGTAACACAACCAATAGGACGAATATTATTATAGCTATAAACCAACCCATGTTATTAATATTCTATATACATGTAATACCCATCCTTGCTTATATTCTCTTTTGGCTTTACACCATGCTTTGAAAGGAAATATCCTTTAATCATTTGTGTTTCATCCCTGTCGTTGAAAAGGGATGACATAATGCCAAGAACACCATGTTCCGCATTATATGTACCGTCTTCATTTTTCTGAACAGCAATGCCACTGGCATGTTGTCTTTTCTTTTTGAATTTCCAATCCCGGTGAAACAGTTCATAAAGTTCCTGCAAGAAAGTTGTTGCTGAAATAACTTTGATGTCTGCAACCATTTTAACGAAATTACTGGCAGGTTTTTCCCCGAATTCTTTCAAGATACCCTGATAGATACCTTCAAGTATTTTACCATCAAGGTCACAGAGTATTGCACCCCTTCCCGAATAGTATTCAGGACGTGTACTCATTCGGTTATTGCGAATGATTTCCTTTAATTTTTCTAATTCTTCCATATTTTTAGTTGTTGTCAACACTTTCGTTTCTTTCATCTTCCTGAATATCCATGAAAAGCTGTTCTTCTGAGATTGGAATAGCATTCAGTTCTTCCGGTGACATTTCATCCGGTTGTAGTTCATCGAACGGGGGTTCTTCAAACTCAGGATATGGCATGCTGTTTTGTTCTGCCATCATTTCAGCATATGCACGTTCATCTTCCATCTGCTGCTCTATTTGTGCCTGAAGATACTGATTATATTCATCCTCTTCCTCAGGATATGGCATGCTGTTTTGTTCTGCCATCATTTCAGCATATGCACGTTCATCTTCCATCTGCTGCTCTATTTGTGCCTGAAGATACTGATTATATTCATCCTCTTCACGTCTGCGTTCTTCTTCACGTTGCATCATTATTTGCTGCTCGTATTCTTCACGCTCACGTTCTTCCTCACGTGCTCTTTCTTCTCTTTTTTCATCTTCTCTTCCCTGCCAATATGCTTGGTCTGCAGGTTTGTCTGAATATCTATCATGCTCATAATTGCGTCTGTTATGCGATTCATCACGCTTACCTTCTTTATAGGCTTCGCTTTCTTCGTATGAAAAATAACTTCTATGCATGTTGTTTTATTTAAAATGTTTTACCTACTTACCGATATGCTGAAATAAACCCTTTTCTTTTTCTTGCCTTTGGGAGTACTTAATTCAGCAGTGTGTTCAACACGCCCAACATTTGGATTATCATTAGCCAATTGAGTGGCTAATGACTGCATTAACTGATATGCTTCACGTTTATTGATGCTTACCATGTAACCAGCCATGTCATCTTTTTTTCTTGAAAAATCAAATATTTCCATACCTCAAAGATATATTAATTTTTTGATTATACAAATTTATTTTATTGTCATATGATGACAGAACTCAAACTCAGGGTCAGTAACACACTCATAGGTAATTAATTTCCAAAGAGGACGTTCTTTAGCATGTTCAATTAATTCCTGCTCAGTAAACGCCCTCTTGTGGGTTTCTTCATCCCAAGAGTTGCTGAATTTTCCGGTTTCAATATTTAACCACACAAACCTTTTCATGACTTTTCTGTTTACTACTTATACGATAAAAAAGAGAAAATGTTGCATGAAACGATAACTAAAATTTTATTTTAACGCCAATACCATTTTCATTTAAAACTACCCCAGCTTTTCTGTAATTTAAAACACCCCACATTTCAAGACCTGTTCCAAGAAAAGCTAATACACCACAACCAATATTAACTCCACGTTGTATATTTTCCAGTCTTTGAATATCACCTAAATCGGGATTGGATTCAGGATGGTCAAAATTTTTAATTTCATTTGCAGTGTATGAATTACTTGCAATACAAACAATACCAGCAACCAATTGGCATCCCATACCACTAAGTATTTTATTACTTCCCTTTATGAAATAATCACCTGCACTATGTTTATTTGTCAACTGTGTGTTAGAATAGCTAACGTGGGAAGTAGCTTGTGTCGGATTGGCTTTATATTGTCTGCTCCATTTAGCAATTGTACTGTCAATACTTTCTCTTTGTGCAAAATTAATCGCACAAAGAGAAAGAAAGAAAATGACAAGAAATAGTTTTTTATTTACCATTTGCACCTTTTTTCACAATAGTTCCCCAACCTTTCACACCACGAATATATTGGTAGTTTCCTTTAACTGAGAACCACGCAACCATTGGATAAATGAGAGGTTCAACAAATGCTACCGCTAATAGTCTTAGCACATCCCTTTTTCTTTCATACTTATGAAATGTCAATTCTTCAAACAATACTGACCATGAGGACATGAATATTGCAAATGAATAAATGAACAAATAAAGTAAGAAGAAAAACTCCCAATTAATTGAATGAACCACTGCAAGGTAAATGGTAAATCCAAAACCAACAAATGCAAGAAGTGGTGCTAACCATTCAAAGAACAGCCAGAAAGGATAACCTAACATACCCAATCTTTTATATGTGCTGTTTAAAAACATCACCTTATGTTTTCTCAATGCATAAACAAGTCCACGTGCCCATCTTGCTCTCTGACTTTCCAATGACCTGTAATCTGCAGGAACTTCTGTCCAACACAATGGGTCAGGAATATAAGTAACTTCGTATTTTTGTTTCTTTTCAGACATATACCTTCTCATACGAATTACCATTTCCATATCTTCACCAATTGCTTCTTTATCATAACCACCTGCATTGATAAGAATTTCTCTGTCAAATAGTCCCATTGCACCGGATATGAGAAGCAAACCATCAAGCTGTGACCAAGCCATTCTACCAAGTAAGAATGCACGTATGTATTCAAGTGCTTGCCATCTTGGTAAGAATTTTGAAGGTAAATTAATCTTTTTAATTATACCATCTTCAACATCACAAGAGTTCATGATTCTTACAACGCCACCTGTGCCGATAACCTTTTTCTTCTTTTCTTCAAGGAATGGTTTTACCAATTTAGTAATTGAATCTGGTTCAATAACAGAATCGGCATCCATAATAAGAACAAGGTCGTTTCTGCAGATATTAACACCTGCATTACTTGCATCGGCTTTACAACCACCATTGACTTTATCAACCACAGTTAGTCTTCCAAACTGTTTTTCAGTTGACTTGTAAATACCTTTTATTCTTTCACAAGGTATCTTGTACTCGAAAAAGTAATTACATTTTTCCAGTTTGAAGGCATCTTTTAATAATTCAAAAGTACCATCGGTTGAGCCATCATTAACAATTATCACTTCGAAATTACGATAATATAAATTCATAAGTGTTTTCACACTATTAATGATATTTGCACCTTCATTATATGCCGGAGCAATAATGGATACTGAGGGTGATAGCGGAGAGGTTGCTACACTATTGTAGTCAACATAGCTGTTCTTTTTCAAATAGTTTCTTAACTTTTTGACCGAGAAATATCCCAATCCAAAGTAACAAAGAAAAAGAATCAGCGTGAATAAAAATACGAAATTTATAAAAAACCACATAGCTTTAATTTTTAATTTATTTTATTATCGAGAACATGTTTAATAATAATGTTGTAGTCCTTATAATCAGAGTTCAACATTTTTTCGAGATAGGTCTTACCAACTTCACCCATGCTATTGATAGCTTTAACTGCTTCAATTTGTAGCTGAGTGTCGGTTTCAGAATCAACAACCTTTTGTAAAAAGTTGAGTGTCTGGGAATTTCCAATCTTGCCAAGAGATTTTACAATTTCAACCTGATTCTTATATGGTTCTTCCTTGTATCTCTTTTTCAAAGGAGAAGCAAGTTGTTCAAGTTTCAAATCACCTGCAACCTGAATCACAAGATTTCTTAAATCATCATCAACATGATACAATAAGAATTCAATCTTACTTGCATTTTCAACTTGTTTGTATTCACGTATCATCCTTAAACAGAACTTGCTAACCGAAATATTATCTGAATACAACCATTCACCAAAGTCAGGAACTTTCATGTTTGCTTCAACCATTAATTGGTGTAAAGTTATCTGTTCCCACAACGAAAAATCATGTTTCAGATAATCCAAAAATAAGAATGGATTTTCTTTGAAGTCTGAAAGTCTGACCATTGCTATTTGCGCTTCCATTCTAAGAATATCGTTTTTAGCATTGACATACTTAATGATTCGTTTATTATAATCAGGAATTTCAAGATGTGATAGTTCCTTCATTGCTTTAATTTTCAAATGCCAATGAGAACTGTATAATTTCTTTTTTGTTTCTTTAATAAGACCCAAATCGAAATAAAGTTTTCTTAATTTTGCCAATACATCGGCTGGCATCACCAGTGCAACGTCAATAATCTGGTCAATCAATATGTTTCTTTTGAAACGACTGTTACAAATCCTTTTGAATTTCTTGAATTCTTTTTTATCAACAATTTTATCCTCAAGAGCATCCAATATTAGTTTCTGATATACAACAGTAAGTTTTTCCTTGATTCTTGCACGTCTTTCCATTTTTCTCCTGTTAAGCAGAACGAAAATTAAGATTGCAAACATCACAGTAAAACAAATAGCAATTGAACCAATCAATAAATTCATAAATGCAAAGGAAGTTCCAAGCATTGCTATCTGTGTAAGGAAAAGAGTTTGAGCACCATGCCCCGTTAATGCATTCATTATAACTGTGTTATACTTGGTCTGCATAACGAAACTACCAATGAATAGTATTACTACTATCAATACAGGTATCAATATTTTAATTCTATTCCACATTACTTATTAATATTATAGATTAAACCAACTCCAAATGCATATCTGTTTCTCCAATCAGTTGTTCCACCATATGCATACTGTTCATACATGTAGGTGAAACCCATAGCTATTCTCATTCTTTCATTAAAGATATTGGTAACATACTTAATGTTTCCACTGTATGCATACTGCCTATCCAAATCTTCTTCAATGAGGAATGGTTCGTCCTGTGCCGAACCCATGCTTGCACCAAGTTGAAGATAGTTAACATCTTTAAAGAAAACTCTCCCGGTTAGTGCATATGATGCAGTAATATCAGGTTCTTTTAAATAAAGGTATGTTTTACCTTCAACCCAAAACCTGCCCATATACTTTTCAAGACCTGCATTTACAAAGGTTGCATTATTACCATCGGTAAATCGAAAGTGATTAACACCACCGGAAATCAGAAATCCTGCTCCGAGTTTTTGCCACAATTCAAAAATAATTCGATGATTGGGAAACAACTGGTCTTGGCTGTAAGCATAGTTAAGCCAGATTGATGTTGACTTGCTTTTGCTGAAACTCTGCCAGTAGTCCAATTCGAACTGCAATTGGTTATTAACCTTCTCAGGCAAAGTCGGGTCGGATTCCTTGTACGAATATCCAACATTGACTTTACCATAAAGCGCACCGAGATTTCCTTTATATCCAAAACCACCGTGAACAACGGTGAGTTCCTTGTAATAGGGTTTTGAATACACGTCAGCTTCAAATCCGGTCAAAAGCTGAAACTGTCCCTTTTTTGCATCTTGTGCATTTAGTGTTGCCCCAAACAATGCAATTAAAATCAAAATTAGTCCTCTTTTCATTTTTTATGTTTATTAATTAAAAAAAATGCATCACAAATGTATACTCGTGATGCGGATTTTCCAAACGTTTTTCCACGAATGGGTGTTTTTCTTACACTAACAGTTTTTGTAGTACCATTCCTTATCATGATAGTCTAATAATTTGGGATAAGCCACCAAAAAACCGTCAATCACAGGTATCGCTTCTTCATCACTCATGTGAAAAGTAGCACACCTTATATCATCAATTATTTGTTCGAGTTCTTCCATTATTTCCTTTTATGAACATAAACAGTTCTTGAACTACCCAATGAACCGCCAACTCCCAAGAGGAAGCCGAAGTCATACTAACCACCGTTATTATTAACAGCATAGACTGCAACTGTGTCATCGAAAAGACTACCAATAAAAGTAATCCCGGCAATCATACCATGCCACAAGCCATTCCAGAATCCATATACTTTTGTGCCTTCCACGCATTCCTCAATCGGAACAACATGTGCACAACTGGAAAGAAGCACGATAAGTGCAACGAACAATAAAATTTTTGTTGAATTTTTCATATCATTTATTTTAATTTATGCCCACCATTCATATTCTGAATTTTCGGTTTTGAATCTAACGTAATCTTCACGTTCTTCCAAAATTTCGGTGACAATTGTGGTTAGCCAGTAATCCTGATTACCATATGTTCTTGCAGTCATTGAACCAACCATAATTGAACAACCAACCATTGGTCTATGACCCGCAATTTCTTTAAAGGTTCTGTCCTCATTCCATGCAATTGCATCTGACATACCACCCACATCACCTGCCCCATCCGATACTCTACGTAATTTTGCCATATCTTTATTATTATGCGTACCACTGAACATAGTAGCCATCAATACCTCTAACCCATTCACCACAACGAGTTGGTTCACCACCAATCATATTTGGGTCATCATAATAAACGTATCTACCAATTGTGAAGTACATGTTATTTAGATAATATTATGATTTTATGCTTCAATGTTTCAATCCTATTCGCATTTGCAAGGCATTGGAATGCATTAACACCTGCTTCACGAAAACCAACAGGCTTAATTGAAAGTAATTGTTCTTTTCTCTTTTCTTCTTTTACGAGAAGTTCACGCAATTCCCTGATTTTCACTTCACGAATTTGCTGTGCCCATGCACGGATGTCTACTTTTTCAAGATTTGGTGACTGTTCCATTTTATATGTATTTACTTGTTATACGACTCGAACACTCAGAACATCTGGCTTTCAAATCGCCAACCGATATGCTGAGATTTATTTTTGCAAATCTTTCCTCTGACTTCAAGTGGGAAAGGTCTGGCTGTTCATAAGGAGAATTGTGATTATAGCCACGTGCAATCATTTCTTCAACAAGTGCATCATGTCTTGCCTTCATATTCTCCGGTTCGATTTGAACAACAGGACTTATACGTTTGGCAATGCTATGTTTCTTAACAAAGTTATGCCTGTGCTTATGAATTTCATTATGCTCACCAAGTAGGTGATTTCTGCACAGTAACTTTGGATTTATTCCCCACATTCTCATTATAAACTTTTTCTACTTATACGATGAATATGTTAAAAGGTTGCAACAAAAGCAAAAAAAGTTGCTATTTAGCAACTTCCTTCACTCCTGTAACTTGGATTGGTTGCAATCCGTTGAACTTTATCGAGTATTCATACAGGACAGCATGTTTGGTTTTTGCTGCTTCCAATTCGTCAGCATGATATGCCTGTTTCCAGATAGGTGAGCTATTGAGGTTGTTGCGAATTTCTTTGTCGTCAACCGGAGAATAAACTTTTACGATTTCCATGTTTTATAGATTAAATAATTATTATTGAAAGTATTGCATTTGTAACATTGAGTTGAGATATCCAACAACATCAATTTCCATATCAGTGTCATAACCACCACTATAATGGTCGTATGATGTGATGTATGTTAATTCAATCACAAGATAATTTGTTGTCGGAATCCTAAAATTCCTAAAATTTTCTTCTGGTTCGGGTTTAAAAAATCTGAATAGATGTTTGAAATTAAAATCTTTGAACAAATCATCAATTCCAGAATTATTAATTTCTTCTTGAAGTAATGCATCAACTGTTTTAAGATTGAAGTAAAGATATTTTTCACTATCCTTATTTTCATCCAAATGAAAGCCAAGAAATTGGTGAAATTCTTCTGCCCGAATTGGCTGAAAGTGTTGGTCTTTATTTGTATTGACTGTGTACTCAGGTAGATGTTCAAATACGTTTTCAGGTTTTCTTGGTTCGGAATTCCTCAATTCATAAATAAGCTTTTCACTTATTTCGTGAAGTTCTACGCCAAGCAGTACCAAATGTTTTGTTGTACCTTCTCTCATTTTTCGTCAATCTTTATGTGCATTCCACCACGCACAAATGTAAACCAAAATTTGCAGATAAGCAAGTTTATTCCGAACATATATTCATAAACCAGATTATTTTTCCATTCTTTTGGCTTATGGAAGTTCTTTTTGCCAA
>Ga0209311_1001045_pt1 | contig 23401 bp, 16 predicted proteins | sample AD_UKC045_MetaG_FD_184417 | JGI IMG/M metagenome (GOLD analysis project Ga0209311, IMG submission 184417) | Active sludge microbial communities of municipal wastewater-treating anaerobic digesters from USA - AD_UKC045_MetaG (SPAdes) (version 2) | ecosystem: Engineered > Bioreactor > Anaerobic >... | reverse complement strand
GTTACCTTGCGAGTTTTTTCACGTGGAGATACAGAGGCTTGCTTTTTCACCACAGGAGACCGTTGAATAATCGGTATCACTGGCTTCAGAGCTTGTGTTTCGGTCTCTCTTATTAGCATTACGGTATCATTACGGACTCATTACGGGTGAAGTCCGTAATGAGTCCGTAATGATACCGTAATGCGATGCGGAAAGGTTACAGGTTCAGCAGGATCAGCCCCAGGGCCAACAGCGCGTACATGAGCAGTTCTCTGCGAACCGGTATCCGCTTCCAGAACAGCGCGTCGCTGATCACGCTCACCAACACGATCCCACTGGCCGTGACGGGATAAGCTACAGCGGCTGGAACGGTGGCCAGGCCCTTGAGAAAAAAGACGGTGGAAAGCCGGTTGGGGATGCCCAGTCCAAAGCCAAAGAGCAACGGCAGCCAGCCCAGCTTTACCTTGCGGATGATGATCAATGCGGCCGTGAAGATCAGGGCGGATGAAAACACCATCCCGATCCAGAGGGCTTCGGAGCCGCTGCCCAGTTCCTTGAAGAGCTTGAGGCTGAGGTCGGTGAGCCCGGAGACGCCAAAAAGGGCGATCAGCCACACAAGATGGCGCCTTCCCTCTCCTCCCGGTTTGAGCATAAATGCCATTATTGCCAACGCGATACCGGCAAAGTTGAGCGGTTTCAAGCGCTCTGAAAAGATCAACAGCGACACCAGCACCGGCAGGACCATCGCCACCCGCATCACGCTCACGGAGATGGCCAGACCGTTGATCACGATGCTGCGCTGATAGACCCAGAAATTGGTCAGAAAGAGCGCTCCGGCCGCGATTCCCAGCCCCAGGTCGATGCCGTGCAACTGAAATCCTCCCCTGGGGACGGCCAGGTAGCTAAAGACGGTTGCCATTATGTAGTTACCCAAAAAGACGGGCAGCATGGCGTGGCGCGGATCGGGATCAGCGTGACGCTGGAGCTTGCCAAAGAGCATCAGGAGATTGGCGATGCCGACGCTGCAGAGGATGCTGAGGAGGATGTTTAGCATGTTAGGTGAGAGCTACGCTGTGTGAGCTTCGCTGGTGAGAGCCTTCGGCTGGTGTGAGCTCTGCGAGCTGGTGAGTCTGCGTGCTGTACGCATGGTTGTCTTCAGCAGAAAATCCTGTAAATCATGTCATCGTGCAATCTGCGTTCGATCATTATCAATTATCAATTCTCAATTCTCAATTGAGCGTCACCTTGTTTTCCAGCATGTCTCCCGGTTTGAGATAGGCAAAGCTCTTGATCCTGATCTCATAGATGGCCATGTCCGGATCGTCCACGTCGCTCCAGTAATCATAGAGGAAGGGGGCGTGATCGGCCACCTGTTTTTTGGTGGGGAGGTCGGTGATGGTGTTGGCGATGCCGATGCCGCGGACGTAACCGTTACCGGAGGGATCACTTAGCGGCAGGCAAAACTCGAGCTTGGGATGGGAGGCCAACTGGCGGACCTTGGCATCGGTGCTGCCGGTGGCAAAATACCAGCGCTCTTTGCAATAGATCAGGGTCATGGGACGCAGGTGCGGCTGGTCGTCATCCATGGTGGCCAGATAGATGGGCTGGGTGGGCTTGAAAATGGCGAGGATTTGGTCTAGCATGGTGTCTCCTTGGGTGAGATGCTTCGCGTGTGAGATACTTCGGCATGTGAGATCTGCGCTGTGAGTTCGCGTAACGCATAACGCATAACGCTTAACCCCTTGGCAGATAATGTTTATCAAAGCGCCGGTGCAGATAGAGCCGGATGGCGATATAGTCCGTGAGGCTGACGCCGCTGAAGATGGAAATCATGATCATCATCTGGTATTTGATCGCCACCAGAGGAGACGCTCCGCCCAAAATCTGGCCGGTCATCATGCCTGGCAGGCTCACCACTCCGATCGAGGCCACGGTGAGCAATTGAGGCAGCAGCGAGGCGTGCAGGGCTTTTTTGAAGACGGGTAGAGTGGCTTCCCAGAGGTTGGCGCCCAGCGTGATGCGGGTGTAATAGGCCTTCCAGTTGTCCGCCAGGTTGCTTTCAAAGCGTTCCAGGGCCTGGGCGCAGCTGTTCATGCTGTTGCCCAGCACCATGCCGTAGATGGGGATCAGGAAGGTGGGATTGAAGAGGGGGTCGGGCCTCAGCACCAGAAAGACGATCCAGGGCATCACGGTCAATGTGGTGGTGCCGAGGGCCATGGGCAAGATCCTGATCAGGATGGCTTTGTCCAGCTTGAGGCGTCCGCGAATGGTCCACACGGCATTTGAGATCATGATCAGCATCCAGCCCAGGGTGAGCCAGAGATTCACCTGTTTAAAGATAAACTGCAGCACCAGGCCGATGAGAGCCAGTTGTAAGATCATGCGGGTAAAGGAGATCAGCATCTGGCGGGTGAGCGGCAGACGCAAATGCCGGAAGATGGCATAGGGAATCAGCAGCAAAAGCGCTGCCAGGATGAGGCCATACCAGCTAATGTCCATCAGCGTCCCCCTTCCCCTTCTGAAGCTCTGGATTGATCGGGCCCAGGTTGTCTCTGCCCAGTTCCAGTTCCCGGTGTTCCTCTTTTACGCCACCGTTTTCCAGGCGCCAGATGCGGTTCCAGCGGCTCTGCCAGAGGGGGTCGTGCGAGATGGCCACAATGGTGCCGGGGTAGTGGTTGAAGAGACAATCTGAGATGATGCCGCTGGTGCTTTGGTCCAGAGCGGAGCTAATCTCATCCAGGAGCAGGACTTCGGGCTGGAACTGCATGGCGCGGACCAGGGCCACGCGTTGTTTTTCACCGCCGGAGAGTTTACCGCATTCCTTTTGGAGATAGGAGGCGTCCAGGCCAAAGTTTTGCAAGAGGCGGACGGTCTCTTCCAGCAACGCGCTGAGGTCGGGTTTTCCCAGCCGGGAGTGGACTTTATAGCTCCAGGGCAGCATCAGGGCGCTTTCCACGCTGCCTTCCTCAAGGTGGGGCTCCTGCATCACTTCCATGATGCGGCCCCTCAGTTCCTCCGGTTTATGTTCCCGCAGGTCTTTGCCGTGAAAGAGGATATGACCGTCATAGCCGGGATTGGTGAGGTTGAGCGTGTGCAGCAGCGAGGTCTTCCCACTGCCGGTGGGCCCTACGATCAGGATTTTCTGGCCGGATTGGACGTCAAGGCTCACCTGGCGCAGCAGAAGCTTGTCCTGATGGGCCAGCGAGTTTAGACGGATGCTGATTTGGATTTCGCTCATGTATTATGTGTTCCCAATACCAATCTAGGCGGAATTGGGGACGCGGGCAACATGTTTGTGCGGCTAAAGTCAATACTTATCAGCATCCGCAGTTATAAAGCACTTCCCGCCGTCAGAGCTACACTCCTGAGAATATGGAAGTGCTTCCATTATTTCATCAAAACCAGTTTGAGCAGTTTGTGATCTTTACCATTGCTCATGCGCAGGATGTAAACTCCTGAGCTGAGATGCTTTCCCGAAGCATCTTTGCCATCCCAAATGACCTGGTGGGTTCCACCGTTAAAAACACCATTGACCAGGTTTGCCACTTTTTGCCCGCGGCAGTTGAAGATTTCTATGTGGATCCGGGCTGGCTTTACCAGACTGAACTCAAGGGACGTGGACGGTCTGAAAGGATTGGGGTTGGCGCTGATCCGCAAAGGAGCGGCTGGCAATATTGGGTCGTCCTGAGTAACAATGCTAAAGTCAATGATATTGCTGATAATGGAGTCTGAACTGTTTTCCTGAGAATAAATTGCGGCTACAGCATATCGATATTCACCATTCTGGGAGGGCGGCCAAAACGGATCGGCAAAGTTGAGTGAATCTATGAGTTCAGTATTGAGCGGCACCCATTGGCTTGAATCAGAAATATCGGTCTGATTCAATCTCCAGAGCCGGAAACCCAGCAAGTTGCGTCCAGATATCCAGTCTGGATGTTGCCAGGTGATGAGAACCTGATCCTGGGCTCCATCCATACCTGGCAGTAAGGTAGCCTGCACATCATTGGGCGGCAGGATCAACTCCTGCAGGCTGATGTCGCATTGGCTGATCTGATGCATGGGCAATTCCAGATTCTGGAAAGCATAGTCCTGATATCCTGGCTTCGTGCAAGTGATCTGATACGTATCGGGTAGCACTTCAGTAAAGCCATAAAAACCTGCTGAGTCGCTCACTGCCTCACTATTATAATTCAGAGAGGTAATTGTGATCAGAGCGCCATCAACGGCCAGGCTGTCGTTGTTGATCACGAAACCTTCCAGACCAGCATAATGAAGGTGGACAAGCTCATTAGAAATACCTGGTTGGGAACTATAATTACCGCTATAGTTTGCCTGAATTATATACACATAGCTGTCATTATCGAGTTCATACCAGCTGCTGTCAGTCCAGGCGCATGTATAGCTGCTGCCCAAAGGCATCCATAGACTGGGAACAGAGACCAGCAATGATCTGCTGCGATAGACACAATAACCCGTCAGAGACCTTCCCGAAGCAGAGGAAAGAAGGCCATGTGTTTGATTTGTCGGCTCTCCAGGTTCCCAAACAATCTCCACGCGTTCATCAGATACGATATTGGCCGAGATGTTTTGAGGGGTCAACAACAGGTCTGTCAGCATAAAATCCTGATTGCTGTCCTGATTGGCTGTAACTGCTAAGTTCATGCCGCTGATTTGATAATAAAGATGGCTGCAAGTGATGTTGTAGGAGCCATAATGGACTCCCGGAATGCAGTAATAACCAATTGAGTCGCTTACTGCACTGAAAGGGCCAAAGCCAGCGCTTCCTGATACTTGCATAAGCGCTCCCTGAATGGGTACTCCGTCCAGATCACTGACACTTCCAATAATCCGGCCATCTGTAAAGCGTTCAATGATAGGAGAGAATGCGGGGCCGGATTGACTGGTGTAATTGTATTGGGTAGTCACGGCATAAATGTATTCACCTGACACAAGATTGTTCCAGTCCGCGTCCAGATAGCTGAGGTTGCTGGCAGCCACACTGGAAAGGAGAGTCCAGGTATCAGGCTGGTCCTGTTGTGAAGGCAGCAGCCGATATACGACAAAGCCAGTTTGGGTCCTTGTTGACGTAGATTTCTGCGGTGGCGCGGAAGCTTTTCTTCCTCCAGGACCCCAGGCCCAGGATATCACGCTGTAATTGTTGGCATCAGAGACAGTAACCTCAACATTCTGGGGAGCTATGATCGATTCCGCAAGAGGCAGAACTCCCAGGTTCAGATTAGTGGTGGTGGTATCAAAGTTTCCTGAACAGCTCTGGAATCCCGGTGCTGAGATGGTGTAGCTGAAAGCACTGTTTCCCATAATGCCGGCCAAGCTGAAAAAGCCACTGTCATTACAGGTACCCTGTAGGGTCTGAGCACCACTGATAGCGATCGTCGCGCCAGCTATCCCCAGGTTGATGTTTTCACTATTAACCACTCTTCCACTGACGTTTACTACTGGATAGCCTTCAAGCACGAAGATGACACATGGAACCCTGGAGCTTGAGTATCCCGAAACTGGATTTAGGGGATCATAGACCTGAGAGGAATTGGTGCTATATATCCCACGGTTACGGCTGCTGTCACCACTGAAATGCCAGAAATCGCACTGCAGTCCATAGACTCCATTGCTGGTTGAGTAATAGCTTACCAGAAGGTTCTGCCCGGTGTAGACAAAAGGCTGAGCGAAGGGTATATAGTTCAGTCTTTCGCCAGTGTGCAGATTCAACACACCATCAAAGACGAGTGTAGATTGTTCCACGGAGATGATGCTTGACAGAGAACTCAGAGCGGTATTTTTCATCCAAATCTTCAATGGTTTTCCGGTGATTTCTATTCCAAAATGACTCGGTAGCACCATGCCATGTAAAACCCCGATTGCATTGATTTCGTCATTTAAATAAATAGTCTGATGTAAGCCGGTAAACCCATTGGCATAGACCGGAGAGCCATACTTCTGGTTAGGGTTGCCAATTCTTGGGAAGATGTATCCCTGGGGCATGACTTCCAGGCTGGCAATCTGGCTATAGTTATTTTCGGGATACATATCTCCCGGCAGAGTAATCATGGCATAGAGGTAGATACTACCTGTAAGTGAAGGAGTTAAACTAAATACACACTGGGTGGTGTTTCCCACGGTTATCCCGGCTATTGTCTGGGTTTCCAGTATTCCCGTTCCTGCTTGCCAGAGGCTTACCTGTAGAGGTCCGGTGTCGCTCAGGCCCGTGTTTTGGACACCAATGCTAATCTGAGAAGCTTGACCTACAGAACCATAGGCTCCTGTGTTGATAGCTTCTCCACTCACATCAAGATTCATAACGCCATTGATTACCAGGTCATGGATATACCAGTATCCCAGATTTGATAGCAGTCCACCATAGGATCGAAAGCGAATCTGGACGCTTTGACCGGCAAACTGGCTGAGATTCAGATCCAGAGGACTGCCATACTGCATGCCCCAATCCTGATTGCTGTTATGGATCCATATCACTGTGGGTTGACTGTTTACAAGTACGGCTATATCACAGACCTCACCGGTGTTGGCGGCTACATCTCTGATCATCATTGTGACTGTCATTGACCTGGCGTTGGCAGGTAAAGAAATAAGAGGTGAAATGAGGGAAGTATCATAATTGCTAGGGCTGGGATTGGCGTAGAGAAGGTATCTCCCCTGGCTCTGGCTCCAATATTGACCTGCTGTCCAGCCCTGAGGTTGATCAAAGCTTTCATGCCAAATCACGGGGTTGCTGGGTGGGCCAATAATGGCAGTGCCTGCCGTGGAGGGATTGGACTGCCCTGCGCTGTAAATGGCCGAAACCTGGTAGGTGTATTCGCCATAATCCAGGACCTCCTGGCAAAAAGAGCTGTTGCCAGATCCGTTGATTGTAGCCGTCAGAGCTCCGTTTCTAAAGACTTTGTAACCCAAACACCCAGTTGCTGACGGGGTGTCCCAATCCAGGTTGACCTGATACCCCAGCGTATTAATCGTAAGATTTTGGGGAGGGGCCATTACCTGACTGGGATGAATATCCAGAATCGCTCCCTGTCCACTGGTAAAGCTATAACTGCCGGGATTTAGATTGCTGAGGTAATAGAATCCGTCATAACTGCCCGACCATCCCCAGTTAAAGTGAAAATAATCTTCGTTTTGATATCCGTCTAAATTGAAAAGATGTCCTCCTGAACTGCCTTCACCTCTGTACACGATGGGACGGCCAGCATTGAGACTGGCTCGCAACATGCTGTTCCAGGAACTCGTCGAGTAATTTGATTTATAGTAGTAAGAGCAGGGAGCATAGCAAAAGTATTGCGATAATGCGGCGGCAATACCAGTTCCAGAGCATCCAGAGCCACTGGGACTGTAGCCCATGTTGACTGAAACCCCGCAATGATAAAGCAGAAGAGGGATATCCATATTGTTGGGAGAACATGTATTGGGCATATTGTCCCAATTATAGGTGGTCTGCCCGAAATCTGCTGAAAGCATCCCGTAAGTTCCAGCATAATAAGTATGGGAGCCGGTACCCTGCAAGGGACTGGTCCAGTATCTCATTACCTGGGCCATGGCGACAGCTCCACAGCCAGCCCACACGTGACCTCCAGGGCCATTCGTATCCGATGGACATAGGACGTTGTATGGATATCCCTGATCCCAACTGGTGGTGATCAGGGGTGCAATACTTCTGTGCTGATTCCTTCGTGATAATGGGGCCTCCAGTAGAATGTCCCATTCAGCCTTGCTATCGGTGTTGTCCAGTTTGTTATTGAGTATCTCCCACAGTTCGTCGATGCGAGCTTCGATCCAAGCAGATACAGCCGGAGATTCAACTGGATAATTAAACTGAGAGTGGAGGTCATAACCCAGAATGGGGTGAGCCGCGTCGTCTGAAGAGACCAAAACAAAACCACCATCTTCGGCTTGAATCAACCAGATCAAGGGGTAGCCGTCACGGCCGAAACTTTGGATGTCTGCAACCCTGAGGGGATTATCCTGAGTTGAGTTGGATACCCACCAATGATCAGCCACCCTTACTGCCATGTCCACCGTTATCGGAGTACCGAAAAGCAGACAAGGGATCAAAAACGAAAAAACCGCCACTAAAACCAAAATCTTCACGTTCAATCCTCACATTGTTTCTGTTCAGCCCCAAGGGATAAATCATCAAGCTGAACCTTCGCATCCTGAATAAAACTCCAGTATCTGTCAAGAATTTTTTCCGTAAAGGATGAGCGTGGAGACTCTTTTTATACTTTGCACGAAGCTCAGAGCTTACCTCCGCAGGGCAAGATCGGCAAGCTGTCACAATCTCAAATATTCTGACTGTTGTGCTGGTGTAAAAGTGAGATTTTGATTTCACCCTTGGGGTCGAGATATCATCGTCGTCTAATTATCCCCCGTTCTCTATGTCCTCGTAACTTACTAACAAACTTATGGTTGCCAGCCCTTATCTCCCAACCAATTCTACTTCACCCTTCACTATCCGGAGAGTTTATAGCGTTTCAGGCAGGCTGTATGCATCCGTTTAACCCTGGTTTGGGCCCTTACATAGCTTTGCCGGTCGTATTCCAGCACCTTATTCACGATCCTGCCATCGGGATAGGTGATGATAAACCCCAGATATCCATGCCCATCGGCCTGATTGGCGACCGTATCGATGATCCCGCTGATCCATGTCAGGGCTTCCGGAACGATTGGCTGGGTCTGGCTGATCTATTTTGCCATGATCATCTTCTTGCTGTCGATGATCTTGCCCGCGCGCATCTCATAGATGTACACACCACTGGAGACGGGTTGGTTTCTGAGATCACGCCCATCCCAGGGGATTTGGTAATAACCGGGCAGGGCGTGATCCATCCTGAAGGTTTTGACGAGCTGGCCTTTGAGGTTGTGGATGCTGATCTTCACCGTCCCTGGTGTTTTGAGGCTATAGCGCAGAGTGGTGCTGGGATTGAAGGGATTGGGATAGGCGTCCAGCAAAGCTGTGGCAACAGGGATGGTGGGGGGAACGGGATCCTGGGAGGGATCATCGAGACGGAGTATCTGAGGACCAAAGAACTGGGAGTTTCCACACATATCCACGCTTTCCAGCCAGTAATAATATGAAGTTTCCGGCCCCAGCTCGGTATCTTGATAGCTGTATGTGGTTTGTGAACCCAGCGAAACGCCGTCCATGATCAGGCTTGAATTGATCACTGTTGCCTGGTCCAGGGTATCATCAACATGGCGCAGGACGTTGAAACCTAGCAGACCGGTCTCGGATTGGGTGGTCCATTGCAGCAAGGCCGAGAGGTTGTCTAAGGGAGAAACGGAGAACGAAGAAAGCTCAACCGGAAGAGTAACGTCACCGGGCCCGTATTTTCCCACCCAGATACCGATCAAATCGTCGGTGATGAAGAAATCCCCCAGGTTGAGGAACTCCTGTTAATATCCGGCGGAATACACATTCCCGGCTTCATCAACCGTGATCCCTCTGACGGAATCCATGTACAGGTAACCGATGTTAAAAGCCCACTGCCATAGCCCGCTGGGATCGATTCGGGCCAGGAAACCGTCATCATCTCCGGCGGAGTGAAGGGTATTGTAGTCAAATCTCAGTGTGTAGCGCATCAATCCACCGATATAGATGTTGCCGTCACCGTCCAGACCGATGCCAAACACATAATCCTCACCGCCTCCGTAGGCCCCGATGCACCATTCCCAATTGCCATAGAGGTCCAGCCTGGCCACAAAGACATCGATGGCGCCACCGGCATACAAGGTATGGGGCCCAAAATCCGCGGTGGTGGAAAATCCCCCCGTCACATAGCAGTTTCCGTCCCCGTCCATCACTACATCCCTGCCAAAATCGTATGAATTGCCTCCTCCGCGGCGCAGCCATTGCCAACCCGAGGAATTCCTCATAGCCACGAAGACGTCGTTGGAGCCATGGGTCTGGATCGTGTCGCCCCCCAGGGTCATTTCGCCCATAAACCTTCCGGTGATGGCGATTTCACCGTATGGCCCCACCGCAATGCCAAAGCCCTCGTCCCAACTGGTCCCTCCCACGGTGGAAGCTCCCATCCAGGTGCCATCTGTGTCGATACAAACGATGAAGGCATCGTTTTCTCCGTTGCTTATCAGGGTTTGGTCGTAGAAAGTGGCGGTACCGTAGTATTCGCCCACAAAATACACCAGGCCAATGGGATCGATCGCAATGTCGTTGCCAATATCGTTTCCCAAAACACCTCCACCCCGATATAACCAGATCCAGAAGCCCTCCGAATCAAGTTTGGCAAAATAGGCATCGCACTCTCCTACCGATGATACGGAAAGTGGCCCGGCGTAGAAATCATCATAGAAGAATCCGGTGATATACACGCCCCCAAAATCATCCACGCCGATGGAGTAAGCGTTGCTGTGGGAAGCGCTTCCGGCAGAAACGGCCCACACCCATTCTCCGGCTGGGTCCATCTTGGCCACGAAGATGTTGTAGTTTGGCCAGGTGGTTTGGCAAGTGACGGAATGGGTGCCGAAGAAAGCAGTCCCGGAAAAGTTACCGGTCACATAGATGTTGCCGTTGATATCGCGGGCGATACTCTTTCCCCATTCCTCATCGAGGCCCACACTGGTATTGGCCCACCGCCATTCGTTGGTCTGCCCTCCAAGCATTGCAGCCGCAAAAACAAACAAAGCCAAAATAATAAACCAACGCATTGGTTCCTCCCCTGAGTGCTCTGTCGCGCCGGACAAACTCAAAAGAAGCTCAATCCGCACCGGCAGTGCTCTTCTTTTTGTATCCCAAGCTATCATTTCCAGTGCTTGTTGTCAAGTATTTTCTTGAACGATCTACTTAGATTGTATCCTCATTTGTTACTGGATGATTGCCCAGATTCACATCCATCGCCAAATACACCTCACCCATGCCGCCTTTTCCAATCAGGCTTCGAATCTCATTTCCCGCAAGCGGGTGCCAGGTATCAGGCTCATTTGCCACACTCCCGGCAATAGTTTTGCTGCTTCTTCCGGAAGTGACAAATCCGTCGAGAATTATCCCGCATTCCCTTCCGGAGAGCTTTGCCGCTGTAGAGGGTTTAAGGAAGAATGTATCGCCGAATGCCGATGCAATCAGTTTGGCAACATATTCTGCAGTAGTATCTCGCCTCTGCTTTCTCTGCTTTATCTGTAGTTACTGGATCGATCCACCCATCAGACCCCGCCGTTCATTTATGTCATAAAAGCCCTTTTGAAAAGGAATAAGAGATGACAGTGGGATAGGGCTTTTATAACTCAAATGTACTGGTTCCTCAGTAGTATCACTTTCCAAAGTGATTCCGTGTGCCACATCCCGCTGAAGTCGAAGTCCAGCCGGCCCCAAAGCTATCGTCTTTTACCTCGGGCAGCGGAAAACCAAATCATCGGGACTTGTGTTTGGCTTTGCCAGGCCGTTTGTACTCCTAAAGATACTTCTTCCGTAGGGGTTTACCACGGGAACAGAATACTCACTCCGATCGTTTCCGGATCTGGCAGATACAAGCCAAAATCCACTGCCTTCACTTTGCGTTGAGATTTGATGATGGAACGCTCGATGATATACCAGGTGAGCAGGGTTCCGGCACCGATGCCTGCGACCAGTGTATAATCGTCGTAAGTCTGGAAGTCCTGCTTATGCATCAGCATGTCGGTGGTATTGGTGGCGTCCTTGTATTTCTGGTAGCTGCGGTCCGCCATGTAATAGGTGAAACCTCCGGCCCCGGCACACACAAGGCTGCCGTATCCGCTGATCTTGGACAGGGAATTGTGGATATTTGGCTTCGGCAGCATATAGAAGGTGAGGGAATTCACCGTGCCTTCCTGCTGCCGCAATTTGATGCCCATGTCGCCAGCCGCGATATTGATGTTATTGCGTAGAGTGCGAATCATGTCCAGGTAGGAGATGCGGTATTCGTATTTGTTTACGCCCACGGAGTAACCATCGAAGGATTGGACGCCCTGCATTTTGTCGAATATCGAATCCAGACGCTCCTGCTCCCTGAGAGATAGTTCACCGATGAAGGTTACGGTATAAAGCTCTTCGCGAGTATTGATCCTTGCGATAGCGGCTGCGGTGGCTTTGGTGGCTGCACTGGCTGCGGCTTTTTCGTTGTCCTCACGGTCGCTTCCGGTTTCTGATACAATGGCATTGATCTGGCCGGTGCGTACGCTGATCACTTTTAGCTCGCATACATAACGCTTGTCGCTATAGCTGGCACTTTTATCCGTGATCTGAAACCATATCACCTTGTCCGCCATGTTCTTCTTGCCATATTCGATAGAGGCGGCAGCGATGTCCAGATCCCGCTTTTCCCGCAGTTCCTTCAAGGCCAGTTCCACGTAGTATTTGTCGATCACGCTGATCTCATTCTCGATGAGGTAGGAATTGATGGCGTTGAAAGCCGCGTTGAGCACGGTGTCGGTGCGTTCGGCCTTGTAGATCGTGGGATCCGGGATCACCATGACCACGATCTTGCTGCGCTTGGGGGACTGGCAGTAGGCGGAGCAGACACAGAGCAAGGCTAAAAGTATCAGTATGGCAATCTTGAGAGCACTCATGTTATCTCCTTTATCAACCAGAGAGGTGATTATTGTTCATCATTAATAAACTCCCGACATTAACACCATTTACTAATGTTTCCCAATCAGGATGGAGCATAACAACCATTTTCAAGACCAATGCCTTGATCCCCTGGGCAATCCTGAGTGAATCACGGGCTTCCTTTTCATAAACCGGAACAAAATCATCAGGATAACGGCTCTCGACCGCATAGGGTGTAAGCTCTACAGCATGGCCATAATTCTCTATCTCAGGTATGTGGGGTTCCAGTAGATCCAGCAGAACTTCAATATTGTGGGTTTTGGGGAAGTCAATATCGAGAATAACCAGTAAGCCTTTCAAGTACTTCTCTGCAACTTGCTGGCAGTGGAAACACACAGTATCGTAGGGGATGTCATTGGTATCAGCATCAAGAACCAGTTCGGCGTTCCTGAGATCATTTTCTGCCTTGATGAACCAAGTTTTTGCCAATAGCAGTTTGTCATCCATATAAGACCACCCCCTTGTTTATAGTATCGGTAATAAAGGCTGCCTTTACCTTCTTCCAGCGATCGATCTCGTCCCTGGAATAAACCAGAATATCCTTGGAAAAGTGGTATTTCCTGAGTTTATAGAGGAGCGACAACCCCCTTTTCCTGCGTGGAAGATGTTTCTCCTTGTCGGAGATGATCAGCAGATCCAGATCGCTGTCCGGGTTCGCATTTCCCTCGGCATACGATCCGAAGAGGATGATACGTTCGGGTTGATAATCCTCAACAATGAGTTTGGTTATCTCTTGAATCGTTTCTTTTGTTATCATAAAATCACCTTATGGGTTGCCGGTCCAGCCACCTTCGTGGTAAAGGGCTTGGATCTCTGCTTCGGTAAGGGCACGGTTGTAGATACGGATATCGTCAATTTTTCCGGAAAAGAACCTGTCGTTATATCTGCTTTCGCCGATCACGAAGGTGCTGGCATGGGAGGTCGAGCCATTAACTTGGGTTTCTAAAAAACCGTCCCTATAAACTGTTATCATTGAACCACTGGAGATAATGATTGCATGTGTCCATCTCCCAACATTATTTGTTATTGCCATGTTTGTATGAATATTGCCATCATACCATACTTCTTCCCAGTTAGGAATAGCGGTATAATAACACCCATTAGTATCCCAACCTTGATAGGTCGAAAACAATCCAGTGTTGTTCAGATTCTGTGCTGCAACATTGTACCAGATCGAGATGGAAAATACATTGGGAATCATCCAACCTGTGGTAATACTGGCATTGTTATTGAACTGATAGGAGGAACCAGGATTCTGAAAGCGATCTGCTGTGGGCACAGCATTGTCAACCGTGCCATGATGTCCATTCCCACTCTCATCATTAGCGTTTCCATTGAAGGGATAATATGCAATCAGACCATCCGTGGGAAGTATGGTATGAATCTGGGCAGTTACTTCATTGGAGTAGGTAGAATGGATGTTATCTTTTTTAGCCCGGACGCGATAGGCATAGGTCCCGACCTCAGTTACTACATCGGAATAGCTTTGGATGCTTGCAGCCACGGTCTGGAGTAGCGCAAAACTGCCATTGTCCTTCTTTCTTTCGATTTCATATCCTGTGGCGATGCTGCTGTTGCGGGTCCAGGCGATGGTCAGGTGGGAAGCTGTGCTGTCGGTGATTGCTAAATCGGTGGGAGCACCCAAACCGCTGTACGTAACGCTATTCTCCACCCAGATGGAATTGAGGGTGTTGTTGATAGATTTTATCCGGTAGGAGAGGTTGATCGGCGTTGGCGGCATTCCAGTGATGGCGTGCAAATAGGAGGATGTATTGGCAGGCAGGTTGGCTAGCTCGGTGAAGCCGCTGTTGTCCTCGTTATTCTCTATCCTGTAGCCCGTCTCGATCGAGCTGTTGTCCTGCCAGGTCATGCGTACTCCCTGCAATTCGATCGTAGTGGTTGAGAAACCCGAGGGGGCATTGATGATAGTGGACTGATAGCTGAATAACTTTTCGGGAGAATATTCGGTAGTATAGCCTCCCTTGCTGATCCTCACCCGGTAAGCCAACTCGTGGTTGAGTTCCAAATCAAGAGTGTTATCGGCAAAGGTACTGGCCGTAAGAGGTTGACAGACAATAGGCTCAAACGCATCAAGCAGTTTGCGTTCGAACAAGATCACCACTTGCCCGGAATAAGCAAAATCCAACCTGAGCACCAGTTGGTCGTTGATGATCTGAATATTTGTGATCAGCGGCCGATGATTAAGGTCCGCATCCGTGTCCAGGGGATTGGTAAGATCCCGGGAACAGGATAAGGTAAGTAAAAGAAGAGCAGCAATAGCAATGAAATGTTTCATAATAACCTCAGAGTATTCATAGGCGGTTCATAGCTTCAATAAAAGCGGGACTACTGAAAACTGATTCGAAGCTGAGAGCAGCCTGGATGGCCTGTTCCGGAGTTTTTCCCACACCCCGAATATCCGGAAGAGCGTTATTCGGATAGCTGTTTTGCCAGATCACAGTTCCGGTGCTGAGGTCGATAACGCTCAGGGAAAGGCTGGGAAAGGCGATGTGAACGCCCTGGGACTGGTTATAGCGGTTGGAAGTGATCTCAGCCGTTCCGCTGATTAGGAAGTGGCATCCGGCATCCTTGGCAGCTTGAATAAGGTTTGGACTGATCAAAGCAGCCTGAAGATTTACTGCCACTGCTTCCAAATCTGAAACCTGTTTGCCCAAGGCAGCCACAGCAGTGGAAAGATAGCTATGGCCGTCGTGGATCATAAGCCCCACCATCTTACCAGCAAAACGGTTCTCCAGTTTCAGATCAACGGGAATATCGAAATACCTGACGCTTATATAAGGGCTGAAGCGCTCAAACTCAGGATAGATCCTGATAGTGGTTGCGCCGGAGTGAAGAGGTTTGAGCGTGCCTATGAGCTGTGTTCCGGACCTAGTGATGGAGATGGTTTCCACCAATGGACTGGCACTAACCTCCTCCAGATGAGCATTCAGCATCACAGCTTTGTTATTCAGCAGAAATCTGGTAGTGATCACATTGGTCTGGGGATAATCGCAGATACAATCCAGCATGTCCAGAAAGGCTGAGATCAATCCCCTGTACATATCTGACCGGGTACGGATGAATGCTGTAAACAGATTGGGAGTGGAAAACATATCCTGGTATCTGGTCTGTAGGTCTGTATAGAACCTGGTGGCTTCTTCAAGATCACGAAGATATGCGCCAGAGTATTCATCTGGGTGCTCCAGCCTGGCTTCCACTGTTTTGATCTCATCACTGTAGCCGGATTCCAGCGTTTTGAGAAATTGCTCCTGTGTCCCATGGTCAAAGGGAATGCGGCACCAACTGAGATATTGGGTTGTGCCTCCGTCTTTCCACTCCTCGGTATAGTATTCCACCTCACATACCTGGAAGAAGCTGCGGGAGAATACTGATATCTCCTTTTTCAGGATTTCCGAGCTTGTTTCCTGCAGCATGTCAGAAACAGATACGAGGCTGGATGCGAGTTCCACCTTTATCTCTGCGCCACTGAACAGTGAGATCTGGGACAAAGCGTCCAGAAAGGCTTCCTGGCGTGATCCGGATTCGGTATCACTGTGGAGAGAAACTCCGGTGAAAGCAAGACCAGATCTTTTAATACCCGGATCGCCTGAATGCGAAACAAGAGAATTGTGAGAACATGCACAGAGAATAAGGATCAGGGACAGCAAGGGATAATATAGCAATTTGCGAATAATTCGCATCCCCGGATATCTCGTTGAGTTCCGGATGCAGGGCTTAAATAACTGGCAGAGACGCAAAGCCGGCACAAATTCCATCCTGTCCTTCCCTGTTTTACTGTTAGTATATTTTGTATTAGTCCGGCTCTAAGTGTGACTATGCGCTGGAGGCATAGCATACAACGAACCGAATGGACGCATTTTTAAATCAATCAATAAGCTGTCAAGTATTTCCTAATCCTCACATCCCCCCATTTTCTAGACAGGGTAATCATTACCATGTCATTAGTAAGTGCGTTATCCAGCTTCTTGATTCATTACAATGGCGTGATTTTAAAACAAAGTACCACATCCAGCGTATGCGGCAGCCATTATAGTGAGGAGTAGCATCAGGATGGGAACAAGGCATCCCCCTGTGGCCACCTTGGAATATCCACCAGTGCTATAATTGATAGCTTTGCTGCAATGCGGGCAGTTGTACTGGCCATAATCTCTCATGGGCGCGTTCACAAAGCCATCGCAATGCGGGCATTTTGCTCCATACTTACGGGGACTCCATTCCAATAGAGTATCCCATTTTTTAGGGTTGATCGCATAAAGATAATTGTATTCGCGTTTCATTATCCTGATGGCTTGCTGTATCTCGGCATTTGGAGAGGACACATCTATTTGTGAAAATAACAGTTCTTGTAACTTGTCCAGATTTTCCTTTTCTTCATCTGAAATGCTTCCAAAGTAGTACATGGTGAGCAGCAGGGTTACTAAACGAACCAGTTCATTGCAATCTTTACGGTCAAAAAACTCCTGAGTTTGGGACACGATCATGGCATTTTTTGGCCAGTCCATATCATCGTCCAATTTGCCCAAAAATCTGTAGAGAACCGCGCTTTCTTTAAAATATTGAAATCTGACCGCCAAATCGATAAGCCCCAGAATGGACGACATCACCATTTTTTTGTCATCGTCCCGGTTGATAATTGCGCTCATCTGGTTCAACCTTTTTTGCATCTGAACAATCTCATTGCCAAATAAATGCATCCTCAGGAGGTCAAGTATATAAAAGAAATCCTGAAAGTCCAGCCTACCATCGCGGTCGATAGCCTGTTCAAGTTCCTTTATAGCGTCCTTTTTCCTGTCGGCCTGAAACCAGTACATGAAGGCCAGGCCTCGGATTGCTTCGATGTTTGATTCATCCAGATCGGCGGCTTGCCGGTAATAATGTTCTGCCTCGGCAAAGCTTTTCATTTCCCTGTATGCATAGGCAATATCCACCAGATTGGAGGAATCATCGGGATCTATCTCTGCCGCTGTTTTATAGGACTTCAAGGCCAGATCGTACTTCTCCATATTCAAGTATACCTGTCCAAGTCTTTTTCGCAACAGTGAGCTTTTAGGTTGAAAATTTATCAGTTTCTTCAGGGTTGCTTCCGCCTTGGACCAGTTTTCATCCTCGATTGCCTGATCAAGTTGTTTATTGAGGGTTTCTATTTCTGGTCCATACATCAGACGGCTGTCATAGTCTTCTCGCGTGACTGGATTCTTGAGAATGTCATAAGCTTCACGAATCAGTTTGTATTCATCCGGTGATTTCTGGGGTGGGTATTCGCGGACCATTGAAAAGAAAGCCGCCTTAATTTCTTCCTGAGAAGCTTTTGGGGTAATACCCAAACGAACATAGTAATCCGAGCTGGTTATTTCAGCCATGTAGAATCTCCATAACTTTAGAATTTAGATATTGCCTGTATTCCGGTTTGGAAGGCATACTATTCACCCAGTTCAAGAGCCTTTCAGCCACTGCTTTCTGCTTGGCAGGGTCCAGATGGGTGGGGCTTGAGTAAATGCGAATCAATGTGATACACGCGTCACCGTAGAAAGATGGGAAGTCCGCGTTGTTTAAGGTCCATTCATCCAGGGATGCTATCGACCTTTTGGCTTCAGCAGGATCAGCGGCCGGAGATGTGGCAGCTTTGTAGATCAACATAAATCTGGCTGCGCGTGTAAACCAGCTTTGGCTCTCGATCCTACCCAGTTGCTCATAATTTCCCTGGTTCCACATTTCACGCAAGATCACTTCCTGCTCCCGGGTGGGCATTGACGCTATAAAAGCCTGTAGACTCACTTCCCTCAAAGAGTCTGCCTTGGGATGTTCAATTTCCGGTGTGGGAGTCTGAGTCTTAGTTTGTCCGGGGGGATCTATCACCTGATTGTTTCGAAGCCCGTTTTTGGTTATTTGCCAAACGTTTAACAGCCCCAAGGCAATAACTACACCAGCTGCTATCCAGTACCAATTTCGAGCGGGTGTGCTAGAGGCCGAGATGGTGGGAAGGTCTGGCTGAGTTGTGGATACACAGTGCAATTCCCTTATCCGGCTATGCACCATCAGGTCTGAAACGTTGTCTAACCGTGCGTCCGCGTCCTCCAATAACAAGTTGTATAGTTGCAGTTCATTGTGTAGTTGGTCCAGTGCGTTTTGATACTCAGTGGGATCGAGCTCTTGCTTATAGGACTCCAGTATGTTTTGGGCATCGTTGAAGTAGCCAAGCTCGCGGGATAACCTCCAAGCCAGCAGAACAATTTCTGGTTGTAAGGGGAAAATGTTGATCGCTTGCGTTGTATCCTGCCAGGCGCGTTCCCAATCCTCTTCCTGGATCATCTGCAGCGCATGGTTATAACGTATCAATGCCATGTCTTCTGTGGCGATCACAAGGCGCAGGTCTCTTCCACAGGCCTGGCATGTATAGGTAAGTTCTGTGGCCTCAGAACAGAACGGGCAGCGTATGGACACTACTTCCATATATCTTTTACCACCGTGTTTAAGGATTGAACAAATACGAGTTTCATATGACGTTTCACCTCATCGGGCAAAGCTTGCGTATCTGGATGATTCGCTGCGGGAAGCCACACTTGTTGCACGTTGCTATACCAAGCTGCCAAGATCTTGTTTTTGATTCCACCCACAGGATAAATCTCTCCCTTCAGACCGATCTCACCTGTAAATGCAATTTTGCCAGGCATATCCAGATCTTTCATTACTGCCATGATCCCCATGCCAAAAGCCATTCCAGCCGAAGGCCCATCCTTGAAGCTAATGCTTTGAGGGATGTTTACCAATATGCCATGCTGGGGGGACAATCTGCCAACAACCATGTTTTTTACGCAATTAAAAGCCACTTGCACGGAATCATACAGTACCATGCTCACGTTTCCGGTTACCTGGCATCCCGGAGTGTCTGTGCGCACAAACTCCACAGGCATAAGGCTTCCACCGCCATCGTGCACCACAAGGCCAAACACTTTCTTCACAGCGGGACCATCGGTCGTGTTATTTAAAAAATTCTCCAGAGCAGAGATGCTGCAAGCATCCAGTTTACCGCTCCGTTTAAGCCTTTGAACGCAGGCTGCGGCCTGCGAGTGCTTCCCCATCCTACCATAACATTCCACTAGTTCCAGCCATGTCTGCACCGAACCATTATCATAGTTCAGACTGTATTGATAATGGCGGGCAGCCTCTTTATACTTGGACTGCCGGGCAGAAATGTCCCCCAAGCGATCATGGATAACTGCCGAGCTGGGATATTCCGCAAGTATGGAATCGAATGCCGCCTCCGCTTTGTCCAGCATACCGGCCAGCAGGTATCGCTCTGCGGTAAGATATCTGCTGAGCAGAGTGTGGGGATCATCCGCTATGATATTCTGCAATATATGGTTGCATTCCTCGATCAAGCCTTGTTTCAGCAGATTGTATGATTTTTTTAGTAATGGGGACAGGTGATCCTGCCGCTGCGACCAATACCTCAGTTCTGCGGCAAATTGCTGCATCAGCCTGTCTATACCAGGCTCGCAGTAACCGGGCTCCTGGTGTTGGTTTACCGGAATTGCAGGATCCCGCTTGGTCACGTTTTCATGCAGCAGATTCAGTTCCGTTATGTTTCCGGTATGAGAATAATACTCCTCATAAAGGCCGAGCACATTTATGGATTGATAGGGCGAAGCGGCGTGCGTGAACAAAGCTTCATAAGCCTTGGCATAGTATTTCTGTGCCAGCAGCAAGCGCACGTACTCCACCAATACAGCTTCGTCCTTGGTCTGCTGCAGGGCTTTCTCACAAAACAGCAATCCATCCTGATAACGCCGGCCCTGTAGCAACTGGTGCAAGCCCGCTATGAACTCCATACGGTTGAAGGGCATATTGTATCAACTAATTTCAAATAGATAGGTGTTGATCTCGTCATCCAGCCTGCTAACCGCGGCGCTGTCGTTTCTAGCGGCAGCATCCTGCATCATTTTCAGCTTGCCCATCAGAACCATTTGGTGTTCGGGAGCGATATCCGGTAAGCGCTTTTGTACAAGTTCCTGCACGATTTGGACCTGTCTCGCCATTTCGGAGTTTTCCCACGTTTGAGAAACCAGATTGGCGTTAGTTTCAGATTTGTATGAACGTTTAGCGGAAAAACGGATGTCTTTGCCAGTGGAATCCAATTTTGCTTTTACATCCACAGTACCATTCAGGTTATAACTGAAAGTTATCGTTACGGACTGCTCTCCGGCAGGAGCTGGTGGGATGCCGGACAACAGGCAATCGTCCGGATTATCGGGAACTAGTTGTTCCATCTCACTCACAAACAAACTATTGTTCATGCTGGCTTTCTGGAATACGTTCACTTCTATTTGTTGCTGGTTTTCCACCACAGTGAAGTATGTGGAGCTAAACTCCCGCTGCATTGGTGAGTTGGCTGGTATGATCTCTGAAAACAAGCCGCCTATCATGCTTCCATTAATAGATGTAACCACTTCAGTGCCAATGGAGTGGGGTACCACATCCATAATAATTGTATTGTCTGTGTGCACCCCATCGATGATGGCTGCCTGGATGCCTGCACCTATGGCAACCGCACGATCCGGGTCTATATTATGCAGCACCTTCTTTTGGCCGAACATGGCTGTTACCTTCTCTCTTACAAGTGGTATTCTGGATGATCCTCCCACGAGCAGCACATAATCGATATCAGATTCAGACAGCTTGGCCATGGACAAAGCCTTTGCCACACACTGGAATGACCTGTCAATCAGGGTGGAAATCAGTTCTTCAAAGGAATGCCTTTGCACTGTCTTGTCCAATGAATATGGCGCCCCGTTAAGAACAGCTAAGTATGGGATGTTTATTCCCACCTGAGGCTGGAAGGACAGGTTGATCTTGGCAGTTTCCATTTCCAGTTCCAAGCGCCTTTTCCTTTTCAGATTGTCCTCACTGGCTTCGCCTGTGTCCAGATTTACTCCGTCTTCGCTTCTCGCGTGGCTGAGCACATGGTTGTAGAGCGCCATGTCAAAATCTATGCCACCCAAATGAGTATCACCTTCAGATACAATTACATCCACCACTTGTCGCGAGTAGTCCAGGATAGTGATGTCAAATGTGCCGCCTCCCAGATCATAAACCAGCACCTTTCCCTCAAGCTCTTTGTGGGTCTCCGAAAACGCCAGAGCGGCGGCTGTGGGCTCGTGAATGATCCTCTCCACCTTCAAGCCTGCAAGTTCTCCCGCTCGCAAAGTTGCGTTTCTCTGGCTCTCAGTGAAGTTGGCTGGGATCGTGATCACGGCCCGGTCCACGGTTTCGCCAAGGTAATTTTCAGCGTACTTCTTGATATATTTCAACAGCAACGATGATAACTCGATGGCGTTGTATTCATGGTTACCCAGGCGGGTCTTCTCATCCGTTCCCATCCGGCGTTTGAATTCCTTGGCAACATCCTTGTAGGCTTGTTTGGCGGGTCTTCCAAACTGCAGAGTAAGTGAGCTGTCCAATGATATAAAGGATGGTGTGATATCTTCGGAGTACTCATTCTTGATCATTTCGATCTTGCCGTTTCTGTAAATAGACGCTTCAGACGTGGTGGTACCCAGGTCGATGCCAATAAATGCCATGTTGATCTCCTTATAGGTTATATGTAAACTATTATTTCCGCCTTGCGTATCACGCGGTCACCACACCTGTATCCCTGCCTGATAATGCCCGCGATCATATCTTTCTGCGATGGATCGGGAGTTGGTTTGGTATGCAGGGCATAATGCAGGTCCGTATCAGCTTTCATGTTCTGCGTTGGTATGATGGACCACCCGAGAGTGTCACAGATAATGGTCAGCTTTTTGTTGAATGGCCGGAGAAAATCCTCGATTTCTTTGTTATCAGTCTCCTTCAAAATTGCCATCATGTTGTCCACAGTGTCCAATATGTCCAGAATGGCCTTTTCATATCTGCCCAAGTTGTTTTTGAGCTCGGTTCTTTCCAATATCAGAGCCTGGGTGAGTTCCCGGGATTTCTCCAGGCTGTTGTTGGCTTCCAAGCGCAGATCTTCCATTTTTTGCAAGTTTTTCTGCTGGATAAGGTTAAACCGGTTCAAAATGTTGATAAACTGGCCATAATCCGAGCCACCGACAGCCCCTTCGTCATGCATCTGAATTGGCATAAAATCAGCTAGGGTTTTATCTTTCCACCTCATATACACTCCAAAAATTTTGCTCGCATGAAATACGACGCATGTTTTTGTGTCAAGAAAATAAGTAGTGAGGACTACTAATACTTGAATTATCCGGGTTTGCGTTCTCACTAATTTTTTCAAATCTTATCACCATTTTTTCAAGTCGGCAGTTTTGTGGGTTTGCGATATCACGATTTTTGCAAACGAGTATCACGATTTTTGCAAATCATCTTATCACTTCTAAAACATAAGGTAATCCATCTCTTCTAACTCGCAACCAGGAACTTGCATAAATCTGTATAGCAGTCTATCAGCAACCTCATTCACCCGCTTTCATTATCCTCGGCTTCGGTTTTATGCCTGATTCTTTTCGCATTTTTCCCAGTATGCCGGGTTGGATGAAGGTGCCCAACTTCAGGATTCCCTCTTTTGATAAGACTTTGTACCCGCTGCAGTCGATGCCCACCATATCGATAGATGCCAGTGCTTCCAGATAGACAAAGACCAGTTGCCTGCTCTTGCCATAGTCTGAGGCAATCTCTCGGATGGAGCGATACTGCCTGAAGTCCAGTATGTTGAGGATTTCTTCTGCTACCTGAGTGTTGTAGTTCCACTTGCCTTTTTGATTGAAACCTACATGAGACTGATAGCGGTTACTG
>Ga0209311_1001044_pt1 | contig 23423 bp, 16 predicted proteins | sample AD_UKC045_MetaG_FD_184417 | JGI IMG/M metagenome (GOLD analysis project Ga0209311, IMG submission 184417) | Active sludge microbial communities of municipal wastewater-treating anaerobic digesters from USA - AD_UKC045_MetaG (SPAdes) (version 2) | ecosystem: Engineered > Bioreactor > Anaerobic >... | reverse complement strand
CAGACAACTCTTTGCTACACAATGGGCTGGATTCCCGCCTCCTCGGGAATGACAGCGTTTTCATTGCCGGTAGCGGATTAGTCAATTCAACGAAGTTCAAAGCGCTTGGATAACATACACATCCATCGCTTTATGTCTGGGCGCTTTGGACTTCAAGCAGGATATCGGAGGAGTGATTCCCCCTTCGGTGTGCTGGTTGAAGTCCAAGCGGCCCGCAAACTCGCTGCCATATATACTCTTATCGTGGCCGCTTGAACTCCAACGGGTAGCGCACGCACCGACTAAAGTCAGTGCAACGACCGGCTGAAGCCAGTGTTACGGTTGGTGTCGATTTGGCCGCCTTGGAGTTTACATGAAAAGGCCACTTGTCATTCCCGTGGAGGAGCTTATGCGAAAACTGGCATTTTGAGTTCCGTAGGAACGGTAGTTTAGATAGATACGCGTGCTCCTATCAATAATTGGAGTCCCATCGGGACGGCAGTTTAGATTAGACCAGTACAATGATAATGAGTTATAAATATATGCATTTATCTATCTAAACTGCCGTCCCTACAGGACTCATCTTTGTTTGGGACACCGGATCTATCTAAACTGACGTCCCGCCGGGACTCGTAAGGAATAATGCCACGATAATCAGTTTTTGCACAAGCTCTGTAGCCAGTGTTACGGCTATGTGCAACGGTCTTTCCATATATATCTTTACACTGGCCGTTTAAACTCCAACGGGGTCGGAATATCACCACTGGCGAGACTCAATCGCGAATCTATGGATAGAATGATTCCATAGCTCTATCCCCTCTTGACCCTTTCGCCTCAGCTTAGCCAGACCAAATCGGGACCAAAGCCCATTTATGGGCTTTGGTCCCGATAAGATCTGCCTGAAAGCGGGCTTTACTTTAAACGGAGCAGTTTGACGGTCCTGATCATCCCATCCGAGTTGAGACGCAGCAGATATATCCCAGCGGCGCAATGCCTTCCCTGAGAATCTCTTCCATCCCAGTTGATTACTCCGGAACTGGCCATGTCCTGCTCAGGGATCAGGGTGATCAGCTTTTGGCCCCGCAGGTTATAGACTTCCAGGCCCACGGGTGAAGCCTTTGGCAGGGTATACTGAAACAAAACAGAGTCCTTAAAGGGATTGGGGTATACCGATAAGCTGATCGGAGAGGGAGTCTGCTGGGGATCGGCATTGGGGGTCGTGCCCCACAGCTGGCCCAAGAGGAAACCATTGACCTGCTGCGCGTTACCATGGCGGTGGGAGTTGTCCAGGACGGCGTAGTGATCTCCCACGGTGGGTAGGTTGAAAGTGGCCGTCGAACCCGCTGAAGCTGTCTGAGCCAGATACGCGTCGCAGGTCTGCATCACATCCCAGAAGATATAGTTATCGGCATCCGTGACCAGGAGATTGAGCTCTCCGGGCTGGGCTACCGGCTGCAAGAAATCAGGATAATCTCCCAGGCTGAAGATGTCGTCCCAGGTGACGCGGCCAGAGATGTAGTAGCCCGGCACCTGATACTGAGTTTGAAACCGTCTGAGGGGATCAGGCACACTGGGAGGCTCGACGGGATTGATGGTGATAACTGGCAGGGAACCGGGGATTTCCATCTCAAAATAGTGCACCGCCCCGTCCGCCACATTCTGGACCAGCTCCGAATAGGTACCTGCAATGGGAGGATAGATGCCAAAGGAGGTTTCCGCCCTGGCATAATAGCTGCGGTTTTCTCCCACCGGGAAGCTCACCAAGCCTTGGTTGTCTGTAAAACCCACCATATCGGTCTTCATGCCGCCTTCCTGGATGGCGAGGATCACTCTGGAACCATCCACGGGACGATCTTCCTGATCTTTGACCATCAGGTTGATCTGTGCCAGGCCGCTGGAGTAAGTGCCTGTCACGGAAGCCAGATAGCCATCGCCGCGAATCTCGAACACGCTGCCGAAAACCTTGCCCCAGCCCTGCTCATAGACCATGGGAACGTCGATGTAGCCATTCACCGGTTCCCACATGGTCCACTCTTCATCCCAAAACTCGTTCCAGGTGTGATCGGTGGACATGGAGAGGATGCTGGTGCATGGAATCAAAGCAGTTCTGGCAGCGGCAGCGGTAAGATCGGCATATTCTCCGCAACGGCCAAAGTGCTTGCGATAGATGCGCGCCGGTTGATGAGGACGCTCGCTGTTGGAAGTGAAACTCATGCTGGCGTTTATCCACCACTGCAAAGCCCGGATGGCGTCAGGGCCCCTGCCGCTGAGATCTCTGAGGGTCTGAATCTGGACCAGGGTATCTGCCATAGCGGGATAGCCGTCATCCGGCTCGTTGTAAAGCATGACGCGCCAGAACTTTCCAGTGTCCGGACCCGTAGCGTTGTTGGTGTGGCTGCTGTTGTTTTCCACGATGCTGGGATCGATGAAAGCGGGAATCTCATCAGTTAGCTTGGGTAACACTATATACCAGTAGTAGATATCTTTGGGGACAGCGACGCTGCGAATGGTGCCGTCCGCGTCTTTCTTGGTATAGCTGGTTGTGGACCAATAATCCGCTCCCGTTGTGGAGGACCCGGTATCGATCACCTCCACGTAGGGCAGGTCTGCGGCCGCACTGTAAATCCGCTGGGCATTGAGAGTGAAAAGCTGAGGCCAGGCGATTGAGGAATTAAGGTATTGAGGGGAGGAAACGGCCACACCAAACGCGATCTCGTCCACATAAGGATCGCTGGCGGAGTTGATAAGACCGGCAAACAGTAGCTGACGATCCTGATTGAGGCAGCTGAGCGTATACTCCAGCCTGGGCTTGATCCAGACAGGGGCTTTGGCCACGGCGTTGCGAGCGGCGGGAAGCAGATTTCCAAAGCTGCGGTAATAGCTAAAGTCATCTCCCGCGGCAAAATACTGGATGCCCATGTGTTCGCCGGCCGGCAGGATGCTGTTCAGGGAAAGGGAATCGCAGCTCACCCATTGCTCTCTGTCTATCCTGTCTGGGATGGCAGGAGCATAATTGGAATGGCGAAGACGGAACTGATTGAGGCCCAGATCGGTAAGCTTATCATAGACGGCTGTTCCATTAGGCATCTCAGCCTGGGTGGTGCCTCTGGGGGTGGCGCTCAAAAAGCTGATTAGCAGGCACAAAATTGTGATGATCAGGCTCTTTTGCATGATCACTCCTTATGATGTAAAGAATAGTGACTGTGGAGCTTACTTGGTGCGAACGAGGCGAAATCCCACGTATTGGACACCGCGGTTGGGATTTCCCTTTTCCCGGTAGAGGATATTGAGGTTGCGGCCTTCGCCGTTCATGACACTGCCGCCCCGGACCACTCTTTGGGTGCCGGTTTCGGGACCGGTGGGATTGATGAATTTCTGGATGGTGCGGGTGTAATTGGCGTCATACCAATCCCAGCACCACTCAGCCACGTTGCCGGTCATGTCATAGAGTCCGTTGCCATTGGCTTTTTTCCCACCACCAGCTCTGATGCGGGCCGCGCTGTTGTCACGATACCAGGCCACGTCGTCCGGATCGTCCGAACCGCTGTATTCAAACAGGGCCCCGGCCTTGGCAGCCATTTCCCATTCCGCTTCGGTAGGGAGGCGCCAGCCGTTGGCAGAGAAATTGCAGGATACCTTGGGCGTATTTCCACTGTAGTCAATGATATAGGCTGGTTCCAGAGCTTCCGCTTTGCTGCGTCCGTTGCAGTAGATGATCACGTTCATCCAGCTCACATTGTCTACCGGAAGCTCAGATCCTTCTCTGCTGACCGCGGCTGGAGTCATGTAGCGGTTCCAATCTCCTTGCGTGAGTTCATAACGGCTGATGTAGAACCCGTTTTGGGATACGTTGTGATTGAGGTTTTCCTTGAGCCGTCCAAAACCAAAGCTGCCGGCATCGATTCTCACCATATTGGCCGGCATGGGTGCCCTCACCGGATTGGCTTTTACAGCGGCGGCCTGAGCAGAACTGGTAGCTGGCAGGGGTGTATATCTGCCACTGGAAGAGCCAGGCTCAGCTCCTGGATTGGTGCTGGATTTGAGGGCTCCATACTCAGTTTGGGAAGGACTGACGGGCAGCGAGCCTCTGTCGTTGGGCTGGGGAGCTTCCGTTCTGAGGCTGTCAGCCGCTGGGAGAAATCCCGAAAACTTGAAGGGCTTGTCCGAACCGCGAAAGAGAATGCTGAAGAGGTTGGTAAACAGGAAAAGTCCCACGATGATCAAAACTGCCGCTACCAGAGCGATGAAACCCCACTCGATGCCGAATTTGGGTTTGGGATCGTTTTTGAGGTGATCTTCCGGGGCCAGATAAGGCTTGGAAGGTGAGTTCCAGATCTCGTCTTGGTCCACAGGCGGTAGTTTTTGCAGGTTTTCCAGCAGCTGCTCCATCTTGGCATAGCGCTGCATGATATTGCGGTGCAGGCATTCCGCCAGGATTTTGTTGAAGCTCACGCTCACACCCTGCAGATAGCTAAATTTGACCTCACTGAGGCGATCGGCACTATAAATGGACGCGTAGAGGGTGTGACGGCAAAGCAGCTGAGTGAGGATAACCCCGATCACAAAGATGTCTTCCCGCTCGTCGTTGTCCTCGTAAGTGATACCGCTGGATAGGATTACCAACTTGCCAGCTTTGTCGATCATCAGGCCGGAGAGATTGAGCTTGGTGATGGTGAGGCCCTGCTGGCGGATCGAGATGGCCGTCTGCATCAACTGCACCGCCACGTCGCGCACCAAATCCTCGGTTACCTGTTCCGGGTGCTGCTTTTTGAGCCTGTCCAGCGAAATCCCGTCCACAAATCGAGCCGCCATGTAGGCAGGCTCACTGGTCTGGTTTACTTCCTCAACCCTGGCGATATGCTCATCGTCCAGCAGATTGAGCCGGCTGAGCCGCATCTGGAGGCCAAAGAGCTTGTCCAGATTGGTGAGCCGGGAATGGAAAAAGAGCTTGAGCACATACTGCCGCTCATCTTTGGAGGCGATGTATTTGATGCCTTCTTCGTCTTTATTCATCACCCGGATGATGTGATAGCCGTTGAAATCGGTGCCCGGATCAAGCATATTCAGATTGACGGCGGGAAACGAGGCAGAACCACCTTTGAGCTGTGCTTTGGAGTGCTCCGGCTTTTTGGGCTTGGTCTGAGCAATCGGGTCCGGGGTTTCTGGAAGGCTTTGCCGCTCACCGCAGTGGGCACAAAACTTGGCCTTGTCGCTGAGCTCTTTGCCGCAGTTGATGCAATACTTCATGCTTTCAGGCCTCCGTTTCGGGCAGGGCCATCACTGTGTCACCTTGCTTACCAGCATGCGCACGGATTTTCCGTTGAGGTCCAGTTCCTGTCCCAGGATAAGGTCAGGTTGCCACTCCAGCCGGTCGCAGAGAGTTTCGGAGCGGATATACTCTCCATGGGCCTCCATAGCTTTCTGGATTTCCGCGTCTCCGCTCAGGGACACCGTCACCCGGTCCATGATCTCAAACCCCTGTTCCTTGCGGGTGTACTGGATTTTGTTGATCAGTTCGCGCGAGTATCCTTCCAACCTCAGTTCAGGCGTCATGGTGATATCCAGGGCCACGAAAAGATCGCGAACGCTTTCAAACACGTATCCCTCCCGGGGAGATATATGCACCACCACGTCCTCGGAAACCAGTTCCACGCGTTGATCTTCCACCTTGAGGGGATAGCTTTCCTGTCGGGCAAAGGAGGCCAACACATCATGGCCCTTCACCTTCTGGAGCGCGGACCCGATGGGTTTCATCAGTTTACCGTATTTGGGGCCCATGACCTTGAAATCAGGCTTGAGCTCATAATGGACAAAGTCGTCGTCTTCTTCCACAAAGTTGATCTCGCGCACGTTCACCTCTTCCTGGATGAGAGAGAACATCCGCTCCACCGTAGCTTTGGCGCGGGCGGGAACATGCATGGTGCCCAGAGGCTGACGGATCTTGATCTGACAAGCGTTGCGGGCCGCCCGGCCAAGCTGGACGATGTCGATCACGAGGCGCATTTCTGCTTCCAGGGCTTCGTCTATGAACTTGGGATCGGCCTCAGGATAATCGCTCAGATGCACACTTTCGCCAGCTCCCAGATTGAGGTAGATCTCCTCTGCCAGATAGGGAGCGAAGGGAGCGATCAGCTTGGCCACACCGAGCAGCATCTGATGGAGGGTGCGGTAGGCTTCCACCTTGTCCGCGGTGAGTTCCATAGCCCAAAAACGACGTCGGCTGCGTCGCACATACCAGTTTGAAAGCTCGTCGATCACAAAATCCTGGATGGCGCGCACAGTTTTGGTAAACTCATAAACTTCCATCCACGCTCGCACCTTGCCAATCAAGCTGTGAAAGCGTGAGATGATCCAGCGGTCGATCTCGGCTTCCCGATGCCAATTCACGGGGATTCCGCTAAGGTCTTCATTCACCGCGCTATAACCATCGATATTGGCATAGGTGGCATAAAAGGAATATACGTTCTTGAGCGTCCCGATAAACTTGGAATTGATTTCCCGCACTCCCTCCACGTCAAACCGGGTGGGCACCCAGGGAGGACTGACTTCCAGGAGATACCATCGCACCGCGTCGGCTCCCTGATCGTGCATAATCTGGATGGGATCGACGCTGTTGCCTTTGGATTTGCTCATCTTCTGGCCGTTTTTATCCAAAATCAAATCGTTGACCAGACAGCTTTTATAGCTTGAAACACCCTTGATGAGAGTGGATATGGTGAGCATGGAGTAAAACCAGCCGCGAGTCTGATCAATCCCTTCCGAGATGAAATCGGCGGGGAAGAGCTCGGTGTCAAACCGGTCCGCGTTTTCGAAGGGCCAGTGCCACTGCGCGAAGGGCATGGAGCCGCTGTCAAACCAGCAGTCGATCACTTCCGGAGTGCGGCGCATCACACCCTGACATTTGTCGCAAGCAAGCAGCACGTCATCGATGTAAGGCTTATGCAGTTCAATATCTTCCGGCACGGCAGAGCCATCCATAAGACGTCCCTGCTGTTTTAAAGCTTCGATAGATCCAATGGAGTGCTTGTGACCGCAATCCTCACAGACCCAGATGTTTAGAGGTGTTCCCCAAAAACGGTCCCGGGAAAGGGCCCAGTCCACGTTGTTCTCGAGCCATTCGCCAAAGCGCTTCTCTCCCACGAAGGAGGGGTACCACTTGATGGCGCGGTTGTTTTCCAACAGCTGCTCTTTAAACTGGGTGGTGCGGATATACCAGCTATCCCGCGCGTAATAGATGAGCAGGTTGTCGCAACGCCAGCAGTGGGGATAGCTGTGACGCACCTGAGCGCGTCTGAACAGGGCTCCGCTTTCTTTGAGGTGCCTGATGATGTCTTTATCGGCGTCTTTGACAAAGAGTCCGGCCCAGGGAGTGATGGCGGCGATGAATTTACCGGCCCCGTCCACAGGCTGGATGAAGGGCAGATCGTACTTGCGCCCCAGGGCATAGTCATCCTGTCCAAAAGCTGGAGCTGTGTGCACGATCCCGGTACCGTCGCTCATGCTGACATAATCTGCCAGGCCGACATACCAGGCGGGCTTATCGACCCCGATAAAAGTGAAGAGCGGCTCATAGGGCCTTCTTTCCAGCGCGGAACCGGCAAACTCCTCCAGGACCTGGTAATCGCCTTCCAGCACTTCCAGACGGGCTTTGGCCAGGATGAGTTGCTGTTCCTGAAAGAGTACCTTCACATAAGTTTCATCCGGATGCACGGCCAGGGCGACGTTTGAGATCAGGGTCCAGGGCGTGGTAGTCCAGGCCAGATACCAGGTGTTGTCCTCATCGCGGGCTTTGAAACGCACAAATACGGAGGGGTCTTCCACGTCCTTATATCCCTGCGCCACTTCATGCGAGGAGAGCGGCGTGCCACAGCTGGGGCAGTAGGGCACGATGCGATGGGCTTTGTAGATGAGGTCGCGTTCAAAGAGATTGTTGAGGATCCACCAGACGCTCTCGATGTAGTCGTTGGTGAGCGTGACGTAAGGATGGTCCAGATCGATCCAGTAGCCCATCAGTTCGGTCATTTCCCGCCACAGCTTTTCATAGCTGAACACGGAATCGCGGCAGTGGGCGCAGAATTTCTCCAGGCCATATTCTTCCACGGCGCGTTTATCTTCCAGACCGAGCTGCTTTTCCACCTCGATCTCCACGGGCAGGCCATGCGTGTCCCAACCGGCTTTACGCTTCACCTGATAGCCAGTCATGGTCTTGTATCTGCAGACCGCGTCCTTGAGGGTACGGGCCATCACGTGATGGATGCCGGGTTTGCCATTGGCGGTGGGGGGTCCTTCAAAAAATACGAATCTGGGACTGCCTTCCCGGAAGTCCTCACTCTTTTTGGCCAGCGAGTGTTGGTGCCAGTAATCGCGCACCCTGGCTTCCAGAGCGCGGGCGCTTTCCTTGAGGTCGATTGTTTTGTACATATATCCTATGGTTTCCGTCTGATCTGTTTCAGGATCCTTTTTGGCGGGATCAGGCCTGGCTGGGTATCAGCCTAGATTTTTTTGGCCCGGCCCATGCGTTTCTGGCCCGGCAGGAAATTCTGTTGGGCGTGCGGATGGTCCTTTTTGTGTTCTGGTTTGCCCGGCAGAGCGTGCCCCACTTCCTCTTCCACTTCCTTTTCTTCAAAGAGCTCCGCGAAATGCTCTTTCAGGTCTTCGTGGTCGTTCACATAGGTTTTCCACTCTTCGATGGCTTTTTCCATATCGACGCAGCGGGTGCAGAGTACCAGCAGATTCTGCTCGGATACGCCGATCCAGCCACGGTCATAGCAGTTATCGCAGCTTTTCTTTACACGATTGCGGACCGCGATTGCTTGCGCGGCCTCCAGGTGCGTATCATCGAGTTTAAACATTGTGTGCTCCTTGTTTATGGTTTGTATCAGGTTTTGGGTTTCGCTAAGGGAATCTTTCACTAACGTACCATTATTTCCAGAGGGCTTTTCTTTACAAGCTTTTTTTTAACCCCTTGCTTCCCGAAGAGCATTACGGACTCATTACGGACTTAGTCCGTAATGAGTCCGTAATAAGTCCGTAATGCCATGCGGGGAGGAGGCGGCTCAGATATCCTGAAGCCTTGTTAGATCGGCTCGCTTGATCCAAACCAGGCTGCCATCTTGCAAGCGGGCTTGATACAGGTCTCTTCGTTGAGAGACGATCCTGACAATCGAGGTTTCAGGCAGGTTTTCCGAGGAACTGAGAGTGCCTTCGTCCTTGTATATGGTGGCGAGGGGGACAGTTACCACGGCGCGGTTGTCTCTGGAGGAGCGCTGCTGTTTCACGATCAGAACGGTGGAAGCCATTACCAGCAGCAGGGTGCAGATGCTCAAAAGCAGAATAGGAGGGCCTTTTTCCGCGTCGGGTGAATAATGCAGCAACCAGTGAGCGCAAAGGACTGTGAGACCCAGAAAAACGAGGACTAATATCGCCAGCCGCGCGTGATTCAACCAGGCCAGGATATCGTAGAGGAGCTGGACCAGAAAGGGATTGTTTTCCTGGTTGGCCTTCGAGGGGCTTAGATCCTGGAGCAGCTTGAGATTGTGCCTGGCTTCGGGGTGAGCGCTGTCCAGAGAAAGGGTTTTGAGGTAATAGAGCGTGGCCAGACCAGGTCTGCCAAGTTTATTGTGACATACCCCCAGGTTAAAATAGAGGTCGGGATGATTATGTCCCTCTGCCTTCAGCTTCTCGAGTTCGGACAGTGCTTTTTGGTCTTCATTGAGTTGGGTCCCGTCCCGGATGCTGCTGCTGAGATCGCTCTGGGCCGATAAATCCATGAGGCACAAGGCTATCAGTGATATCAGCAGTAAGCGCTTCATGCTTTTCCTCCTGCTTCTGTGAGTGCCCTGACGATCTTCTCCAGTTTTGGCAGATCAGTCGCAATGGCATTGTCGCTGTTCGCGGAAGGAGCAAATAGGGCCGCTTGCATGTCCGTCAGAAACTGCTGGATCTGGGAGATCAGGTCATCCGAAAGACCTTTAGAGGCCAGTTCCGTGGCCAATTCCCCTGTCCCCAAATGAGCTGTCAGGTCATACCTCTCAGCCAGATAAGCGCTCAGGCAATTCCCGGCCACTTGATAGAAATCCTTTGATGAGGAGGCCGCTAAGCTCTTGGCCTGATTGAAACTATCTCGCAGCCTGGCAGCGGCTTCACGGTTTTTCCATCCTACCGGGTCCCGGAAGCGGGCTTGTTTGCGTTTGGCCCGCACAGCAGAAACTGGCAGGCTCAACAGCATCAGTCCCGCCAGCAGCCAGAACCACCAGCGTAAATGCCAGGGCCGAAACGGTGGATAGACTTCCCGTTCGATTCTGGAAAACATGCTGAGCTTGTCCAGCATCTTATCCAATTCCGGAGTCGTGACCGTGCTGGTGCCAGGTTTGACGCTCAGTACGGCCTCCCTGCCACTGAAAATGAGATACTTGCCGGAACTGGAATCCAGCCAACTAAACTTGAAGAGGGGCAGCCGGATCTCTCCCTTGACCTTCGGAATGATGGTGTATTGGAGGATTCGGGTACCTTTGGTACCGGCATTGAGCTGGTCTCTCACCTGGGGGGAGGATATCTGCACTCTGGCATCGCTGGACATGGAGGGCGCGGTGAACTGGTTGAAATTGCCCTGACCACTAATCTGGACGGTGTAAACGATCGCTTCTCCCAATCTGACGCTCTGGGATGAGTAGTTTTCTGTGATAGCAAAGCTTCCGATAGCGCCACCAAAGCCAGCCGGGGCCCCGGAAGGCAGTTCCCTCACGGTAATTGAGGCAGGCCTGGAGCTCAGATTGCGGTTTTGATACATGAAGGTCATCAGTCTGATCGAGCCAGCCATTTCGGGAGCTTTGAGGGTTCCGGTGCTGTGGGGATAGAGCACCAAACGCTTCAGGAGGCTGCGGCGAAAGCTTCTGCCTTTATATTCCACCCGTTCAAAATCCAGAGAACCCGGCTGCTCAAACACCGCTTTGCCATAGCCGTCAAAATCCCGCTCCTCGGTGAGGTTTAAAGAGCGGACATCCTCCGTGGTATAAAGATAGTAAGATACGATGGCGGGCTCGCTGCGATATACCGATTGGGTTTCGGGCAGGCAGAGGATGTAGGATTCTCCTTCTGCTTCCGGAGGTGGTGGAAGAAAAGACCCAAAAGGATCATAGGATGGAGAGGATGGTCTTTGAGGCCTGGAAGGAGAGGGCCTGGAAGGAGGGCTGGAGATATCAGGTTTCACCTCTACGGTGATGGGGTTGGTCCTGTAAACTGAACGCCCCACGCGTACGGATTGGGCTGGGATGGTGATCTTTCCGCTGCGGGTGGGATAGTAATAGTAGCTATAGGTGACAGACGTGGAGGTCTCGAGACGTCCGTTTACGATATTGGCACGTGATTCGCGGGAGCTGGTTTGAGTGTGAAAGCGCAGGCCAGACACGTTGGGGGCAGGGGGTTCTTCAGGTTGCACGCTTCCGCTGGCTGAAACCCTCAGATTATAGAGCAACAGATCACTCTGAAAGAGCACCTGTTTGTTGACGGAGTTGCTGACGCTCACTTTGGATTGGGCGTCGAGCGGGCCCAGGATAGTTAAAAGGATGAAGAAGGGGAGCCAGAACTGTTTCACCACCAGCGCTCCATAGGTTCTTCCTGAGGTCTGCCAGGTTCCTGCCGGTCGTTCGATTCCTTTTGGTCCAGGGCGTCCAGGGTGTTTTCATAATCTGAAGGCGGCACAGGGTCCTTGTCCTGCTCTTTCTCCTCATCCTGATGGTCTTCCGGCTTGGGTTTTTTGTAGCCCTTGCGGTTCAGCACCAGTTCATAGTTGCTTTTGGCATCCTGATCGGAGGGATCTGCCAGCATGGCTTTTTTATAGCTTTCCAGGGCATTATCAAGTTGTTCCTCACGATACTGTGTGTTGCCCTGGTCGTAGTTCAACACGGGGTTTTCGGGGTCGTCCCTGAGGGCTTCAGAGATATGCTTGTCTGCCTCGGAGTATTGGCCTTGCCGGAAGGCATTTTTGCCGTAGTTGGCTTCCGGGACCGGATCAGCGTCATCCGGATCGAGAGGCTTTTCCCACAAGGAGCTGGCCTGTTCGGCGCGGCCCAGTTTGTAGAGCCCGGAAGCGATGCTGTTGTAAAAGGCATCCCGCCTCAGGAGGAATTCCAGCGCGAAGTAGATCAGGATCAGGGCTATCAGGACCAGCAGGGCCTGGCGAATCCAGGATCGCGTCTTCGCGTGATTGTTCGGACTGGGGGTCCTGGGCTTCACTGGCTTCTGCTCTCCCGGCGCAGAGGAATGATGAGGCTTTCGGCGATGAGCAACAGCATGGCCATCAACGCGAAAAAGTGATACTGGTCCTTGAGACCGTTGACACGGTTGCCGTGCCGTTTTCCTTCTGAGCTTTCACGGATGCTGGTGATGATCTGGGCAGTGGCGGTTTCGGTCTCGATCAGGTTATAAAACTGCCCCTGGCCCTCAGACGCCACTTTGGCCAGAAAATCCAGGTCCGGCTTGGTGAAAGCTTCCACTCCGCTGAGAGGATGACGGATCACTGCTCCCTCTGGTGATCCCACCCCGATGGCAAAGATCTTCACTCCGCTTGCGGCCAGACGTGCAGCCCGGTTGCCGCCACGTTGTTCCAAGTCCTCTCCATCCGACACGAGGACAAGGATATTGGACCCGCTGGCAGTATCAAAGGCTTTTTCTGCCAGGGAAAAGGCCTCTCCGAGGTCGGTTCCGGTTTTGACGGCGGATTGGGTGTTGAGGCTGTTGAGCACCATTCGGACGCTCTCATAGTCATCCGTGAGGGGGCACTCCAGGGTGGCCGCTCCGGCAAAAGCGATGATGCCCACCCGGTCTCCTTGCAAGCGGTCCAAAAGTGAGTGGATTTGCAGCTTGGCCCTCTCCAGCCTGGAAGGAGCGAGATCGGATGCGTCCATGCTGCGTGAAATATCGAGGCAGAATATGAGGTCCAGACCCTGGCTTTCCAGGTCGCTGAGTTCATGGTCCCATTGCGGACGCACCAGGCCCAGCACCACAAAACCCAGCGCGGCGATCAGCAACAGCTGTTTCATGGTGGAGTTGAAGGGAGAAATCCTCTGGAGATAATGGCCCAGAATATGCTCATCGGCAAAGGAGGCAAAGCGTTTGCGGCTGCGATAGCGTGAACGGACCAACAGAGCGAGCAGCACTGGAATCAGGAGCAGCAGGAGCAGAAGACCGGAGTTATAAAACTGCATGGCTCACTCCGGTAAAATGGGTTTAAAATGGAGGCGGCTGAGTAATTCGATCAACAGCAGCCCGAAGCTGATCCAGAGCAACAGCATAAACTTCTCGCTCCAGAGGTAATGCAGCCGGAGCCGATACTCCGTCTTTTCCATGGCGTCGATCTGGTCCACGATGCTCTGAAGCTGGCCTGTGTCCGTTGCCAGCGAGGCTTTTCCGGTATTGGTCAAGGCGGCGATCCGGTCCAGAGTCTGCATGTCGAGCTCGATCAATGTCTTGCGATAGACCCTGCCAAGCAGCGGATCGTCAAAGGGGAAGTCCACCAGTCCGTTGCTTCCCACTCCGATGGGATAGACCCTGATTCCATAAGCCCTGGCCATATTGGCAGCGCTGATGGGATCAATCTCACCGGTGTTGCTTACGCCGTCCGTGATCAGGATCACTACCTTGCTTTTGGCGGTGGATTTTCTGAGCCGGGCCACGGCTTTGGCCAGTCCCATCCCAATCGCGGTGCCGGAGGCTTGCATGTTGACTTCCAGGCGGTTAAGCTGGTCTAAAACGGAGCGGTGATCAAAGGTGAGGGGACTCTGGGTGAGGGCGTATTCGGAAAAGGCCACCAGAGAAAAGCGATCGTTGGGACGGTTGCGCACCAGCTTCATGGCCACCTGCACCGCGGCGCTGAGACGATTGCGGGGCGCGAAATCCTCTGCCAGCATGGAACCGCTGATGTCCACCGCCAGTACAATGTCCACTCCCTGCTGCCTCACGTCTCTGACTCCTCTTCCCCAACGGGGTTGAGACAAGGCCAGCACCAGACAGAGCAGGATCAAGGTCCTGAGCCCGGGATAGAAATACTTCCAGAATTTTCCCGTCCTGCCGGTCTGAGCGATTTCCATCAGTCTGGGAAAGGGGACTCGAAGCTGATGTCGCTTCTGGCGCTGACGCCAGATCATCCAATACAGCGGGATGAAGAGCAACAGGATCAGCAGCCAGGGCTTAGCGAACTGGAGCATTTGCGGGTCCTCTGGGTTTGTCCAGCATGCGTTGGGCTGCCAGGATCTCAAAGCCCAGCAGGTAATCCCTCAACCATTGTTCCATCCCGTGGCTGTCTTCGGGGGTGGGGATATGTTTGGCAAATTTGGCCCGGTCACAGAAGTTGAGGAAGAAATTGACCTCGGAAGAGCGCTGCACGTTGACCCTCTGCATGGCTTCCCTCAGCTCGGAGGTGGTCATTTCCAGCGCGGCGATCCGGAATTCCTTTTCCAAAAAGCTTCTCAGAATCATGGCCAGCTGAAAGTGGTGCAAAGCTACCATACCTTGGGCCAGCAGGTCTTCCGTCATCAGCCTGTCAAGCTGTTCCAGGGCGATTTTCCAGTTGCTGGGTTTGACTGGTGGGGCTGGAGCAGGGGCCTGAACAGGGGCCTCGGTCTTGGCCTTGCCGGGTTTGCTGAGAAAATACGCCAGGGCCAGCAATGGGACCAACCCAGCCAGCACCAGGTATAGCCATCCGGGAGTCTGCATCGGATAGGCCAGAGGGGGTTTGATGTCCACCAGGGTAGTGTCCGATTCCGCTCTGACGGGGATCACGTTCACCCGGAAGCGATCCGTGTAGGCCACGCTATTATCCGGACGGACCGGTTCCACTTTGAGAGCTGGAAAGCTGTGATAACCAGGCAGCAGGGGCACAATCGTGAGTCGGTACCAGGCTGGCGAACCTGCCTCGCTGACTCGCTGGCTGTCGATCACTTTAAAATTGCTCAGGGTATCTGGTACCACCACCCGGTTGATGGAGTAATCTGCTTTGATATTAAAGAGGAAGCGGTCTCCCACGCTGAGGTTGTCGTCGTTTTCGAGGCTCTGATAGATCCCCGCGTCCGCGCTCAGGCATGCAATTCCCAGTAACAGCATCAAGGCAGCTAAGAGGCTTCTCATCTTATCCTTGCGTGTCGCTTGCGGCGCTCAAAGAAATCGCGCAGAGTGGCGGTTACCTCATCCTTGGCGGTGAAAAGCAGATGGTCTACCCGCGCTTTCTGGAGTTCCTCTGTCAGTTTGAGTTGCGCTGCCCGGGTTTGCTTCTCGTAGATATCGCGCAGGACAGGATCAGCGGTGTTGACGTATTGGGCTGCTCCGGTTTCGGGATCATAGCAGTTCAGCACTCCTGCTCTGGGGAGCTTCAGTTCCGCCTCATCCAATACCTGCATGGCGATCACGTCATGTTTGCGCGCCAGCATTCTGAGCGGTTCACTGTAGTTATGGTCCAGAAAGTCCGAGAGCACAAAGATCACGCTGCGCTTCTTGAGCACCAGGTCGGCATAACGGAAAGCGGCCTTGAGGTCGGTGCGTTTATCTTTGGGTTCCAGATAGAGGATGTCGCGCAGCATTTCCAGGGCACGGTTTCGCCCTTTGCGGGCAGGCAGATATTTTTCAAGGATGGCGGAGTACATGATCATGCCCACCTTGTCGTTGTTTGACAAGGCGGAAAAGGAGAGCAGGGCCACCAGTTCGGCCAGTTTCTCTTTCTTCAGCATGATCCGGGTGCCAAAATCCTGGGACGCGGACACGTCCACGAGGAAGATGACATTGAGCTCGCGGGTCTCTTGAAAGAGTTTTACATAGGGATAGCCAAAGCGGGCGCTCACGTTCCAGTCGATGCTTCGATAGCTGTCTCCGGGCTGGTATTCTCTTACTTCCGCAAATTCCAGGCCCTGACCTTTAAAGCTGGAGTGGTATTCTCCCCTAAACACCTCGCTCACTTTGGTGCGGGTGTGGATCTCGATCTTGCGGACTCGCCTCAGGATATCGGCCGGAGTTTGAGTGAGCATCTGCCCTTATGGTACCTCGATCTCGTCGAAGATGCGGTTGATGATCTCATCGGCTGTAAGCTGTTCGGCTTCTGCCTCATAGGAGAGGATGATCCGGTGGCGAAGGACGTCGCGTCCGATGGCTTTGATGTCATCCGGGATCACGTAACCGCGATGCTCCAGATAGGCATGGGCTTTGGCGGCCCTGGCCATACTGATGCTGGCGCGGGGCGAAGCTCCATACTCGATCAGTCCGTTCATGGATGAGACGCGTGGATAACGTTCCGGATGACGGGTTGCCTGCACAAGGTGAAGGATATAGTCTTTGAGCTTGTCTTCCATGTGGATATCGGTGATCACATCCTGCATCACTTTGACTTTGGCCGGTGTGAGGACCTTGTCCACCGGGATGGGCTGATCGATGACCATGCGGTCCATAATGCGGCGTTCCTCTTCCAGACTGGGATACTTGATGCGCAATTTGAAGAGGAAGCGGTCTACCTGAGCTTCCGGCAGGGGATAGGTGCCTTCCTGCTCGATGGGGTTTTGGGTGGCCATCACAAAAAACGGAAAAGGCAGAGGATAGGTGGTATCGCCAATTGTGACCTGACGTTCCTGCATCGCCTCCAGAAGAGCGCTCTGCACTTTGGAGGGGGCGCGGTTGATCTCGTCGGCGAGGATGAAACTGCTGAAGATGGGCCCCCGTTTGGGATTGAACTCACCCGTCCGCTGGTCGTAGATCAGGGTGCCGGTGATATCGGCTGGCAGGAGGTCAGGCGTAAACTGAATGCGTCTGAACGACGCGTCGAACACCTGGGCCAGAGTGCTCACGATCAGAGTTTTGGCCAGGCCGGGAACTCCTTCCAGCAGCACATGGCCGTTTACCAGAATGCCAATCAGGAGCCTGCGGACCACCGCATCCTGCCCTACTATCACTTTTGCTATTTCAGCCCGAACCTCGTCCAGGATGGCGGAACTGTCCAGCACACGTCTGTGGATCTCTTCGATCGACATTGATAACCCCCTGTGTATTATATGCCAAGCTTATTGGCGGATAATGAAAATCGGGAACAGCGGTCAAAAAAGGCTATTCCCGATTTCAAAACGGACGCTTTGTTTATCTTATCATAGCGCATCGAATAAATAAGCCGGCCGGCTGGCAAATGGAGATATTCAGCGCTCCACCGCTTTGCGGACCTTGTTTGCCTTGAGGCAGGAGCTGCAGACTTTGACCCGCTTTACACCGCCAGGAAGCAGCGCGCGGATTTCGTGCAGGTTCGGATAGAAACGACGCTTGGTGGCATTCACAGCGTGGCTGCGGTGGTTGCCAACCTGGGCGCTCTTTCCACAAATATCACATATTCTTGACATCTTTCACCGTCCATAATTGTTTAGATGATGCCACAAAAATCGGAGCGGCTTTTTTGACAAGTCTTTATTTCATCGACTGAGGGATCCGGATGTCAAACCGCGCGCCGTGAGGCTGAACGGGGATGTATTCCAGCCGGCCTTTGTGTTCCTGCAGGATTTTCTTGCAGATGGCCAGTCCCAGTCCGGTGCCGTGTGCTTTGCCGGAGGTCACAAAGGGCTTGAAAAGATCGTTTCTGATCTCTTCCGGGATGCCAGGTCCGTCGTCGATCAGACTGATCTGCAGCCAACCCGCGGACAAGCTCGCCACGATCCTGATCTCGCCTTTGTCGGTAAGGGCCTCGGAGCTGTTTTTCAGCAGGTTTAGCAGCACCCGTTTGATCTTGTTTTCGTCAAAATGGACCAGTTCGGAAACCTTGTTTTCAACCACAAAGTTGATGTCGCGGCTCTTAAGCGAGGTGCCGTAGGTGTCTTTCAGGTCTTTAAAATATGCGTCCAAGTCCACTTTCTGGATCAGCGGTTCGATCTCGGTACCCTTGGCAAAATCCAGGATCTCTCTCACCATCTGGTCCACCAGTTTGGTCTGTTTGATGATGCTGTCCGTGTATTCCGCCCCGTCCGGATAGAGGTTTTCCAGAAGCTGAGCGGTGAGCACGATCACGGTGAGGGGGGATTTGATGTCGTGGATGATCTTGCTTGCAGCCAGACCGATGGCCATCAGGCGGTTTTTGCTGATCATCTGGTTCATCAGCTCGATAAACTTATCGTTAGTGTTGCGCAGGCGGCCAGATATGGTGCGGATGAGATTGAACATCACCACCGGATGGCTGAAAGTGATGTTTACAAACACATCTCTGGGAATCACCAGCAACTCCACGTCATCCAGTGCAACCACAGTGGCGGAGCGGGGCTCATCGTTGATAATGCTCATCTCGCCAAAAAATTCACCCGGATGCAGGATGGAAAGCTGGGCGAAAGGGGTCTCTTCGTTTTCCAGGCCTTTGTTGATCTCGACCCGGCCGTGGCAAATATAGAAGAGATTGTCGCCCTGGGTGTTTTCCATGATGATGGCCTCACCCTTTTTATGCCAAACCCTCTGCAGGTCTTTGGCAAATCCGTTAACCACGTCCTCGGAAAGGCCGTGAAAAATTCCAACCTCATCGATGTTTTGTTGCTCTGTCATTGTTCCTCCCGGCTCAGGATTGAATAGTATCACTTCTCCAAAGAAAAAACCGGGGTCTAGCTTGTCAACGAAATTCTTGCTACGGGGCCCATTTTCAGCGTTCAGCCCTAACGATACTGCTGATAATCTTCAACTCATCCGGGCGATAATCTAGATCTGGACATAGCATTAGCGATGGCTTTGCGCGTGGGCCCGGATATATTATCTCCAGCACAAAACAGAGGAGGCGGCAATGACCAAAGATTTGAACGACATGATCACGTCGCTACGGCTCGAAGGGAGCTCGGAAGGGATTGTCAAGAGGTTTGTGGAGCACATCAAGTATCAGCGCGGCAAAGATCAGTTTTCCGCCACGCCCCAGGATTGTTTCCAGGCTTTTGCCACCGTGATCAGAGATATTATGCTGGATCGCTGGCTGGTGACTCAGCCGGAAGAATACGCCAAAAACAGCAAGCGGGTCTATTATCTTTCGATGGAATACCTGATCGGCCGCAGCCTTGGCAACGCCATTCTGAACCTGGACCTGGGACTCCAGAGCCTGGAAGCCCTCAAAAAGTTGGGCTTTGAAATGAGCATGCTGGAGGAGTTGGAATGGGATGCCGGGCTGGGCAATGGTGGGTTGGGACGTCTGGCAGCCTGTTTTCTGGATTCCATGGCCAACCTCAGAATTCCGGCTTACGGTTACGGTATCCGTTACGAATACGGGATTTTCTTTCAGCATATCAAAAACGGTGAACAGACCGAAACTCCGGACAACTGGCTGCGTTATGGCTCGGTATGGGAAATCCCGCGTCCGGAACGGCTCTTTCCTGTCCACTTTGGCGGCCGGATTGTGAACACCGTCAACGATCAGGGAGGCGGACAGCCCAGCTGGGTGCCAGCAGAATCGGTGATGGCCATGGCCTATGATTACCTGGTGCCGGGCTACCAAAACGGCTATGTCAATACCCTGAGACTGTGGTCGGCAAAGAGCACCCGTGACTTTAACCTGCAGTACTTCAATGAGGGAGATTACGTCCAGGCGGTGGCCGACAAAAACAGCTCCGAGATGATCTCCAAGGTATTGTATCCCAACGACAACAATATGGCCGGCAAAGAATTGCGCCTCAAGCAGGAATATTTCTTTGTGAGCGCCACGCTGCAGGACGTGTTGCGCCGCTTTGCAAAAAAGCACAAGGATTGGAGCGCCTTTTCCGGGCAGGCCGCCATCCAGATGAACGACACTCATCCTGCCATTGCCGTGGCCGAACTTATGAGGCTGCTGGTGGATGAAAAGCACCTTAACTGGGAAGTCGCCTGGGAAATCACCAAAGCCACTCTGGCCTACACCAACCACACCATTCTTCCCGAAGCCCTGGAAAAGTGGCCAGTCCAGGTGCTGGAAAGGGTCCTGCCCCGCCATCTGCAGATCATCTATGAGATCAACCACCGCTTCCTCTATGAGATCAGGCTCACCCGCAAGGCAGACGATCCCACCCTGAGACGCCTGTCCATTGTCGAGGAAGAGCCCGTCAAATCCGTCCGCATGGCCCATTTGGCCATCGTGGGCTCACACAGCATCAATGGAGTTTCAGCCCTGCATACTCAGATCCTCAAGGATAAGGTATTCAAAGACTTCTATCAATACTACCCGGAGATGTTCAATAACAAGACCAACGGCATCACACCCAGAAGATGGTTGATGCTCGCCAACCCCCTGCTGGCTGATTTGCTGGACGATACAATCGGGACAGCATGGCGCCAAGACAGTCGTAAGCTATCCAAGCTCAACGCTTTGCTGGACGACAGTACCTTTCTGGATGAACTGGAAAAGGTCAAGCACCAGAATAAACTGGACTTTGCTGCCTACCATCAGGATGTCTTTCAGCATAAGCTCGATCCGGACAGCATCTTCGATTTTCAGGCCAAGCGCCTCCATGAGTATAAACGCCAGCTCCTCAACGCCCTGCATATCATCCACCTGGTCCTCAGGATCAAGGATGGTGAAACGGCCGGCCTGGTGCCCCACAGTTTTTTCTTTGCCGGGAAGGCCGCTCCGGGATACTATATGGCCAAGCTGGTCATCCGTCTGATCTGTGCCATCGGGGCTTACATCGATCGCGATAAGGACCTCTCCAAATATCTCAAGGTAGTGTTTTTGCACAACTATCGCGTCACTCTGGCAGAACGGATCATGCCGGCCGCTGAAGTCTCGCAGCAGATTTCCACCGCAGGGACGGAAGCCTCTGGAACGGGCAACATGAAGTTCGCCATCAATGGCGCTCTCACGGTTGGCACTCTGGATGGGGCCAATATTGAAATCAGGGACGCGGTGGGCTCCGACAACTTTTTCCTCTTTGGCATGACGGCAGAGCAGGTGAAACAGCTCAAACAGACCGGCTACCACCCCTACGGGATTGCTCATGGCGATCCAACCATCAAGCGGATCATCGATTTCATCGGTTCCGGAGAACTGGACGCGTTCCATCCCGGATTGTTTCAGCCAATCCTGAACAGCCTTCTGTATCAGGGGGATGAGTATTGCGTGATTGCCGACCTGGCGGATTATACCCGCGTCATGGAAGCAGTCAACGACGCCTATCCTCAACGTCGACAGTGGAATAGAATGTCGGCTGCCAACATCGCCAACATGGGCCTTTTTTCTTCCGATGTGACCATCGAGGCCTACGCCAGAGAAATCTGGGGCGTGATCAAATAGACCGTGCGGCGGCTTACACAGCGCTTCGCGTCCGCATTCTTGCTCATTGGTTGCCGTGGAGATGCCGTGCGCCCTCCGGCGAAAAACGGGGGAGAGGGCACGGTATCTCCACGGCAAGTGATTGGGCAGGAAAGCGGGAAGCTTGTGTTGCCAAAGATCACTGGACGTCCTCCACGCTGTCGGGGATCGCGGTCGGGGCATCAGAAAAGCGCGTCAGGAGTTTATTGATGACAAACCGAGATGAAGTGCTTGCGTACGCAGGCAGATGCATTAGATTATGAGACATGGCTGTCTGGCCATGGGGAGCTTTTTGCCCCATCAATCATGCCAGAGGGTCAAGGAGATTGTATGATAAACGCCAATTCCGCGGTAGTCCGGCTGCGTTTTGCCCTTTTACTTATTCTGATCATTGGGATTGGAGCTTCCGCTCTGCAAGCCCAGGTGCTGTTTAGCTTCAATGTCAACGATTTGGAGGCCTACGACCGTAGCGGTAACTGGATTTATGATGCCGATGGACCGACTGGACCTCCCTACCCGCTTCAAGACCAGGATTGGTTTTCCTTGAATCCTGTTCCTGCTTATCCCTTCCATTATTATGCCGAAAGGTATATCCACGAAGGGGTTCCCACCACGCTTACCTGCCTGGCGGAGAACGTAGCTCAGGCGGATAATCCCGGCCAGCTCACCATGAGCTTCACCCAGTTTAACCTCGTGTCTTTCAAAAGGATCAATACCGTCAACCCGCTTGCTCCATGGAACATTCCAGGCCAATCAGGTGACCAGCGCGTCTATGCCAATGCCGGTGGAACGATCAGCTACAATGGCACTCCCGTATTGACTATGACGGATGCCACCTTCGTGATCACCACTCCCTATCCCAATCAGGCCCAAATCCAGGCTCTAAATCCAATTTTTGCTACTTGGACTGGAGACATCGGGACCGGCGCACCTCAGACCGGTTTTGGCTATGGCGATCTGGACCTGGCACATTCCGATCCGGCCTGGATTCCGCTCTTCGCTGCTTCCAACTATAAGATAGAATTGCAGATGGCGGGGATTACATCGGTGGTCACTCCCACAGCGGGATATTTCGATTTCACCCTCAATGTGCTGCCTGCGACCACTTCCTACATTGGTGGCAACGTAGTCGTGGACCTTGGCAACCTGCCGGAACTGCATCCCATCCCTGGCACGGATGCCACCCTGGAAGCCAATGCTGGCACCCCGGGAGGCCAAAATGGCGATCTGCGCACCCTATTCCTGGCTGAAATCGGTGTCCCTCCCAGTGGAAATATCCCCGCTGGTTTCAATTACAGCACCAAGAAGCATTGGGAACTGGGCGGCACTCTTCAGACCTTTAACGTGGACGTGTCTCTGAACCTCGGTCTGGATGATTTTCAGGCCAAAGCACCCTCGGACTGGAGGATCGTGTATAGGTCCAATGCCGCTCAGGACTGGGCTTTATGGCCAGATCAGCTGCTATCGGGACCCACTACGATTACAGCCCAGAATGTGACGGATTTTGCCTATTTCGCGGTCGTGTCTCCCTTTGACGAGACCCTGCCTGTAGTCCTCAGCTCCTTTGCCGCTTATGTGAACTCCAACTCCCTGGCGGAATTGAAGTGGACCACGGCCTCCGAGACAGATATGACGGGCTTCAAAGTCTATTCCAACTCTCATTCCCAGCTGGGCTCCGCCATTTGCCTGACCCCGGTCGTGATTCCAGCCTCCAACACCTCCGACGGCGCTCACTATTCATACACCGCCACCGAGCTGGAAGGTCCCGGCACCTTCTTCTTCTGGCTGGAAGCGCTTTCCATGAACGGTCAGAGCGATTTCTACGGTCCCGTGTCCGTGAATTTGCCAGCCGATCCTGGCACTCCTGTGCTGCCACCCCGCAGCGAACTCGGCATTGCTTATCCCAACCCCTTCAGGAGTGGGTCCATGACCCGGATCGCGGTGGATATCAAGGAAGGCGAGACTGGCACTCTGGAAATCTATAACATTGCCGGACAGAAGATTAAGAGCCAGACTATGGCGGCCGGCAGCCACAATATCGATTGGGACGGCAAAGATGCCAGCGGTCGTCAGGTGGCCAGTGGTGTGTATTATTACAAGCTCAGCACCGGCTCCTACACCCAATCCCGCAAGCTGGTGATCGTTAAGTAAAGCATCCGCTTCATAAACACTCAGCCCGGTAAGG
>Ga0209311_1001043_pt1 | contig 23428 bp, 17 predicted proteins | sample AD_UKC045_MetaG_FD_184417 | JGI IMG/M metagenome (GOLD analysis project Ga0209311, IMG submission 184417) | Active sludge microbial communities of municipal wastewater-treating anaerobic digesters from USA - AD_UKC045_MetaG (SPAdes) (version 2) | ecosystem: Engineered > Bioreactor > Anaerobic >... | reverse complement strand
GCCATTGACGCTGTATTCCACTTTCCAATCCACCTGAGCATCGGTTCCGTATCTGCGATACTGAAAAGTGAGGGTCCCAATCCCTCCGCTTCTATCAGCCTGCATGGTCATCGCGCTGGTGCCGTAACCTCTCAGACGGGCTGATCTAAGTCCATTTTTCCAGTCTGGCGGATCTGTTCCAATCAGGACATCAGTCAAATTCCACGAAATCCCGCTGAGGGTCACATACCCGCTGGCATAAGCCAACTTCGTTTCTCCGGCTCCTTCGAAACCGACTATGTAATCCGCGCCCAGGATGCTGGCGAGCATCATCAGAACAGCGGTCAGTAAAGCGTATTTGGGCATTTGGTCTCCAATAATGGTATCAATGAATATAGAAATATCATAAGGACGCGAATACGCATATCCGTCAAGCTGAATTTTCTACTCTGGCTCCAGGTGTTGTTGACATAATCCCATCAGTTTTCAGCTTCCTAATCCCCTCAACCTTCTCAGCTATCTAAACCCTTTCAACTCTCAACCCTTTCTCTGCCTTCAACATCCTATCAGCCTCCTTTACACCACCTATGCCCCTCCTTTGCCTCTCCTATGCTTTGGCACAGGAGGAGCCAAAGAGGGGGATGGGGAATCAGAAAGAGAGTGCTTGACACAAACAGCCCCTCGAAAAAGATGGCGCTCCGGTCAGATTGACCGCAACATAGAGTGTAACGCCAAAAAGTCATTGACAAAAAAACGGAGCCGAAATTGATTGGCAAAACTTGACGCCGATGTAGCTCAATGGTAGAGCAATTGATTTGTAATCAATAGGTTGGGGGTTCAACTCCCTTCATCGGCTCCATAGACGTGGAGAGGTTCCCGAGCGGTCAAAGGGAACAGACTGTAAATCTGTCGTCGGACGACTTCGGAGGTTCGAATCCTCCCCTCTCCACCATCCCTTGTATAGCTGAAGCGGGAGTAGCTCAGTTGGCTAGAGCATCAGCCTTCCAAGCTGAGGGTCGCGGGTTCGAACCCCGTTTCCCGCTCCAATTTTGAAAGTAACGATGAAGCTCAAGTAGCTCAGCAGGTAGAGCACCTCCTTGGTAAGGAGGAGGTCATCGGTTCGAGTCCGATCTTGAGCTCCACTTTCTTTTTGATTACGAAATAAAACACGACATGGAGTGCCGGACGCGCTCCAGGAGGAACAATGGCAAAAGAAAAATTCGTACGTACCAAGCCGCACGTCAACGTTGGTACGATCGGTCACATCGACCACGGTAAGACCACTCTCACCGCGGCGATTACTTTGTATTTGAGCAAAAAGGGCGGCGCTAAATTCCGTTCATTCGACAGTATTGACAATGCTCCGGAAGAAAAAGCCCGCGGTATCACCATCGCCACTGCCCACGTCGAATATGAATCTGACAATCGTCACTATGCCCACGTGGACTGCCCAGGTCATGCTGACTACATCAAAAACATGATCACCGGTGCGGCCCAGATGGACGGTGCCATCCTCGTCGTGAGCGCTTATGACGGCCCGATGCCCCAGACCCGCGAGCACATCCTGCTTGCCCGTCAGGTCGGCGTGCCCGCCGTCGTCGTTTTCATGAACAAATGCGACCTCGTCGAAGATCCCGAACTGCTTGACCTCGTCGAAATGGAAGTCCGCGAGCTGCTGGACAAGTATGAATTCCCCGGAGACGAATGCCCCGTGATCCGCGGTTCCGCTCTCAAAGCCCTCAACGGCGATCCCGAAGGCGAAGCTCAGATCCAGGAGCTGGTGGATGCCATCGACACCTATATCCCGCTGCCAGAACGCGCCACGGACAAACCCTTCCTGATGCCCGTCGAAGACGTCTTCTCCATCCCCGGACGCGGCACCGTCGCTACCGGCAGAGTGGAGCGCGGCGTCATCAAGATCCAGGAAAAAGTGGAGCGCGTGGGTATCCGCGAGACCGTGGAAACCACCTGCACCGGCGTGGAAATGTTTCGCAAGCTGCTCGATGAAGCCCAGGCCGGCGACAACATCGGAGTCCTCCTGCGCGGCTTTGCCAAGACCGACGTGGAACGCGGTATGGTGCTGGCCAAACCCAAATCCATCACCCCCCACACCAAATTCTCCGGCCAGACCTACGTCCTGACAAAGGACGAGGGTGGACGTCACAAACCCTTCCAGGATGGCTACCGTCCCCAGTTCTATTTCCGTACCACGGACGTGACTGGTACCGTGCACCTTCCCGAAGGCGTCAAAATGGTGATGCCCGGTGACAGCGTCACCGTGATCGGTCAACTCATCACCCCCATCGCCATGGAACAAGGCCTCCGCTTCGCCATCCGCGAAGGTGGACGCACCATCGGCAGCGGCGTGGTGGGAACCATCATCGAGTAAGCCACCATGAGAGATATCATCGTACTCGCTTGCGAAGATTGCAAAAACCGCAATTATACCACCACCCGCAACAAACGCAAGCACCCGAACAGGATGGAGCTGAAAAAATTCTGCCCCACCTGCCGGAAACACACAGTTCACAAACAGCGCTAGGCGCTGATAAGATATGTTGCAGGACAGTAGTTCAACTGGTAGAGCACCGGTCTCCAAAACCGGGGGTTGCGGGTTCGATTCCTGCCTGTCCTGCCACGTTCCTTTTAACGGGTTTAGAATGGGGATTTGTTTCCCGCGGATTACGCGGATTGGTACGCAGATCTCGCAGATTTTGAGATGGTTTGGAGGGTTTAAGCCTTTGGATGCTGGATCTTCTCAACCTTTACAAAATCAGAGAGATCCGCGCCATCCACGGTCAAACTACCCATCCACCTCAAGCTCATTTTCGCAGGTATAACAATGAAATTCGACAAAGTAACCCGCTTCTTCCACGACGTGCGCTCCGAAATGCGCTCCGTGACCTGGCCCACCAAGGCCGACCTGAAGGAAGGGACCATCGTGGTGATCGTGATGTCCGCCCTGGTGGCGATATTCCTCGCTCTCGTAGATCTGGGATTCAGCCAGATCGTTGAATTGGTTTTTTAAGTTAAGATGCAAGCCAAAAAGAAAAGCGTGAAACCCGCCCAAGAGCCGACGCCCGGGATCGCTCCGCAAGCCGGCCCTTCTACCATTCCCGCGGAGGGGAAAGAGGATTTGGGGCTTGGAGCCCCGGCCGGTTCACAGCTTGAACGACGCGAAGATGACGGGGCCCAAAGCCCCCAAGCCAGCGTGTCAAACAAAAAATGGTATGTGGTACATACCTACTCCGGCCATGAAAATAAGGTCAAGACCGCCATCGAAAAAGGCCTGGAAGGCACGGAACTCAAAGATCTGGTAGGTCAGATTCTGGTCCCGGTGCGCAAGACCTTTATCATCCGCGAAGGCAAAAAGATCGACCGCGAACGTAAGCTCTTTACCAGCTACGTGATCATCGAAGCGGAACTCAATCCCGCCCTGCGCGCCTATATCCTCAATATAGCCGGAGTTACAAAGTTTCTGGGGATGGCAAAGGATCACAAAGATCCCACCCCGCTTCCCGAAGACGAGGTCAATCGCCTCCTGGGAATCGCCGATCGCGATCCCGAAGCCAAGGCCTTCAGCTTTATGCCCGGAGACGCGGTGCGCGTCACGGCCGGGCCCTTTTCAGAATTTGAAGGCGTGGTCACCAAGGCCGCTGACGATGGCACCAAGCTGGTGATCGATGTCACCGTGTTTGGACGCCGCACCCCGGTGGAATTGAATTCCAACCAGGTAGAAGTAATTAAAAAGTAATATCATAGAGGTTATCATAATGGCAAAGCCAAAAGACGTCGTCGCCATGATCAAGCTGCAGCTTCCCGCCGGGAAAGCCACCCCCGCTCCTCCCGTCGGACCCGCTCTGGGACAGGCCGGAGTGAATATTCCGGAATTCTGCCGGCAGTTCAATGAAAAGACCGCCGACCAGCCCGGGATGGTGTTTCCCGTCGTGATCTCGGTGGCGAAAAACAAATCCTTCACCTTTGAGATCAAAACCCCTCCGGCCTCCGTGCTCATCAAAAAAGCCGCCGGCCTGGCCAAAGGGAGTTCCACTCCCAACAAAGCCAAAGTAGGAAAATTGACCCAGGATCAACTGCGCGACATCGCGCGACTCAAGATCCAGGATATGAATTGCGAAACCCTTGAATCCGCTATGAGTATGATCGCAGGTACTGCAAGGAGCATGGGCGTCACCACTGAAAATTGATGCGGCCTGTGCAGGAGAACATATTCATTAAGGAGAGTCAATGAAACATAGTAAAAGGTACACCCACGCCTACGCGATGTACGACCGCCAAAAGCGCTTCGATCTGGACGAAGCGCTCAAGATCCTGAAGACCATTCCGGCCTCAAAATTCGACGAGACCGTGGAGGTGCACTTCAATCTGGGCGTCGATCCTCGCAAAGCCGATCAGCAGATCCGCAACTCCCTCGTGCTCCCGCACGGCACCGGTAAAACGGTGAGAGTGCTGGTCTTCGCTGAAGGCGATAAGGCGGATGAAGCCAGAAAGGCTGGCGCCGATTACGTCGGATTGGATGATCTGGTAGAAAAGATCACCGGAGGATGGTTTGACTTTGATATGGTCATCACCACTCCCAATCTGATGGGACGGATCGGAAAACTGGGAAGAGTGTTGGGCCCCCGCGGCCTGATGCCCAATCCCAAAGTCGGGACCGTTACCATGGACATCGTGAAAGCGGTGGACGAGGCTAAGGGCGGAAAAGTCACCTACAGGGTAGACAAATTCGCCAATCTGCATATTCCCGCAGGGAAGATCAGCTTTAGCCCCGAACAGCTCAAAGAAAACATCAAAGCCATCCTGGCCGCCATCCTCAAAGAACGGCCCGCCACGATGAAAGGCGTGTTTATCAAGAGCATCACCCTCTGCACCACCATGGGCCCCGGCATCAAACTACAGGTCGCGAGCGCAACCTTGGAAGCTAAGAGCTAAGGGAGAGATCGAATGGTTCAAAGTGTAAAATACGACCTCGTCACACACTTGAAAGAGAGATTGGCAGACGCTAAAGCGATCGTACTGGTGGATTACAAGGGAATCAACATCGAACAGGTAAACCAGCTCCGGCGCACTTACAGGGCCGGCAAGGTGGATTACTTCGTGCAAAAAAACACCCTGATCAAACTCGCTCTCAATGATCTGGGGATCACAGAACTAGACGCTCATCTGATGGGTCCCACCGCCGTGGCGGTTTGCCATGAGGATGAAGTAGCGCCCGCCCGGGTGCTTGTGAAATTCCTGAAAGACGTGATGGAAGACGCTCCCTTCCCCAGCTTCAAGGCTGGTTTCGTAAGCGGGCAGCTCCTCGATGCCAAACAACTGCAAGCCCTGGCCGCGATGCCTTCCCGCGAAGAACTCCTCGCCAAGGTCCTCGGCAGTGCTCAGGCACCCATCACCAATTTCGTGAGTGTGACTCAAGGCATCATCCGCAAGTTTGTCTATGCCGTGGATGCCATCCGCAAAAAAAACGCGGAAGCCAGCTAACCCTAAAAGAATTATAATACCCTGGAGGAAAAGATGTCCGATAAACAACAGCAAGTAATTGAATTGATCAAAGGGATGACCGTGCTGGAACTCTCTGAACTGGTCAAAGAAATGGAAGAAATATTTGGCGTGTCCGCCGCCGCTCCCGTGGCCGCTTTCGCGGGTCCCGTGGCCGGGGCTGCCGCCGAAGCCGCCGAAGAACAAAGCGAATTTGACGTGATCCTCGCCAACGCTGGCGACAAAAAGATCAACGTGATCAAAGTAGTCCGCGAAATCACCAAGCTGGGACTCAAAGAAGCCAAAGACCTCGTCGACGGCGCTCCCAAAATGGTGGTAGAAAAAGTTAGCAAAGAAGAAGCCGAATCGGTGAAGAAGAAACTCGAAGAAGCTGGTGCTAGCATCGAACTCAAGTAGGGGATCACTTCCCGAAACTGCTGTCCAAAAAAAGTCCCCAGGGACTTTTTTTGGACTCATTATGCTCAAGAACGGCAAACAATTCAGCGCGGGGCCCGGACTAACTGTCAAGGTGACGTCCGGGACCTTTGGCGCGCGTCTCACAACCCCCAACGCCAGATACCTCTATGCGTAGGTATAACAATCGCAAAGGAGTGAGCTTTTGAGAAAGATCAAAAGTTATTCCCGTATCTCCGGAAGATTCGCGGAGCTTGGAATCCCGGAAGTGGAGATCCCCAATCTGCTGGCCATGCAGGTGGATTCATTCAATGAATTCCTCCAGAAGGACGTCCATCCCCAGCGCCGGGCCAAACAAGGTCTCCAGGCCGTCTTCGAGGCCATCTTCCCGATCGAAGACGTCAAGGGCAATTTCCTGCTCGAATTCATGGAATACAACGTGTTGCAGGAGAAATACTCCATAGACGAGTGCCGTGAACGTAACCTCTCATTTCAGGCACCCCTCAAGGCCAAGATGAGGCTCAGCGTGTTCGAACAGAACGAAGGCGTTCGCGAACACAAAGACACCATCGAACAAGACGTCTTCCTGGGTGAAATCCCGCTGGTTACAGAGCAGGGCACTTTCGTGGTCAATGGCGCCGAGCGTGTGATCATCTCACAGCTCCAGCGCTCCCCGGGTGTTTTCTTTTCGGAGGAAAAACATCCCAGCGGCAAAACCCTCTACTCTGCCAAGGTCATCCCCTACAACGGCTCCTGGCTGGAGTTTGACATCGATATCCACGACGTCATGTATGTCCATATCGACAAGCGTCGCAAACTGCCCGTCACCATCCTGCTCAGGGCCATCGGTATATCCACCAATCACGACCTCAGAAAGGTCTTTTACCAAAGCGAATCGCTTGGTCTGAAAGAGGCGAAAGGCCGCCATTTATATCAGGATATCACCGTCACCGGGGTCCCGGAGCCCATCGCGTTTGCCAACGAACAGATCACCGATAGCCTCATCGCCATCCTGGAATCTCACCAGATCCGCAAGGTCGAGGTGATCGACTACAATTTCGAGATCGCCCGCAAGGTGCTGGAAAACACCATCGCCAAAGATCCCACCACCAACCAGGAAGATGCTCTCCACAAAATCTACAGCCTCATTCGCCCCGGTGAAGAAGCTCCCCTGGAAGCTGCCCGACAGCTGGTGGACCGCATGTTCTTCAACGAAAAACGTTACAACCTCGGTGAAGTAGGCCGCTACAAGATCAATACCCGCCTGGGCATCGATATCGATCCCAGCGTCCGCACCCTCTGCGTGGACGACTTTGTGCATATCTTCAAAACCCTGATCAATATCTATCACGACCTGGATGAGGTGGACGATATAGACAACCTGTCCAACCGCCGCGTCCGCACCGTGGGCGAGCTCCTCCAGGAGCAGTACACATCAGGGCTTTCCATGGTGGCGCGCATCATCCAGGAACGCATGTCCATCTCCAATACCGACGAGATCACCGTGCACGATCTGGTGAACAGCAACGCCCTGATCTCCGTGGTGCAGTCCTTCTTCCTCACCGGACAGCTCTCGCAATTCATGGAACAGACCAATCCCCTGGCCGCTTTGAGGCACAAACGCGCCCTCTCGGCCCTGGGACCAGGTGGCCTGACCCGCGACCGGGCTGGCTTTGAAGTCCGGGACGTGCACGCCTCCCACTATGGCAGAGTGTGCCCCATCGAGACTCCCGAAGGACCCAATATCGGTCTGATCGTGTCGCCCTCCATCTATTCCAGGATCAATCACCTGGGCTTCATCGAAACGCCCTACCGCAAAGTGGTAAACGGCAAGGTGACAGACGACTACGTCTATATGGACGCCGCCCAGGAAGAAAAGTATATCATTGGCCAGTCCGACATCGATCTCGATGACGACCGCCGTATCATGAATGAGACAATCTTTGCCCGCGAACGGGGTGAGTTTATCCAGGTGAGGCCAGACCAGGTCGAGTTTATGGACGTCGCGCCTCAGCAGATGGTTTCCGTCTCCGCGGCCATGATCCCCTTCCTGGAACACGACGACGCCAACCGTGCCCTGATGGGCTCCAACATGCAGCGCCAGGCTGTGCCGCTGATCAATCCTCAGGCCCCGCTGGTGGGCACCGGGATGGAAAAGATCGTGACCATGGATACCTCTACGGTTGCCGTGGCCCCCTACGACGGGGTGGTCACCAATGTCACTTCCGCCTATGTCGAGATCAAACCTCTAAACGAAAAGGACGAGGCTTTCTATCTCAGCACTGCCAACCGCGTCGAGCTCAAGAAGTTCATCCGCACCAACCAGGATACCTGTGTAAACCAGCGTCCCATCGTCCGCATTGGCGATACCGTCCGCAAAGGCCAGGCCGTTTCAGACGGTGCCTGCGTGGAAGACAACCGTCTGGCCCTGGGCACCAACATGCTGGTAGCCTTTATGCCCTGGTATGGTTACAACTATGAAGACGCCATCATCCTCAGCGAGAAGGTGGCGCGCGAAGACACCCTCACCTCCATCTACATCGAAGAGATGGAAGTGCTGGTTCGCAACGTCAAGAACGGCCGGGAAGAACTGGCCTATGATATCCCCAATGTCCCCGCCCAGGCACTCCGCAATCTGGACAAGACCGGCATCATCCGCGTGGGTTCTGTGATCCACGCCGGCGACATCATCGTGGGTAAAGTTACTCCTAAAAGCATCGAGATCGATCCCTCTCCAGAGGAGAATCTCATGCGAGCTCTGTTTGGCGACCGGGCCGGTGACTTTACAAATAGCTCCCTCAAGGCCAAACCCGGCATGGAAGGAGTGGTCATCGATGTGAAGGTCTTCTCCCGCAATGAGGACGGCACCGAGCAGGACGAGGACATGGACGAGAAGATCCTCAAGCTGAAGTCCGACCTCAATATCCGCCGCAAAAAGGTGGAGGACTTCAAGGAAGAGAAGCTCACAGCCGCCCTGCTGGGTGAAGTGGCCAAGACCATCTGGGATGAAAAGTCCAACGTTTACTTCATTGCTCCCGGCAAGAAGATCACTGCCGACGACATCGCCCGGATCAACTTCCGTAAGCTGGACCTGGATGTCGAGCTGGTGGAAGATATGGCCAAAAACGAGCTGATCTACGGCCAGATAATCCTCAAGATCAAGCAATCCCTGGAGCAGAGCGACAACGTCTATCGCAAGGCCCGCGAGCGCATCCGTCACGGAGACGAGCTCCAGTATGGCGTGCGCAAGATGGTCAAAGTCTATGTGGCCAAGAAGCGCAAGATCGAGGTGGGAGACAAGATGGCCGGTCGTCACGGCAACAAAGGCGTGATCTCTATTGTGGCCCCTATCGAGGATATGCCCTTTATGGAAGACGGCACTCCCGTCGATATCGTTTTGAACCCTCTGGGTGTGCCCTCCCGTATGAACATCGGCCAGATCATGGAGACCCATCTTGGTATGGCGGCCCGGGTCCTGGGCTTTGAGGTGGAAACCCCCATCTTTGACGGTGCTACGGTGGATGACATCCAATCCGAGCTCAAAAACGCCGGTTACGCTCCGGACGGCAAGCAAGTGCTATACGACGGCAAATGCGGCGAGCCCTTCAAGGAGAGAGTGACGGTAGGCGTGATCTATATGATGAAGCTCAACCACCTGGTGGCGGACAAGATGCATGCCCGCTCCACGGGTCCCTATTCCCTCATCACGCAGCAACCTCTGGGCGGCAAAGCCCAGCATGGCGGCCAGCGTCTGGGAGAGATGGAAGTCTGGGCTCTGGAGGCTTATGGCGCGGCTCATCTGCTGGAAGAGATGCTCACCATCAAGAGTGACGACGTGGATGGGCGCAACAACGCCTTCAAGGCTATCACCAGAGGCGACAATCCGCCGCCTCCAGGGGTGCCGGAATCATTTAACGTGCTGATCAGCGAGCTCAAGTCTTTGGGCTTTGACATCGAATTCATCAAAGAATCAGAAGATACTCAGGGGAGGTAACATGCTGAAAGACAACCGACGCGAGATCAGGCCCAACGACTATGACTTTGTGCGCATCAGGATCGCCTCTCCGGACACGATCGTCAATTCCTGGTCGCATGGCGAAGTCACCAAACCCGATACCTTGAACTACCGCACCCTCAAGCCCGAGAAGGACGGCCTCTTTTGCGAACGCATCTTTGGCCCCGAGCGGGATTACGAGTGCGCCTGCGGCAAGTATAAAAAGAAACGCTTCCAAAACACCGTCTGCGATCGCTGTAACGTGCTGGTAACCACCTCCCGGGTGCGTCGTACCCGCATGGGCCACATCCAACTGGCGGTTCCGATCGCCCACATCTGGTTTGTGAAGAGCGCTCCCAGCAAGATCGGCACCCTGCTGGACATGACGGTCAAAGACCTGGAACGGGTGCTGTATTACGAATCCTTTATCGTGATCGACCCGGGTGACAGCCCCTATGAGAAGTTTGAGCTCATCGAAGTGGATGAATACTATGAAATCCGCGATAAAGTGGGCGACAACTTCATCGCCATGATGGGAGCCGAAGCGGTGCGCGAACTGCTGACCCGCATCGATCTCAAGAATGAAGCCCTCAACATCCGCAGCCGCCTCAAAATGGAAAAGGCCACCCTCCACAAGCAGAAGCTCATCAACAAGCTAAAGATAGTGGATGCCTTCATCAAGAGCGGCAACAAGCCGGAATACATGATCATGGAAGCCCTGCCGGTGCTGCCACCCACGCTGCGTCCTCTGGTCCCGCTGGAAGGCGGACGTTTTGCCACGGCCGATTTCAACGATCTCTATCGCCGCGTGATCACCCGCAACAACCGTCTCAAGCAGCTTCTGGAGATCCGCGCCCCCGAGGTGATCCTCCGCAACGAGAAACGCATGCTGCAGGAAGCGGTGGACGCCCTGATCGACAACTCCCGCAAGCCCCGTCCCGTGAGGGGAAGAGGCAATCGCCCCCTGAAGTCACTGACCGACCAGCTCAAAGGCAAGCAAGGCCGTTTCCGGCAGAATCTGCTGGGTAAGCGCGTGGACTATTCCGGCCGCTCGGTGATCACCGTGGGCCCGGAGCTCAAGCTCTATCAATGCGGCATCCCCAAGGACATGGCGGTGGAACTCTTCAAGCCTTATCTGATCGAACGCCTGCAGAAGCTAGGCGAGGTAGACAAGGTGAAAAACGCCAAGAAGCTGATCGAGAAGAAACAGCCGGAGATCTGGTCCATTCTGGAAGACGTGATCAAAGATTACCCCGTGCTTTTGAACCGTGCTCCCACTTTGCACCGCTTGGGCATCCAGGCATTTATGCCGGTGCTCACGGACAACAAGGCCATCCAGTTGCATCCCATGGTCTGTGTGCCTTTCAACGCGGACTTTGACGGCGACCAGATGGGCGTGTATGTGCCCCTGGGCGTGGAAGCTCAAATCGAAGCCAGGGTGTTGATGCTCTCCACCCGCAACCTGCTCTTGCCCGCGAACGGCCGTCTGGCCATGGCGGCGAACCAGGATATCGTGTTGGGCTGTTATTATCTCACCATGGAAGCTGGAGACGCTCCAGCCGACACCACCAGCCTTCGCCATTTCTACGGACCCGTGGAAGTAATCACCGCTTATGAGGCGGAAGAGCAGCTTTGCAGCGTCAAAGGCCACAGCGAGGTAGAACGCAATCTGGATCTGCACAGCTGGATCCGCGTCCGGATCGGCAGTGAATTGATTACAACCACGGTGGGCCGCGTGATCTTCAATCAGATCATCCCCCCGGAAGTGGGCTATCAAAACATCACCTACGACAAAGGCAAGCTCAACGACCTGGCCATGCTGAGCTATGACGCGGTGGGCCAGTGGCGTACCGCGGTGATGCTGGACGACCTCAAGGAGCTGGGATTCCGCTATGCCACCCGGGCGGGGGTGACCTTCAGCTTTGGAGACATCGTGGTGCCGGCCCGCAAGGGTGAGATCATCGCGCAGTCTGAAGCCGAAGTGAAGAAGGTGTTTGACCTCCACCAGAAAGGTGGCATCACGGAAAACGAACGTGTAGGCCGCATCGTGGACCTGTGGAAAAAGACCACCGTCCGCGTGACGGACGAGATGATGGAAGAGCTCACGCATAGCCGTCAGGGCCTCAACTCCATTTATATGATGTACAAATCCGGGGCGCGCGGTTCCAAAGATCAGATCAAGCAGTTGGGTGGGATGCGCGGCCTGATGGACAAGCCCTCCAAGATCGGGTCCACCGGTGGCGCTGATGTGATCGAGACGCCCATCAAATCAAACTTTTATGAAGGCCTCACGGTGCTGGAGTATTTCGTATCCACCCACGGAGCCCGTAAGGGCCTGGCGGACACGGCCCTCAAGACCGCCGACGCCGGCTATCTCACCCGCAGATTGGTGGATGTGGCGCAAAACGCCATAATCACTCTGGAAGATTGCGGCACCGGCCGGGGCGTGCACATGTCTGTCCTCAAAGAAGGCAACGAGATCGTGCAATCTCTGGCGGAGCGGATTCAGGGGCGGGTATCTCTGGAAGACGTGGTGGATCCCGTCACCGGGAAGGTGCTCGTCAATGCCGGGGATGAGATCAGCAACAAGATGGCGCGCACCATTCAGAACCACGGCATTATCAGCGTCTATGTGCGCTCGGTGCTCACCTGTGAAGCGGAGCGGGGCATCTGCGCCAAGTGTTATGGCCGCAACCTGGCCACGCAAAAGCCGGCCACGATTGGAGACCCCATGGGCATCATAGCGGCGCAGAGCATAGGCGAGCCGGGGACGCAGCTCACTCTGCGCACCTTCCATATCGGTGGAGCGGCCTCCACGGCCACGGAACTGGCGGAAGTGGTGTCCAACCACGACGGGATCGTCAAGTTTGACCGCATGAACACCGTCACCAACATCGAAGGTCATCTGATTTCCGTGTCTCACCTGGGCAAGATCATCCTGGTGGAAGCGGAGGACGAGACCAAGGTGCTGGAAGAATACAAGGTGGAATACGCGGCCACGGTGCACGTGCAGGATGGTCAAAAGATCGTGACCAATACCAGGCTGCTGAGTTGGGACCAATTCAACAACCCACTCATTTCCACAGCCAAAGGCGTGTTGCACTATGACAACTTTATCAAAGACATCACCTTCAAAGAGGAATACAACGATATCACCTACAGCCGCGATCTCACCATCATCGAATCCAAGGATCGCAAAAAGCAGCCGCAGTTCCGGATCGTAGCGGAAGACGGATCTGCCACTCTGGTTCCCCTTCCCGCCGGGTTGACGGTGCGGGTGGAGGATGGGGCCTTTGTGCACACCGGCGACATTTTAGGCCAGACCTCCAGAATGACCATCAAGCAGCGGGACATCACCGGTGGTCTGCCCCGCGTTCAGGATCTCTTTGAGGCGAGAGTGCCCAAGGACAAGGCCAGGATCTCCGATATTGACGGCCGCGTCACCATCGGCGGTCTCAAGAAGACCGGGCGCGACATCTTTGTGACGCCTTCCAACGGTCTCTTCGCTCCCGCGGATGGAAAAGTGCTGGTGCAGAGCGATGAACTGCGTAACCGGGTGGTGCTGCTCACCGATAAGGCCATCCTGGCAGCCAACGATGGCAAGGTGAGCATCCATGAGGATAGCAAATCCCGAACGGTGACGGTGACCAAACGCGGCGGCAAGGGTGAGGAGTATAAGATCCCCAGGTCTTTCCAGATCATTGTGGCGCCGGATCAGTCTGTGAAGACCGGAGCACCGCTGGGAGGCCTCGTCTTTGATATCCCGGAGCTGCAGAGCCCCATTGTGGAGACCGGAGACGCGGTGCAAAAGGGCCAGGCCCTGGCCGGGCGCAAGTATTCCATCCCCTCCGGCAAAAGGATCATCGTGCATCAGGGCGACTATGTGGAATCCGGAGACGCGCTTTCGGACGGTCCTCTGGACCCTCACGACATGCTGGTAAAAGGGATCATCCCGGCCCAGCTCATGATCCTGAACGAGATCCAGGAGATCTATCGCAAACAGGGCGTGAAGATAGACGACAAGCACGTGAGCGTGATCATCCGTCAGATGTTTAAGAAGCTGCGGATCACCGATCCCGGCAGCACGTCTTTCCTGGAAGGGGACATCGTGGACAAGACAGCGGTGGAGCGTGAAAACCGGGAAGTGCTTCAATATGGCAAGGCCCCGGCCCAGAGCGAACAATTGTTGCTGGGGATCACCAAGACCTCCCTGCTCACCCAGAGCTGGCTTTCTTCCGCCTCTTTCCAGGAGACCACCAAGGTGCTCACCCGCGCCGCCATCGAAGGCAGCGTGGATCACCTCGAGGGCCTCAAGGAAAGCATCATCCTGGGTCACCGTATCCCTGTGGGAACCGGCACCAGGATCTATAATCAGAGGATCGAACAAGCTGTGGGCGAAGGTAAGACGGTAGCCCAGATCATCAATAGTTTCGCCCATCCGGATACTGAGCCGGAAAGCGAAGACATAATGGATTTCTAACCCCAATCAAAGCCATGAAAATAAAACTGGAGGTAATCAGTGCCAACCATTAATCAACTGATTAGAAAAGGCAGAACTGAGATCGAAAAGAAGAAAAAGAACAGGGCGCTTATGGGATGTCCGCAAAGGCGCGGAGTATGCACTCGTGTTTACACGACGACGCCCAAAAAACCGAACTCAGCTCTTCGTAAAGTAGCCCGTGTCCGTCTCGTGAACGGATTTGAAGTTACAGCTTACATTGGCGGTGAAGGCCACAACCTGCAGGAACACAGCATTGTGCTGGTTCGCGGCGGTCGTGTGAAAGACCTTCCCGGCGTGCGCTATCACATCGTGCGCGGCGCTTTGGATTCTGCTGGAGTGGAAAAGCGTGTAAACTCCCGCTCCAAGTATGGCACCAAGCGTCCCAAGGTCAAAAAATAGGGAGGAATGAAAGATGCCGAGAAAGAGAAAAGCCGTCGTCCGTGAAGTCCTGCCGGATCCCAAATACAACGATGTCGTTCTTACCAAGTTTATGAACTGCCTGATGGTGAAGGGCAAAAAGAGCCTGGCTGAAAAGATCGTCTATGGCGCATTTGATATCATTGCCGCCAAGACCAAACAGCCCCCCCTCGAAGTCTTCAAGGCCGCTCTGGACAACGTCCGTCCCCTCGTGAAAGTGGTATCCCGCCGCGTCGGTGGTTCCAACTATCAGATCCCCATGGAGATCAACGAGAAAAACGGCCGCGCTCTGGCCTTCCGCTGGCTGATCAGCTATGCCCGCAACCGCAGCGAAAAGACCATGATCGAAAAGCTGGCCGGCGAACTGATGTCCGCCTACAAAAAAGAAGGCTCCTCAATCAAGAAACGTGAAGACACCCACAAGATGGCCGAAGCCAACAAGGCCTACGCCCATCTGAGATGGTAGTTTAAACAAAGCCTAACAAATCGCTTGTCGCCCCAGTCACTATGGCTGGGGCGATTCCTTTGGGTTAAGCGTAACGCGTTACGCGTGAAGCGGTTGACCCTGCGGCTATCCCAGCAGCGATGCAGAGAAGTTGTTTCACTACAGAGATACGAAGGTCCTTTTCACCACAGAGGCCACAGAGGCCACAGAGGCCACAGAGGAGAAAGACAGAGAGGATTACAGGGGTTGTGGGTTTTCGAATTATAAAGCAGCTAAGTAGTGGCGGGACAGATCACTCTTCCAAAATTCAAAACCACCCCTCCAGTCACATCGTGCAGCGATCTCACCTTACACAGGTATCTCACATGCGCAGCATCTCACAGCGCAGCTCTCACATGGCATAGGCATCTCACTCTTTGTCTTGACAGAAAGCCCCCTCCCAAAAGAAATGCGCTCAAGCGCGTCCCTGTAGCTCAGCTGGATAGAGTGGCACCCTCCGAAGGTGAAGGTCAGGCGTTCGAATCGCCTCAGGGACGCCATAAAAATCTCCGGAACGATATGAGCAGCGACGTCATCCTCACCCTGACAGACATTTCCAAGAGCATCGGCGACAAGCTGATCTTCTCGAATATCTCTCTGGGTATTCACCAGCAGGAAAAGATCGGCATCGTGGGTGTAAACGGCTGCGGCAAAACCACTTTGCTGAGAGTGATCGCCGGAGAGATTTCCGCCACTACGGGTGAGCGCATCTTCCGCGGCAAGACAAAGATATCCTATTTGCCTCAAGATCCCGTCTTCGATCCCAACATCCAGGTGCTGGACCACCTCATCCCCGATCACTCCGTCGATCCTGAACATGACGACAGCTATGTCTATAAATCCGTCCTCAGCCGGCTCGGCATCACAGAGTTTCACAAACCCCTGGGGCTGCTTTCAGGAGGCCAGCGTCGCAAAACAGATCTGGCCAGAGCTCTGGTCAACGATCCTGACCTCCTTATCCTCGACGAGCCCACCAACCACCTGGACATGGATACCATCGAATGGCTGCAGGATTACCTCGCCAAGCTCAAAAAGACGGTGATCTTCGTCACCCACGACCGCTATTTCCTGGATGCCGTCAGCACTCAGATCTGGGAGATGGATAAAACCAAACTCTTTGTAAGCAGAGGCAACTACAGCGAATATCTGAAGGGCAAACTGCTGCGGGACGTGGATGCCCAGCGCAAGGAGACTCGTCGCCAGGCCCAGCTTTCCAAAGAACTGCAGTGGCTGGGACGCGGTGCCAGAGCTCGCGCCACCAAGCCCAAACATCATGTGGATAAGGTCAAGGAACTGCTCAGCAAATCCTATCTGATCTCAAACTCCGAGCTCGATATCTCCTTTCAGACCGATCGCCTCGGTAAGACCATCCTGGAACTGCATCGCCTCTCGAAAAGTTATGGCGGCAGGGAGCTTTTCAGGGATATCGACCATCTCTTCCAACCCAGAGAGAGGATCGGCATCATCGGCCCCAACGGCTGCGGTAAAACCACCCTCCTGAGGTTGATCACCGGTGAGGAAGAAGCCGATCTGGGCAGCATCAAGGTGGGCCTCAACACCCATTTTGCCTACTACCGTCAGGATGAGGAGAGCTTTGACCCCACCATGAGCGTCTATGACTACATCGCCCAATTCGCGGAAGTGATCAAGACCAAAGACGGCACCCGGCTCAGCGCTTCCGAAATGCTGCAGCGCTTTCTGTTTGATGGCAAGATGCAGCAACAAAAGCTTGGAGCCCTTTCCGGAGGCGAACGCAAACGCCTCTACCTGCTCAAATCCCTGATGTTTGGCGCTAATTTCATCATTCTGGATGAACCCACCAACGATCTGGATATCCGCACCCTCGAAATCCTGGAGGACTATCTGGATGCCTTCGACGGTTGCCTGTTGGTGGTATCCCACGATCGCTTTTTTCTGGACCGCACCATCGACTATCTCTTTGTGTTTGAAGGCACTTCCATCCGCAAGATCCCTGGCAACTACTCAGACTACCTGCTCATCAAACGCTACCAGACCGAAGAGGAAGAAGAACGCGCGCAGGCCTCAATGATCATGCGTCCCAAACGTCAGACCAGGGGCCTCAACTACAACGAGCAGCGAGAATTGGACCAGATCAGCGTCGAGATCGAGAGCCTGGAAAGCCGCCTTCTCGACCTCGAAACCGAGCTCTCATGCCCAAATCTCAAACCCGAGGATTATTCCCGCATCAGCGCTGCGCAACAAGAGCTGGAAGCCCGTCATTCCACCCTCCTGGAACGCTGGCTGGAACTCAGCGAAAAGGCCGATCTGTAGCTTCGGAATCTCATCCAGCGGCGCGCGCGTCATCACTTCAGAGCTACAGAGCTTCTTTAGTCACTACAGAGGTCACGGAGTTGACGGAGAAAGACACAGAGGTTTGTTTATTATGTGCTTTGGCCCACTTGCTCCCCTCCTGATCCCCTCCTATGCCAAAGCATAGGTGATGTAAAGGTGGGGCATAGGTGGAGTAAAGGAGGCGATCAAGAAATAGCATATTTGCAGACACATACCTTGATTTGGGGATTGAAAAATTCGATGGAACAGGTCATTGTGCCGGCCGATAAGTATTTGGGAATGAATGCATTATAATCGCAGGAAAGCACAGGGAGCAGAGCAAACTCGCGGATAAAGCAAAGCGGCGACCACCGATTGGTGACCACCGCTAAACTATGGTCGGGATGACAGGATTTGAACCTGCGACCACCTGAACCCCATTCAGGTACGCTAGCCGGGCTGCGCTACATCCCGAACCCGTTGGAGACCTTAAAAATTGAGACGGCTTTTTTGACAAGTAAAATCTGTGCTTGACATCAGACCTGAGGACGGAAATGTGGCCTCAGCGCTTTGTGGGACAGGTGTTAATTGAAAATTGAGAATTGAGAATTGAGAATTGGCTGGCGCTGAGCATGAAGCAAGGAAACAAGATAACGGCAAGCTAAAAGGCCATTCTTATCAATGGATATATAGCCGGTCCGGAAAGGGAAAATGAGCCTGATTCAAGTCCGCGAGCTCAGTATCGAGTTTGGCGGCAACTACATCCTGCGGGAGATTTCCTGCACCGTTGAGCACAACAGCCGCTTAGGACTGATCGGTCCCAACGGCTGTGGGAAGAGCACGCTCATCAAGCTCATGCTGGGAGAGCTAAACCCCACGCTGGGAACCGTTTCCCGCTCCTCGAAGGCCGTGATTGCCTACCTGCCTCAAAACGCGCAGCCGGATCAGGACCTCAGCCTGGAGGACTATGTCAAATCTGCCCGGCCCGATCTGATGGAACTGCGTACACAGATCGAGACACTTTCAGCCCAGATGGACAAAAGTGGGGGAGAAGCTCTGGAAAATCAGCTGCATACGCTGGTGGACCGTTACACCTCTCTGGGCGGCTACGAATGGGACAACGAGCTCAAGCACGTGCTACTCTCGCTGTCCTTTCCCGAAACGATGTGGGGGCAATCCATCGCTTCATTAAGTGGAGGAGAACAGACCCGTCTCTGCCTGGCCGCCATGTTGCTCAAGCCTCATGACCTCTTGATTTTGGACGAGCCCACCAACCATCTCGACATCGCCATGATCGGCTGGCTGGAAAAGTATCTGCTCAAACAGGACAAGCCCTATCTGCTGGTCTCGCACGACCGCAGTTTTCTGGATAACACCGTCACAGGCATCTATGCCTTGCGGGATGGCCGCTTGAGCGTGACCAAGGGCAACTATTCCTCCTGGAAAGAAGCGGACGGGATCGCCAGGCTGAGTGCCGAACGGCAGTTTGAACGCCAGCAGAAGCACATCGCCACCACTATGGAATTTGTGCGCAAAAACATGGCCGGCCAGAAGACCAATCAGGCCAAGAGCCGCCTTAAGCACTTGGAGCGCATGGATTTGGTGGAGCGTCCCCTGGCAGACAGACAACTTAAGATACGCATGGAATCAAGTTCCCGCAGCGGTAATGATCTCTTTGCGCTCAAAGACCTTAGCTTTTCCGCGGGCGGCAAAGAACTGGCCACCCGGGTGAACCTGATCGCGCATTTCCAACAGAGGATCTGCGTGATCGGCCCCAACGGCTGCGGCAAGACTACTCTCTTGCGGATGCTGATTGGTAAACACGCTCCGGACAGCGGTTTGCTGAAGACGGGCGCCAGCCTCAAAATCGCCTATTACGATCAGCATCACGTGGAACTGGATGGCTCCCTCACCGTGATGGACACGCTCTGGCAACTGGTACCTGACGCCCCCAGGGGCTATGTGCTCTCCTGGCTGGCCAGATTTGGCTTTCGGGGCGATGATGTGGATAAGACGGTAGCCGTCCTGAGCGGGGGCGAAAAGAGCCGTCTTTATCTCAGCGTTCTGATTCACTCAAAACCCAATCTGCTGATCATGGACGAGCCCACCAATCACCTCGATATCCAGATGGCGGACGCGCTGTTGGAAGCCCTGCAGGATTTTGAGGGCAGCATCATCTTCGTGAGCCACGACCGCTGGTTTCTCTCCAGGCTGGCCACTCGCTACTGGGTGTTTCGCAAGCTCTTGATTGGCAAGGAGATCATTACCACAGTGGAAGAGCTGGAAGGTAGCAGTGAAGCAGCCATCGAGCTCAGTTTTGCGGTCCCTGAAGCTCCCAGAACTGCTCCCATGACCAGAGAGCGTAAACGCCGGATCAATCCACGCATCCTGGAGATGAAACATGCCGAGATTGATCAGAAACAAGCGGATCTGTGTAACCTCAGGGATGAACTCCACACCGCCCAGGCAGAGCTTTCGCTTTCCAGCACCTACAACGACCTGGCGCGCCTGAAAGACCTGCGCGCTATCCAGGATGAGCTGCAAAACCGCATCGCTTCAACCGCCAGGGTGATCGAAGACCTGGAACACGAATATCTGGAGCTGCTCTGTGAAGATGAGTAAAAGGATCGGTTTCACCACCAGTTTTCCCGTCGAAGTGGTCTTCGCGGCTGGCCATACTCCCATCGATCTCAACAACCTCTTTCTGGCCTCCGATTCCCCCCAGTTGATGCACGCGGCGGAGCTAAAAGGCTTTCCCAGAACGGTGTGCGGCTGGATCAAAGGCAACTACAGCACCGCCCTCAAGTCTGAGCTGGACGAAGTGATTGGCATCACGCAGGGCGATTGCTCCAACGGGCAGTCGCTACTGGACATGATCCATGAGGAAGGGCTGCCGGTGTGGCGTTTTGCCTTTCCGGCGGAGCGTTCGCGAGCGGAGATGGATAAAGAGCTGCGCAGGTTGGAAGAGCACTTTGAGGTGGACAGGACCGCCACTCTGAAGGCAAAAGCGAGGCTGGACGCGATCCGCGCCAAACTTGTCACTCTGGATGAATGGACTTGGAAAGAGCGCTTTGTGAGCGGTAAAGAGAACCATCTCTGGCTGGTTTCGTCATCAGACTTTAACGGTGATCCGGATCGCTTTGAGGAAGAGCTGGAGGCCTTTATGAACGAGGCTTCCAGGCGTGATCCTCTGCCCGCGAAGCCACGCTGTGCCTATCTGGGTGTGCCGCCCATCTATCGTGACCTCTATGACCGGATCGGCGAACTGGGCGGGGATGTGGTCTTCAACGAAGTGCAGCGCCAGTTTTCCATGCCCCATCTGGCCCCGGACATTCTGGACCAGTATCTGCTTTACACCTATCCATATAGCGTCAAAGAACGCCTGGAAGACATTCTGCCTCAGCTCAAACGTCGTGATGTGGACTTGGTGATCAGCTATACCCAGTCTTTCTGTCATCTTCAGATCGATAACATCCTGCTCAAGAAGCATATAGACCTCCCCTTCCTGACTCTGGAAGGCGATCAGCCAGAACCGATGGACAACCGCACGCTGCTGAGGCTGGAGAGCTTTTTCGAGGTGCACGCGTGATCCGGAAAGTGGCTGTGGGCCTCAGCGGAGGGATCGATTCCGCCATGAGTGCTCTGCTCCTGATGGAGGCCGGTTATGAGGTGATTGGCCTCACCATGAGTTTCTACGATCCCGCTTCGGGGATAAATGTTGCTTCCGGCAAGGGGTGTTTCGGTCCCAATGAGGCGCTTAACATCCTGGCTGCCAGGAGAGTCGCTGAGGCCCTCGGGATAGAGCACCACGTGATCGACCTCAGAACTGAGTTTGCCGGCCAGGTACTGGATTACTACCGCTCCACTTATCTGGCTGGCCAGACGCCCAACCCCTGCGCCAAGTGCAACGCCTTCATCAAGTTTGGCCTATTGCCCCAAAAAGCGAGGGGTTTGGGCATCGAGTTTGACTGCTTTGCCACCGGACATTATGTGAGGCGAGCTCAGGATCCGCGAACCGGACGCTGGCAGCTGTCCAGAGGAGTGGACCTGAGCAAAGATCAATCCTATTTCCTCAGCCTGCTGAGGCAGGAACAGCTTGCCGACACGCTGTTTCCGCTGGGAGAGTATTCCAAAACTGATGTGAGAAAGATGGCCGCTCAAAGGGGGCTGGATTTCCTGGTGAGCAAAGCTGAAAGCCAGGATTTTATCCAGAGCGATGACCACGCCGGTCTCTTTGATCCTGCGTTTGTGAAGCCTGGCGACTTGGTAGATCAGGAAGCTAAGGTCCTGGCACGGCATCGCGGTCTGGTCCATTATACGATCGGGCAGCGTAAGGGATTGGGGATCAGTGGGATGGCTGAGCCTGTCTTTGTGACCCGGATCGACGCGGAGCGCAATCAAGTGGTTATCGGTCCTGCCAGTCAGCTTTACAAAAAAGAACTCGTAACGCGGGATTTCAACTGGCTCTCTGTGAGTGCGTCACAGCTTCCCGCCAGGGCCCAGGCCAAAATCCGCCAGCAGCACAAAGCGGCCGATTGCGATCTGATCCCTCTGGGAAAAAACCTCCTGAAGCTGGTGTTTGACGAGCCTCAGCTTTCGATCACGCCGGGCCAGATCGTGGCTGTCTATCAGGGTGATCTGCTGCTGGGAGGAGGCTTTATAGCTGCCGGGCGTTCTTAGCCTGACCTGCCAGCCATAGACTTCACTGCTAACAACCAGTCGGGTGCTTGAGATATAGTTGTTTTGGCCATATTTATATTGACAGATACAGGCTTTTCTTCGCAAGGTTCTTTCATCGTCAAACAAGTTCATTATATCAGCACAACTAACACGTTCTGAAATATTTATCTGGTCTCTGCAAGGAGTTGTTTTGCTGCAAAACCTTAGTGCCATGCTCTCTCAGACTGGTCCTGGCGTCCAGATGCCGCCAGTGTCATCGGGACCGTTATTGCGTGAAGGGGAGAAGCGCTTTGTGAGCGTGTTGTTTGCCGACGTCAAAGGCTTTACTTCCATGAGCGAAATCCTGGCCCCGGACCTGGTACAGATGCTGCTCGACCAGCTAATGCTGAGCTTTTCAGTCGAGGTGGAGAGATATGGCGGCTATGTGGATAAGTATGAGGGCGACAGGATCATGGCCCACTTTGGCTCCAAATCCTTTCTGGAACAGAATTCCCGGCGGGCTGTGTATGCGGGGCTGGGCATGATCGGAGTCATCACGTCCTTTAATCAGATCAGGCATCAGATACCCGAGTTGGAAGCCATGCCCTCCGATCTGGCCATCCGGGTGGGCATCAATAGCGGTCTGGTGGCCACTGGACGGGTGGGCATGAAGCGGGAAGGTGATTTTACCGTCTACGGCGATGCCGTCAATCTCGCCTCCAGAATGGAAGAAAACGGTCTGCCGATGCGGGTCCTGCTGCCAGAGACCGTCAAGTCCGAACTGGAAGACTACTTTGAGTTCAGTTTCTTTGGAGAGATAAATGTGAAGGGCAAGGCTGAAGCGGTGCGCTCCTGGCTGGTGGACCAGCCTTTAGCGGACGCGGGGTCGCGCCGTCTGTCTTCCACGCCTTTTCTGGGCAGGGAAAAGGAACTGAAGCTCCTGAGGGAGGCCCTGAACCCTGGATCGCGTCTCAAGCTGCTGCATCTGGAAGCGGAAGCCGGAATGGGGAAGACCAGACTGCTGCGAGAGCTTGTCTGTGAGGATCAGATTGATGAGTTTGCTGGAACTGACGCCGACCAACAGGTTTCGGTTTTTCATCTGGAAGTTTCTCCCCTGGCCAGAATTCCATACTCCTATTTCGCGGGCCTGATCAAGTCCTGGAGCTCGATCACAGATCAGCAAAACAACGAT
>Ga0209311_1001040_pt1 | contig 23475 bp, 10 predicted proteins | sample AD_UKC045_MetaG_FD_184417 | JGI IMG/M metagenome (GOLD analysis project Ga0209311, IMG submission 184417) | Active sludge microbial communities of municipal wastewater-treating anaerobic digesters from USA - AD_UKC045_MetaG (SPAdes) (version 2) | ecosystem: Engineered > Bioreactor > Anaerobic >... | reverse complement strand
AAGACCTTGCGTAGGCAGGTCTTCAAATGCCACATTGCCCCAGCGTCGTATTACATGCTCAAGAGTCAGCCATCTGTTGATTATGGGGATGTCTGAATCAGCTATGTCTTTAAGCTCAATAACCATAAACTAAAACTCAATGGGCGCTTGATATGGTTTTCTCAACTAATGGATACCAGCTATTAGTAACGCCGCCGACTTTTATATCAAAGGACTCATAGCCTGATGATGGGATTTCGAAAGAGCCGGTAAATATATTGTCGCCTGCCGCATTATCGCCATTTTGTCCATTGTCATAAAGCTGGATATAAGAAACATGTCCGTTCACGCCGGATAAGGCAGCGATCACGGTTTCAGGTGAATCGGCCGCGCAATCGATTCTCGCGTTGATGATGATTGGGGATGAGACGATGGAAATAGGCAGATTGGCATTAATATTTGAAACAGAGCAGGTATGGGGGACGGGGTCGTGTACGGATGATATATCAGGCTCGCTAGCTGCATTTATGGACACAAACGAAATATTATGTAAATAAGAAATAGAATCGGTTGGCTTTTTAATGTGAGCATCAGTAATAAACGAAGCGATTGTGGCAAGCGCGCTTCCGATGTCAGATTCACTTGATGAAGTATCTGATGACGTGTTCGGAACATAAAAAGCGCCGGGGACGTTTTTATATATGGACAGGGTGTTTAGAAATTCGTTTTCGTTCGATTTACCCTTTCTGATAAACAGAATAGTAGTGCTTGAGGCATTATTAATGAGGTTTAACGGATCAACAGGCGCAAAAGCATTGCGGGAATAGCTTTCGTTCGACCAAGACAGAGGAACAGAGGCTACATCGTACAACTTCGAAAGCTGATACTTTAACAGATCAGTGGGTGTATCTATCGAGACCACCTTTTGTATTCTAGAGTCTAAAAATGAAGCAGAGAGAGCGATGGAGGCTCCGGAACCCTCTCCGATAAAGGTCAAGCCGCTTGTGGTGACGGTGTTCAACTTTTCAAGGAAATCTATAAGCCTTAGATTATCCTGAATTGTTTGTACATAAAGGTTTCTAGCATTGAAAGGGCCGTTTGACATGGCAGTAATAGGGTCAGACAGCTTATCCGCGAACTGGTAGGAGTCTATGGATACAGAGGCGTAGCCGATGCGGGCTAGTGTGTCCACAAGCAAAGCGAGGCTTGAGGGACTGTCCCCAATATCATGAATGAAGACCGCAACAGGAAAAGGCTTGGAACCTTGCGAGGGGATGTTAAGGATGCCGGAAACCATGCGATCTCGCACCCCTTGAAATGATATGGCGAATTTGGACACGAAGGGGTCGGAAGAGGGTATCGGGTCTATCAGGCTGATAAGCGGGAGGTCGCGGTCGTATGCAAGATACTCGGAAAGAGGAAAGGAGTCAGACACGGGAGGCAGTTGTGCGGACATGTCTATATTGACTGCTTCGGTTTTCCATCCTTCATTGATAAAATCGAAATCCGGCACATGGTCATTGCGTAGATACTTATCATACCAATCAACGACAATATCCATTGTTTCATCTTCGGGCACGCCGTGACCAGAGGCGAACCAGACGATTCTGCGGGGCGCTTTGGCGCGAAGGAACATTTTTTTATTGGAGGCAGGGTTAACAAGGATATCGTGTTTGGCGTTAATCATGAGGAGGGGGCGAGGAGATATGAGTTGGACGGTGTTGATAGGATCGACAGGGGCGAGGATACGTCTGGCCGAATCGGCGAGACTTCTGGACATGCCGTCGCTAGAGAGGTCAACCTGAACGACGATGCTATTCTTGACCAGATATGACCAATCTGCCCCCCCAACGACAAGAACAGGGCATTTAATGCGGGATTCCACCCCGGCCAAGAGAGCGCCCAGTATGCCCCCCATACTGCCGCCGAGATAGGAAATGCGTGAGTGGTCAACCTCGTCGTTTCTTGTCTCAAGAAAGTCCACGGCACGGCGAAGATCGACAACAGAACCGGCGAGGCCTTCTCGCATCTGATAGAGATGTTTGCTGTACATTTTCTTGTTTGCGATGTTGCGTTCGCCATGATACCACATATCAATTGAGATAGCACAGTAGCACTTTTCGGAAAGCAGGGATAGATATTTACGCATGTCCTCTTTCTTTCCGGTAAAACCGTGTCCAAATACAATTGCTGGATTAGGATGGTTACATTTCTTAGGGACCATATAAAGAGCCGGAACGCGGCGGCCCCAAACGCTATCGAAATCGACACGATAGAGAGAATAATCAAGAGATTCATCAAGAATAGTCAATTTTGGATTTAAAGGAGCAGAGGAATCATAAGCGTAGAAATCTTGAATTGAAATATTACAAAGCGCGAAGCTGGAGGAAATAGAGAAAAAAGCCAATAGAAGAAGGAAGAAAAGAAAACGTGAAGAATGAAATTTCATATTGCGCCTGCTTTCAGACGAGAGATTAGAGAGAAATGTAATTCATAAGACCTTCTAAACCTTCCAGAGGAATATTTCTAAACGGTTCGGCGATACGGCCAGTCTCAGGGTGGCGTTTGGAGAGTTGTTTGAGGAGGGATAGGCCGACTGTGTCGTCAGAAGCGAGTTCTTTGAACTGGGAGGCGTGGCATTTGAGAGTATTGAATTTGGTTTCGATGAAGTCTTCGGTGTCGATCCAAGTGTTTGGATTATCAGTTTTAAATAGGAGAAGGCGTTCGACGGGCCAAGAGAGGAGCCCTTCGTCATTTAGGTCGGGGTAGCGGAGAGGGAGTCTGGCGGCGAGGCGGGCGTAGATGGTTTCGCGTCCGGCGACGGTGTGGTCGGGGTGGAGTTCGTAGCGGAGCCACGGGTCGAAGGTGGCGAGGATGTGAGGTTTGAAGCGACGGATTTGGCGAGCGATGTCTTTGCGAAGTTTTTCGCCGGCGGGTAGGGAGAAGTCCGGATAGTCGAGCCAGACGGTTTGACGGACTCCGAGGGCGGCGTTGGCGTCGGACTGTTCCTTCTTTCTGAGGGCGGCAAGCTCGGCGGGGACGACGTCCGCGGAGTCCGCGCCGATGGCGCCGTCCGTGCAAATTACATAGTCGACCGCGGCTCCTTTGGAAATCCAGTAGGCAACAGCGCCGCCGCAGTAGAAATCGGCGTCGTCAGGATGGGCCGCGACGACGAGAACTCGTTGGTTTTTCATAGGGATAAAGACCTCGCAATAATAGAAGTGAGGCGGAGCGCGGACGCCCGCGACAATAAGGATATATAAGAAGCGGGGGTGGAGTCAAACGCGTGGCGGGCGCGAGAAGCCGGGGCCGAATGCGAACGCGCAACGGCCGGAGGAAATAATGAAGCGCGATAGCAAATATTTTGTAGGCGGTGTTAAGTCGCGTGGCTTTTATGTCGATTAAAGATGACAGGGAAGGAAAAAGGGGAAAAGCGTGTTCGCGGGAATCGCGCAGCGGCGCGGAACGCGGGCATGGCCGGGCAATAAGCGTTTCTGATCGCGGGCATGCGCGGCGGATGTGCGTTGCGCGAGCCTGAGAGGGATTGATGTTGCGCGTGTCAATAATTGCGCAATAGCCCGGACAGATGATCCTCCGTCAAGGATGCCGGAGCGACGAAATCAGGAGGAAATGAGATGCGTGTAAACACAAATATCAGCTCCATGATAGGCAACAATCAACTGAGGGCGACAGGGCTCAAGCTAAACGGAGGGGCCGAAAAGCTGTCTTCCGGGCTGCAGGTGAACCGGGGAGCGGACGATCCGAGCGGACTTGCGATATTGACATCGATGAAAGCGCGTACGGGAGGGCTGACGACAGCCAACCAGAACGCGCAGGACTGCATCAGTTATCTGCAATTGAGAGACTCGGCGATGGCCGAGATAAACGATTGCATCAACAGGATACGAGAGTTGGCGGTGCGCGCGGCGAACGAAGCGACGCTCACTGCGGATGACAGACAGAAGCTGCAGGCCGAAGCCGGAACGTTAGTTAATCAGATAAACCAAATCAACGCGACGGTGAAATTCAACGGAGTGAGAGTTTTCGGGCCGAGTTTCAGCGAGGTTCCGGGCGGGACTGGAGCGCTTGTGCATGCCGGACAGGTTTACATTTCCGTTGACTTGGCGTCGATGGCCGTCGCCGGGGTGGTGGAGATATTCGGAGCGTGGTACGATGGGGCTGCGGCGTTTCCGGATTTCAATCTGCTTTCTCCCGACGGGACGGAGGCGTTCGGATATTTGTACGATACGTACGGGGCGCCCGGAGTGGACGCCTATCTGGGCGGCGGGGGAGCAGGGACGGTTTCAGCGCCAGTGATATCAAGCGCGACGTCCGTGCAGTATTCAGGCTGGGCGGGATATGCAGGCTCAGGAGGATGGGACGAGGAGAGTTTCACCATTACCGACCCGGCTCCGGGGCAGTGGACAATCATCATAGACAACGAGCAGCCAGTGCCGAAAAAGTACGGGCTTTTTTTCAACGAGCCTGCGGTTGACCCGGAAGAGAAGGACAGAGGGCAGATAGGGGCGGAAAACGACGAGAACACGCAGGTGGTGAGGCTGGGGATGTTTGAGGTGTCTTCATTTGCGCTCGGCGTGTCGGCCTCGTTCTCTTCGACAGCGCTTGCGCAGGCCTCGATCAATTCTCTGGACAACGCGTTGGACAACCTTAATAACAGGCGAGCCGACACGGGAACGATGATTAACCGCATCCAGCATATCATCAACGACAACATGGCCGAGGTGATAAACGTCGAGGCCAGCAGGTCTAGGATAGAAGACACGGATATGGCAAGAGAAATTGTGGACTACACGAAGAGCCAGATATTAAGCCAGACTGGAATAGACGCGACAAAGATAGCGAACATGAGCAGCAAGTCGGTTCTGGACTTGGTGGGAATAACGCTGCAAAGCGTGGGCAGCACAGTCGGTTGACGGCCGGAACGGGGCGCGGTTCAAGGTTTTCTCCCGAATGACAGCGACAGGATTATGACGGCACAAGCCCGGTTTCTCGGGTTGAGCGGCGTTTAAGGATTTGACATTTAATAAAATTATTCAGCAGAAGTAATTCAATATGTTATAATTTAATAGTCGGAAAAGAGGCGCTGTATCGGCGCGGGATAAACCCGGGTCAGTCGGCGGGTTTGCGCATGGGCGTTTTGTGAGCAAGCCGAAGGCAACCCGGTCAGGCGCAAAAGGGGAGAACCGAGCGGGATTAATCCGGATTTTTCAAGAGAAAAATCCGGGAAATCGAATAAAGGGCGGTTTACGTCGTTGAAACATCGACTCGAACTTGGTCGCATACGAAACAGCATGCTCCCTCGTTCTTGCTCGATTCGTCTCGTATCTGATCCCTTTCTTCGATTTCAACTCGCAATGGCGAAAATGCGGGTTAAGCCGCCGGCGAACTCGCCGGGCGCGAAAGGAAAAAGGACTTGATTTTCCGCAACCTAAAAACAGCAAGGCGTTTCCAGACGGCGGTCATAAGCGCGGTCGCCGTCATTCTGACCGCTGTTGTTCCAGCGTTCGCCGAAGTGACAGAAGTGGGACCGGCCGGCTCTTTGACGGGGACGGTCAACGACGGGGCGATGTATGACGACGGCGGAGTGGGACAGGCTTTCTTGACGCTCCCGGCGAGCAGCAGGCTTGTGCGGATGGAGTTCGACCCGCCCTCGGTCGATTACATCGACACCGGCTCCGGCTCGTATCCTTGGGAAGTGGCGGTGTATAACGACCCGGTTTCCCCGAAGGCGTTCATCACAGGGCTGAACGATTTGAAACTGTATGTCTACAACATAAACACGGGGCTGATGGAAGCGCCGATATCGATGGGCGGGTCTCCGAGGGGAATAGCGGTGAACACGGCGGCCAAGAGGGTATACGTGGCGCGGCCCGGCTCCTCTCTGGTGACGGTGATGAACGCGGACACCTACGCAACCGTCGCGACGCTTATGGGAAATGAGTTGACCTCGCCGCGAGGGGTGGCCGTAAACGAGACTACCGGCAAGATATATGTGTCCGACAACATACGGGGCGAAGTTTACATATACAACGGAACGACGAACAACTTCGTAGTGCGGATTCAAGTTTTTTCGTCGCCGGACAAGATAGTGGTGAACGAAGAGGACAACCTGATATATGTGATGCATCCTGCGGGCGTGGTGACGGTGATTGACGGAGACCTGAACGAGGCAATTCAGGTGGTCAGCCCATCGGGAGTGTCGAATATCAACGATATAGCTTATCACCCGTTGACGAAGAACCTGTATATGGTGTCTACGACGCAGAGAACGCTTTACGCGGTAAACCCCCAGTTCGAGGAGATAAGCGGAACGCCGCTGGTGTTTCTGACGCAGGGGCCGAAGGGGCTTGTGTCGATTGTGCCGGGACCGGAGGGCGAAGGCCCATATTTATTGCAGTACAACGACGACAATTCTCTGACGTTCATAGCGGACACGGACACATACCCGCCGGTATTCGGGGGAGTGACGGCGGCCACGGACGCGGAGAACGCGCCGGACCCCGGGGTGATTCTCGAATGGGAAGCGGCGACAGACGCGAACCCGCCGATAACATATAACATTTATGCCGCGCTGGAGCCGGAAGAGTTCGATTTTGGAACGCCTTTCGCAACCACCACGGATTCAGGGTCGGTGGAGATAACGGATCCCGCGCTGCTGTACGGAGAGACGATATACTTCATAGTGCGCGCGGCGGACTCGTCCCCGGACGCCAACGAGGATGAGAACACAAACTATGTGACGGTGACGCTCACGGACGGGGAGGCCCCGGTCTTCGCGGGCATCGCAACGGCGGTCGACACGGGGCAGGGCGGGGAAGCGACGCTGACGTGGGCGGCGGCGACGGACAACACCAGCCCGCCGCACCCGATAACATACGATATATTCGCCGCCGGGGCGTCCGGCGCGTACAACTGGTCGCACCCCACTTTTTCCACGTCGGGAGTCACCACATACACAGTGACGGGCATGCAGAACAACACCCCGTATTATTTTGCGGTGAGGGCCAGAGACAAAGGCGGGCTTAACGACGGAAACACCGTTGAATTAAGCGTCACGCCGACGGACGCGGTAGACCCGACGTTTGCCGGCCTAGGAGCCGCCGCCGACATGGAAAGCGGGGCTTCGGTTCAACTGACTTGGACGGCGGCGACGGATAATTCGCAACCCATAAAGTATTACATTTTTTACAACCAAGGCGGAGCCATCCTCGACTATAACAATCCGCAGACTTTCGTGACCACAGCCGAAGAGGCGGTAATTTCCGGCCTGACCAACAACGTGGCCTATACCTTCGCCGTGCGGGCGGAGGACAAAGCGGGGAACAGGGAAACCAACACTGTGGAGTTCACGGTGACGCCCACAGACGCGATACCGCCTGTGTTCGAGGGAGTGAACTTCTGCCTCGACAAGGGGGAAGGCGACACGATACAGGTGGGCTGGCAGGCGGCGCTGGACAACTCGTTCCCGATAACATACGAGGTTTTCACCGCTACGGAATACGGCGAGGAACACTTCGACTTCGTGTCTCCGCCATACACGCAGGGCGAGGACGTGACAAGGCACGACGTCGAAGGGCTTACGATGGGGCAGGAGTATTTCTTCGTGGCCAAGGCGATGGACGCGGCCGGCAACTACGGCGGCTCCGAGGCGGCGATATTCCCGGACGCAAGCATAGGAGGCTACACGAAGTGCGTGCCGACGGACGGAGCGAACCCTGTGTTCGCAGGGCTTGCGTCGGCAGCGGCAACCGGAAGCGACGGAGAGATTCAATTGTCATGGACTGCGGCGACGGACGCGTCGGCTCCGATAACATACAACATCTATATGGCCACCCAGACGGTGACTGTGTTCGCCACGCCCGCATACACTACGGAGAACGCGACGGGAGTGGTCGTGACCGGACTGACGAACGGAACGACGTATTACTTCGTAGTGCGGGCGATGGACCCCGGCAAGAGGGAAGAGAAGAACACCGTGAACAGATCGGCCAAGCCGAACGACGGAGTGGCTCCGGTGTTCGCGGGGATTGAAGGACTAGTGGACGCCGGGACGGGAGGCACGCTGACTGCCTCGTGGTCGGCTGCTGCCGATCCGTCGGTTCCCATAACTTACAACGTGTACGTGGCGACGGCATCCGGAGGCCAGAACTTCACAACGCCGAAAACATCGACGCAGGGGCTGAGCGCATCGATAACGGGGCTTGTCAACGGAACCGCATACTATGTGGTTGTGAGAGCGGTGGATTCGGGCGGGGTGTCGAGCGCAAACACCGAAGAGCTTTTTGCGACGCCGACGGATTCGACGCCGCCGGTTTTTGCTGGATTGACAAGCGCGGCGAACACGGGAGCCGGAGGGGCGGTTCAACTCGACTGGACTCCTGCGACCGACCAGTCGACGCCGATAAAGTATCTCATCTACTACTCGACGGGCGGCGACCCGATAAACTACTCGACGCCGACCGTCATCGTTTCCACGCGCCCATACACTATGACCGGCCTGACCAACGGAGTCATCCACTCGTTCTCGGTGCGGGCCAGAGACAACTACGGCAACGCGGACGCCAACACGGTGGTCAGGACGGCGACGCCGGTTGACACGTCCGCGCCTTTGTTCGACGGCGCAAAAACGGCGACCGACGCGCAGACATACGGAGCGATAAACCTCTCGTGGATCCCGGCGACAGACAACTCGCCGCCTGTGGACTACCTGATTTATTACAGTTCCAGCTCGACGCCGGCGACAATAATAGCGGGCGGGGTGAAGCAGACGGCCACCGGCGCGACCGCCTCCGTCTCAGGACTCACTAATGGGATTTACACCTATTTCATTGTCCGCGCGAGAGATTCGTTTGGCAACACGGAAACCAACAACATCGTCAAAGGAGCGGTTCCTAACGACTTTGCGCCGCCAGCTTTCGCCGGGTTGCAAACGGCTGCCGACACGAAGAAGGGCGGAGAAGTCAGGCTGGAATGGAACGCAGCGACGGATCCGACGACGCCCATCGTGTACAACATATACAAATCGACCAATTCGGCGCCAGCGGTTTTGTTCAACTCGTCGTCGCTGCACGCTTCGACGCAGGCGCTGGCGTACAACGTGACGTCGCTGACGAACGGGACGACATACTACTTCGGGGTGCGCGCAAAAGACGGAAGATCGAACCTCGAAACCAACACGGTGACGCTGTCGGCGGCGCCGACCGACAAGACGCCGCCGACGTGGACGGGCCTGCAGAGCGCGGTGGACTCTACGGTGGGCGGAGAACTTGTGCTGACGTGGTCGGCGGCGACAGACCGCTCGACTCCGGTGTACTACAACGTGTATCTGTCCGACACCCCCGGAGGACAGGTATTTAACGCGCCGCCGGATCGGCAGGCGGTCGCAACGACCGCATATCACCTGACCGGGCTGGACGACGACGAGCCGGTGTACATCGTCGTCACTGCTATGGACTCCAGCGTGTACGCGAATGAGACAAGCACGGCGGCGCTCGAATTCTCCGCAACACCCACAGACCAGACGGCTCCGGCGTTCGCGGGAATCAGCAAGTTGTCGATTTACGACGAAAACGGAGCGGTGAAGCTGGAATGGACGGCGGCCTCCGACCGCTCCGAACCGGTTTACTACAACATCTATCAAGCATCGACCACGAACGGATTCAACATGTCCGCCCCGCACTACACGGTGACGGGGACGACAAGCCACATTGTGACGGGGTTGCGGCACAACGAGTACGCGTATTTCATAGTTAGGGCGCGGGACAGCTCCTCGAACCTGAATGAAGACACGAACTTGGTGAAGAAAAATATCAGGTTCCAAGACCTATGGCCGCCGGACGATCCTACGGGGATTTCGGCGATAGCGGGCGACTCTTCCCCGACGCCGGGAGACGAATACGTGACGATAACATGGACGGCCCCGACGACGAGTTCGAGCGGAGCGCCGCTGACCGACCTCGCGGGCTACAATGTCGTTCGAGGCACGTTCTCAGGCATTTACGACACCACGCCCAATCAGGTGGACGGCGTCATTAACGGACTCATCCCGCCTTCTGCAACTTCATACGTGGATTCATATCAACTTATTGAGGGAACCAATTATTTCTATGCGGTCGTTGCAGTGGACAACGCCGGCAACCAGAGCGTTCCGTCGGCTCAGGTGTCGGCGACGCCTAGAAACGCGGACGACGCGATTCCACTGCCCCCGGAGAGCGTGAACGCGGTTTCGGGAGACGGACAAGTCCTTGTAAGATGGACGAAGCCTCTCTTCAACGAAGACTTCACGCCGCTGACGGACCTGCAGGGCTATTACCTGTACCGTAGCTTTGTTTCAGGCTCGATGTACGGCAAACTGACGACCGAAATCATTCCGCCTAACACGCTTGAATATCTCGACACCAACGTGTCGAACGGAACCTCATATTACTATGTGCTCGAATCAATCGACAGTTCCGACCCGCCGAACATAAGCGAATACTCCAACGAAGCGGTGGGAACGCCCGGCGTCGTGCCGGATTTTCCGCCGTCGCCGCCGACGGGCCTTTCTGTGGTTATGACGGGCGGCGGTGTGTCCGCCTCCATATCGTGGACCGCCCCGACGACCAACTCGGATGGCTCTCTGATTGCGGGCGACCTCGCGGGATACAACATCTATCGCGCCGCAAACTGCGCGGTCGGGGCCGCGACGAAACTCAACACATCTCTGATACCGGCCCCGTTCTACGCGGATTCAGGCCTGACGCCGGGGACGCAGTACACATACTACGTGGAGGCGGTGGACGGCGCAGGGCAGTTGAGCGAAGATTCCTCGCCGGCGGTCGGCATTTACGGAACCAAAGGAGTGACAAGCGCTCTGCTTGTTAGAGACGTCGAACAACAAACATCCGGCGGGTACGCGCTTGTCGGAGTCGCCTGCCTACAGATGCAACTTGTGAGGCTGCCGGACACAGTGGTCGCCACCGGCTACACATCTTCAAACGGCTCGTTTACGATAGTGTATGAATCAGCATCCCCTTCCGACCTGTTCAAAGTCAGACTGGTGGTTGAAGAAGGAACAGGATATCCGTACACCACGCCGTTCTCCGGAGGAGTGGCATACCTTGATCTGAAGTCGAACCTGACGCTGGCGTCTAGCGGATTCACGTTGCTTGATCCCGCGCCGCAACCGATAGGCCCCGGCGGGCCTTCCATCGCGGATTCCAACTGCGACGGCATTGTGGATATGCACGATTTTCGCGCCATCAAAGTCAACTATGGGCTGGAATGCGGCGATACGGGTTTTGCGGAGACCGCCGACTTCAACGGCGACTGCATAGTGGATATCAAGGACTTCTTTGTCCTGAAAACAAATTTCTCAAGGAATGCCGAGGCGAATTCCGCCCAGTGCGCGCCGTAAGGATTGCAAGGAGAGCAATCGCCGCTGAGTTTGCGGCGTGAACAAATAAAAATGCGGTTCAGGCAATTTTTAGCGCACGCCCGCACATTACGACGCGAGCGCTCAACGCCGCGCTCCGCACACTTCTGCCGGAGGTCGTTTTTCCTCTAATGGAAAAATTAAAAAAATCAACCAATAACCACCAGTTCGTCAGCTTCACAATCGAACGTGAACTCTTTGCCGTCGATGTGATGAGAGTCAACAGCGTGGAACGCGTTAAGGAAACGACGACGATTCCCGGAATGCCGGATTTTCTTGAAGGCGTTTTCAATCTCAGGGGCGTTATTATTCCTGTTGTGGACCTCCGAAAAAGATTCGGCATGCCACAGAAAGAACACACCAAGGAAACACGCATCATACTTGTCGAACTCGACAACGGCCTAATTGTCGGAATGATAGTGGATTCCGTAAAAGAAGTCTTTCAGATAGAGCCTGAAAACATCGGCGGCGTCCCTCGCATAGGCAAGGCGGGAATGGACAATAAATTCATTCGCGGAGTGGCGAGGAAACACGACAGCCTGATTATCATTCTGGATGCTGACAAGATTTTCTCTGAAGTCGAAGCAGAAGACCTAAAGTCGCTAACGTAACTCTATTGCGCTTCGCGACCATGTTTTCAACGCTTTTATGTCAAATGTTTTTCAGCTTGGCCAAAACATTGTTTTTCATTGGTTAAAAAGAAAAATAAACATAATAAAACAAAATATATTTATAACAATCTATATGTCCCTGATTTTTTGCTAGGATGCTTTTTGCTAGTCTTTTCCGGCCTGTTTGACAACCTGCCCAGAACTGGACATTTCCTTGCTTTCCGCAATGGCCAGATACTTCTCGACATAGAAATACTGCCATAGAACTTTGAGGATAACCGCGACAGGAATAGCGGCGATCATACCGGCAAGTCCGGCAATCTGCCCGCCGCACATCAGCGCGAAAATTATCACAGCCGGATGCAATCCGACATCTTTTCCAATAACTTTGGGGGCGATGACGTTGCCTTCAAGGAATTGCAAAATTAGGAAGGCGATAAGCACGTAAATCAGCTTCCAAACAGGAGAAAAACATGCGATGGCCAAAGGCCCGATCAAGGCCAAAATAGGTCCCACATACGGAATGAACTCGGTGATTCCCGCAATAAGACCGAAAATCAGAGCATACTTCGGGAAGGGAATCATCATCGTCGCGGTAGTCATGATTCCCATGATGAGGCAGAGTTTCAACTGGCTTTGGATAAAGCCGCCTATGGCTGTGTTGACGCGGGACATGACGGATTCGAACTCGGGGCGGGAGGACGGAGGTATGTATGAAACGACGCTTTTCCACAAGCGTGGGCCGTCGGCGAGGAAATAGAAAAGAAGAATGGGAATAATTACAAGAGCCGCCATTGCGCCGAAGAACCCGGAAACGCTTTTGAAAACTTGCGAGGCGGTCTCGGCAGCCTTGTTTTTGACGCTCTCGGCGGCGTCCTTAGCGACCGATTCCATGTCAAAGGGAAGATTAGCGGCTTCGACGGCGGCTTTTGCCTGCTCGAATGCCGGTCCGGCGGACTCGATATATTCCGGAAGCTTCTCGCCAAGCTCTCTGAACTGATTTATGGCGGGAGGAGCGGCAAGCGCGATAATTAACGTTAACAAGCCCGCCAGAGCCGCGAACGAGCCGAGCGCAGCCGCCCACAAGGGAATTTTCCGATGGCTCAGCCATAAGACGGCCGGATGAAGAAGATATGCCAGAACCGCAGCCGCAGCGAAATATCCGATAACAGTTCTTACCTTGAACAGAAAAACGAACAGCGCGCCTGCTGCAAGCGACCACAACAAAACGGTTCTAAACTTCATTGCAAATTGTTCCTGCTTATTGGTTTCCATGAGGATGATTTTAACTCATATATAGGTTGATGAAAAGAAGGTTGTCATGAAGTAATAACTTCTTCTGAGCGCGGGAAAACTAATGAAGGGCGGACTACCGCGTTAATAATCGACTCGAACTTGGCCGCTAAAACCATTCCCGGTTGTATTCAACAGGATTAATCAGCGCTTGAGCGGGGGGTGAGTCGAGGCGCGATGTAAGACTGCTCGCCGGGGGAGATATTAGTTATCGAAGGCTGCTCGCCGCACACGCGGCAGCCGGGATCGCGCCGGATATTAAGCTCTCTGAATCGCATTTTCAGGGCGTCGTATATCAGCAGCCTGCCGACGAGAGAATCCCCTAGCCCCAGAATAAGCTTGACCGTCTCGGTCGCCTGAATCAGACCGATTGTTCCGGGAACGACTCCCAGAAGTCCGATTTCATTGCCTCTGGGGATTATTTCGGGATCGGGCGGAGTTGGAAACAGGCAGCGGTAGCACGGGCCTTTGCCCGCGATGAAAGTTGAAGCTTGGCCTTCAAACTGGAAAACCCCGCCGTGGACGAACGGCTTGCGCTGGAGCGCGCACGCGTCGTTCACTAGGTATCTCGTGTGGAAATTGTCGCACGCGTCCACCGCGATGTCATAACCGGAAAGGATATCCATGACGTTGTCGGGGGTAATGCGCTCGGCGACAGGCGCGAACTTCACATCCGGGTTGAGGGCGACAACGGTGTCGCGGGCCGAATCGGTCTTGAGCCTGCCGATGTCGGGCGTTGAATGAAGAATCTGCCTTTGAAGGTTGCTGATGTCAACAACGTCAGAGTCGGCTGCTCCGATGAGGCCGACGCCCGCGGCTGCGAGATAGAAAATGACGGGAGAGCCTAAGCCGCCCGCGCCGACGACAAGCACGCGAGCCGACAGCAGTTTCGCCTGTCCTGTCTCGCCCACGCGGTCGAGCATCAGATGTCGGGCGTATCTGCGGCGCGCCTCTTCTCCCATCGCGCTCATCGCGCGTTTCCTTTCCCGTTGCCGAAGATGGGCAGCGGAGCGCCGTCCGCGCGCGGCATCTTCACTCCCAGCATGCTCGCGACCGTCGGAGACCAGTTGATGGTGAACGCCTCCGGAAGCTCGCCCCTAATCACTCCGGGGCCGGCGAACAGCATCGGCACGTAGGAGTCGTCCGGGCACAGGGAGCCGTGTTGTCCGGGGTGGAATCCCTCGACGGTGTTTATGTTGAATCTATTTTTGCAGTAGTCAAGAAGCAACACGATGTCCGGCCCCTTCGGGCTGTCGATGCCCCGGAGTCGTTCTATGGGTTTGACGTACGCGGGGTCTCCGCCCTTGAAATGCTCTTCGAGCGCGACCAGTTCCCCTGCGGCGTCGTACGGCGGCTTGTTGACATAAACCCGGTACGGCTCGTCGAACCGCGTCCGCGTCAGAAGGAAGTCCAGATAGCCTTTGAATTTGTAATCCCCGAAAGGAGCAAGCCCGGCGGAAGCTTTCATGAAATTGTTCAGAGCCGGGACGATGTCGGACGCGAAATCGGGCGGGGTTTTCCAGTCGCCAGTCTTTCTGTTCTTAATGTAGAAGCCGGCTCCGGCCCCGTGGCCGAGAGTCCCGATGACGTCCAGCCCGCCGAGTTCGTTGCGGGACAGCCCTCTGTCCATCTTCTCGAAACCGGCGGCGCGCAACTGCGGAAAGAAATCCTCGATCCACATGCAGCGTTCGAGATGTTTTTCCTTGTCCAAGTTGGACTGCCCGTGGTCGGCGCACACCGACCAATACAGTTCGTCCTGTGGGAACATCGCTTCGAGAGCGGTCTTTAATCTCGTCAGCTCCTTGTCTATGAAGTCACGTAGATAGGTTTCCTGACCGGGGACGCCGTGCCGGTGGCTGTGGCCGTCGTTGCCGCCGTAGTAAATCGCCAGCAGGTCCGCGGGGCGCTTGCGCATAAGGCGAATAGCGCGAGTCGCCATCATCTTGTCGAACATCTGGTATGGTTTGCCGTACTGTTCGATCATGCCGTAGCGCAGCATGTCCGTCCTCGCCGGGCGCGCCCACACCGTGGCTCCTTTTCCGATGTAATGGAAAAACGTGTATGAAATTTTTCCCGCCGCCGTCATCTCTTCGTAAATTGTGGGATGGTCGGGGCAGAGGTCGTTGTTGATCTGTCCGCCCTCGTTCCTGTCCGGCAGCAGAATGGTCGGCAGGCCGAACAGTTTTTTGTCAAAGGAGAGCAGGGCCTCGTAAAGGCATTCGATGTATGAGCGGCCGCGCGGCGGGTCGGCGAACCTGTCTACCCACTCGTTGTTCAGGAGGCCGTGGCTGCGATACCAGCTTCCGGTGTAGAGAGTCGCGCAGCAGGACGCGGTGGTGGAAGGGAACATGGTGACCGCGTTTTTCACCCTGACGCCGTTGTCGGCCATCCAGTTGAAGAAAGGAACCTGCTTTTCGTCGATGAGGCGGTAGAGAGTGTCGCGATGGCATCCGTCGATGCCGATCATGATGGCTCGTTTTGCCATTAAAAGAACCCCCGATAGGCGACCGCGCCGGCCGCCGAAGCGGTCGAGCGCTTTTTATGATGATAGTCCGCGTCGCTTGAAACGTCGATACTGCGGCGCGCTAAAACTTCAGGTCTTTCCTGTGAGTGGCTTCGGCCAGAATCGCGTCGAACGAGGCGTCCGGCGGGTCGGCCTTCGCCTCGGCTATCCGCACGAACTGCATGCACGTCGGGTGCAGGAACTTGACCGTCTCCTCTTCGAGCCGCTCCGGCGGATAGACCTTCGAGTTGATGCTTTTGCTCATCAGCTTTGCCGATTCCTTGTATTTGCCCTGTCTGTAGAGATCGACGGCCTGTTTTGCGGCGGCCGTCAGCGCCGATGTCGCGTCCCCGACGGGTTTCTCCGGGAATATGTCGAATATCCGGGCGGCCTTTTCCGCCGCCTCGTCGAACCGCCTCTGGAAGTAGAACAGCACGCTGTCCTCGTGCAGGTCGCAGCATTCGAGCTTGATGTCCGGCAGGCCGTCGGATTTCTTGGCGAGCAGTTCGTATATCTTCACCGGATTCTTATATGCCGAACTGATTTGTATGTCGAGGAAACGCGTTATTATGAAGTCGTCCGCCTCGGCACGCGTGAACTCGCTTATCGTGGTCTGCGTGGAGTAGAGCTTGCCGGACGATTCCATGTGCTCGCCGAAGTCCACCTCCGGGCCGATGACGGTGTAGCAGAATCGGTTTGTGGAACCCATGTTGCCGGCTATCATCTCGCCAGTGTTCGCCCCGCAGCGCACCTGAAGGAGATGTTTTCCCTGAGTCTTCCACACCTCCCGCATCTCGGCTATCTTAGCCTGCATATCCAGCGCGTTGTAGCAGACGTTCTTGGCGTGCTCTGGGAAGGGGATGGGAGCGCCGAAGATGCCCACGATCGCGTCGCCGATGTACTTGTCCAGCGTGCCGCCGTACTGCATGAGTATCGCCGTCATCTCCGTCAGATATTCGTTCAGCAACTCGACCAGCTCTTCGGGCGTCAGGGCTTCGGATATGGATGTGAACCCGGCCACGTCGGAGAAGAAAACTGAAGCGCGAGTCCTCTCGCCGCCGAGTTTCAGCTTGTCCGGGTCGGCCAGAAGCGAATCGACGACCTGCGGGTTCACGTACGTCGAGAACATGCCCTTCATCTTTTTCTTTTCCTGCTCCTCGGTGAGGAAGCGGTAGATGAAGACGCTCAGGAATGTCGCTGTTATGAGCCCGATAGCCGCAAACACCGGAATTTCAATGCGCTTGGTAATGAACAGGTAGTTGGCCGCCGCGAAGTAAGCAGCCGCCACGAACAACATGATTGAGAAGTTGATTACGGCCACCAAGAACGGGTTCGTGTGCCTGACCGCGCCGCCGGAGAATCCCAGCCCGGCGCCCAGAACCACGAATATCAGCGCCACCCAGATAAACGGCGCTTTGTCGATGAAGAGCCTTTCGACTATGGTGTTTATCGCGTTCGCGTGCAGTCCGAGGATTTTATACCTCGGTTCGAGCGGCGTCGGGTTCATGTCGGCAGTGCCTTCCGCCGTCAGCCCGATGATTATTATCTTGTCCTTGAGAGCCTTTATCTTTTCGTCCAGAGTCGCCGCTTCCCCGGTCTTGACGATGCTCTCATAAATCTTCGCCTCGTCCTCTTGCAGAGGGTCCGTCTGCTCTTCCGGCGGAATCTTAGCGTTAGCTCTTCCCCGCTCAAGGATGCTGTGCCGTCCGAGGGTGGAGTAGAAATTCAGGAAGCTGTCCGTGTCGAACAGCGTGGTGTCCGCCCAGATGCCCGCCCAGTTGACCAGCATCTTGCCGCCGGGAAGCAGCGGGATGGATATGTCCTCGGTCCCGCCTTTCGCTCCGGGCAGGGTAGCGTTCTTAAGGATGATTTTGTTTTTTTTCAGCAACACATCTTCGGGTTTCACTTTCAGATATTTCAGAGCGATGAGAAAATCCACGTGGGGATACAGTTTGTTTTCATAAACATACACGGGCGCGATCATCCGCAGCGTGCCGTCTCTTCTGCTGAACTCCGCCCTCTGCGGGCCTTGACCGGCGGTGTTCATCCCGATTTCCGGCTGCACGGGATTGACCTTGTTGAGCCGCGGGAACTCGTTTTCAAGTCCGGGGGGAATATCGAAGACGTAGTATTCTTTTTCAGCCGTCTCGGTTTCTCCCTCCTTCTGCTCCGCTCCGGCCATCCGCAGCACTTTGTCCTTCAGAAGCCTGTCGTTTATCGCGTCGTCGAAAGGCGTCCCCTCTTTGCCCATCAGGTAGTCCAGATCGCTCGCCGACAGAGATTGGTAAGCTTCGAGCGCGAGGGCTTCCATGGAAGGGGGGGCCGGCGGCGGGTCGGACTTCATCGCTTTCTCAAACAGGCTTCTCGCGTAGGCGTCGGTCTTCAGAACCTTCGCGCTCATCGGCGGCGAGTTCTGCTTGTGGAAGTGGTAAAGCTCTTCTGACTTCCTCTTTCTGTCTTCGGCAATCCTTTTTGCGACAGCGCCCTCGAAAGGCTCGCCTTCGTCTGCGAGAAGGAAGTCGAAGCCGCGCAGGTCAAGATTCTGGTAGGCGTCGAACACGAGCGCTTCGGCAGGGTTGTCCGGTTTGTTGCGGGTGGGGTAGGATAGCACGCGCTCAAAGACGGCGCGCGTCTTCTTGTCCAGTTTCAGATCCTTCGGCTCGTGTGGCGTCGGCAGATAGTTCTTCGCGCTGAACGCGAAATAGACATTGCGAGCGGAGGCCGCGGCGCGGCCAACCGCCTTTTCCCGGTCGGGCGCAAGCTCGTTGAGATGCATGTTGTGCCCGGCGAACCCGGCCACCTGTTCCATCAGGCCGGACACGCTCCCGAGCTCCTCGTCGAAAACAATCTCCTCGAATCTTGGAGCCAGATCAGCCGCATAAGACGGAGCTTCGGGGTCGTCGAGGAAATCTCTGTATGTCCCTATCTTCTCCATCATGCCGAATTTCAGTTCGAGGTTGTAGAACAATATCTGAGAAATCTGCTCAGTGGCTCCTGAGAACCCTTCCCGGACGTCGATGTCCACCTTGCGCCCGAATGGGCGCGAGTAGTCGATAGCGAACAGAGTGGCGAGAGCCCCGTGTTTGTCCAGTCCAAGCCCGTTTATCACGTCCACGTAATATATCGGGTCGTCCGGGTACGCGCCTTCCCAATCGAGAGTCGAGTCGTCGATCAGCACGTTGTGGATGTCTTTGTTCACGGGCGGCTTCTCAAACCTCTGCCGCACCTTGAACTTGGCGTCTAGGTCGAGGTTCCCTATCGTGTCTAAAGCTCCGGACGCGAACAGCGCGATGAATAGAGCGGACATTGCAAGCCCTATGAACGGGCCGATTATCTTGTTCCTGTCTTCAGCTTTGTGCGGAAGTTTTAGTTTCATCGAGGTTCTCCAGTGATTCCGGCATTATGCGGCGCAGGCCGCGGCTATTTCTTGGTCATCACGTAGACGCCGTCCCACTTGCCGTCGTCGCCGACCGGCGGCGGGGTGGCCTTGTAATCGTCGCAACGGGCCATGTACACCTTGCTTGGGCCGTCTCCGGGCCGGGCGTCCATCGCCCTCTGGAACCCGGCCTTCGCCTCGTCCCACTTCATTTCCAGATACAGTTCGTACGCCTCCGCGAAACGTTTCGCGCACTCCGCCACATCCTCCGGCAGCCCTTCGTCCGTCCTGCCCAGCAACTCGTATACTTTAACAGGCTCCAGTTTCCCGACCACCCGCATCTTGTCCAACATCCTCACTATCACGAAATCCTTCGCTTTTTCCAGCGTAAACTCGCTTATCATCAGGCTCGAGCCGTATTGCTTGTTGGCTCCCAGAAGACGGGCCGAGAGGTTGACCGCGTCGCCCATTATCGTGTAGTTGAACCTCGACTCGGACCCCATGTTCCCGGCTATCATCAGGCCGGAATTCAGCCCGACCATAGTGCGTATCGGCTTCTTTCCCTCCTGCTCCCATTTCTTGAGAAGCTCGTCGTTGGCCTTCACCATGTCCAGCGCCGCGTAGCAGGCTTTAACCGCGTTGTCCTCGTAGTGAATGGGCGCGCCGTACACAGCCATAATTATCGCGCCCTCGTACTTGTCCAACATTCCCTGATTGTCAAATATCTTCGCCGTCATCGCCGTAAAATATTCGTTCAGCCTGTCGACAAGCTCCTCCGGCGACTCGGCTTCCGAAAGCCCCGGCCCGTACGCCATCGCGAACATCGCCGTCAGGTCCATCTTCTCTCCGCCAAGCCTCAGCTTCTCCGGGTGATGTATCAGCGTCTCCACGACCTCCGGATTCACGTATGTGGAGAACATCGACTTCATCTTTTTCGCTTCCTTGCCCTCTGTCATGTACCTGTAGACCACGACCAACAGGTAGGAGAGCGAGATCGCCGCGACCACTGACACTAAGGGAGCCCATATCATCGCGGAGCCGAACAGGTATTGGGTTGCCGCGGCGTACGCGACGATTGTTCCCGCCGCCACCGCGCCGCCGACGGACTGCTTTGACGCGCCGCCGACGAAACCTACCAGCGCGGACAGAACCAGCGCCGCCGCAAATGTCGCCCAGAACGGAGCCTTCTTTATGAACAGGCTTTTGATTATCGTGTTCACCGCGTTGGCGTGCATTCCGACGAGGGGATCTCTAGGATTGAACGGAACCGGGTTCAGGTCGTGCGTGCCAGCCGCCGTCAAACCTATCAGAACCACCTTTTCCCTGAAAAACTCCAACTCCTCGGTCACTCGTTTGGCTTCCTCGGCGTCGAGGCTTTCCAGAATTGCCGTTTCATGCTGCGCCAGCGGCGCGCCCGCCTCGTTCTTCTTGAGGATGTTGTATTTAACCGCGTCTTCGTAAATCTTTCTCACGCTGCGGTGTATGAACGTGTTCGGCTGCAGGAACGCTCCAGCCCAGTTCACCAGCAGCGTCCCTTTTTCATCCAGCGGCATCGTTATAGTCGTCTTCTTTTCGCTTCCGGGAAACGTTGCGTTCCTTATGACGATTTTTTCCGGATAGAAATCCAAGTCATCGTTCTGAACGCCCAGATAATGCATCGCCGCGAGGAAGGATATATGGAAATAAAGCGTGTCGTCAAAGTTCAGCGCGGGAGACATCATGCGTATGACGCCGTCCTTCTGCAGTTCGGGCAGAACGTATCCCACTCCCGCCGAGCCGTCCCCGAACATCGGCATCACCGTCTGGAACTGAACCACGTCTATGTACTCGTCCAAAACGCTCTTCGACGGAACCGGGTTGTCGGGCCTTATCTTCGCTTTAAACCTTTCATTCACGCCCATTCCGTAATCCGTCTGAGCGCGCACCTTGGCTAGTTCGGCCATGACCAGCTCTTTTTCCTTGTCGCTGAAAGGTATCGGCTTGCGTCCGCCCGACGGCTTCTCGCCGCTTTTTTCCAGCAGCCACTCGAAATCGCCCGGCCTCAGGTTGCGCAGCGCCTTGTTCAATTCCACCTCGGCCTGATTGTCCGTCTGCGTCCTGTCGGTCATGCCGATGAACTTCAGGAACATCGCCCTCGCGTCCGGGTCATACAATATGTCGTCCCGCTTGTATGCGGATTCCTCTTCCTTGTTGGCGAGTTGTCCGAGCAACACGTTGCCCGCCCTTTGTATCGAGTCCGCCAGAATCGCGTCCCTGTCCGGCGCAAGCGCGTCCAGCGCCGAGTTCTCAAACAGGTACAGCGCGGCGTCGTTGTAAGCCTCGGAGAACCTTGCGAACTGCGGGTCGCCTGTGATCGCGTCAAGCTCCGCCACCATCTCTTTGATGTCTTTTTCCTCGACCGGCCCCGTCAGCCTGTCCGAAATCTCGTACAGTTTCATCTTCACATTCTGGTCCCACTCTGTTTCCTCAGGAACGATCGAGGCCAGAGTCTCGAATTTCTTCGAAAACGTGTCGGCCACGCCGGGGTTTAACGCCGGACCTGAACGGTCGAAGAAAAACACGTCGAACAGAACCATCCTCGCGCCAGCGCCCTCGGCTCCGAGAGCCGTCACTATCTCGCTCCATATCGTCCTGTCGAACGGCCATGTGCGCCACTCGTAGCTGTCGTCGTCTATGTCCAGCAACACTATGTCCCGCGACACATTTTCTTCCGGCAGCGGGCCTCTCGTGCGGAATCTCTGGTCGTACGCCTTGTGCTCGAAACTCTTCAATAGTTCATGGGCCACTCCGACGCCCGGCAGGTCTGCTGCCTTAGGGTGCGGCAGCAGCCCGGCGACCACTCCCACCAACAGCCCCAGCGCGACGCCCACGACTTTGTTTCTGGACTCCGGGGTTCTCCATAGCTTCAGTTTCTTCATTCAAAACCTCCGCGACGCTTGAAAGACGGCTCCGCTCCGGCGGTTTTCGGAGGCTCTCGCTTCCGCCTTCTCCCGCCGATCCCATACTCTTTTCTTCCCAACCGTCTGTTCTTTCTATAATAATTCTAAGAATTATATAATCTGTAATTCCTTTTGTATAGCAAACCGCTTCCGGCGCGTGGGGGGCAAAATGCGGAGTTATGGAAAAGATTTAAGGGAAAACTTTTGAAAAAGTTTTCCCTTAAACCCTTTCAAAACATTTCATGCTAGCGCCGAAGGCGGAGCTTCGCTTCCGCCTTCGGCGCGTATCAAGTGAAAAGATATTGGGAAAGAGCTTTCAGCGGAATCTGTTTCTTAAAATGATTTCGGCAAGAAAAGAATCGTAGGGGCGACCCGTCGGGTCGCCCGGATATGATGGCTCATTGGCATCTGCTCATAAATGATTTTGCATGGGGCGTCGGGAGGGAAACGCGGCAGCGATTCACTCCCGACGACCAGTGAAACGTTTTGAAGAGATTCAAAGAGAAACTTTTTCAAAAGTTTCTCTTTGTCTTTTCTCTTCGCTTTTTTTGATGTTTATCAGCCGCAGGCGCAATCTAGCCACAGTTTATTCGGGATCGTCGAAGAGGGCGCGGGCGGCTTGTTCGAGACGCGCCGCTTCCGCCTTAAGCTCTTCATGCGGGGAGTCCATAGAAAGGTTTTTTTTGACTCGGAACGGTTTTCCGAAACGCACTTTTACCTCGACGGGGGTCCAGACGGGGAGCGCGGCGTAAACCTTTTTGTCCCGGATTGACACGGGGGAGAGCCACGGAAAAATTGCGTTCGCGCCGCGCGCCCACGCGGGAACTATTGGGACGCCGGTCTCGATGGCGAGCCGGATGACGCCTGTCTTGAAAGGGAAAGTGGAATTGCCCTCGAAGAAAGGGTGGATGACGCCCGCCGGGAAGATGCCGACGGTGCCGCCCGCGTTCAACACCTCCGCCGCCGCCGCCATAGCCTGTTTCACCTGTTCCGGGTCCGTGCTTTTTCCCCTGTTTGAAGCGATGGGGATGCAGCCGAGTTCCTTTAGGACGCCCCCTATGACGGGAGCCTTGAACAAGTCGTCTTCGGCGACCCAGCGGACGGCGCGGCCTTGGCTTGCCGCCCCGACGGATATCAGCGCGGCGTCCAGCGGCCCGTTGTGGATGCCCGCGACTATCACCCCGCCTTTTCCGAACTGGGGAAGTTTCTTGTGGTCTATTATTTTAACTCTGTGCATCCGGCGGATCGGAGGCGCGAGAACTTTCAGCAGCCGCCAGTAAAGATCAGGCGCGTCTTCCCGGTAGTACGGCGATTCCGCCGGCGTCGGCTCCGCTTTTATC
>Ga0209311_1001029_pt1 | contig 23616 bp, 18 predicted proteins | sample AD_UKC045_MetaG_FD_184417 | JGI IMG/M metagenome (GOLD analysis project Ga0209311, IMG submission 184417) | Active sludge microbial communities of municipal wastewater-treating anaerobic digesters from USA - AD_UKC045_MetaG (SPAdes) (version 2) | ecosystem: Engineered > Bioreactor > Anaerobic >... | reverse complement strand
CAAATTGGCAAAAGCGTTAAGAATTATTTTATCCAACATCAATCTAAGAAAATTAAAGAATTATTATAAGGTCAAGAATAAAATGCAGTTGGCTTTTGCCTTCGAATAAAAAATCGGGGGTACCATGATAAAAAAATGATATTGACATTAATTGACAATTTTAATAAATTATTAAACTAATAGTATAATAAATAAATTTAAGGAGGCTGTCTGATAAAAATAAATTAAAGCAATACTCGATAAACACCAAGTATCTGCTTACCTGATACGCAAAATAGTAAATGCGTAAATATCAGGTTTTGTTACCCAACCCTCAACAAAAAAGATCATGTCAATTTTATTAATTGTAAAGAGGAGAAATTGACATGAAAAAAGTACTGGCTTTTATTATGGTAGGGTTGGTTTATGTTGTAATCGCAATGGCTGCTTCGTGGGCCAATTCATCAACCGCCCTCGATAAAACCCTGGAAACAATTGGTATCGCCCCCGGCTCTGCGAATACATCCGGTCAACATTCTGGTGCAATATTAAAAGATGAAGAAGGGAAAGGGATGATGACGCTTCGCCCGGAAGAACGGTCGAAGCACAGTGAGGAAAAATTATTAAAAAAGGAAATTGGAGAAACAAAGACTTTAGCATTAAATTATCCAATACCACCACCTCCAATTGATCCAAAGGTTTGATGAATTTTTGGATTTCGAAAAAATAGTTGTTTTTTAAATAAATTAAGAGTAAATTACACCGGAAAATTGACATGATCTTTTGTTCGAGGACTCATGAGTACAGGCAGATATAACTTTTCCCTTCTGAATAGAATTTTTAATATTTGGTTTATATTTAATGCGATTTTGATTTTTGTTTCATATTTACCTCATTGGACTATGCCTATTTCAAGTTGGTTCAATATTTCATTATACTTCCTTGCTTTGCTATTTACACTTCACATAATATACATAAATAAATTTAGCAGACATATTTATACACCATTTGCCATCCATTTTTTTAATAATGTTATCAGTCTTGCATTAATTTTTTCGGGTGACAAATTTCTTTGGGGAAATTCATCGCAATCCTTTCTTTTTTACAAGTATGGTTTACTTTTATCAATGTTTTTGTTTGCTTTTTGTGTTGTGAATTATGCTGCTCATGTTGCCCTTTCACCAGGTAAACCCTGGATTTTAACAACTGCAACCTTAATTTTTGTAGCCGGAGTTTTTATATATCATTACTATTCTTTTTTTCCTAAAAATGTAGTTTATATTGTTAATGATAAGAATTTCTTTATCAAATCTTTTACATTTAATTTATTACCGGTTGTAACTATTTTTTGTTACGGCTTACTTAATCCCTTTCTCAAACCCCGTTACGGCGAGTATTCACATTCTATCATGACCGTTTTAGCGCTTCTAAGTCTGCGCGAAGTAGCCAGCGCTATTTCCGGTATGAAAAATGTTTATCTTTTTGGCATCGATCAGATCTTTTTGACCATAGCGTTGATTATTTGGATATTCCTGTTATTTAAAAAAATGAATTTCGATTATTCTACAACCGGTCAAATATACACACAAATCCTGCACAATAAGTTGTCGATAGGTAATTTAAAAATTGAACGACGCGATAATCGCGATTTTCGCATTTTTGCAGCATTTATTTATTATTTATATTTAAGAAAAATCATAATTTTCCCGATATTATTAGTAATCGCATTCATTATTAAATATTTAAATCCACCCTTTATTGTAAGTATAAATATTTTAACTTTTGCAGTTGTTTCATTATTAGTAGCTGCATATTTTATATGGATGTACAATCGTAAATTAAAAAACAAAGATTTTTATATCTGGCAAAAATCAAATTAATCAATATAACCATAACCAAAAAAGGGAGAGTTTAATGGGACGGGGTAAGAATAAAATATTAGGAAAAAGCTCGGAGATCAGCCGGGTAAGGCGAGCTGTAAGAACATTTTGCAAACAAAACGAAAATGTTCTTATAATAGGTGAAACCGGCAGCGGCAGAACATTAATTGCCAAGTTGTTACATGACGCGGGCAACCGCAGTAATAAAGAGTTTATAAAAATTCAGTGCGGCGCGCTGGACGATACGATTGAAAGCGACCAGGTATTCGGCAAGGACAATAACGGTTATACAAGCCTGATTTTGCAAGCGCAAAACGGTACATTATATTTTGAAAATATCGAATTGCTGAATTCCGAATTACAAAACAAATTGTTCAATTTACTTTCTTCTTTAAAAAAGACCAAATTGAACGCCAGGATCATCGCGTCTGCCGATTCGTCCATCGAAAGTAAAATGCGTGAAGGCGCTTTTCGCGGCGATTTATTCCAGATCATGGATGAACTGAGGATCAATGTTCCTTCTATTCGCGAACGGAAACAGGATATTCCCTTTATATTCAGCCATTTCCTGGAAGAATTTTGCAAAGAATATGAAAAATCGGTGCCGACGGTTCCTTATGATGTATTCGAAGCAATCCTGGAATATGATTGGCCGGGCAATATCGGTGAGTTGCGCAATACGGTTCGTAACCTTGTTATTATGTCACCTGAAGGTGAATTATCCCCGGAATACCTGCCGTTCCGCGTTCAGCCAAATCCGCTGGAAGTTCTTGCCAGTCGCGATCTGAACACTGCGGTTGCAGATGTGGAAAAATTCCTGATCCGCAAAGCCCTGGCGCGCTATGAAGGCAATCAATCAAAAGCCGCGCATTTATTACAGGTTTCGGAAGCTACATTGCGTTATAAAATGAAAAAATACGGTTTTCAGAATATAAAATAATCCCGGTTGCCGGTACACTGTAATAAAAATTTGTAATATGATATTGATTAACAAGCGACAGTCGGGTTATTCCCGTACTGCCGCTTGACTTTAATGGCAATACTATAAATTTATTTTTTTCCACCAATGTGCCTTTTGCGCCAAGTCGGGGCAGCATAATAATTGTATTATAAGCATTATTTACCAGGTTGGTTATTTCCATAAAGCCATAAATTCCCTGCCGGTTAAAAAACAAATATTCTTTTTAAATCGTCCAAATTTATAGCGGGGATATGGTGTTGTTTACCCAATAGCACTTGTTCGCTATCATTATATCCCCATTCGGCAAGCAGGCAATTGATTTGGATATCACGGACCTGGATAAGGGTATCGACCTGGTCGTCGATAAACCAGAAATGGTGGGGGTCAATATTATATTTATCTAATAATTCCAGGATAATATTTTTTTTGGAGCGGGTTTTATCGGCATGAAAAAGATGGGCGTCAATAAAAGGAATATTATAAAATGATAATATCTTTTGGACGAAAAATATTTTTTTGGTAGTAATTATAAACAGTCGCTCTTTGTCAGGATATTGTAACAAAAAATCCTGCATGCCATGATACAATGGATTTAATTTTAGCCACAGTTCCGGATTGCCGGAAGACAATTGTTCCCGGTGTTTGTAAAAAGTATCAAAGAATGTTTTCTCTAATTCTTTGTGAGAATGACAAAAATCGTCAAATTCCTGCTGGCTGGTGATTTTTATATTTGTGGAAATTGCCATGATAATATAAACGAAATCGGCTCCGGCGCGAATGAAATTGCGCATTCGTTTAAATTCATCAATAATCTTTGGAGCAATATGCTTCAGGGAAGTAATCGGGGCGCTACCGGTAAGTTCTTCATAAGCATTGAAAGAGACAAACAAACATTCCTCAACACTGTTGATGACAACTCCATCAAAATCCAGGGCAAGGTAGTCGGTTGTGCGGTTAAAATTCATATTCTCCTCTTTAGGTTAGAACTCAATATAAGAAAATTTTTTAATTTATTTAACAAAAAACCTGAAAATAGTAAATTATAACTTGACAACTTTTGTTTTTTTATTTACATTAACAAAACAAAATTAATTACAAAAAAACTACTATGACATTATTTAAATACAACTGGTTAATAAATTGGGGTTGGTGGTGGTTCACTTTTAGCCATAGTGGGTAAGAGACGTAAAATATTTAAATTTTCAAAATAGATAAAAAACTCAAGCCCGCTACCGATTAGCGGGCTTTTTTATTATGTATACAATCAAACAATAATAAACAACAAATTATGGAGGTAACATGAACGCCACAAAGATTTTCTTAAATGAACAGGATATGCCCCGGCAATGGTACAATCTGGCAGCAGATTTTCCCAAACCGATGCTGCCGCCGCTGGGTCCGGGCGGCCAACCCATATCGCCAGATATGTTAGCGCCGGTATTCCCCATGAACCTGATTGAACAGGAAGTCAGTTCGCAACGCTGGATTGACATCCCGGAAAAAGTTCTGGAAATGTATAAATTGTGGCGTCCATCTCCATTATACCGGGCAACAAGGCTGGAAAAATTTCTGGGTACACCAGCCAAGATATTTTATAAAAATGAAGGTGTCAGCCCGGCCGGGAGCCACAAACCCAATACCGCTATTCCCCAGGCTTATTATAATAAAGAATTCGGTATCAAAAGACTGACCACCGAAACCGGCGCCGGACAATGGGGCAGCGCCCTGAGTTTTGCCTGTTCGCTTATCGGCCTTGAATGTAAAGTGTATATGGTACGCATCAGCTTTGAACAAAAACCTTTCCGCCGCCTGATGATGGAAACCTGGGGTGGCAAATGTATCCCCAGCCCAAGTACTGAAACCAACGCCGGACGTAAAATTTTACAGGAAAATCCAGATACCCCGGGCAGTCTCGGCATTGCCATCAGCGAAGCGGTAGAAGCGGCAGTAACGGATCCAACCGGACAAACCCGTTATTCACTGGGGAGTGTATTAAATCATGTCATGCTGCATCAAACAATAATAGGACTTGAAGCTCAAAAACAATTGGCATTGGCCGGTATTAAAAAGCCGGATGTGGTGATTGCCTGCGCCGGCGGCGGCAGTAATTTTGCCGGTCTGGCGTTTCCGTTTGTTAATGATAAAATCCATGGCGCTAAAATTGATATTATCCCGGTTGAACCGTCTTCTTGTCCAACGCTGACTAAAGCGCCGTTCTGTTATGATTTTGGCGATAACGCTGAAATGACGCCATTGCTCCCCATGCACTCGCTGGGCCACAAATTTGTGCCGCCGCCAATACATGCCGGCGGTTTGCGTTACCACGGTATGGCGCCGCTGGTGAGCCATGCAGCAGAATTGGGATTGATTACACCACGTGCTATCGATCAGCTAGAGTGCTATGAAGCCGCCATGATCTTTGCCCGCACCGAAGGATTTATTTCAGCGCCCGAAACCAGCCATGCTATTGCCTGTGCAATTCAGGAAGCGAAAAAAGCCAAAGAAGAAGGCAAGGAAAAAGTGATTCTGTTCAACTGGAGTGGACATGGTTTAATGGATTTAACCGGTTATGATGCCTATATGAGTGGTAAACTGGTTAACTATCCCCTGCCGGAAGAAGAAATCAAAAAATCCACTGCCGTATTAAAAGATTTACCCAAAGCTGCTATTAAAAAATAATTTAAACAACAAGGGCATCCGGTTTTTCGGATGCCCTGAATAATATCAAGAGTGAAAAAATGCCTGATAAATATGATGTTTTTGAAAAACGTTGCCCCATGCTGGGACATGCAATCTCTTTTAAATATTGCCGCAGCGTTAATTCCACTACCCCCTGCCGGAAAATAATGGATTGCTGGTTTGAGCAAATTCCCATCCGCCAGTACCTGGAAGAAAATTTCTCAATAGAAACAATACAAAACCTGCTGCAACCGCCCAAACCCAAAATCGTCAGTTTACTGGAAATGATCGACCAGGCCAGGGCGTCTTCACAGCACAGCCAAACTTAAAGAACTCCCTTTAACTTGTCTTTGGTCTGATCTTTTAGTTTATTTTTCTGTTTATCCTTTTCCTGTTCGATCCGTGCTTCGATCTCTTTCTTTCTATTTTCCGCCTGCTGTGTATAACTGTTTAGTTTATCTTCATAGCTTTGCATTTGTGTAGACAGCATGCGCGTCTTTTCATCAACCAGCTTGGTTATTTCCGCTTTGTGTTTTGCAACACGTTTGTTCACTTCGGCTTGCAGCTTAGTTTTAGCCTCATTGATTTCTGCGCTCAAAATGGATTTGAATTTGGCGGTAATCAGGTCGTCAAGATTGGAATTCAAAGTAAATCGGGTATCATCGTTATTACTCACCCAACCGGCGTTAAAATCGATCATGGATGTTGTTTCATAAACGGACTGGAGTGTTTTTTCCAGTTTGTTCAAATCTTGTGTTTTGTTCATTTCAAATTGCAGGGCATCGGCAATAAAGTTTATATTACCGGATATATGATCACCGGAGATAGTCATTGCCGAATTCAATTGTCCCTTGCCCTTTGTTAGCTTGCCGGGAGCGAGCGGGGACTCGGAAATTTTAATATTATTCATGGGCATGCCTATCAAGTCCAGTTTATAGGTTTCGCGGGGTTCCGATTCCAGGTAATTAAACTCGCCGCCAAGATGTAGTGCGGCGCCATCGCTGCGGGAACCATTGATTTCTACCAGCGTCGGTTTACCGATGAATTTTTGCTCTGATACTATATCCGTGACCTGGCCGCTGAAAGAGAGCCCCTGCAATGTTGAACCGGAGATCAGCGCTTTTTTCATCCAAAAGTCCGGATACCTTCCTTTGGAGGAGAAATGAATGAATTGACCTTTCAGGCGGGGAGGTTTTTCTTTTTTCGGTTTATCGGACTTGAGCCGGTTGGAGTATTCGCGCACCTGGCCGGTAACAGCCAGAACCCGGTTTACTTTATTGACAACCTGGGCGCCAAAAATAAATTTTCCTATATTTTGCGCGTTCAAGTCCGGTAACTTTGCCATATCCTGTACACGGGCATAGTCTTCCTTAATCCAGTCCTCCACCATTTTAAAATTGGTGGAGGAATAATCCAGGTCCGCCTTTAACCCGGTTTTGCTGCTGGTAACAAATTTCTTTAACGAATCCAGGTCGGCTTTTACAGTATTAACTGTTTTCAGGGAGGCCTGTAATTCTTCAATAGACTTGATTTTTGCCGGTTCTATTGCTTTGATCTGTGTTTCTATACGCTGAAAATCTGCTTCGGGATTGACCTTTTTAAATGTATCTTCCCAGTGGGTATAGCGGGAATTTATATCATTAAATAAAGAATCAATTTTCGCAGGTGATTTAACCTGGAGAATGGTAATGATACTATCAAGATTAACTTTTTTGCCAAGTTGTTTCAAATCCCAAACCGGAGCCTGTGCGACCTGCTGTTCAAGGCGGTCGATGGTTTTGGTAAAGATGTTGGGTTTGGATTCCTTTTTTACTTTGACTTTCTTTTCCCATTTGCCATCGGTGGTCCGCGCCGTACCGCTGGTTATATTGCTCAATTGCACATTCTGAATGAGTACTTTTTTGCGCAGCAGCGGCAGAAAATCCATATCAAATTCGCTGCGCCCGGTGGTCAGGATATTTTTCCAGGTATCCTTGGCATCCGTAACCTGCAGGCTGTCCCAACGCACATGCAGCCCGATAAGCGATACGTCGAGACGGTTCAATTCAACTCTGGCTCCCATAATATCGGAGCCGGTTTTTTCAAGCTTTTTTTCAAGCCACGTATCGGTAAATATTAAACTGGCCGCAATAAAAAGACCGGCCAGAACCAGTAAAGTAATAATTCCCTTCCAGCGCACTTATTGTCTCCAATCATTTATTTTTTCATAAAATGTATACAATTTTGAGGATTTAAATAACTGTACAATTTTCCATTGCTGGACTTTGGCGTTGATCTTTTCCCGGTAAACAACTACCCCCCATTTCACCAAAAAATAAACCGGCGCCAGCAACAGAATCGAAACTATCAGGCTGCCCATAACCACAGTATTGTTAAAATTAGTCAAAGCAATAAGGGGACTGTTGTACATAGCCGTCCATAATCCCTTGAGTGATTCTATATTGACAAGCACCCAATATCCCAGGTTATGAAATAAAGGATCAAGCAGGTAGGCAATGCCGCTGCTAACAGCAAAAGCCAGTAGCGCCATGGAAATATTCACACGTATAATTACAATTAGAATAAATACAATGAGATTGTGGATATTCCAGAACGGGGTTAGTCCCATTACCATTCCTAAAATGAACCCTCCGGCCAGCCGGCCCGGGGTTTCGCCGGATTGTAACAGTTTGAGTAATTTGGAAAGATATTTAATGATAAGCATATTTTCCCTTTAACTAATAAAAGGTAAAAGTTCGTAACAATTGCGGGATTTGACATAAAAACAAAATACAGCTAAAAAATATTGCATTTTGAGTATAAAATTATCTTACGGGTAAAGGCGGTAATTTATTTATTAACAAAACCAGGTCACGGATGTCAAGCAAACTGTCATTATTCAAATCTGCCTGTTTAAAAGTATCCGCATCGGGTTGGATTGTGGCTAATATAAATTGAGCGATGAGATTAACATCATCGGTATTTAGCAGATCGTCGCCATTAACATCACCGGGCTGCCGGTAGTGCAACGCCGCCAGGGCGTCAACCAATCCCCAGCCATAGTTATTATCTGGCGAATCAGTCCGGGCTGCGGTGCGGATCAGCGCTTCGCGTATCTGCATGGGCGTCCAGTGCGGATGTGCTTCCAGCAAGAGCGCGCATACCCCGGCTATAAGGGGATTGGAGTAAGAAGTTCCGTCAACAGAACTAAAAGTGGACGGATTATCTGTATTGACCGCTACCACAGCTTTGCCCATAGCAACCACATCCGGCTTGATCCTGCCGTCGGCGGTTGGGCCGGCAGAACTAAAACTGGCCAGAATGCCTTTTTTATCAACTGCGCCGACCGTAATTACACTATCGGCGTCGGCCGGAGCACATATATAATGCCATTCCGAATTACGCTCGTTGCCTGCGGAGACGGTGACGATCATTCCCCGCGCCACCGCTATATCTGCCACACGGGTAGTAATAGCCGTATTACCGTCCATGTCCTTGTAATCGTACCAATCATTATAAACCAGGGAACTGGAGGCAATATCAGCGCCCAGTCGTTCCGCCCACTCGATACAGGCCACCCAGTTGTCTTCTTCGATAACAACTTCCAAATCCTGTATCTCGGTCTTTCCCAGTAAATAGGAAGCGCCAAATGCCGTACCGTATAATTCTCCAGAGCAATTGCCGCCGATGACCGACAATACTTTTGTGCCGTGATCGTCCTGGTTATCACTATCTTTGCCGGGTTCATCGCTAACGATTGAATCTTGATCGACAAAATCATACCGGGCGGTAACATTGACCGATTGTAATGCGTTATGTTGTAAATCAAAGCCGGTATCGAGCAGGCAAATCAATATGCCATTGCCACTCAAACCCAAATCGTGCAGCCCCGGCACATTGATCATTTCCAACTGGGTGGCAGAATTGCCGTAATTTAACAGATGGCTTTCCCGATAGGATTTCCCAGGTTCGGCGGATTGAACAGTTATTTCGTGCCTGACAGACCTGTGCGGCAGTAAGCGAATTTCCTGCACAAAGATTAAATCTGCAACTTCTTCAAGATTTTTACGGGATATATAACCGCTCACGGCATTTAACCAGGCGCTGGTATGTCGCCGGGTAAAGCCATAAAATAAAAGTGAGTCAATATAGGATTCCTTTACCGGCAGATCATACAAATCTACACCAGGATTTACTGAACCCCTGGCGCGACGGCGCAGGGTTCGTTCCGGTAACTGCACAGTTCGCGATGCCTCAGTCAAGTCAGTGAGTGAATGAATACCCTTGTCGGTAAAAAATATCCACACCGGTACTGAATCGGCAGTAGCGGCTGTAATAAAAGCCGTCAGTGAGCGATGTATGACCGGGCTGGATTTTTCCTGAACAAACCTGTCCATACTCCGGCCAAAACCGGTTGAACCCAATATGATTAATCCAAACAATAAACAATACAGGTGTCGAATCATAAATGAATCCTGCTGCCTGATAATTGAAGAATTGCCAATTATAGCAAATTTACAAAATAAACGGTAACTGAAAAACACAAAAATAACCGAAAACCAGGAAAGCGATCAATAAAATAATCAGAAACAGGACATGTGGTTTCAACACTGTCCATGCCGCTTTGGATAACAAACGCGGCAGAACAATATACAATCCGACCGCTACCCACACGGCTTGCAAGGGCGTCAATAACAAGCCGTCCATCACAGCGCCGATTTTGACCAGAATTACCGGCTGTAAACCCAATGTAAAAACAATGATCATATTGGAAAAGAAAAAGAACAATAAAAATAACCGGAACTGATTTTTCCACAACAATTTACGGTTAAAAGCCGGGAAACAGATCCGCACCGAATCAGCCAGCAGTCTGGGCCACCCGGCCAATTGGCCGATTTGTGTGCCGATCAGAGCAGCGGCGCCAGCCAATAAAAATAGAAATCCGCCCAGAGCGCCCCATTTGCTAGAAAACAGAGTGGACAGAGTAATGGCAACCTGTGCGCCATCCGGAGCTAATTGTTTAGGACCCAGTACCCCCGCACCGGCAATAAAAAAACCGCAGGTAACAAAGTTACCGATAAACATGGCAATTGTAGCATCGGTATAAACGACCCGGCACCACCCTTTGATCTTTTCAGCGGTAGCGCGGGTCATATTGCGCAGCATTTCCACATCAGCCGGTTTGCCGTATCCCCGGCCATTGGCGGCGCCATAACCGGCGCCAAGCACCCAGTATGTATACCACACCTGGCTGGCAAAACCACCGGCAGCCCAGCCTAATAATGGTAATATTTCCCGCCAGGGATTACCGGTAACTCCCGGTAACTGTTGCGCCCAGTTCGGAACGGGCGGCACATGCAGTATCAAACCCTGCGTCAGACCGTGCAGGCCCGGAATTACATTTACAGCTACATAAAGCACGCCGCAAATGATAATAAAAACAAAAAAGCTCATGACAATTTTCAGTACATCAAACAAACCCGACCATACCAGAACCAGGGAAAAAACAGTCACAAACAAACCGCCAAAATATGGGGAAACAGGGATCAGGCTGTTTACAAATATTCCAGCGGCAGAAGCGATTGAACCGATAGAAATAGCCGCGCTTGCAATCTGGGCTATTAATACTATCCAAATCACCCAATTTTTTGGGCCTGGAATTCGGGCAAACATATCGATCATTCCTTCGCCGGTACATACTGTATAACGCGCGCCGCTCATGCCGATCCAGTATTTCAGAAAAATACCAATGATAATCGCCCATAATACTCCCGGGCCTAAAATTGCCCCGGTGCGTGTGGATAAAATGACTTCACCAGAACCAATGTACTCGGCGCACCACACAAATGAGGGGCCTACCAAAGCCAGTATTGCCAAACCCCTGGGGGGTATTTTTATAGAATCGTTTACATTTTTCATTTCAGTCATGGATTCAGCCAATCTTCCGTATACCGGTTATTCAACAGGTTGAGCATATTTTCAGTAGCGCGCTTTTGCAGTTCCTGTGCTGCGGTTTGCGAGTACCAGGCGTAATGACCGGTGGCAATGACTTGCGGATGTTCTAATAACAATGCTTGTTCCTCGCCGGCCGGTTCATGGCAAAACACATCGAGTCCCGCGCTATGCAGCAGGCCGGATTCAAGAGCCCGGTACAACGCGGTTTCATCAAGCACTTCTCCGCGCGAGGTATTGATCAGTATTGGTTTTTTAGTCAGCAATTGAAAAGCATGATCGTTAAACAGCCGCGCAGATGAAGGATTAAGATCACAATGAATGCTGATCACATTGCTTTCCCGTAGTATTGTATTAAAATCGCATGCCGTTGCGCCAACCTGAATAAACCGGTCGGCAGGAATATTAGGATCGACAGCCAGTACCTGCCGGCACAGATTTCGGACTTTGGCACAAAACATCCCACCGATCCTGCCCAGGCCAATAATGCCGACAGTTTTATCATGCAATTCAAAAATATTTGGCGTTGGGGGTTTGCTAAAAGCCGAATGTAAATGGCGTTGTCCGGCCGGCAGCGCCCGGAGACAGGCATACATCAAAGCCAGCGCATGGTCGGAAACTGAATGGTTGGCATAGCCCTGAACATTGGCAACTTTGATCCCCAAACGAGATGCCGCCAGCAGATCAACATTATTATATCCGACCCCATACCGGACAATCGCTTTGAGCCGCGGTAATTGTCGCAAAAATTCATAATCTATAACCGAGCCGCGCACAAACATGCCCACTGCGTTACGGGCAAAGGCGAGCCGTTGCTCAATGTCATCACGCCGACCATTATAAAAATCCAGTACATAGCCGTTGTCAGTTAACCTGGTTATTTCATAATGATAGGATTCATACCCCCCGTCTAAAATCACAATGTGTTCTTTAACTTTGCTCATCAGCTTTTAACTTTTTTTCAAATTCCAGAATAGCATCGACCAGTTTACCGGCGCCGGCGCGTATCACATCGGTTACCGGCAGACCGGTTTTCTCTTCAGTAGCATGAATCATATCACTGACAACATTTTCAGGAAATGCCATCAGGTTCAGGGCGATGCCGATAACCCTGGCCGGATATACCGGCGCAGTGATCTGTTCATACAACCGGATCATTTCCTCAAGCGGGGGTACCGGTATATCCGGTGTACCGCGCATAATGGTACGGTCGGGTTGATGGCACAAAATCAGTGCCTGCGGCATAAAGCCATGCAGCATACTCAAAGTAACACCAGAATACAACGGATGTATGATCGCCCCCTGCCCTTCCAGGCACAAATAATCATACTCTGTATTTTCCAGCACCAGTCTTTCAGCGGCCCCGGCGACAAAATCCGCAACAACCCGGTCAAGGGCAATGCCGCGGCCGGATACCAGGATGCCGCTTTGCCCGGTGGCAACAAATACAGAATTGCGCCCGGATGCACGTAAAGCCCGGTCGATCTCGATGGCGGTTACTTTTTTACCACAATTACAATCTGTTCCTACTGTATGAATGCGTAAAGTTTTGGTATGCCGCGCCCGGCAGGTATTGACGGTGAGATCATCCGGCGGTTTGCGCAGATCGACAAGCTGCACGTGATAACGCTGCGCGGCAGTGGCAAATTCCGGGTCGTCATTCAAAAAGCTATGCAAGCCGCTTACTATATTCAACCCGGCGCTGATGGCTTGCAGAATGATTTGGCGCCAGTTTTCCGGCAACTGCCCACCGGAGGGAGTTATCCCCAACACCAGGGTATCGGGACGTAATAGGAGCGCATCCTTTAGCGAAGCAACAATCGGTATTCCTTTGCCTACCTGCAGCAAAGCAAAGGCATCCCGGCCGGCATTTTCCGGATCGAGCAGGGCAATAACGCTCTCCGGCTTGTATCGCAGCAATGCAGCGGCAAGTTTAGCCGGAGTTGGATGGGTTTGGCCCTGGGTAAGTACCAGGCAGCGACGTTCCATACTAGGCAACCCCAAAATGATTAAAAACTTTAGTAAAACAACCTGTTTATTAATCAGATCTTTATATTCTTGGTCTGAAACCTTCTCCCAGCACTTCATGGACATTATTTACAATAATAAAAGCATTGGGATCTTCGTTTTTCACTTTATCAACCAAGTTAACAATTTCTTTTTTACTTACAACCGTATATAACATATCCCGTGACTGGTTTGTATATAACCCTCTCGCAGCTAAAGCCGTGCCGCCGCGGGAAAAATCCCTGGTGATAATACCGGCAATAGCGTCCGAGCGGTTCGATATGATCATAGCGGAACGGGCATAATCAAAGCCTTCGATAATGACATCGACGATTCTTGCCGATATAAATACCAAAAAGAAGGCATATAACGTCAGAGTCAGAGCCGGGCGATTATCAGCAAGCCCTCTCAGGTAAATAACTACACCGGCCAGGGCGATAACAATTGAATCGATGATCATAAACGCATGACCGGGTTTAATACCCATTTTCTTTTGCATGACGGCAACAACCACATCGGACCCCGCGGTCGTTCCCTTGAATTTAAAAATAATCCCCAGACCGACGCCCAGCAACACACCGCCGACAATCACCAGCATCATAAAGTCATGCTCCATGAGGTTGACGATCATTGGACTTTCATGCAAACGAATGTTATGAAAACCAGGCACCCTGCCGTTCAAAAAGTCAATAAAGAAAGAGCTCATTGTGAAACCGACAAAAGTTCTAAAGCCGAATTGTTTGCCCAGTTCCAGCACACCCCAGATAAATAAGGGTATGTTGAATATCCAGATCATTAAACCTACCGGCAGTTTATTGCCGGATAAATAGTGAATGGTCATAGCCAGTCCTGTTACCCCGCCGGGCACAACTTTGGCATTGACGAGGAACACACCGATCCCTAACCCCATTATAAAAGCGCCGATGATGATAAAACAATAATCACGGAAAACGCCTTTTTCAAAAAAACCATGCTTTGTTAAAAATTTTTTTAATGATGACATAAATTTGCCTCTGATTTCATGTAAATATTTAATCAATAATTGTACGAATAAATTTAACTATTTGCAATAAAATCCTGAATAGATTAAATTAGTCAAGAATAGGAAATAAATAGATTTTAGTCATACCGGTAAAAAATAATAAATTATGCTTGCATGAGAAATTTCTAATTATAAATTTATAATTTGAAATTGCATAAAAAATCATGTCATTACAGTTATATAAAATAATCTGAAAGCAAGATTCCTCCAGGGCCGGCGCCCGGAGCCCAATGATACGATTTTGTTTACCTTTCCCATGAATCCGGAGGTGAGATGCGTATTTTGCAAAAAGTAATGTATGTTGTAATGATGTGTGGGACGGTATATTCTTTTGGTTTTGGTCAAACAACTAATGCAGTGATAACCGAATGGCTGGTGATCGGTTCCTTTCCTGCCGACACCATACAAAAAGCGCTTGACACCCCCTTCCTGGCCGATGAAGCGGAACTGATGCCCATTGGCGCTCCTGCGGATGATTCGCTGGCAATCAACTGGCAAAGAGTATCTGCTGCCGACGGGATCATTAATTTTTATGATTACAGTTTCAATACCCAAACATATTGTGCCGTATATGCAGCAAGTTATATTTTTACACCCCAGGATCGCAATGCCGTATTATCAATCGGCAGCGATGACGGTTATGTGTTGTGGGTAAACAAGGAACGTCTGCATTCCAACCTGGTATTTCGCGAATTAACGCCTGATGCAGAACAGATCCCGGTTCACTTGACTGCCGGATGGAACAGACTGTTGTTCAAAGTTATAAACAGTAAAGGTGGTTTTGGCCTGTCGGTAAAAATCCTGGATGAACAGGGCAAACCATTTGATGATATTGTATGTTCCAATAAAAAACCCGATAATTTTGCTCCTCCTTCCCAGGCAGCATTTGCTTTTATTGATAAAATTTATTTTGCCCCCAGCTACCTTAAAGATGGAAAACGTATCTATCCCCTGGTTATTGCAGTGAAAAACCTGGGCAAGCCCGGAACTCATCAGGGGCAGGCTATGCTGGATACGCGCATCAGCCGCTGGTATAACACAGTATACACCCTCGATCGCACCGCCGATATTATCTTTCCGATTGCTTCACGGGAATTATATAATAAAATTGACCAGACTTGTGGTATACGCCTGTATCTTGAGGGCAACAAGTGCGACGATGAAATTTTTAAACTGCACCCGGAAATGCTCCTGCACAGTTTATTTACCGCTAACGATCTGCCTGAACAATTGCAAAAATATCAAGTTTTGCTGAATGATCTGGATGAAAACGGCCGCTGGTTCAAAACCTTTACCGGCTCCAGCCTGGCTTATGTTCCCGGCGACCTGACTGATTGCCTAGACCATGCCGTGCATGAAGAATGGCCGCAGTTTACACAAATGCTGGATAGTGTGTTTGCGGATCTGCTTGAATTTCATTCGATCATCAAGCAAGATACCCTGCACATGATCGGGCAGTCACAAATCGATATGGCTAGTTTATGGCCAAAAACGGAAACCCCGGCGATCCTCCAACAGACTTGCCAATCCGTGCTGCAATTTTTGACAAGTGAACCGGAATTCAAATACATTCACAGCCAGGCGGCAGCATTTGCCATGATCGAGCAACAATACCCCGAGCTCTTTACGTCTATTCAGGATGCGGTCAAACAGGGGCGGTTTTTCCCGGTTGGCGGCATGTGGGTGGAACCCGATCTTAACCTGGTCAGCGGGGAGTCGCTCGTCCGCCAGATATTGTATGGCAAACGCTATTTCATGGAAAAATTTGGCGTGGATTGTATTACCGGCTATACGCCTGATACTTTTGGTTACCCCTGGAATCTGCCGCAGATATTAACCAAATCCGGTTTTAACTTTTTTGTTACCTCGAAAATGCGCTGGAACGATACCACCGAATTCCCGCACAGCATTTTCCGCTGGGTCTCACCGGATGGTTCGGATATCCTCACCTGTTTGACGATGGGTTTGAACCTCGATAACAATCCGGGAGTTTTAGCCACCCATTTACTAAAATTTAAAAAAGAAGGCTTTAACAATGTTCCGGTATTGTACGGAGCCGGCGGCAACGGCGGCGGCCCTAACCGGCAGCATTTTACCCGCATCGGGAAAATGGCTGCTACCGGGGCATACCCGGCGGTTCACTATGACGACCTGGACAGTTATATGCAGCGTATTTACAATAAATATCCCGATGTGCCGGAATATAAAGATGAATTATACCTTGAATTTAACCGTGGCACATTAACGACCCAGGCAAAAATGAAAAAGCTGAACCGCCGCACTGAAATTGCCCTGGAAGAAGCCGAAAAGCTGGCGGTCTTCGCGGGACTTGAATACCCGACCGCCGCATTGGACGAGGCCTGGAAGAAAACCCTGTTCAACCAGTCTCACACTATTTTAGCCGGAGCGGGAATCCCCCAAGTGTATGAGGATGCGGATAAAGATTACGAGTCGGTTCGCCGCATTTCCAATGCGCTTATCGATAGCTCGTTACGGGTCATTACCGGAAAAATAAACCTGAACAACGGCAAGGATATACCGGTCGTGGTATTCAACACGCTGAGCTGGAACCGGGACGGTCTGGTCTCCCTGCAACTGGAACCGGGAATTACCATTAAAGAAATATACGACAGCGCCGGTAATCAGCCGGTTTTTCAGCAAACGGATAACACCCTGTTGTTTTATGCCGATAATGTTCCGCAGAGCGGTTACAAAACCTGGTGGCTGCGCAAAGGCAGTGATGAACCTGCCGACAGTGACCTTAAAATCGGGCCAACCTCCCTGGAAAATAAATACCTGCTGGTGGAAATCAACGCCCAGAACGGCAATATTAAACGTATGTACGACAAGCGGGTGAAACGGGAAATCCTGATCCGAGGCAAGGAAGCAAATGTGCTGCAATTCTTTGAGGACAAGCCCGTGCAATTTGACGCCCGTAACATCGGTTATACCGGCGCCTCGTGGACTTGTGAAAAGGTCAAGAGTATATTTATCAAAGAAAAAGGCCCGGTGCGGGCGGTGCTGCGCGTGGTGCGCGAATTTGGCAAATCGACTTTTACCCAGGATTATACACTCTGTAAGGACAACCCGCAGCTGGATATTGTGACCCGCGTGGACTGGCGCGAGCAGCACATTTTGGTTAAAGCCGCTTTCCCGGTCAATGTGGACGCCGATTTTGCCACTTTTGATATGGCGTGCGGCAGTATTCAACGCACCACCAAACCGCAAACCCCGGCGGAAAAAGCCAAATTTGAAGTGGCGGCTCACAAATACATCGACCTGTCCCGCTCCGATTACGGCGTTTCGCTGCTGAACGATTGCAAGTACGGCCACGATGTAAAAAACAATGTGATGCGCATAACCTTACTGCGCTCGCCACTAACGCCCGATCCGTTGGTGCGCCCGGAAGGCTATGTCAATCCCTTTGCCGACCAGGGTATACACGAATTTGTTTATTCGGTCTATCCTCATTCCGGCGACCATATTGCCGCCAATTCGGTGCGCCGCGCTTATGAACTCAACTATCCCTTGCATGTTGTTATGGGGGAAAAGCACAAAGGGGTTTTACCGGTGGAGCATAGTTTTATCACCCTGGATGCGGACAACCTGGTACTGACCACGGTGAAAAAAGCAGAAGACAGTAATGAACATATCATCCGGCTGTACGAAACTCAGGGCCAGCCGGTGGATGCTGTTTTACAGTTCAGCGCGTCGCTGCAATTTGCCTGGAAAACCGATTTAATGGAAAACAAAGAAAACGAACTCAGCGTAAGCAATAACACAGTAACCCTGCATGTCAATCCTTACGAAATAGTTACCCTGGTAACAGAATAATCAGAATCATTAGTAAATAAAACCGCCCGGTGCGCACGTTAACCTGAACGCCGGGCGGTTTTATTTGGCACGGTCGTAATATTAATATTTTCTAACCGATACTCTGCTCCGGGATTGCGCCCGGTTGTATTTATTGCGGCGCTGCCGGAAGCGGCATTTTAACCTGGCGTTCCCAGGTCTCATTCAGCATCATGTCTTCCTGTTCCAGGGAAATTTTCCAGTAAATATCTTTGACGGAAGAGCGGAAAGTGAGGGATTGCCCCACTTTGGCAGGGTCGTTGGCAGCTTCGTAAATTTCGGTATAGGTAGAGTCGGTCCATTTGTAGGTACCCACAGCGGCAAAGAACAGGGATTCGGGATTGGCTTTGAACATTTCTATGACGGCAAAATGTTCATCGCTGATGAGTTTGTAACAGATGCGCTCGTCCTGGTTATAGACGGTATTGATGCCGGCGCCGATATACGTGCCTTGAATCATGCTCCAGGCGCCGCACATACTGCTATGCTGCGGCGGTTTTTGCTCACATTGCAACAGAACCAGCAAAAACACCAACAGCGCTGTAAACCACAGGAATAGTTTCATAGCGCCCTCCTTTCATTTGTAAAACAAATTTAACAGGGAGGGGTATTCCGGGGGATGAAGGTAAAATGACGCTAACTTTTCAATTTACAATTAGAAGAATAGTATGTGCATTAAATAAATTGATCATTTTATGTTAAAATCTAGTGAAATGTCTTTTTGTAATGTAAAGATAAAGGGTGAAAAAAGGGGAAGAGGTACTTTTGCCTGGGTAAAATCATCAATATATTTTATCGAAGCATTTATATCAAAACGAGTATATGTTAATTCAAACTCACTAAAAGAATCATTATATTCTTTGTTATTTTCATTTTCCAGATTATAACCAAAATTATATGCAATAGAGAACATCAAATTATAAAATTTTGTTTTTAAACCTATTTTACTATAATAGTCATCACCATTACTTAAATTTAAGGCTTCATTCAAACTTTTATCATAATTTTTTGTTAATAAAACCACAAATGGTTCTAAAAGTAATTGATAAAATTTAATATTATCTCTGGAAAAATAATAATTGTAATTTGTATAATTATTATAATAAAGTAATGAAGATCTGTCAGGTACATTTATATTTAAACCAAAATTTAAAAATTTGTAAAAATGTAAATTTAAAAAAGCATCATATGAATGTAAATAACCATTTAAAGAATTTAACGGACTTAAATCCAGATAACCGGTAACTGATGCTCCAAATGAATAAGCATGTAATTTACAATATGTTTTTAATAATCCATAAGGTTCAAAATATAGTTCACCAGTACCAGTTGTTGTAAAAACTGATCCAGGTAAGTTCGGTTCATTACTACTAGAAGTTTGGGATAAATAATTGAGATCTGCAATAAGATTCAGTTGAGGAGGAATAATTTTTATATTTAAAAATTCATTTTTAAAAATATCATTAATTACTATTTCGCCACTAAGTTCAATATTATTATTAACATCTTTTACAATATATTTATATTCCCCATAACATATATTTGTTAAAGTGCATTCACCAAAAACATTGGTTTCAGATTTATACTTGAGCGTTTTACTTTCATGCCCATCCGTATATTTTTCTTTTAATTCTAATTCAATAAAATATTTATTACGGGGAGCTATTGATACATTTAAATTTAGTTCTTTTCTCTTAAGATCAATTATTTTTATGGTTGTTGACAATGTTGTATCTTTATTTATTAATTCTGTAAAGTTACTTTGTTCATAGATATTATTTAAATCAGAAATAATAAAATCATATTTGCCGACTTCAAGGCTATCTATTGTAAAGGCTTCATTTGATTTTTTGTGAATAATTTTTTCTTTATTATTAATATCATATTGAATATTTATTATATTTGATGATTTAAAATTTGTAGATATTATTAATGGTATGGATTTATAGATTTTTCTTAAATTAATACTTTCAGGACTAATCGTATACTCTGAAATATTCGTAAAATTAATTGACTTATAAATATCATTATATTTATCAAAAACAAATTTTAAATTATAAATCCCTTCATTTATTTCAAATATACGCTTTTTCTGATCAGAACTATTTATTAATAAACTGTCCATTTCATTAAAAATTTTAAAACCTTCTGGGAAATCTGATGAAAAGTTAAGTTTAACTTTTCTAATTAATGGTTTTAAATTTATAGTCATTGTTTCATTAATTGGAGAATTTTCATCAATTCTGAATATTACATTTTCTTTTTCATGATTCAGTGAATTAATTATAAATTGGTATTCAGAATTTTTATTTTGCATAAGCACTAATCTAAAATTATTTTCATTAATTTTCTGTGTTTCATAAGTAGAAAATTCATTTTCCTTTTCCGATAATATATGTAATCCGATAATATCTTTTTCAATTTCATTTTGCTCTTGTTCAAACACTAAATTTCTAATATAGACTTTATTTTTTAATTCGATTTTATTTACAATACTTTGACCATCATAAAAAAAATTTTCTAATGGTATTCGAAAATTTGAATTTTCAAAGAAATCATTAAATTTTAATTCTATTAAATTATTAGAGGAAAAATTTGGATAAACTATAGCCTCAAAGTGATTTTCCACTTTCTTAAATTGAATATTATTATTATTGAACTTAAGGTCAAAATTTGAAATACTTTTACCATTAGTACTAGCCAAGAAAAATTTAATTGTAGTTTTTTCATTTGTAAAATCTATCGGAATAGAAAAATTTTCAACATTTGGTATTAAATGAGAAATATCCTTTTTTAAATTAAAAAGTTTATACTTACATTTTAAATTTATTAATCTATTTTCCGGAACAGTAATACCATTAATAAAAAAACGATCATTATTAATTATATGTGTTTGTTCAGAATTAATCGTAACTTCAACATTTCTAATATTATTCATTAATTGTATTTCTAAATTACATCTATTTTTTTTTAAATCTAACAATTCATCCAAATTTATACTATTTCTTATTGTGTAAACTCGATTATTTGAATTAATAAAATCCCTATTAATATTTAAATTTATACAATGAGTCAATATATTATCACCTAATATCCATAAGTAAAAATTATTACCAACAATTCTTGGTAGTGTCCAAATATTAATATTAAACGAATATTCATTAAATGAAGCAATATCTCTATTAATTGTCGTTCCAATTTTTAAATTATCACGATACAAAGCATTGCTTGGTAATAAACCATTTATTATTAAATTAATTGCGTTACTAGAATATTGATCAAAATGTTCATTATTAAGTAAAGTTTCTTGCATTATTGTTTCATCTTTATTCAAATGAAAAATATAAGGGTCGTATGATGGAATTATTGCTAAACACAACAAATTTTCATCTGTGATAATACTTTTAGGAATATAAAAACTTGAACTTCTTGAAATAGCCAAAAATGGTGATTGATTTATATATATTTTTGAATGACTATTTGGTACTATTCTATTATTATTTGGTAAACTATTAAATAAATTAATAATAATTTCATTATTATCTTGGGGAAAACATTTAAAGCAAAAAATCAATATAAAAAATATGAATTTTTTAATTAAATATTTCATTTTCATAAGGAAAATTTTTCATAAATTTTTTCAATAATTTCACTTTTACTATCTATTAAAGCATTTAAATCTGTTCCTGAAGCAGTGGGGTCTCTTTGTTGCCAAAGTGGTATAAATTGGTTATTTAAAAAATCACAGAATCTTCTTAAAATTATTTTATTAGATTCATCAATAATAATTTGATTTTCTGAAGATTGTCCTAATATCCTATCGAAAGCCCAAGCTACATCAACATAATTTTTATAAAAACTATCATTAAATCTAGCAGTATTTCTAATATTATCGGAAAAAGCACCTTGAAAAAGCTTGTCAAGAAATCCAGTAGATTCTATAAGCTTTGCAACTAATACACTTGTATTATCACTAATTCTAGTTTCAACTATTGTGCATGAAATAATTTCGTTATATGCTAAATACATATGACTATCATTTCGAAGAATCGCTTCAAATTCGTTTCGTGCATATTGTAAAAACTCTAATTTTTTGTTAATTTCTGATGGTTGAATTGTTCTTGCCTTCTCTTTATACATTAGACCCCAAAAATAATGACATGTAGTATTAATTATTCCATTATTTACAGATAATGAATCTTGGCTTTGCATTGCTATAAAATAATTATTTACATTATCCATTTTTTCCGAAATTACTTTTAAATCGAAAGTACTAATTTTTTTGCTAATATAATCTAATAAAATTGTATGACAATAATTGGTCAATAAAGTTAATACATGATTTTCAGTCATTCTTGCATCAGACTGTAAACCATATTTAATTATTTGTTCTTTATCATTATAGGTTATTATATTTATAAATCCTTTATCTTCAGAATAAAAATATGGATTTATATAGTAATTATTATCATAATTTTGTTCAATATCACCAAATAAAATAAAATTAGGTACAATCTTATAATTTTTATCTAATACTTTTTCAATTATTTTTTTAATTTCTTCTTGTTCTTTATTGTCAAGTATGTTCCATGGTATTTGTTTGCTAAATTTTCTAAAATATGGTTTCAAAATATCTGGATAACGTAGACATTGATATTGAAGGGTAGGTGTTATATTAAATTTTTTAATGTTATCATTATAAACACTTACATAATTTTTTATTCTAATAAAACAATTTTCACTGAATCTTCTTCCATACTGTTTTGTATTCTCATCGTCCCCATCAAACCTAGTTAATAAAATATTAATTTCATTGTCATTATCACTTGTAAATTGTTCAATTTTATAATTATTCAAATTACAAACAACAATTCCAATAATAATTGGGATGAGTACAATTAAATACCAGTATCTTTGTTTTGCAAATACAATACATAAAATCAATAAAATACCACAAGACCAAGCACATAATAGTATAAAATTGATATCTGAATATAATAAAGCATCACACCAATAAGATAAATCAATAAAATTATGCAATTTTGTAGTATCATAAAGAATATAAGTCAATAAAGTGATAAAAAAAACAATTATGAATTCTAATACTAAATTGTGTGAAAATCTTGCTTGAGTATTAGTTACAGTATTATGTTTCAACCGTATTGTTTCCGTATAATGTTTATTAAGAAAATATTTTTAGTTTAGGGCATGAATGCTTAACTTAGAGTAATAAGAGGAGAAAGATCATGCCCAAGAACAAGTATTCGTCAAGTTTTAAAGTACAC
>Ga0209311_1001022_pt1 | contig 23739 bp, 20 predicted proteins | sample AD_UKC045_MetaG_FD_184417 | JGI IMG/M metagenome (GOLD analysis project Ga0209311, IMG submission 184417) | Active sludge microbial communities of municipal wastewater-treating anaerobic digesters from USA - AD_UKC045_MetaG (SPAdes) (version 2) | ecosystem: Engineered > Bioreactor > Anaerobic >... | reverse complement strand
CAACGCTTCGGCGTGAAGCTCTGAACCGAAGCCCCGGTTAATGGCGGCCGTAACTATAACGGTCCTAAGGTAGCGAAATTCCTTGTCGGGTAAGTTCCGACCTGCACGAATGGCGTAACGATCTGAGCATTGTCTCGAGGATGGGCCCGGTGAAGTTGTATTACCTGTGAAGATGCAGGTTACCCGCAGTAGGACGGAAAGACCCCGTGCACCTTTACTACAGCTTGATATTGGGTTTAGTTGTATTCTGTATAGGATAGGTGGGAGACGTTGAAGCTGGAGCGTTAGCTTCGGTGGAGTCATCCTTGGAATACCACCCTGAGTTCAATTGAATCCTAACTCCGGTCCCGTGAATCCGGGCGGAGGACAGTGTCTGGTGGGTAGTTTGACTGGGGCGGTCGCCTCCCAAAATGTAACGGAGGCGCCCCAAGGTTCCCTCAGCATGTTTGGAAATCATGCGTCGAGTGCAATGGCACAAGGGAGCTTAACTGTGAGACAAACAAGTCGAGCAGGTGGGAAACCAGGGCATAGTGATCCAGCGGTCCCTCGTGGTAGGGCCGTTGCTCATCGGATAAAAGGTACGCCGGGGATAACAGGCTGATCTCCCCCAAGAGTTCACATCGACGGGGAGGTTTGGCACCTCGATGTCGGCTCGTCACATCCTGGGGCTGAAGCAGGTCCCAAGGGTTCGTCTGTTCGCCGATTAAAGTGGCACGCGAGCTGGGTTTAGAACGTCGTGAGACAGTTCGGTCCCTATCCCCTGCGGGCGTAGGAGATTTGAGGAATTCTGCCTCTAGTACGAGAGGACCGAGGTGGACGAACCTCTGGTGATCCGGTTGTCACGCCAGTGGCACCGCCGGGTAGCTATGTTCGGACGGGATAAGCGCTGAAAGCATCTAAGCACGAAACCCATTCCAAGATAAGATCTCCCAGACCATTAGGTCTCTAAAGGGTCCTGATAGACCATCAGGTTGATAGGCTGGAGGTGGAAGCGTGGCGACACGTTAAGCTGACCAGTACTAAGTACCCGTGCGGCTTGGTCTTAGTAATTATAACAGTCAAAATTTATGGCTGTCCCTCGAACGTATTTTGAAACTATTTCCGTTTGCGATTTTACTCCCTTGCATTCTCTGTCAAAACCAATTTGAATCGCTGTGCGTGGAAGCAGGCTCTCGAGCCCGCGGAGCACGGCAACCGATTTTTGCCGGTGGCTATAGCGATGGGGCCACACCCGTTCCCATTCCGAACACGGAAGTTAAGCCCATCTGCGCCCATGGTACTGCACGGGCAACTGTGTGGGAGAGTCGGACGTCGCCGGCGCAAATTTTTAAACGCCCTGAGGTTTTATGAATCTCGGGGCGTTTTCTTTTTTTATCTGACAGAATACTCGCTGAATCTGGAACTCAGGAACGCATGAACCAACAGCAAAAAATGAAATGTTTGGATCTGATGGGTGGTATTGCAGAGGGTTGTTCTCGTATGGTTCGTGTGCACGTGGTAAATTTTTTTTATGATTATTAACCACGAAAGACACGAAATAGACGAAAGCGAAGTCAGTTCGCGAGTGAAGGTCTGTTTGATGTCGTATTTGGTGTTTGTTGCACGTTTTTATGCTTTGTTATATGAGTTGCATCAGGAGAATTCTTTAACGAAGTGCCATTTACGATCTTATTTTTCAATTTCTGATTTTTCCTGTTCAGATGCAAAAAACCTTAAAGCTCTGCTGTTGTCAGTCATCGCGGATTCAAAAGCACTGTTTACATCCCGTTCAGGATCTGGATATCTTGTCGCGATTTTTTTCCAATCCATAGTAGGCATTTGCAGTTGAAATTCCTTCAAGTGCTGATTTACAGATTGGGCAGTTTCATAGTTCAACCAGCTACAACTGTATGAGATTTCATTTAATGTGTCTAAAAGAATCCAAATGTTATTAGATTTAAGTAACAATAGAAGCTTGTTTAAAACCAAAGTTTGACCATACATTTCGGGGATTTCTTTATTGCTGCTTCTCATTATATCCAAATCTTCTTGTATTGCCATCTTTCGCAAATATCCAACACAGCCTCTAATTTTTTGAGTGTCTTCAAATGAAGTAGTAGCGGCAATGTTATAAAAGTATTCTACCAACGTATCAAAATGCGCTTTTTCATCTGGCGTTCCACTAATAGGCAAAGGACTGGCAAGAGAATTAAATAATCGAGAACTATATAATTGTAGAGACGGCTTTCCTGAGCAAATAAATTTCCACAAAGGCTCCCAGTTTTTACATTGTAATTTTCTAGTGCCACAGAGATGACGAATTATTACTTCCGCAATAACCTGATATTGTAATGTATATTGGATACTCTCAAGTTGATTGACAAGTTCCTGGGCTGTCATATTGCAGAGACCACGATACTGCTCTTCTGATATAGGTTGTCCACGTTTAAGAATACTTTCGATAAGCCCTTGACCAGATACAATATCGGTATTTTGGTTTAACTGCAAATATGGATGTATTCTTATACGCAATTCTGTCACGGCATCACGGTGATCTTTCATACAAATCGCTATGTTAAAAGCACCTGTATCAAGTCTAGAACGCGTATTGCGATCAAGTCTCTCGATAATACCAAGACAATTTTCGATAAAACTCAAGAGCAGATCTCCACCGCTAGAAGGCTCAACGAATTCGTCGAATAATACACAACGAAACGCAAAATTCATTATTTCACTTGTGTCATCTTTTGCAGGCTCTTCCTTCAATTCGTTGAAAAAGGCATTTAATAAGAGCTTTTGGGCTTCGTATCGGAGTGGTGGATTTTCCGATTCGCGTATAAAATCGGCAAAACGGGCAAGGATAGTTCCCTTTCGTGTTTGAAGAAAATGGTAACGATCTTGTGGAATACAACAAAGGAATTTTGGTTGTAGGTCTTCTTTAACAAGTTCTGCGGTGTCCAATCCGCCTTTGGCTTCGTTGATACGTGGGATGAGTTTGAGAAGACACGCATAGCCGGTTGGGATGTCAGAGGTAGCGGTCCGCAGCGCAATGGCTGCGGTTTTGTCGTAACTTGTTAGTATTGACTCGGTAATTATATGGGCTGCTTCCTCGATATTTTTGGCGCCAGCGTTTTCAGAAGCAGAACATACGGGTGGAATATTGGATAGTATAAAAAGAATGCTCATAAATAGGAGCATAAATAGGAGCAAGGCCATATTCATTTGGGGAATGTATGAAATGTCCAGGAATTTGGCGCTGACGATCTTTTTCATGTCATTTTCTCCTTCTGTGCCGCATATCTCCGGAACAGCCCATCTATCCCAGCGAATCATAGCCATGGGTTGTGGGCAATTCAATCTACTAGTCAATTGAACTTGGACTTTGGGGACATAGATCGAAAAAATAATCCCAATTCAAGCCTGCTTTCTCCTAAGTGCTTGCCATACTTCTACTTGGGAATGATCCCTTTTCCTACAGACTTCAGACTTTATCGTCTTTGGACTAATTTCCCCCCTGCTCTGAAAATACGACCCGGTGGCTCGTTTCCCATTCACCCTAAAGGCCATTTTCATGGTTTCATGGGGAATCTAAGATTCATGGTAACTCGTTTCCCAAACCCGCTCCCTATAGCAATCCTATTCTGGCTACAGACTACTCCGCCGTAGGCGGACCACAGACTAGCTTGCTGATGGCTGACCGCTGACCGCTGATAGCTGACAGCCCCTCACGCCTCACGCCTCACGCCTGATTCCCCTCTCTCGTCTCGCTACAACGTGATTAAATTTATAAGCCGTCAGAAATGAGCTGTCCGGAGACCCATTCGCCGAGATCTTTTTGGAGGAGGACGGGGCGGAGTTGGTTTTCGAGGTTTTCGGGGGAGGAAACGCCGATGCGGATGTAGTTGCCGGTGTAGCCGGTCCAGTGTCCTTGGGAAGATTCTTCGAAAAGGACATCCAGGGTTTTTCCGAGGTGTGCGCGGTGAAATTGGCGGGTTTTTTCGGTGCGGATGTGATGGAGTTTCATGCTGCGCTGGTGGGCGACGGTCGGAGGGATTTTTTCGGCGATGCGGCAGGCAGGGGTGGCGGGGCGTTCGGAATATTTGAAGATATGGGCAAAGAAAATCGGACTTTCCTGCAACAGTTGGGCGCTTTGTTCGAAATCTTCTTCGGATTCGCCGGGAAATCCCACCATAAGATCGGTTCCGATGCCGATGCCGGGCACGCTGTCGTGGGCGAGTTGGATAAACTCCAAAAACTCTTCGCGGGTGTAGTTGCGTTTCATGGCGGTAAGGATGTGGTTGGATCCGGATTGCGCGGGGATATGCAGGAAGGGCACGAGAGGATGGGCCGGGTCGTTCATCAGCTCGAAGAGTTTTTCGGGGATGGTGGTGGGTTCAATGGAACTGATGCGGATGCGTTGGAGGCCGGGAAGTTCGCCGAGAGCGGCGGCGACGTCGTAGATGTTTTTTTCGTTATAGGCGTAGGTGCCGAGATTGACGCCGGTGAGGACGATTTCTTTTGCGCCGCGGCGGATGAGCTCGCGGGCCTCGTCGAGCAGGTTGGAGATTTCGCGCGACCGGACCCGTCCGCGCGCGAAGGGGATGATGCAGAAGCTGCACATGAAGTTGCAGCCATCCTGGATTTTCAGGTTTGCACGGCGGCGAAGAAACGAGGGCCGGTTCGCCGTTGATGGAACATCCAAGGAAAAATCTTCGCGTGGGATTTTGCTGCAGACGATTTTAGGGGTTGGATTTTTTTGGGGTTGTAGGTAGTCCAGCAGATGAAGTTTTTCCTGATTGCCGAGGATGAGGTCTACGCCGGGGATGCGGGCGATGGTTTCGGCGGCCAGTTGGGAGTAGCATCCGATGACGGCGGTGAAGGCATCGGGATTGCTTCGGATGAACTGGCGGATGAGCTTTCGGGATTTTGCATCGGCTTCGCGGGTGACGGTGCAGGTATGGATGATGCCGAGGTCGGCGGGTTCGCCGAAGGGGACGAGTTCGTAGCCGGCATCAGCGAGATACTCAGCGAGAAGGGAGGATTCGGCTTGATTAAGCCTGCACCCTAATGTATGAATTGAGGCGCGCATGGGTTTAAAGTTCTTTAACCGTTGATTATTTCTTCTTTCTTTTCACGAGAAAAGAAAGAAGCAAAGAAAAGCGGTTATATATCAGATCGTTTTTATATTCATCATTTATTGAAATGGGCTAAAAAGCGGCGGCCTGCCGGAGAATCCAGCGGGTAAGGAGGCGGACGCCGAAGCCGTTGGCGCTTTTTTCGTCCCAGTAGGGGATGTGTTTGACGCCGTAGGCGGTGGCGGCGATGTCGATGTGCGCCCAGGGAGTGTCGCCGATGAAGTGTTTTAAGAAGCAACCGCCGGCGATGGTGCTGGCCTCGCGGGGCGGGCCGATGTTGCAGAGGTCGGCGTGCGTGCCTTCGATGAGTTTGTCGTAATCGTCCCAGAGGGGGAGCCGCCAAAGACGTTCGCCGCAGTCCTGGCCAATTTGAATCAATTCATTGGCGAGTGCTTCATGCGTGCCGAGAATGGCGGCGGCGAAATGCCCGAGGGCGACTTGTGCGCCGCCGGTGAGGGTGGCGATATCGACAAGGAAGTCGGGGCGGTATTTATCGGCGGTGAAGGCGAGGGCGTCTGCGAGAATTAACCGGCCTTCCGCGTCGGTGTTATTGACTTCGATGGTGACGCCGTTGTAAGCGCGGATGATGTCGCCGGGGCGCTGTGCATCGGCGCCGGTCTTGTTTTCGCAGACGGGCATGACGCCGATGACGTTGATGGCGGGTTTGAGTTCGACAACGTTCATGAGGGTGCATAGGACGGCGGCCGCGCCGCACATGTCGTATTTCATTTCGTGCATGCCGTCGGCGTCTTTGATGCTGATGCCGCCGGAATCGAAGGTGATGCCTTTCCCGACCAGCGCCAATGTTCGTTTGGCTTTTGGGTGGCGGTAGTGCAGCAGAATGAGTTTGGGGGGCTGTGAACTTCCGCGGGCGACGCCGAGGAAGGCGTTCATGCCCAGCGAGGCGATTTGCGTTTTGTCGAGGATGGTGCATTCACAGAAGGCGCTGTTGGCGGCGCCTTGGGCGAATTCGGCGAGTTTGGCGGGAGTGAGTTCGTTTGCGGGGGTGTTGCCGAGATGCCGCGCGCCGTTTACGCCCGCGCAGATGAGCGCGGCCTGTTCGCATTCTTCCTGGACGGTTTTGGTCTGGCCGCTGTTGGAAATAAGTACCGTGAAGTGCTTAATTTTAGCGGGTGCGGGGGAATCGTCCGGGTGTTTTTTATAGACCGAGAAATCATACTGGCCTAGGCTGATCCCCTCTAGAAAGGCGTGCGCGGGCAAAGCGCTGAAACGCGTCCAGTCGAGATACAGGCGCGTAATTTTTTGCTGTTGCAGTATGGTGCAGGCCGCTCCCGCGCAACGGCGGACAGTTTCTGGAGAGCAGGCTTCGGGTTTTCCAAAGCCAATTAGAAGGAGGCCATCATAGGGCTTGTTGGCCACCGGCAACCAGAAGCAGTCCTGTGCTTTTCCTGTGAATGCCTTTTTCTTCCATGCCGCGTTGAAGATGGATTGAGCCGGCTCATCCAGTTGCGTAAGACGCGGGGGTGTTTCGCTTTCCCATACGGGAGTAACGAGACAAGATCCTGGCCCTTCGAAACGACCCTTGCTTTTCCGCACAACCTCTATGTGCATGATGAGAAGCTCCTTGTGGGCACATCCCTTACTCGGGAAATGCCAGGCGGAATCCTTCACCGGTGATGATGGATTTATCCACGATGGGCACCTTGCCGCTTTCGGGCAGCACCACTTTCATGGGGATGGCGCTGATAATGTCTTTCTGTATGTCAATGCCGGGCATGACACGGATTAATTCCATGCCGCGCGGGGTGAGCTGGAATGCGCCAAGATGGGTAACGTAGAAGATTTTTTTGCCGTGTTTCAAGGCTTCCTGGCCACTAAAGGTGATTTCGTCTACTTTATCGATAAATTTCGGTTTTCCGGGGCTCAGCACTTTCATCAGGCCGTTTTCGATCTGGATTTGCGCGCGATCACCCCAGGACCCGACAAAAAAGGTCATTTTCGCGCAGGTGGTGATGTCGATGAAGCCGCCCGGGCCGACGTAATTGAAGGCGCCCTCACCGCGCTTGGAGACGTTGATGTTGCCTTCGCTGTCGGCCTGGAGCATGCCGAGGATGGCGGCATCGAGGTGGGTATACATGCGGCGGAAGACTTCGGCGGAAGAGACAATTTCCGTGGGATTGACCGCGGCGCCGAAGAAGATGCCGGGAGCCGCCAACCCGCCGAGCACGCCGCTCTCGGTGATGAGGGTGACATGTTTGAGTGCGCCGCTTTCATAAAGGAGGCGGGAGACTTCCTCGGGGAGCCCGACGCCGATGTCGGCGTTGCCGCCCTTTGGGAAGTTTTCGACGAAGAGGCTTGCGCCCAGGCGTGCAAGGGCGTTATCGACGGCGTTCCGCTTCGGGGTTACGCCGACGAGCTTGTTGATGAAACGGACGCGCTCGATGCCTTCATTGATGGGAAGATTGCTCTTGAGCGTGAACATGGGCCAGTATTTGCGGTGGGGGACAGAGCCGGTTTGTTCGGTGCCGGGATAGACGACGACGGCGTCCACATCTTCGGCGGGGATCCAGACATCGCCCCAGCCTTCTTCCACGACCAGGCCCACGTTGGCAATGACGATGCCGCCGTTTTTCTTGGCGGCTTTGGCCATTTCATAGCTCTCGGCTTTCATGAGGCAGTTCTTGGCGTATATATTGCCTTTTTTGTCGGCGGAGGGCATGTTGAATACGGCCACATCCAATTTCGGGCAAGTATACCGGAGTTTTCCGTTTTCCACGGAGATGAGTTGTTCGGCATCCTTGGGGACGACGGGCGAGCCGCGTCCGACGCGCGGGTCCATGAAAGTGCCCGTGCCAGTGTCGGTGACGACGAAGTTTCGGCCCTCGCCCATTTCCGCGAACAGGAGCGCCATCAGACCTTGCGGGAGGCACTGCAATTCGAGTTTTCCTTTATCGGCGAGCCGCAACATGGATTTGAAGGTTTCGGTATGGCCGGTGACCATGCGGGTAGTCAGCCCTTCCTGGCCGATTTCCTCGAGGGTGCCGGGAACCTTGCCTCGTCCGCCGATGCCGCCGAGGGCGACGGCGGTCAGCCCGCACGGGTGGCCGGTTTCTTCGAAGACTTCGCGCATGGACCAGTAAATGATGGAGGAGCGGTGATTGGCCGCAAGGCCGGAAAACCCGACGACGGATCCGTCTTTAATGAGTTTGACGGCGTCGCGGGGGCCCATGAATTTGGGATTGCCGGGCACGGTGAAGCGATAATGGGTGTTTCGTTTATCCCAGGTTAAACGCCAGTGAATGAATTGGTAGAAAATACTTGCTCGCGTAAAGAGATTCATGCTTGGCCTTTCTTACTGCTGCTACCCATGCTTCCCGCGGGGATAGTATATCCTGAACTGCCCGGGGATTTCTTCCTCGCCAACTGGATTTTGACCGGTGGGGATTTTCCGGGGTTTCGGGGGAACGGGACTCATTCGGTTCAAGGCGAATGGCGCCTTGACAGGCCTTTCGAAAGTGGATACAATGTAATTACTTTCAGGATAAGGAGAAGCGAGTATGAATGCAGTAAGAGCGCGGCTCATCGATATTGGGAATTCACGCGGGGTGAGAATACCCAAGAATCTTATTGAACAGGCGGGACTTGATGAGGACATCGAAATGTACGTGCAGGGACGTCAACTGGTATTGCATTCTCCTGTTTCCCCGCGGGAAGGCTGGGATGAGTCATTTCGCCGCATGGCCCGGCGGGGCGAGGACCGCCTATTGGATGAACCGCAACCGACGGACTGGGAGGCCAGGGAATGGAAGTGGTAGCGGAACGGTTCGATGTCTTTCTGGTGAGCTTGAATCCCACGGTGGGGCATGAGATACAAAAGACACGTCCTTGCCTGATCATTTCCCCCAACGAAATGAACCGGCACATCTCGACGGTGATTGTGGCGCCCATGACCACCCAAGGCCGTCTCTTTCCTACACGCATATCGTGCCGTTTCCAGGGAAAACAAGGGAAGATCGTATTGGATCAGATTCGAACCGTGGACAAAACGCGGCTTGTTAAGCGATTAGGGCGCATCTCTTCTGCAACACAGCAGACGGTGATCAACGTTCTCCAGGAGATGTTCAGCGAATAACAGGGTGTTCTATTGGATGAGATCCCTGTGATTGCAAATCAAAATTTGGTTACACCGCAGAAATATGGCAGAATTAGGGTGGCATAAGGGGTATACGTATGTTTGAGCGTATTACGTTCGATAAGGATATCATGGGTGGGCGTGCCTGTATACGGGGGATGCGCATCCCGGTTTCTGTTATCGTCAACCAGATTGCACACGGTGCGACGGTTGAAGAAATCTTACAGGGCTATCCGGATCTAGAGGCCGAGGATATTCAGGAAGCCATTGAATATGCAGGGTGGTTGACACAGGAAGAAATTCATTGCGGATAGAAGCATAGGAGGATAGGTGCGCTTTTTACTTGATATGGGGGTTAGCGTCAAGGAGAAGGCAGTATAGTGCTTGTTGATGAAACACGGTGTAGATTACGCAAGTTTCCATCGACGAGCGCATGAAGGAAATCGGATGTCAATGATGATGTTAATTAGATATTTCAAACAACTTGCAGCAAGTTTTTGGTTTTTTTGTATTATGATATTCTGTAGTCAGGCTTGGTCCACGGGCTGGAGTGATTTCTCGTTCGATATTGATGCCCGGTACATGGTCTTGAGTTCTAACTCGCAGGATGTTCAGATATTTCGAAAAGCAGGGGAATATGGAATAGAGACTGTTTTGCCTATAGGTCATGATCCTGTTTGGGAACTTTGTACCGCTGGAGATTTTCTGCTTGTCAAAAGTATCCCGTATTGGATTATTGATAGAAAAAAAGACTTATTGCTGGGACCTTTACGAAAGGCAGATTTTGATAAAAAACTTGTGGAGTTGGGAGTTAAAGATTCTCTCGAATGGAAAAACGTTCACGACACTTACCGGCAAGCATTGCGAGAAGGCCGTGCGGATAAACGCGATGTGGATTATGGGCTCCTATGTGCAGCCATTATGATTGCTTTTATATCTCCTGTAATGTTGGGAGTTTGTTTGCTGCTTGCAGTTCTCATAACACTCTTTATACGTTATATAACCCACTCAAAATGGATTTATCCGAAAACTCTTGCATGGTCATTTATTGTGACCACAATGATTGTGTTTGGCATGATCACAGCCCCCGTCCTCTGGTACTGGTTTAGCATGCGTTTCTTATGAAGGTGAATTTTTTCTTGGTAGTGATTGGGATTATGAATCCCCTTCAGGGAATTTTCACGGGGGATGGATCGTGACCCAGGGTAGCGCTTCGCGCAACCCTGGGCTGGGTTGTTGAATTCCTTCGGAACAGCTTTCATGTTCGTTCACAAGGTTATCATGCACGCGCAGGGGAGAATCCAGAGGAAAAATACAGTGAATCCTGGATTCCCGCCTGCGCGGGAATGACGGAAGGGGTGGAGAAATGACGGAAGGGGTGGGGAAATGACGGAAGGGGCGCGGGAATGACGGAAGGGGTGGGGAAATGACGGAAGGGGCGGGGGAATGACGGAAGGGGTGGGGGAATGACGGAAGGGGCGGGGGAATGACGGAAGGGGCGGGGGAGAGATGATTCTTTTCCACTGCTCTGAAAATTCCCCGTACCCTCCACCCATTTTCATGGTTTCTGGGGGAATCGAAGATTCATGGTAACTCGTTCCCAAGCTGCGCTTGGGAACGCACTTGCGGGAAAAGCTATGCTTTGCCGCCCCTCTGCCATGGCGCGAAATTGATCTCGATCACCTTATAATCATCGAGGATAAAATTCCTCGACAAAGAATACCGCCAATGCTCCGGTGCATTCTTGCGTCTTGGCGTCTTGGCGTCTCCGCGTTTATGATCGTAACGCAAAGGCGCTAAGATGCGAAGATGTGAAGGGTTGGGACCCTCCTACGCCAAGGCTTCGGAGGGCACGAGGACTGGGACCCTCCTACGCCAAGGCTTCGGAGGGCACGGGGACTGGAGCGATAGCGATACCGGCACCCTTTTCGGGGATAGTCTTTGGGGGAAATCCGAACCGGCGCAGTGGTGTCAGGATCTCCAGCCGTAGGGGAGTTTCCAGGGTTTGCGGTATTCGCAGGCGACGTAGGCGTCGGCTTTTTTATTCTCCATGACTTTTTCTTTTTCAACGTTCCAGTGGACTTCGCTTTGGGATTGGAACGCCAGGTTGCCCAAGTGCGCGATGCTGGAGACGTAGTGGCCGACTTCGAGGTTTTCGACGGGTTTTTCGCGGGATTTGACGCAGTCGAGGAAGTTGCGGACGTGTGCGGGCCGGGAGTCTTTTCCTGCGGGGCCTTTGTAGGCTTCGATGCTCTTTTTCTTGGGCTCGGGGATGATTTCATATCCGCCCTCATCAATGATAAGCGTGCCTTCGGTGCCGGAGAAGAGCATGCCGTGGGGTTTTCCGCCGGGTCCGATGCCGCCGACGATTTGATGTTCGAAGATCAATGTATAGTTTGGAAAGTCGAAAATAGTGACTTGGGTGTCGGGGGTTTCGGTGTTGTCGTCGAGGATGCGCTTGCCGCCGGAAGAACTGACGCGGAGGGGCGGTTCGGGCCCCATGGCCCAGAGGCAGATGTTGAGGAGATGCACGCCCCAGTCTGTCATGAGACCGCCGGCGTAGTCCCAGAACCAGCGGAAGTTAAAGTGGAAGCGGTTTTTATTGAAGGGGCGCAGGGGGGCGGGGCCGAGCCACATGTCGTAATCCACGCCCGCCGGGGGATCGCTGTCGGGGGGATTGCCGACGCCGCCGAGCCAGTCGAGGTAGGCCCATGCGCGGACCATGCGAATCTTGCCGAGTTTTCCGGACTGGACGTATTCGACGGCTTCGCGGTAGTGCGTGCCGCTGCGCCATTGGGTGCCCATTTGCACGACGCGGTTGTATTTTTTCGCGGCTTCGAGCATGGCGCGGCCTTCGTCGATGGTTTTGCCAAGCGGCTTTTCGCAATAGACATCCTTGCCCGTTTCACAGGCGTAGATGGTGGGCAGCGCATGCCAGTGGTCCGGGGTGCAGACGAGCACGACGTCCACGTCTTTTCTATCGATTACCCGGCGGAAATCCTTCACCATGTCGGGTTTATACCCTCGTTTTGCGTCCACGATTTTGGCCACCTCTTCCAAATTGGCGTCGTCTATGTCGCAGATGATCGGGCAGTCCACTTCGGGATTGAGGAAAAAGGTGGGCAAGTCTGCATGCGAGATGCCGCCGCAGCCGATAAGGCCTACGCGTACTTTTTCGCTGGCCGGCACGGTTTGGGCGCGCGCGGCGTTGGAGAGAAGAGTGGGCACAGCAGCCATCGCCAGGGCGGAGGTGCTGATGAATTGACGGCGGGTGACGGAGGAATCCATGGTGTGTCTCCTTATCCTGTTTTGTTTTCGATGCATTACTATGCCAATATTAAGTAAAGCGTGCAACTCTATCGAGGAAGGAGACGGTTATGGATATGGATCATGTCCGGGAGTATTTTAAGAAAGATCGGTTGGCGGCTTATCTGGGCATTGAGATTGTAGATGTTTCACCGGGCTTCGCGACGGTGCGCATGCCCGTTCAGGATTTCCACTTGAACGCGGTGGACGTAGTGCATGGCGGCGCGATATTTTCGCTGGCGGATTATGCGTTTGCGGTGTCGTCCAATAGTCACGGCACGGTGGCGTTGGCCATTCAGGCGAGCATATATTATTTGAAAGCGGGACGGGGCGGTGTGCTGACGGCGACCTCGCGGGAAGTAACCCGGAATCCGAAACTGGCCACCTACCATATCGAAGTGAAAGATGATCAGGGGAATTTGATTGCCTCGTTTGAAGGAATGGTGTACCGGAAGCAGGATCCGATCACGGCGTAAGGGCGGTGTGAACAAACAGAAGGAACATGGATGACGCGCAGAGAGCGGTTGATGGCGACATTGCGGGGCGAGTGTGTGGATCGTCCCGCGATGAATTTTTACGAATTGGATGGTCTGACGCAGAATGAAACGAATTCCGATCCCTACAATGTGTTCAGCGATTCTTCGTGGGGGCCGTTGCTGGAGTTGGTGCGGGAGAAGACGGACCGGATTGTGATGTGCGGGCCGGGGATTGTGAAGGCGGCGGAAGACCCGGTGGAGGCGTTGACCGAGCGGGAGACCTGGGAGGAAGACGCGAGCCGGTTTATACGCACGCGGATCCATGCGCCGGGCCGCATACTCACTTCGCTGACCCGGCGCGACCGGGATATTGATACGGTGTGGGTGGTGGAACATTTGCTCAAGGATACGGAGGATTTGCGGGCTTGGGTGGCCTTGCCGCAGGGGCCGTTTTCGGGCGGGATCGATCCACAGCCGGTGCTGGACATTGAAGCGGCGCTGGGGGAGAGCGGGATTGCCATGATTGACACCAGCGATCCGCTGTGTGAGGTGGGCAGTCTTATTGATCTGGCTACCTTCACGGTTCTTGGGATGACCGAAAATCGATTGATGCATGAGGCGCTGGAAAAGGTGGCGAGCGTGCTGTTGCCGCGCACGAAGGCCGTGGCGAAGGCGCTGCCGGGGCGGTTGTGGCGGATTTATGGGCCGGAATATGCGTCGCCGCCGTATCTTCCGCCGAATCTGTTTGAAGAATACGCGATGCGATACGTGACGCCGATGGTGGAGGCGATTCAGGGGGAGGGAGGTTTTGCGCGGGTGCATTGTCACGGCCGCCTCAAGGATATTCTGGATCATATAGCGGCCACGGGGTGTGTGGGGTTGGATCCGATTGAGCCTCCGCCGCAGGGGGACGTGGAATTGTCCTATGTGCGCAAGCATTATGGGCGGCAGATGGTGCTTTTTGGGAATCTGGAAGTGAGTGATATCGAGAACATGCCCACGCCGACATTTTCCAAGAGGGTGGCGCGGTCATTGCGTGAAGGGATGGAAGGGTCGGGACGGGGGTTTGTGCTGATGCCGAGCAGTGCGCCGTATGGGCGCAAGTTGCCGGAGCTTACTTTGCGCAATTACGAGGAAATCGTCCGGCTGGTGGAGGCGATCCATTAGCGAGTAATTCTTCCGGCGCGCGGCACAAGCGCAGCACTTCGCCCAGGAACCCGACGATATGTTCGTAATCCATGGCGCGGTGATCAAAGCATACGGAGGCGGGCATAATCTCTCGCACATCGACGCGGTCCATGTCTTGATTATCGGTAACGGCCACGGGTTTCTTGCGCGCAGCGGCAAGGCCGATGGCGGTGGTGTGGGGCGGGATGATTTCGAGGAGACCGAAATAGGCTTCGAGTTCCGGCATGAGGCTGCCAATATTGGAGACGAGTGTGGTGGCGCAGAGAAGGTCCTTGGCGGTGATGCGATCCTGAGGGGGGATTTTTTCATAGGCGCGGCGCTCTTCTCTTGAGGGCAAGGACAGTTTCGCACTGCCGATGAAATTCGAGTAGAGCCGCTGCAGAACGGTTATGATCTGGCCTTTGCGGAGCCGTTCCCAGGTGTCGCCCAGACCTGCTTCCAGTAAAAGCAGGTCGACATTGGTATTGGCGACGCGGCGCTTGATGTCCTGCATGCCTTCGCATACCTCGCGTAATGACTTTTGATTTACCTGCTGCAATACGGGGGTAATCATGCGTCCGTCGGCGGAACGAAGCGGCACGGCGATGTTGACGTCTTGGGAGACGGACATTGCGCCGATGCTGGTGCGTTTGTTGTAGGTGATGTGGGCGTTCATGACCGGGGAATGTTTCATGGCGTTGCCAATGATTTTGAGCATCACGGAATTGAGGGTGACGCGGATGTTTCTGAAATCGGGATGCTGTGCGATCCTATGTATGAAGGCCTGCACCGCCGTCACGTCAAATTCGACGAGTACGCTGACATGCGGGGTGTTCAGCCAGGCCTCAGAGGTTTTATGGGCGACTACGCGCCGCTGAATGCCAAATTCGTATTGCTCCATATGCACTATCCACTCGAAAAGTTGAGGGTTGTTGGGTCACTTGCCGGCCCAATACAGGAGAAATCATGCTGCCAGATGCTGAGACTTGGGATGTTAGCGAATACATGCCAAGCTTGTGAAAGTATATCATAAAATAAAGGAGAAATTTAAGATAATGTAAAATGATTATGTTATTCGGACACGTCGGAAATGTCAGATAAGTTGGACCAATTTGTTGCTGGGGTGAGCAGGTTTTGGCGGTTGGTTTCCTTGATTTTTTTCAAGGAAGAGCTTACTGTCTTGCAAGGGTAAACTATATGAAGCAGATAAAGAGGAGGTCTTGAAATGAGCGGTACAGGGCGAGTCAAGGTTGGGATTATCGGATCGCGTTTTGAAGCGGAAATCCATGCAGAGTCGTTTAAAATGGTGCCGGATGAGGCAGAAGTGGTGGCGGTGGCGTCGCCGACGCCGGGGAACGCGGAGGCCTTTGCCAAACGATTCGGTATCCCACGCTTTTTTACGGATTACCGGCAGATGCTGGTGGAAAAGGATATCGAGCTGGTGACCATTGCCGCGCCCAATGCGCTGCACGCGCAGATGACGGTGGATATCGCGAAGGCGGGAAAGCATGTGTTGTGCGAAAAGCCGCTGTGCATGACCCTGGAGGAGGCGGACTGGATGATCGATACCTGCAAGCAGCAGGGCGTTCTGCTGATGTATGCAGAGGAGTTGTTCTTCACGCCGAAATATGTCCGTGCAAAGCAAATGGCGGATGAAGGCGCCTTTGGCAAGATTTATCTGGTGAAGCAAAGCGAAAAGCATTTTGGCCCGCATGGCGACTGGTTCTGGGACGTGGAAAGGTCTGGCGGCGGCGTGATGATGGACATGGGATGCCATGGGATCGCGTTCTGTTATTGGTTTCTGGATCGCGTCCCGATTAAAAGTGTCTATTGCCATCTGGCCACGCACGTGCACGCGGATAAGACGAAAGGTGACGATGACGCGCTCTGCATCCTCGAATTTGAGGACGGCGCCACGGGAGTTATCGAAGACAGTTGGGCGCGGCGCGGGGGTATGCACGACCGGGCGGAGATTTATGGAGAGGGCGGGCTTACCGTGGCGGATCTCCACATGGGCAATGCGTTGCCCACGTTCAGCGAATACGGGTATGGGTATGCGGTGGAAAAAGCGCCGACCACCAAAGGCTGGACCTATCCTGTGTACGAGGAATTATGGAATTACGGATTTCCCCAGGAGATGCGCCACTTCGCGCGGTGTGTGCGCGGCAAGGAAACGCCTCAGGCTACCGGCGAAGACGGGCGTGTGGTGCAGGAAGTGCTGTATGCCTGCTATCAATCGGCGGGCACAGGCGCCAAAGTCCAGCTTCCTTTCCGGCCCAAGGGCGTGAAGCGCCCGATCGATTTATGGAAAAAGATCTAGGGAAAAGGAGGGTGCGATTTATGAAAGCGGCGGAACTGGATAAAAAATTCGATGACGGTGAAGATATCACAGATCATCTCGATTTGAGTAGAGCAAGACGTCCGGCATTGGAACCTAAAAGAGTAAACGTCGATTTTCCCGCGTGGATGATTCAAGCTTTGGATAAAGAAGCGCAGCGGCTTGGAGTGCCCCGGCAATCACTTATTAAAATGTTGATTGCCCAACACTTCAAAGAGGTCCAAGTATAAATCTCTTAGAAGTCTGAGGGATGAACTGACGAGGTTAAAATAAAAAGGGAAGCACTGCGCAGCGTTCAGGCGGGTATTCCGGAAATTGTTGGTGATACCAGAGGTGATGGGTGTGTGCGCGCGGGACGAGATTGGCGGCGGTCCAGAAAGCAAAGACGGCTCCTGGGAGCGACCACGTAGCGATGGCCCATCCGGTCCATTCCAGAAGTTCGCCGAAATAGTTGGGACAGGACAGCCACCGGTAGAGGCCGCCGTAGGGGATTTTGTAACCGATTTCGCCGGGCGCGCGGAGATTGAGCAGGATTTGATCGGAGTGCAGATTAATGACAACACCTGCAACAAAGAGGAAGAGCCCCAGCACAAACCGTGGATCAGCACACCAAGACCATGGGTATTCGTCTGCATATACGCCGAGATAACGTCCGTTTAGATAACCATTGAAGGTATTGAAGAGGATGGCAAAGAAGACAATGAGCAATGGGGTGCGTTTGCCCTGTTCGTGGATGCGGAAGGGGAAGATACATACACGGTGAAAATAATGCATTAACCACAGGGCCGCAAAAAAGACCGTGAGGGAAATACGGCCCCCGTTTCCATATACGTAACAGATTAGAAATACGAAGGGGGACGGGAATTCCATGAGGATCCATCCCCACCGGCTATTGATGCTGGGTCCCCATCCGGCGCGGGTGTGGCGGCCATAAGGCGCGCTAATCAGGAATAGAATGAAAAACACCGCCAAGCCTGAAAGTACACCAAGCAGAGCCAAGCAGTGATAAACGTTTGTTTCTATCGGACCCAACATGAAGGATTCCTTATTTATTATGGAAAACAACGGATTGCCCATTTCTTATTAACGGGTATAGTCAGGAGATCTGTATTATCCTTATTGTTTGGGACAATTCTCCAAATGGCGGAGCCGCCGGAGAACGTATCCAGATCTGTCGCGGGATTCAGTATTCTCCGGCCTTTAAAAATTACAGCTTTTTTAGGAGAAGCCCTGACATAGAACGAGATGCCATTGCGTTCAAGCAGCAAACCAAGGGGTGCGGCGAACCACAAATCGTCCAGTGAGACTCCTTTTTTTATAATGGTGTTATCGCTGGAGGAAAACAGGTCTAGTACAACGCATTTAGGCCGTTTAGGGGAAGTGGCCAGTGCTTTTTCCATCACGTGCAACAAGAATGCTTTCGATGATTCGCGCTGATCGTCCCATTTGACTGTTTTGCTGAATTCCGACATTGCATGGTTAAACTGGGGAATCGCGGGCAATAAGATGATAGTGGAGACGGTCAAACATGCCGCAATGGTATGGAAACGGCGGGAGGACGGAAGAACCGCCACAATGGAGACACTTAATAGGATGACGATGAGTATTGGAATCGCAAATAGGGAAAATGAGATGAAGAAGTAAAAGGGCCCGAAGATCCGGGAAGTAACAAAGAGCGCCGCATACAACCAGAGGCCTGCAAATAGCAGAATCATGAAACAGTGCCGTGAGGCGGGACGTCCGATCTTTTTGCCAAAGAGTATCGTGGCCGTAATGATAAACCCTATTGCCAGAATCCATCCTGAGAACATGAGCCACTGGGAAGCCAGCCAAGGCCACAGATTTTTACCCAAGTCTTCCAGACGATATGCGCCATGGGGCATAAAGGTGAAATAATTCGCCATATAGGCAATTGTGGGGCCCAAGGCCCGATGATGACCTGCATGTTTGCGAAATTCACTTATGATTACCGCAAGGTTGCTCTCCTTGCCCCGGCAGGCATCCAATGCAATTGGGGTGATAAACAGCAGCAGCACCAGTGCGGCGGCCAGATGAAGCTTGATGGTTCTGCGGACACAGGCGGCAGGCGATTCATGTGCCGTGTTCCATTGCGTGAGCAGAAACATTCCATAGGCGGCGAGAAATACCGGCACGATATAGGCGGGCATATTTACGTAGGCATGCACGGCGACCGATCCACAGAAGACCGCCAGGGGAAGAGCGAATGCGCCTCCCGCCGCCAGTGCCGCACAGGAGGAGAGAAAGGCCAACACCGGAAAGAGAGGCCACTGGGGCGGCCAGATGCCAAGAAAGAAAACGCCGTGAATCTGGGCGGTGTGAGAAACGGAATTGAGCGTGGCGATATAAAGGAGACAGAGTACGAGGGACAAGGGGGGAAACAATGGTGATTCTATCCGGAATGAAGCTATTGCAATGGCAAGTGCAAAGAAACCGGCCTGGAACAGGAGCCCCGCCAGAACATGGGCATTGAATGGGCAAGGGACAATTTTGAGGAGGTCATGGAAGAGCATTTCACCCGCGGCATAGACATAAAAAAACACAGGGCCGGGATGGTTAAAGCCGAAACGCGAATAGTTGCCGGTCAAGCGTGAAAAGGATTTTGCATCGCGTATTGCGAATGCATTGGAGGCGTAATCGCCCGTCTCGAGAATCGTGTGCGTGAATATGCTGTCGGAGTTCAGGATCAGCATTATGAGTACGGTGGCGCTGAAAACAAACATGAATGTTATGCCCATGCGGCGCCGGGGTGTTTGCTCCGTGGAGGGCGATTTGTCCAGGGTGTTGTCTGTCATTTACTACTCCTTGCCCAGGGCAGCGTCTGTGCGCGGTCCTGGGTTCGGGATATTGTAGCGTATTAGGGCATGAGATTGGATAGGAGGAATCACGGTGCATAAACAGGGAAGATGCTTAGAAAAAATGGACATGATGATTTGCCAATAATATATGCAAATAACGTGACCTTTGGTTTGGACCTGCCAGTGGTTCCTCTCTGGGAGCAGGGTTTTGCCCTGTGAGACATTTGTGGATGCTGGCATATGGACGGTGCGGTGCATTAGAATCGCAAAAAACATTTTGTGGAAGGGATGCAATATGACAGGGATTATGGCAGCAGTTATGATCGTGCTGGCGGCGGCGAGTGGTCCGGAACCCGGCGGAGTGAATAAGGAAGGAATTTGGAATGTGCTGGATTTTGGCGCGGTTTCTGGCGGGGAAAAGGATTGCACGGCGGCATTTCAGAAAGCGCTGGATACCGCGGGCGCGGCCAATGGCGGGATGGTGACCGTTCCGGCGGGACGGTATCGTTTTGATGGTGTGTTAACTATTCCGCGTGATGTAACCTTGCGTGGCACGTTCAGTTATTCGCCGGCGCATGCGGGCATCCGGGATGAAGGGCTGGATAAACCGGTGATTGGGAGTGTGCTCGAACCCTATGCAGAAGCGGGAAAAGAGGAGGGCACTCCATTTATTACGTTGCATGCCAATAGCACGTTGCAGGGATTTTGCGTGCATTATCCCGCGCAAGATCCGAAGGCGGCGCAACCGACGCCGTATCCCTGGACGGTTCGCATGCGGGACAATAACCCGGCGGTCATCGATATGGAGTTGCTTAATCCATATAATGCGATAGATGCCTCGGAGAATCAGCGGGCGCTGATCCGGAACATCCACGGCCAGCCGATTCATATCGGGATTTTCGTGGACAAAGTCTACGATATCGGACGCATCGAGAATGTGCATTGGAATCCATGGTGGACCATGGGAACGCCGGTGTATCAATGGCAGCTTGAACATGGCGCAGGATTTATTTTCGGCAGGACCGATTGGCATTATGTGTTGAATACGTTTTGTTTTGGATACAACGTCGGCTACAAATTTATTGCCACGAAAGACGGGGCGGCCAATGGTAATTTCCTGGGAATTGGCGCGGACGATTGCTACACGTCGCTGGTGGTGGAGGATAGCGCGCCGATGGGCATTCTTATTACGAACGGAGAATTTGTGTCGTTTCATGGACCGGATCCCACGATGATCCGCGTGGAGAAATCCCACAAGGGCACGGTGCGGTTCAGCAATTGCGCGTTCTGGGGACCGTGCAACCGCAACGCCGTGATTGACGGCTACGGCACGGTGGGATTCAGCGATTGCAGCTTTATTCATTGGGGCCACAGGGTGGGCACAAGCGAGGGGAATGCGGTGGATGCGCCGTCAATGGATATACGGGGCGGTTCCATCGTGCTGCGTGGCTGTGAGTTTATGGAAAACAAGCCACAGGTAAAATTGGGGCCGGACGTGGAGCGCGCCATTATTACGGAGAATCTTATTGCGGGCAAGCTGCGCATTATTAATGACAGCAAGGGCAGCACGGTGATCAAAGATAATGTCACCACGCCTAAAGGCAGGAAATGGCGCGAGGCCATTCAGAAAGCCCCCGGCTATCGCGCGAAAAATCTGAAAAAGAAGGAAATAGAAAAGGAAGGAGCGCCGAAGAAGTAGTCTAACATCCCTGCATTGCGCATCATTCCTTCCGGAATTTCCGATGGGCGAGGAGGGCGATCCGCCAACTGGCATAGGCGAAGAAGGGGGCGGCGTATACATCGCCGCTGTAGTGGACATGCTGGAGGATAACGCCCATGGCCACGGCGATTGTGCTCGCGAGGCAAACCATCTTCCAGGCGAAGCGGCGCGAGGCCAGTACGCACAGCGCCATGGTGGCGGTGTGACCGGAGAAAAAGAGGTCTTTGACGATGAGTTTTCCCGCACCAAGGCTCTCGACGATGGGATCCTGCAGGGGGATGATGGATCGCATGGGTTCCAGGGGAACAAGGGCCAGAGCGATCGTGCGGAAGATCAAGAGAATGCCCCCGGCCTGCAATGCTATGACAAAGTACCGGGGGTAGTGTAAAAGGTGGTACACGGTGAAGAGCATGGTGGTCCACAACACCGCAAAAATGGGCCATCGCAGATTGTACGGTTGAAAACTGGCGAGGACGGGATCCGGCAACACCACCCCTTTGCGCATTTCGATGTAAAGCATGACATAGGCGCAGATGCGTATGGAAAGCATGAGAAAGAGTACGGTCAAGATGGCTTCCACAAGGAAATAACGGTTGTGCAATTCCTGTTTCCATACGCGCACCAAGACACTTTTGTGAGATGGGGCAGGTATTGACGATGCTGTTTGCGGTGGCACTTCTGGCATATCCTCTTGCTCCTATAAACGCAATAGAGGAAAGAATCATTCCATATGGAACACTTCCGGGATGGGCTTGAAGAGCGGTTTGCTGCCTTCAGTAAGCATCAGGGGATTGGTTTTAGCCCACCATTCGGCCATGATGGGTTCTTTTTCGATGCGGGTGAGGCAGCCGGCGGGATCCTCGGCTTCGTAGTATCCAAAAAGATCGAGTCCGGCGCGGAAAATGGAATAATTCCGGAAGCCCGCTCGTGTATGGGCTGCACGGACCGCGTCTCCGATGTCCACGTGCAGCCGCTCGTATTCCGGGATCACGCTCTCGTCTTTCAACCTCATCATAAACGCAAATCGTCCCATTGCACTCACTCCATTTTTTAATCGGCTTAGGGTTTAGGCCTCAAGCCTCAGGCCTCAGGCCTCAAGCCTCAGGCCTCAGGCCTCAGGCCTCAAGCCTCAGGCCTCAAGCCTATTTATTAACGTTCCCGGGGCGAAGCCCAGGGCTTCTTCATAAATCGCCAGGGCATTCTCTACCGGGTTGTCCGCCTGGATACAGTGTGCTGGGGAGAAAATGTATCCTCCGTTCTTAAACAGATTCAAGCGGTGCCGCGCTTCGGCCCGGCATTCTTCCACGGTTCCGAAGGGCAGCGTTTTTTGCGTGCTGATGAGCCCGCAAAATGTCAGTCTGGCGCCATTTTCCGCTTTGAGTTCTTCCGGATCCATGCCTTCGGGTTCCGGCTGCATGGCGTCGAGAATATCGAGCCCCATCTCGATGAACCGCGATTGCAGGCGGCGCGTGTTGCCGCAGGAGTGCATCATGGCCTTGCATCCGAAGTCATGCGCCAAATCGATGTAGCGTTTCAGGCGGGGCCGGAAAAAGGCGTCAAACACGTCGAACGAAAACATGGGGCCAAGCTGATTTCCGGTGTCTTCACCGATACACAAAATATCGATTTTTCCTTTTCCGGCTTCGAGGGTTCTGCGGGCGATCTCAAAAAAATAATCACATCGTTTATCAATAATTGCCGTGCCCACCGGATCCTGCGTAACGATGTCCACGAGAACCTGTTCCATGCCCCGGCCCCGGCTCACGCCATTCACAATGTCGGGCATACCCGCGCTGCCGGTGCAGACTGCATAGTCTTTCAGGGCATCACACCGTGCTTCGATACCGGAATAGTCGAAATTGTCCGGACTGGGCCACGGATACGCTTCCACCTCCTCCAGTGTGGTTATCTTTGCCAGAGCGAGGTAACGGGGTTCCTTGTATTTTCCCCCGTGCCCATGATCGAACATCACAAAGCCCGCACCCCATTCATCCACACAGTCGCATCCTTCCGGCACTGGAGGAAGGATGCCGGTGTATGGCGGGTTTACCGTCCGAAGGTCAACTCCTAATTGGTCCAGGAGCTGTTCCGGACGCGCCAGTCCAAAGTGATCCATCAACGCCTGTTCAATCTCCGGGGTTAAATATGTTTGAATTGGAATCCGGTCCGGCGTTTTGTGAGCCACCGCCGTCAAGACCCGCTCTTTGGATGTCATGCCTGTTCCCTCCGTTCAGGTCTGATTATCGAAGAAACAGGGCCAGGGAAGCAATTTACTTCTCAATTCAAACATGTTAGAGGAGGGTTGTTTTTCCGAATTTCGGAAAAAGGGTTTCCGAATTTCGGAAAACGGAAGGAAAAGCAGGATGGGCTGTGACTTGGCGGAAGCGGCATATTATTTTATAACACACTATATTTCAATGGGATATGTATAAATGGAGATTTGTTTATTAACCTTGGCACAAGTATTGCTCGTATTAAATGTGAAGTGCAAGGAGCCAATGCGATGGAGCATGCGACAAGCAGGTTAGGGTCTGTAAAGAGAGGTCGTTGTGCATTTGGTCTCGGGGAAAATTCAGGGGGGAGAAGTGAGGTTACGCATCTCCGGTATGCTCCATCGCATGGGGAACTTGGAATAATAGGATAAACGTTTAATCGCATCCTCTTAGGGGCCCCCCGCCCCGGTCGGCAACCGCGCGCTGGCCGGGGCAA
>Ga0209311_1001018_pt1 | contig 23787 bp, 23 predicted proteins | sample AD_UKC045_MetaG_FD_184417 | JGI IMG/M metagenome (GOLD analysis project Ga0209311, IMG submission 184417) | Active sludge microbial communities of municipal wastewater-treating anaerobic digesters from USA - AD_UKC045_MetaG (SPAdes) (version 2) | ecosystem: Engineered > Bioreactor > Anaerobic >... | reverse complement strand
GATACTACCGACCGAAAGCGCTCACCGGCTAAAGGTCGCATAACCCTTTTGACGAAGACGTTTGGAAAGCCGTATGCGGGAAACCCGCACGTACGGTTTGAAGAGGCAGGAGAAGGAAAACGGAGACTGGAGAACGGCCAGGTGTGTGAAGGACACTCACACACAGCCATCGAGCGCGGTTCTCTTTCGTCTTACGGCGCCTTCTCTTGACCCTACTAGCATCATCGTTATCGTCGCCGCTAAGCCTAATACGTACAAGCGACTCCATCGAAGCCGATACACGTCTTTTCTGTGGAGATAACGCCAGAGCAGCCCCAAACACCCTGATGAAAAAATGATCGCGATTCCGGTTAGGGCGCCGATCCCTCCCTGTAAATAGCGAAAAGCAGAGGCAAAGACCATGGCAATGAACGTGGGGATCAAACCGAAATAGAGCCCCGAGAGGCTGATCAAGATGGATCGAGCGTCAAGAAGCACGCCAGGTATGAATTTGAAAGGAACGGACAATATCAAGATCGCGACGAGTCCCAAGAAAACGCCCAGCAGGCATGAGCTCCACCAGGGACGATTTGATTGGTTTTTTAAGACAAACAGGTCATGAAAGACCCATAAAGTGAGAAGCAATCCGACATTGTTAACCAAGATGCTGAGAACGGTCCATTCCACGCATACCCTCTCCGTTAGAATTTCCGAAAGCCTTCTACTTCAGGTAAAATTTTAGTTATTATACCATGTTCTGTTAAAATGATTTTTATGAAAAAGAAAAATAGAAAGGCCGTATTTTGGAAGTAGAATTGGGATTCCGTTTTCTTTTTTCGTTTCTGAACGTCTTTCCATTGAGTTCAATAGATATGAATGACCCCCAGACAAGTTATTTTGAAGTCAAGGATCCCTTAACTTCGGTTTACAATACGAGACGAAATGCGTGATGCAAAACGCGATCAATGGATACCGTCGCTTATGATTAAAAGAAAGGCGACGGATCGTCAACGCTACTCGGAAAAGCGTTTCGTAAAGGTAAGAACGCGGTCGGAACTTCGAAATCCTTCGGCCGCATAAAGAGCGATCGCCGCCTCGTTGTCCGACTAGACGCAAAGGCAAGCGGTTCGATATATCCGGGTCGATTTGAAGTATCAAGCCAGTAAAGGCAAAATGAGACAAATCGCCCTTCCGGTGAGAGGACTACCATGTCTTTTTCGGAATCGTATACCGGAGACCGCATGAAACGGCGGTAATTTTCTGTGTACTCCCGGAGCGATTTACTTGAATCAAAAGCGTCGTGGGAAACCTGCGCCCGATTTTTAGCTTCGTTTTGTTCTACGCCCGCGTAACTATAACCGGGCGGAAGCGCCGGGGAGCCTATCGGATCTGTTAACGGACGTTCTCGATAGTCCGTCCACCAGCATAAATTGCCGAGATGCGGGTAATAAGCCGGTTGCGAAGAAGCTCTCCCTTTGATCAAAATCTGCTGCATCGCTTCAAAATCGCCGGACTTGGCAACCGCGCGGAGTTTTCCGCCGAAAGGCAATTGGGCAGCATTTAATTTGGAGATATCCGGGGACCATCCATTCATGTCCTTCACTTCCTTTCATAAGGGATGGCGGCGTTTATTCCTTAAGTTACCGCCGGGGGCTTAGAAGATATAAAACGAATTTATCCTTTACTGTTTCCTATAAGACCGTGATAGAGCAGCTTCACAATCTCTTCGATGTCCGGTTCCTCGATCTTGAGATCTTCTACCGGATAGTTTTCCATCAGCCATTTCGAAGCGGCGACGGTTGATTCGCCGGCCGGGACTTCCACGGTGATCTCTCCTGTTTCGCCGCATTGGGCGCACTGCCAACGGGACGTTTTTATCGAGAAGTTGTCCCGGGAGTCTTGAACCGCGCTAACCCGCGCCCGCACGATCGTGGGTAGATGGATCATATCCTTCAGCGCCTCGAGCGGCCCGAAAAAGACAAGTCTTCCCCGGTGGAGCAGCAAGATTTGACGGCAGAGACTCGCAATTTCGTGAAGATCGTGGGTGGTGAGAAAGATCGTTTTTCCCCGGCCGTTCAGTTCTTTCAAAAAGGCGGCCATTTGGTGGCGAGAAACCACGTCCATCCCAATAGAGGGCTCATCGAGAAAGAGGATATCCGGATCATGGATTAAGCTGGCTCCGACTTCGGCGCGCATACGCTGCCCGAGACTCAACTGACGAGCCGGTTGGTAGAGGAAATCGGACAAAGACAACCGTTCGGAAAGCTCGGCCACTCGCTTGAGCCAGACCGGTTTCGGGACGTCATACAAAGCCCCGAGCGCGCGATAAGTATCGATCACCGGTAAGTCCCACCATAACTGGGATTTTTGCCCGAAAACGACTCCGATGTGTTCTACGTATTGTTTTCTATTTTTCCAAGGGCAAAATCCGTCCACGCTCACCGATCCTTCTTCGGGAACGATGACACCGGTCAGAACTTTCACGGTCGTCGATTTGCCCGCGCCGTTGGGTCCGATATAGCCTAAGAACGCCCCACGTTCCACGGAAAAGGAAAGATGATCCAGCGCTTGAATCCTCTGCTTTTCCCGAAACAGGCCTCTTCGCTTGTAGACGGTATAGCGTTTTGATAGATCTTTCACTTCTATCATCTCGGTCCTCTCTTTCCCGGTGTCAGGTTCCGGTGCTGGTATAATGCCTGATTCCACACTTCCAAAGGCATAGGCAAACGGGAAATAAGAGCAGGATGCTGATGAACGGGGAAAACAACGCCCACCGGTTTCCGGTTTTACCGAAAAGGTAAAGCAGAGGAAAGTAACCGACCGTTCCGAGCGGGATGATATAGGTTAGCAAATGCCTAAAGAAGGTTTCAAAGATTGACAGCGGATAGATAGCGGCGGTACGCATCGAATAATAAGCCAAAACGTGAAGTTCCTCGTTCTTAATTGTCCAAAAGGCCACAGAAGCTAAAATCCAATTGATCTCCGCTTGAAGGAGAAAGGAGCAAATCGCTAAAATAAAAACCCACACGGGCAAGAATGTATGACAAGAATGAACGTTTAAAACACCATAGATTCCGATCGCTAACGCCTGACCCACGTTAGCGATTCTTCTAAAATCGACTTTTTGAAGGAAAAGAAGAATCAAGGGCGAAACCGGTCGAATCAGAATTAGGTCGAACCGGCCGGTCACCATCTGATACTCGAAGTGTTCGAACCCGTATCCGAATAACTTGAAAAATCCAGTTCCGGTTTCGACGACACTGTAAAGGAGAGCGAGTTCCGCGATATTCCATCCGCCGAGCTCTTTGAACCGTAGGATCAAAAAGGAGAGGAGGAGGAAATCCGCGGCTGTATAACCCGCATTGATCACGATGCTGACGATGAAATTGACACGATACTCCGTCTGAGTTCTTAGACTCGCCCGCAACAAAGACCAAAACGCGCGAAGGTTACCCACCTTGTATCACCGTCTTCTTTAGTAGAGAACGGGTCAACCCGGAGCAGATTCCATACAGCAGGACCATCCACAGCAGCTGCAGAGCCAGGCTGCGTAGGACCGGGATCTTTCCCAGGTAAATCTGCGCGGGGATATAGTTGGTACAGGCGAAGGGGGTCAACGGCATGATCTGTTTGAGCATTCCCGGATAGTATTCCGCGGGGAGGTAGTATCCGCTGAAAAAGGCCGTGAGAAAATAATACAGGTTTCTCCCTGCCGTATCGTCCAGGAAAGCGATTGCCCATAACCCGATTCCATAGTTGATAAAGAAAGAGATGATGAACGCGAAGAACAGGGAAATGAAAAACGGGAGGACGCAAGCGAACGTAGGCAATTCCAACCCGATCAGCAGGTAACTGCCGATGAAAATGGGGAGACTCCGATAAAGAAAGTTATACCATGCCGTACCGGTTACTTGGCCAAATGAAAGAGCGATCAGACTGACGGGACGGACGAGATCGAAAACGATATCTCCGGATCGGATTTTTTCCGGAAGATAGGCTCCTTTCGGAAGAAACATTGTCACCCACAGAATCGATTGGTTTACCAGGACATACGTCACCATACTCGAAGCGTTCGGCCCGTCTTTTAGCAGTGCTTTCCAGATGCTGGAGGTAATATAGCCAAACAAAAGACTGCCGATCGAGTTGATCAGGTGGTTGGCCCAGTACAGGCGGTTTTGTCTAAAGGAAATACGTGCGAAGATAAAGGTTTTCAAGATCAGTCTCCTTGAAATAAAAACGCTCGATTATAGCATAAGCCGGACATCCGCGGGGTTTATAACAATCTTCGCTGCATCCTGGGATTGAGTGCGTACGATAACCGCGGCCGATAAACTTTCTCTTCTTTCCTGTGCTATAATCCTTTTGTAAGCGCATCCATCTCCAAATAGAAACCCAAAGAGTCGAAAGGAAGCCATGCGATACCGTTTTGTATTTTTTTGCTTATGGATAGCCATCGTTTCTATGAGCTTTTCCTTACCACAGGTCCGATTCGTGGGTGATCTCTCCTACGTGCCTTTCGAGATACTCGAAGAAGACGGGGAGGCAAAAGGTTACTTCGTCGATTTTTGGCGTTTGGCCGGAAAGAAGGCCGGTTTCACCCTCACTTATGAGATGGAGAATTGGAAGGACGCCCTCGAAAGGTTCGAGAAGGGAGACTTCGATGTGGTTGGCGGGATTTTTTTTTCCGAAGAGCGGGGCGAAAAATACCTGTTCACGAAACCTTACTATGAAATCCCGACCTCCGTCTTCTATCATCATCACATCGCGTCAATCATAAGCCTTCGGGATCTTCAAAAGTATCGGATCGGGGTGGTGGAACAAGACTACTCGCAGGAGTATGTGGAACGGAATATCGACAAGGCCGATGTTGTCTTATTCCCTACGACGGAAGCGTTGGTTTCGGCCGCAGTAGCAGGGGAAATCAGCGTCTTTCTCTGTGACGAGCCGGTCGCGCTATATTGGCTCAACCTCTTCGCAAAAACGAAAGACTTCAAAATTTCACCTCCCTTCTATAAAAACTTTGTGTATGCGGCCGTAAAACCAGATCAAAAGGAGCTGCTCGACCTGCTGAATCGTGGGATCGATCTGATCACGGAAGCGGAGCAATCGGCCATAAAAGATGCCTGGTTCGGATACCCTGAGGGGGATCCAATCCCGTGGGGTGTCATTTCCAGCATCTCCTTAATCGGTCTGGGGGCTCTCATTTCCGTATTCTTCTGGAACTTCTTTCTACGGCGGCGAATCGAAGGGGCGACGCGGACCATCCAGGCTCAAAACGAACAATTGGCGAGGCAAAACGAGGTATTAATCGAAAATGACGAGCAGATCAAAGGAGTCAATCAACAGCTCTTGGCGACTACAACGGATTTGGAAAACTCTCTTCTCCAAGTGGAGAATTTAAACGGAACGATGCTCGAGCTGATCGATCTTTCGAAACTGTTGTCCGAGGCGGCGCAAGGGAAAGATCAGACCTTTTTCGAAAAATTGTTGAACACCACGTTAACGGTGATTCCCAATGCGGATTACGGGAGCGTTTCCCTCTTTGACGGGGAGGATTGGCGGTTCGTTTACGCGGTCGGACACGACCTGGAAAACTTGAAAAAGTTGAAACTGAAAAAACACCAGTTTACCTTGGAGGGAAAGATCTCCGTTGTCGAAGACATCATCGCCGACAACCGGCCTAAGATGAACGAGACGGAGATCGAAAGACTGGCGCAGTTCACGAAACCCATCGTCCATTCCATCACGATCGGGCTTTTCATTGGGGAATCCCTAGTCGGGGGTATCAGCATCGATATTTCGGCGGATTCCGACAAACGGTTTACCGAAAGAGATACTGAAGTCGCTCAGGCTTTGTCGAATCTGGCCTCGGGCTTTCTCGCGATGCAACGGTATACGATCGCTCAAGGGAAGTTTCAGAAAGATTTGTTGATGGGGATGATCAAGATTTTGGAGATCTATGACCCCTACACGAAAGGCCATTCAGAAAACGTCGCCTCTCTGTCGGCGCGTTTTGCCGAAGCGTTAGGCATCGCGGCGGACTTGATACAGCGGATTTACTGGGCGGGTTTGGTTCACGATATCGGCAAGATCCTGGTATCGATGGAACTGTTAGGCAAAACGGGGCAATTAACCCCGCCGGAGTACCAAATCATACAGAAACACCCGGTATGGGGCGCAGAAGTGCTTCAAAGTTCGGAAGAACTGAGTGATATTGTCCTCTACGTCCGGCACCATCACGAACGGTGGGACGGAAGCGGGTATCCGGATCGATTGCAAGGGGAATCCATTCCTTTCGTATCCAGGATCATTTCTTTAGCTGACTCTTACGACGCGATGACTTCCGATCGTCCGTATCGCAAAAAAAAGACGGTCGAAAGCGCTCTGGAAGATATTAAATACAACTCGGGCAGGCAGTTCGACCCGTCTTTGGCGAAAGCTTTTTGCGCAATGATTGAGGCCGATCTAACGGAACAATCGGTAGGATAAAAGAACGGTTCCGGCTATTTGCCCATCCGGACCTTTCGGTTAAGCTCAATGAACTTTTCGTCACCCTCTGTCGATTTGACACGCACTGTTTTGGTGTTTAAGTCGTGATAGGTGGTGATCTTTCGGATCGTATTGCTGGGAGACCGAATAGCCAGCGATTCAGTGATAGCCTTGCCTTTCACGAATCTGACACCATTGAGAAAGTCGCCCGTCGTGACACCTGTCGCGGCGAACAATACATGCTCCCCGCCAACGAGATCGTTAGTGTGGTAAACCTTCTCAAAATCCCACCCTTTTTCTGTGAGGGTATTCTTTTCCTGCTCGGAAGAAGGCCAAAGTTTCAACTGCAACTCGCCTCCCAACGTTTTCAGGGCGGCGGCGGCGAGAATGGCCTCCGGAGAACCGCCGATTCCGACATAGATATCGGCCTCGCTGTCCGGCGTCGCGGTTGCGATCGCTCCGGCGATATCCCCGTCGGTGATGAGTTTGATCCGTGCTCCCACGGATCGGATTTCTTTGATCAATCCCTGATGCCGATCCCGGTTGAGTACGACCACGTTCAAATCCCCGATTTTTATATTCAGGATGGCGGCGGCTACTCTAAGATTCTCACGTATGGAGGCGTTCATATCCAATTGACCTTTCAAATCGGGGCCTACGGCCAATTTGTAAGAATAAAAGGTTGGCAACGGGCAAATCTTCCCTCTCTCGGCCACCGCGATCACGGCGATCGCCCCCGGCAATCCATAGGCGACGAGTCGCGTCCCATCGATCGGATCTACCGCGATATCCATTTCAGGAGCCGTCCCTTCCCAACTCCCCACTTCTTCACCGGTATAGAGCATCGGGGCTTCGTCTTTTTCCCCTTCGCCGATCACGACGGTGCCGCGTATGTTGATATAGTCCAGCATCCCCCGCAAAGCGTCAACCGCAGCTTTATCGACCGCTTCTTTGTCGCCGAAACCGGTGTAAAGGCTGCTCATCATCGCCGCCGCTTCGGTGACGCGAATCAGATCCAGAGAAAACTCAGGGTACTTTTCTTTGCTCATCTTCTCTCCTTTCGAACCGCAAAAAGAAATTTGGTTTACCCGATACCCGTTTTTTAATAGGCAAGCGCAAAAGCGATCAAAAAGCTGACGATCGGATTTACCCGAATCAGAACGATGACGGGATCGGAAAAAGGGGTCTTTGTGGGAGGCTTAAGTCTTCCAGATGTGGTCCTCCAGCGAACGGACCCGAATCTCCATGTCTTTCACTTTAAGGGAAAGTTGATGGAAATCGCCCGCCTTTTCTTTAGAGGCTTCAGCCCTTCGTTTTCTTTGAAACAGCCATTGAACGCACGTAGATAGAAGCAATCCGATTATGATTCCCCAAAAAACATCCATCGCAATCACCCCGAAGAAATTACCTAATTGTACCACGAACGGGCAGGAAATATACGGATCGTTAGGATCGTGCCGATAAAATGATATAATTCTTTTCGAGGAGCGAAGATAATGAGAATCGAACCACCCGACAATCAAATTAACGATAAAAAAAAGGCGGGGAAGGTTAAGTCCAAAGGAAAAAAAACCTATACCAGCGAACCCTATGAACAAGACTGGACGGGGTTTATAGACGTTTTAGGGAATATCCAGTTGGATCAGGCCGAAGAAGAAGCGAAAAAAAGTTTGCAGGAGGTCTTGAAAGCGGGAAACCGGTTTTCACGTTCCCCTACCAACCGCAATTTCCAGGCCTATCGCGATGCGATGAAAAAATTCCTTCGATATATCGAAAAAGGCCTTTACCGTATTCGGGAGGATGTCGGCGTTACGGTGGACTTTCCGAAGCTCTATATGGTGGCGGATATCGTGGATGAGAAGATGCACCAGATCGCTTCGCTCTTGATGAAAAATGAAAAAAACACCTTACAATTCGCCGGAAAGGTGGAAGAAATCAACGGTCTTATCCTTGATCTGTATCGATAGCCTATGGGGAACTCTCTGATTGCGGAACGGTATGCGGATACCTTAGCCTTTCTCGAGAAGACTTGCCGGTCGCTCGATAGCCTTTCTGTTGCATTGCGGTGTGACGATCCGTATTTGGCTTTCCTCATTCTACAAACGTTCTTAGAGAGATTTGAGGCCCGCTCCTGGGAAAAGATAAGAAATAGCAATGACTGTATGATCCTGGGCGAAGAGGAGAGTATTAAAATCGACGATGTGCGGAGTGTCTTTCACTTTTCGGCATTGAAAGGCAGTGACTGTTCCCGCAAATACATTGTCTTTCAGCGGCTGGACGAGTTGAATGTGTACGCCGAGAACGGGTTGCTGAAGTTGTTTGAAGAACCGCCTGCCAAGAGCTGTTTGTTCGCGACCGTCTCCTCTTGGGAGCGCCTGTTGCCCACGGTGCGCAGCCGAATGCTCAAAATCGAAGCGCCGGTTCGGCTCCACGAAGCAGCCTGCTTTGGCGCCATTCCTCCGGAATGGCGATGGGTTTCGAAGCGGCGCGCAAGATTCGCGTTGGCGATGCTGAACGCTAATCCGGATCAGCTTAACGAGATTTTGGAATTTACGAGGAGCCTATCGTTGACGGAGCTGTTGGAAAATTACGCAGCCTTTTGTCAGGAAAAAACGCCGATCGTTTTCGAGCGGTATTTTAAACCGCTAAAAAACACTTTAGGCGAAGAACGCCCGGCGCCGTCACCTGAACCTGACGGTATACCTGAAAAAGGGATCAACGCTTTTGTGTTGAAAGAAATGGTCGCGCTCATCCTTTCAGAAAAAACCCTTGTGTCCCTTTTCGAAGAAGGGCACTTACAACCGTTGCAGGACTGGGTATTCCGGCAAATGACCCAATCCAAGAAGCAATGGACGACGAAGCATTGGACAGCGTTCTTAAAAGGTTTCGGAAAAACCGTGTGGTCTCTTTTCTACGATTGTTATCGGCATGAAATATCAATGGATTGGGAAAAGATCGGTTATCCCGCTTTGAATCGGTACTGGCTGCAATCCGAAACGAAGGTGTCGGTGCCGAAATTGATCGCGTGGATGGAATGGATGAGTCAGATGGAAGACAAGGAATGGGTGGTGTACCATCCGGAACTCAGCCTCGATCGACTGATAGAGGGATTGGAAGCGACGCAGACGCTCCAAAAAAAACTATGAACAAGAGGGATAGAGATGGCATTGATTGCGAAAGTATACGCGGTAGAGTTTCTACCGTTCGGAAAACTAAACTACTTTTCTTATGAGGGGGAGTTGAAACCCGGAGATCACGTGTTGGGTATGAGTTTCTTCGGATTGGAAGCCGGCGTTGTGGTTTGGGGACCCAGAGAGATCGACCTTGAAGAGAAGGAAATCGAAGTGAAGGGATTGCTTAGAACCTTTACGCAGGAGGATTTCCTTCAGCACGAAAAAAACGTGCATGATTCGGAAGAGGCCTTTCGCGTTTGCAAAGCCAAGATTCGCGCGCTCGGGTTGCCGATGAAGCTGTTGAAAGCGGTTTATATGTTTGATCGCGCCAAACTGCTGTTTTACTTCAGCGCGGAAGGCAGAGTCGATTTCCGTGAACTGGTGAAAGAGTTGGCCCATACATTTAAAATTCGGATCGAGCTGCGTCAGGTGGGAGTCCGGGACGAGTTGAAGTTTATCGGTGCGCTCGGAATGTGCGGGCAAATCGTTTGTTGTCGGCGGTTCCTGAGAGATTTCGAAGCGGTCACGCTTAAAGATGCAAAAAAGCAGCAACTGATGATTAATCCTTCGAAGATATCCGGCCAGTGTCGTCGCCTGCTGTGCTGCCTGCAGTACGAGACCAATATCTACGACGACATGATGAAGGGCATACCTGGGCAAGGCAGTATCGTAGAATTCGAAAACAAGGTTTGCAAGGTCTTAAACAGCAACGTTTTCACTAAGATCGTTACGGTACAGAACGATTCAGGGCAAACCGAGATGATTCCCTTTGACTTCTTTTTATCCAAGAAACCCAGAATATTGATCGAAGTGTCCAGTTCCGAAGAGGACAACTTGGAGGTCATTCCAGATATCGAAGACAACTGACATGAAGCAGGCGAGCGCCAAACGGGCGACTGAACGATTCGAGCATTACTATACGGAAAAACCGACTTCCCCGCTGGAAGTGAGGCATACCTTATTCAGGACGAAGAGCGGTATCGAGATTGCTTTTCAGACTCCGAGCGGTGTTTTTTCTTTCGGGCATATTGATCGGGCGACACGGGCGCTTGTGGAAGCCTTCCATTTTCGACCGGGGACTTTGTTGGATATCGGTTGCGGCTACGGAGCGATCGGCATCGCGCTCAAAAAAGCTTATCCGGCTTTAGAACTCTTCATGAGCGATATCAACGAACGCGCGGTTCGGTATGCGAAAGTGAACTTGAAGAATGCCAATATGGAAGGTACGGTGCGTCAGGGCTCGCTCTACGAACCTTGGGAGGGCTTAGTTTTCGACACGATCGTCTCGAATCCCCCGATGGCGGCGGGTAAAGCGGTCTGGACGGAACTGATTGTCCGCTCGACGTGCTTTTTGAATCCGGGAGGTTCTCTGCAAATCGTGGCTTTTCACCGCAAAGGCGGAGAAGGAGTGATGAAGACGATGAAAGCGGTTTTCGGAAACCTGGCCGTCCGGGTAAAAACCGGCGGCATCTGGGTGTATGAAAGCGTTCTGGATGTTCCGAAGCCCGAAAAGGTTTGAAGGCGGAAGGAAGGGGGAGGAATGGGAAAGGGGTTTCGCTTAGGGTCGGCTGTCGCGTTCTTGGCCGTTTTATGCGTCCTGTTGTTCTACCTCATCGATCACCGGCGCGCTTTGCAGATCGTGTTTTTATTGCCTCAAGAACTCAATTTCCGGTTTACGCCCGCAAAACCGTTCCTGTTTTCTTCCCTGGAGAAATATTTCGAGGAAAACGGCGCCAAAGTCAACCTCATCGTTCGAACCTATCGGTCGGGGGAAACGGTGGATCCTTTGTTGGAGACACTTGCCTCAGATCCGTCTCCGAAAGTGCTTTATTGGTTTGGAGATCTTTCCGAGCTGGAAGATCCGGGCAAACTGAATCTGTTTTCGCTAATTTTTCCATTGTACCCGGTCCCTCTTGAGTTGTCGGCGGCCCATCCGCAAATGCAAGCATTGTACGGATCGATGGAATCCTTTTCCAAGGCGCTTCAAAACCTTATTAAGAGCGAGAAGGCCGGACATCTGAAAATCATCGTGGATTCCCACCATGCGGTATTGGCGGAAACCATCCTAGAAGACCTCTCCGTGGACTTTCAATGGGTTCCGGTGGAGGATAGCATCGGATGGTCGCTTGGCAGAGAGGGGACTATCGATCCCGCTCAATCGCCGGAAACGCTTTTCTTATTCTTGTGCGAACCGGAATCTGTCGTGCGGATCGTACGATCTTGGAAAACCCTACCGCGAGACCGTATGATACTGGGTCCCTGGAGCATTCCTGTCGATACGCTCTATACAGACACGACCAAACTGGCGGGTATTCGCTTCCTGTCAAAACCCGCCCTCAATGAGAGCGCCGCCTCTTCTTTATCCGAACCGGTTTTTCCGTGGGTAATCTATGTGGTTGAAGCCTCGAAAGCTGTTTTCTCCGGGCATCCGACGGGGGAAAATAGTTTGGCGGGGGAATGGTATGCTGGAGCCGAACGCTACTTCTCTCTCCTTCTTCAGGAACAGCGAAGCGCTCAACCGGAGTTGGGGTGGAATTTGTGGGAATATACCGGGGAAGGGTGTCAGATGAAAAAATGCTATAACCCCCTAACCGCAGATTGGGAGGAATGCCCTTGAGACCCTCGCCTTTTGCGTTGAAGCGATATATCTTGTTGTGGATAGCCCTCTATTGCGTCTTTCTGGTCCTGCTCGGGTTTTTTTTCGGCTCCTATTATTCGCGAATGATGAAAGCTCGAACTGAATCCACAGTACAAGCCTTTCCGCTTATTTTGGACAGCGTTGTCAGAGATTTAGCCGATCAAGAATCCAACCAGGGGCAGCGGCCCTACGCCTACTGGCAATGGAATGAAAACGGGTCATTGGTTTCATCGGAAATGAATACGGAAGGGGAAGCGTTGTTCATCCCTCCTGAGAATTACGAGAAGATAGAGCACCTCACCCGGAGCGCGAGCCGTTATCTATCCGATTTCGTGCAAATAACCCCGGAAGCGACGCCTTACTTCTACTACGCCGTCCTGGAGAGAGAAACGCTTTCGGTATCCGCCATCCTCGTCGACGACTGGCTAACCCGTTTGATAGGCTTATTGCCCTCCGATACCCGCGGGTTCATCGCGGATCGGCGCGGGAACGGTTTCTACTTTGACGCGGAGGGAACCCAAGAAATAGATTTTACGGATCGAAACGCCTACCTCCCGGTGGGATCCTTTATGGTGAGGTACCGAGGCGATTACTACTTCTTCAGCCGCGCTTCTTTCTCGGACCTGACCCTGATTCGTCTATTGCCTTTTAATCAAACGATACCGGCGTTATTCATCACGGCGATCATCCCATTTTTAGTCGGCCTTTTCGTGTTAGGGGGAGTCAGTTACCGTTTGAAACGGCTTCGAACGGAGCAAGAGAGCGTTTTCGGGAAGCTATTGCAGGAAATCAGCCAAAGAGCGTTCAATAATGGCGTTTCTGCCCCGCCGCATCCAAACGACCCTTCGCGGGTCCTTCGTGAAAAAATAAACGAAATCGTTGTAGAAAACATGAAGTACGAAGAAGAGGTCGGCCGCTTGACCCGTAAGTCCTCTCTCCTCAGCGAGTCGATACGAGATAACTATCAAAGCGTTACTTCCGTGAATCGGCTGTTGCAAAAGTTCGCCTTCTCAGAAGATTATACGTTACCGCGCGCGATCGATTCGGTCACCAACGTGATCCTATCAACGGATCAAACGGTAGAGAAGTGTGTCGTATACTTGAATGAAGAAGTTGTTTTTCAAAAAGGGCCCTCACCGATGCCGGAAACCGGAAATGAGGAGATTACGATCGAACAGGGCGGCAACAAAATCAGGGTCTTGTTGAATCCTTCGGCAGAGAGCTCAGAGCGAGATTTTTCAATCAAACAAGAGGTGCTGTTGACGTTTTTATATACCACCACCATCTTGTTTCAATTGAAACGAGAGACGCAATTGGATCCATTTACCGGTTTATATCGATTCGAGCACTTCTCGCGGCTCGTACAGATCGAGTTGGATAAGGCGTATCGGTACAAGCGGCGGTGTTCCTTAGCGATGACGAATCTCCGGAACTTCCGGGTCATCAACGAGCGTTACGGGCTGAATACCTCCAACCGTTTCCTTGCGACCGTATCCAAAGTGATACGAGAGAATATCCGCCAGGGCGATTTGGCCGGGCACTATTCGGGAGACCGGTTTTTGATCTTCTTTCAGGAAACTTTAACAAGCGATAGCCGAAAAAAAATGGAAAGGCTGAAAGAATTGATCAAGCAAGCCCTTCCAAAGGACATTCTTCCCGGTCAATGGGATTTCGAGTATGGTATCGCCGAGTGCCAAGAAGGTACCTTAAGCTTTACCGAAATGGTTACGACCGCTTTTAATGATATGGCGGTCAACCGGGAATGAATCGCAGAACGGAGCTTCAGGCGATGCCTAAAGCTTTTTTAATGCGGGTTTTATCGAATCCGATGATCACTTCGGACCCGATCTCGAGAACCGGAACGCCGCGTTGGCCAGACTTTCGGATCATACGCTCCGCTGCGGCCGAATCGCGAGAAACATCGATGTCCTTGAACGCGAATCCGGCCTCTTTCAGGAATTTTTTCGCCATCACGCAATAGGGGCATAACGGGGTCGAATAAACGGTAATGCTTTTATCCATCTGTATCACTCCTTTTTTCATCATTTCGGTCTATTATAATATACCGGTGGGGGGTATGTCAAGTCTATGGATGTGTACAGCGTCGGACAATGTTTGGCGATTCTGCAATCGGCTTTAGCCCAGGACGAGATTTTACAGGGCTCTCTGACCGTTCGCGGGGAGATCTCCGGGTGGAAGATCGTCCGAGGCCACGCTTACTTTTCCCTAAAAGACGCGGGAGGCATGATCAAATCCGTATACTTCTCTGTCCCCGCGATTTTGGCGGCGAAGATAGCTGAAGGAAATGTGGTGGACGCGACGGGGCAGTTTAAAATCTACGCCGAACGAGGAGAGCTGCAATTATACGTTCGGGCGATGCGCTTGCAGAATGTGGCAGGATTGCTCCAACTCCGGTTCGAGGAGTTGAAAATGCGGTTAAACCGGGAGGGCGTTATCCCCAAACCGCCGGAAGCGAGGAGAAGCCTCCCCAGTTTTCCGCGGCAGATTGGGGTCGTCGCATCCCGTAGCTCCGCCGCTTTTGCCGATATCGTGCAAACGCTGCAAAAGCGGTATCCGGTCGCCGAGATACGATTGTTTCACACGGGCGTACAAGGGGAAAACGCAAAAATAGAGATTGTTCGAGCCCTGCAGGAAGCGGGCCGAAGCGCGGTTGAGGTTGTCATTCTCGCGAGGGGGGGCGGGTCCATTGAAGATCTGTGGCCCTTCAACGAAGAAGTCGTCGTTCGCGCGGTGAGAAATTGCGAAAAGCCGATCATCGTGGGTGTCGGCCACGAGATCGACCATACCCTTTCCGAATATGCGGCCGACGTCATCGCTTCCACCCCCACCGGCGCGGCGATGCAAGCGTCTCCGGATCTTCACGCCTGGATGGATCAATATCGGCAGAAGGTAGATCACGCGCGTCTAACGCTTCTTCTCACCATTCGTCGGATCGAAGAAAAGGTCGAAAATTTTGCTCGCCTGCTTCGGTTTTACCGGCCGGATCAAATGCTGTTGCGGGAACTCGAAAACGCTGAGCGGATGCGGCGTCGCCTGGCGCAATACGGGAGGAATATCTGCCAGGGGGTCGCCCGTTCTCAGGAGGACCATTTTCAGCGGATCCTATCGGTGACGCCCTTACGGCATATCGAAGAAACGACGGCAAGGTTGGACGCGCTCTATCGAATCGTGAAAGGCTTCGATCCGGGACTCGTCCTTCATCGGGGTTATGCTTGGATCGAAAAAGATGGAAAAATCATGTCTTCCGTGGTAGAATTCGGGGAAAATGACCCGTTTACGGTACGATTAAAAGACGGCAACGTAGAAGCGGTCGCGAAAAAAACGATCCCGTCAGGAGCGAAATGAATGATGAAAGAGAAGAAAACGGCCGATTCGGAAAGCGTCGAAGTCCTTTTCGCGAAGATAGAGGCCTTGATCAACGAGTTGGAGTCCGGAAAAGAACCTTTGGATCTCGTGTTGTCAAAGTTTAAAGAAGCGGTAGCGCTCTATCGGAAAGCTTCCGGAATCCTTCGCGACGCCAAGGTCAAAGTGACCGAAATCATGAAAGAGCTGGAGGGCGAGAAAGATGGAGAGCTTCTTAACGAGCTCGTCGAACCTGATTCAACAGGTCAAGACGGCTTCACCCTCTGAACTCGACCAACTCGCTACAGAGGTTCGCGCGCGGATTTTAGAAGTCGTTTCGAAAACAGGCGGACATCTCTCATCGAACCTCGGCACGGTAGAGCTGACCTTGGCGCTCTATCGGAGCTTCAATTTTCCTGAGGAAGACGTCCTTGTTTGGGATACCGGCCATCAAGCCTATACGCACAAACTGATAACCGGTCGCGCCGATCGGTTCGATACGCTGCGGCAAATAGGAGGCATCAGTGGATTTACCTCCCGCTTTGAGTCTCCTTACGACAGTTACGGCGCCGGACATGTGGGAACGGGCGTCGGGGCAGGGTTGGGATTCGAACAGGTCTTGCGGAAGGAAAAACGCGAAGGCAATGTGGTCGTGGTTCTCGGTGACGGCGCCTTGACGAACGGTTGCACCTTGGAAGCGCTTAATCAGGCGTCGAATCTGAATTCGAATCTGAGAGTGGTTATCAATGATAACGGGATGTCGATCGGCGAAAACGTCGGCAGTTTCGCCCGCAGTTTTTCGCTCTTGCGCACCAACCCCACGTACGCGACGGTGAAACAACGGATTAAAAGTTTTCTGACCAACACGGGTCTGGAGCCTTTCGAAGCGATACTGGAAAAGATGCGCGACAGTATGAAGTCTTACCTGGTGCCGCAGAACCTGTTTGAAGCGATCGGATTCAAATACATCGGCCCGATAGACGGGCATGACATCGACCTGTTATCACGCGTCTTCTACAACCTGAAGATCGATTTCAAGAAGCCAACGATCGTGCACGTGGTCACTCAAAAAGGGAAGGGGAAAGACTGGTCGGAATCCCAACCGACGCGATACCACGGAGTCGGGCCCTTTCACCTCGATGACGGTTCGCCGATCACCGCTTCGAAGAAGCTCTCATTCAGCCAGGCGTTCGGATTGACCCTTACCACGTTAGCCGCTCAGGACCCGAAAGTGGTCGCGGTCACCTCGGCTATGGCGGACGGAACGGGACTCTCTTCCTTCCGAGAACGATATCCAGAACGTTTTTTCGATCTTGGGATCACCGAATCGTTCTCGACCTTGTTCGCAGGCGTCTTTGCGTTGAAAGATTGGCACCCGGTCTATGCCGTTTATTCGACCTTTTTGCAGCGGGCCTATGACGCGCTGGTCCACGATATTGCGCTCCAAAAAACCCCGGTCCTCTTCTGCGTGGACCGCGCGGGGTTAGTCGGCGACGACGGCCCCACCCACCACGGGGTTTTCGATTTAGGTTTTCTACTAACCTTGCCGGGCGCGACGATCTATAACCCCCGGAATATCCGTGAACTCGTATCGACTTTAAAACAAACCGTGATCGGCCGTTGGCCGTCAGAGGGTCCGGTCTTCATCCGATATCCCAAAAAAAGCGAGGAGCTATCGGAAGACCAAGTGCGAAAATGGATCGAAGAACCTGAAAACGCCGATGCTCTGCGATGGCGGACAATCTCGCAGCACCCTGGTCCCGCCTCGGAGGGGGCGGGGCGCGAGACCTTGGTCTTTTCTACGGGCACGATCACGCAGACAGCGGTTTCGGCGTTGTCCGCGTTCGGATCTCCCTACCGCCTGATCGATGCCGCGCGCGTAAAACCACTGGATTGGGATGCGATCGATCTCTGTTTTTCTTCTCCTCATACGAAACAGGTTATTACTCTTGAAGAAGGGAATACCGTGGGAGGATTCGGACAATACTTAACGCTGCAATTGATGCAGCGGCACGGTAACAAGATCGAAAAGTTCCTCAACATCGGCCTCCCGGATTCTTTTATCGAACACGGGGCGAACGAATCCCTCTATCGGCGGTATCGTTTAGACGCGACGGGATTGTCCGAACAATTCAAGGCCTTTTCGAAGCCCTCGAACTCCGATACGATAGGATATTTGACGAGCGTTTGGGGGGATCGGAGCTGATCCCCACATTCGAAGCGGCAATACTGGACATTGACGGCACCCTGATAGACGACGGGATGCGCTTTTCCGATCGGACCAGATCGGCGATACAAACCCTTAGCGAAAACGGTGTGACCGTTGTTCTCTGTTCGGGAAGGATGTATCTGTCGATGCGGCGCTGGGCGGAACGGCATTTCGATCGACCCTTCCATATGATCTCCTATAACGGCGCCCAAATCCATCTGGCGGGTGAAAAGGATCCCTTCTACTCTCGCCGATTGCCTTTCGAAAAATCTTTGGAGATCCTGTACACCCTGAAGAAGGCAGGCAGCTATCGGCAATACTACTGGGATGAACGCATCTTCTCCTCTCCGCCCGCCAAATGGGCAGAGCATTACGCCCTGCATTCCGGCGTGGCGGTCTCCGTTCAGGAGGACTTGGAGCGTTTAGCCGAAGAAACGCGCGTTGAGCCCGTAAAAATCCTGGCGATCGACATTCCGGATCGTATTGATCGGTTACAGAAGGCGGTGGTCGGGCAAATCGCGGGAACGAGCGTCTTTAAGTCCTTCGCGACCTATCTGGACTTTATGCCTGGAGGGACGAACAAAGGCGAAGCGATTCGTGAAATCGGCTTAAAATTGAACTTTTCGCTCGAAAAGACAGTCATGCTAGGGGATAGTGAAAACGACTCTTTCGGGTTTGAGGTGGTAGGGTATCCGATTGCCATGGGTAATGCGCAGAGTATCCTCAAGGAACGCGCGGCCTGGATCGCTCCGGATAATAACCGTGAAGGAGCTTATTGGGCTTTGGTTCACGCTTTTCCTGATCTTTCTCCCGAGTGAAACGGGCGCTTATGTAACGATAGAGATTCAAAGGGATCCTTCTTATAAAATCCTTTCGATAGAGCCTCAGGAAGTCTTAGAGGGTTTAACCTTCTTTTCTTTAGGTTCCGTGGGCTATCTTTCTTTGCTGGAAGAATACGGGTATGCCTTAGCCGCCAAAGCGAAAGCGCTGGGGGTGAGCGGAGCGATCGTCGGGAGGGCTAAAACGGCCTCAAAAACCTCCGTCGGAGATGGACGCTATCTTTCCGTCTCTCCCTATTTAACCGCCGAAGCATTGAAATCTATCGCCAAAGGGCTCCTAAGTGGGGGTATCTTCCCGATCGTCGATCTAGAGCAAGGTTACGATCTGGACGTATTGAAAGGGTTAGTCTCCCGTAGCGCCTACCTCGGACTGTTGTGTCGTTCACAGACTCTTTTAAACGATGCCTCTTTGGAAGAATTCCTGAATAAAAACAAGTGGATCCCCATCCTTTTAGACCCGGCTGATATTCATCCCTCAGCGATCGTCCACACCTTCATTTGGAATTATCCGCTAACTCTTCAAAAACAAGAAGAGATCCGAAAAAACCTGTTGCTGATGGCGGTCGTCTTAGTTAAAAAACCGCCTTTTTCGACGGAAATACAGGTGATTCGCGATGCCGATACAACGGTGAAGCCGGGTATCTCGTATATAGTGGTGCGAGATCCCGCGCTCGTCCCTTCGAAGAACGTTCAGGGCGCCGTTTGGATCCCCGCGGACGAGCCTTTTTTGGTTCAGGAAGCGAAGGATATTCTCAACGGATTAACGGTTGCCAGAGGGAAGAAGAATTGGTGAATGGGACGCGGGAGACGCTTACGCGCGCCTCGATAATTATACGGAGTCCGTATCATTAGCGTTATGAAAATAAGAACCAATCATTGACTTGTTCACGTATTCGTAAGATTGCATAAAGCGTTTTTTCGTGGTATACTTTGCAATGCGCGAGTGACAGAAAGTAGAAAAGGTATACGGTTTGGTATACCGACAATTTGAAAGGAGGAGTTTGAATGCAGAAAAAAGTACTGTTAGTGGCTTTACTTCTCAGCTTAGTCGCATCCTTCCTGTTAGCCGGTCCTGTGGTCACCACCGCCCCGGGAGTGCCGGGTCCTTATGTCGACAAGATATACGTCAATTCGAGGACCAATACCGAAATCGGTGCAAAGGATACGGCCGAGGGTCTTACCGACATCTTCTATTGGGGATTATATGGCAGTGAATTTTTGGCGTTGCCAGCGGAAACCAGAGCCAAACTTGAAACCTACGAAGTTCCGTCCGGAAGCTGGTCTTTCTTGTTGAATCCCTACCCGAATGAAGCGCCTTATATCGCCGATATCGGTGGCGTGGAATTCTTCAACCCCTTCGCGATCCGTGAAGTGCGTTTCGCAATCAACTTCCTAATGAATCGTCAGTACGCAGTCGATGAAATTCTCGCCGGCGCCGGGCTGCCCGCCTACACGATGGCCACCCAAGGGCAACCGGGGACCTACAAGTACAACCTGTTGGCGGATGAGTACGGCTTTACCGCCGAAGGAAACGAAGCCCAAGCGTTGAAAGATATCGAAGCCGCGATGCAAGCTGCAGCCGCCCTTCCTGCCAATAAAGGCAGACTGGTTAAAGAAGGCGGAAAGTGGATGTTCGACGGCCAACCTGTCACCCTCAATTTCATGATCCGTGTCGACGACCCCAACGGTCGATTGCGCTTAGGGAACTACTTCGCGGATCAGTTCGAAAAAACCGGCATCACGGTTAACCGACTGCTGTGGGATCGTGTGAAAGCTTCGACCATTGCATACTACTCTGACCCGAAAGCCGCTATCGAAGGTGGCAACACATGGCACCTTTACACCGAAGGATGGGGCGCGGGCGCGACCCGAGCCTTCTGGGAACACATCGTGGCGCAGATGTACGCCCCCTGGTACGGTTACATGCCCGGTGGCGCGGAACCGTCCAACTGGAACTACCAAAACGCTTTGATCGACGACGTAACGCTAAAGGCTTTCACTGGAAACTTCATGACGGAGGACGAGTACTGGGATTATGCGTTAACCGGACTCCGCGAAGGGCTCAGAGAAGCCGTGCGTATCTATGTGGCAAACCAAACCGACTTTTTCGTGGCGAACAAAGCGCGATTTGCGCAGCGCTTCGCTTACGGTCTCGGAGACGGTTTGAATGAATGGTCCGTTGTGACGGCGAAAACCGTGGACAAAAAGCTGACCATTACCCAGTTCTCCGCCAGAGGCGCCCTCTTCATGGCCTCCTGGAACCCGGTCGGAGCTGACGGATTCAACGATACCTATTCGAACAATATCGCCGGTCCGTTGTACGATTCGGCTACGTTCGAAAGCCCGGTCTCCGCTATCTCGACTCCGAGGAGAACCCTATTCCGGCTCGATACGCTGGAAACCCAAGTTGATAAAGTGGGCGAAGGGGAAGACGTGACCTTCGTCGGATTGATCGATGTACCCGCAAATGCCGTAAAATATGATGCCTTAAGCAACTCTTGGAAACCGGTTGGAGAAGGTGTCACGTCCTTCTCGAAATGCACCTACGATTTCGCGTACGGAAAATGGCATGACGGCACGCCTCAGACGATCGCCGATGTCCTTTTCATGCAAGGTTTCGTAGAAGAGTGGATCAGCAAAGACGGAGACGATGACAAAGAATTTGACGATGCCTATTCTTCCAAACTGAAACCCGGAAACGATACCATTAAAGGATGGGTTTTGAACGACGACGGATCCATCACCACTTACTTCGATTACAACTTCCCGCCGAGCGCGCCCAGAGTGGCCGCAAACGGGGCCCCCGGATGGACTGTTAGCGCGTCTGGTCAATCGGTTGGCGTGTCTTGGACCGTCATCGAAGCCTTAGCCCGTATAGTAGCCGACGGAGCCGAATCCGGAACGGTATGGAGCTTCTCCGCTCAGGCGGAAAACGAAGTCGACGTATTGGTACCGCGCTGTGTCGAAGACATCAAGGCGAAGTTGCAAGAACTGCACGATAAAGGCCATGTTCCCGCCTACGTCGCGGATTATATGACCGAAAAAGAAGCGAAGGATGCCTACGCGAACGCCATCGCTTTCATCGAGAACTACGGTCACGCTTACATCTCCAACGGACCGTTCTGGTTGGAAAAATACGATCCGGTCTCCAACTTCATGGAATTGACCGCCAACCGCGATCCTTCCTACCCGTACAACTCCGATTACTGGACGAACCTTTTCGCGGTTCCGACCATCGCGATCGATCGGATCACCATCCCGTCTCTGATTCCTGCCGGAAAGAACCTCGAAGTTACCGTAAAAGTCTCCAAGGTCGTTTATCCGGAAGTGTTGGCTGAAAACGCCGAAGAAGGCCGCGTTACCGTTCGATTCCTTTCCACACCGGAAATCGTGGTTCAGGCGAATCTCGTGCGATCCGGCGAATTCAAGGCGATTATCCCCGGAACCTCGTTGGTCAACGTTCCGAAAGGAACCTATAAAGTACAGATCGAAGCCCAGCTCGAAGGCGCCCTTGAACAATCCGAAACCAAAAACGTCGTGATCTGGTAGCAAGATCTTAGCATTTAGTGAGGGTAGTGCCTCTTAGGAGGCACTACCTAATTTTAGGGGGAGACGATGTACTGGAAATATGTCATAAAACGCGTCATCAATGGAATCGTTATCTACATCATATTGATATTTATTTTCTCTGCCCTGTTTAACATGCAAATGGAACAAACGGTTCGCGCGCAGATAGACGAAGTGGTCAAAGGGGAGGTGATGGCGCAATCCACCTCCGGCAAATGGACACCCGAACAATTAATGAACTGGTCAAAGGAGAGAAAGGTCTATTACACAGAGCTTTATAACCTGAATAAACCGGTTTTCGAGCGGATCGTCACCCGAGCGGTAGACACCATCTTGTTTCGATACGGAAAATCGACCATTATCAAATCGGCCTTTGGAGAACGGGATGTCGTAAAAATCATCTTTGAGACCGTGCCGAGAACGCTGTTGCTCTTCGGAACGGCTGCCATCATCGATGTTATCTTAGGAATACTGATAGGAATAAAAAAAGCGCAAAAACCAGGAAAAGGCTTCGACAAAGGGACTTCCATCGCAACAATGATCGTTTTCGGAATGCCTTCCTGGTGGTTAGGGATGCTTATGATCATGTTTTTCGTATATATCATTAAGGTCTTTCCCTCCGGTGGGATGCACTCGACGCCACCTCCCGCTGGTTTTATGTACCATTTGGACACGCTCTGGCATTTGACGTTGCCGGTATTAACATTGGTAATCATCGGCTTTTGGGGTCGCGCCTTCTTGATCCGAAACATCGTGTTGAGCGTTTTGCAGGACGACTACATCATGTCGGCCCGCGCGAGAGGGATTCCGGAACGCAAGGTGCTTTTCGGCCATGCCCTTCGAACGGCGGCGCCCCCGATCGTCACGATGGCTCTTCTCAGTCTTTTGGTATCGGTGAGTGGCGGTATCTTGTTCGAAAGCATCTTCAGTTGGCCAGGGATGGGCAATTTATACTGGATCTCTGTGGAACAGAGCGATATTCCGGTTTTGATGGGTGATCTCTCCTTCTCCACCGGGTTATACATATGTGGATTGGTCATCTTAGACTTGATTTACGGATTCCTCGACCCCCGTATCAAAGTGGGTGGTAAGGCATGAAGCTAAAAGACCTAAGGGGATCGATTTCTGAGTTTTGGAATGAGTTTCGAAAGGTGAAATCCGGTTTGGTCGGGCTCGGTATCTTTGCGTTTTTCCTCCTGCTCTTGATCTTTGAGCCGGTTTTAGCCCCGTTTTCCGAAACGAATACACGCTGGCGTGACATCTCCTATTGGGATGACAATCCACAATCGGCTTATCCCATCTGGGTCAACTTCTTTTCTGCGAAGAAGTACGCCAAGAGTTCCGTATTGAAAGACCCTCATGTGAGTGAAGAGGCCTTCGGGACGAATCGGATGATGACCTACACCTTCGAGTATGATTATCAGTACGACATCGCGCCGTCCGATCTGATCTTGAAGATCCAAGGGACCGGAGCGGCGATGATGGATCTGACCTTCACGCGGCCGGACGGAGAAACCGTTTACTTGACCT
>Ga0209311_1001008_pt1 | contig 23983 bp, 16 predicted proteins | sample AD_UKC045_MetaG_FD_184417 | JGI IMG/M metagenome (GOLD analysis project Ga0209311, IMG submission 184417) | Active sludge microbial communities of municipal wastewater-treating anaerobic digesters from USA - AD_UKC045_MetaG (SPAdes) (version 2) | ecosystem: Engineered > Bioreactor > Anaerobic >... | reverse complement strand
GGCCGTGCCCAGGTTTCGGTGGGACGCCTCAGAGAGATCATGGAAACGCCTGTGGAAGAGATGGATGCGCCGATCAGGATCGGGAAGGGAAAGAGGATCAAAGGCGAGATCGAGTTCAAGGACCTCGGCTTTGGCTATGATCCCGATCACAAGATACTGAAAGGCATAGACCTGCACATCCGGCCCGGGGAGACGATCGCCATCCTGGGTGCCACGGGAAGCGGAAAATCCACCCTCACCAACCTGATCCCGCGTCTCTTTGACGGCTATGAGGGACAGGTGCTGATCGACGGCAAGCCTCTGCAAAGCTATCACCGCCAGGACCTTAGACGCCAGATCGGGATCGTGTTGCAGGAGCCCTTTCTCTACAGCAGATCGCTGGCCGACAATATCGGCATCGCCTTGCCTGGTGTGAGCAGAGATAGAATTGAAGCGGTAGCTGATGAGGCCGCTCTCAGAGAATCGGTCCTGGAATTTGACCAGGGCTTCGACACCGTGATCGGGGAGCGCGGCATCACCCTCTCCGGAGGTCAGAGACAGCGCTGCGCCATCGCCAGGGCTTTGATCCACGACCCCGCCATCCTGATATTGGACGATGCCCTCAGCGCCGTGGATTCCGAGACGGAACAGCTCATCCAGCGCAGTTTGTTGGAGCGCAAAGGACGCAGCACCACCATTATCATCACGCACCGGCTCACAGGTGTTTCGCTGGCGGACCGGATCGTGGTGCTGGAGCATGGCAGGGTAGTCCAGACCGGCCCACACCATCAACTTATCAACGAACCCGGCGTCTATCGCCGCATCTGGAACATCCAGCACAAGCTGGAACGTGAAGCAAGCTAACAGGATATTATTATGGAAGCATATAAAGAACAGGAATTCAAAGGCAAGTTTGACCTGACCCTGTGGATCAGCTTGATCAAACAGGCCCTGCCTCAGCGTAAACGCATGGCCGTATTGGCTTTGGTGATGATCATGAACGCTCTGGTGGACACCATCTTTCCGCTCATGACCCGCTACGCCATTGATAAGATGATCATCCCAAAAAACATAGCCGGGATCAGCACTTTCGGCTTCATGTATGCCGGACTGGTGCTCTTCCAGTTTCTGATGGTCTATCTGCTCATCGACATTGCCGGCCGGGTGGAAACCGGGATGAACTACGACCTCCGCAAGAACTGCTATAAAAAGCTGCAGAGCATGAGCTTCAGCTATTACGACCGCACCCCCACGGGCTGGATCGTGGCCAGGCTGTCTTCAGATATATCGCGTCTGGGAGATGTGGTGGCCTGGGGCATTGTGGATCTCGTCTGGGGAGTGGCGATGCTGATCTTCACGATGGGGGTGGTGCTGAGCCTTTCCTGGCAGCTGGCCCTCATCATGCTGGCGTTGTTACCGCTCATCACCTGGATCGCCATCCGCTTTCAGATCAGCATGTTCCGCAGCTACCGCAAGGTGCGCAAGCTCAATTCGATGATCACCTCCAGCTTTGGCGAAGGCATCCACGGTGCCAAGACCACCAAGACGCTGGTGCGCGAAAGTGCCAATCTGGATGAGTTTATGACTCTGAACCAGGATATGTATCATCACAGCGTCAAAGCCGCCACGGCTTCAGCGCTTTTCATGCCGCTGATCCTGATGGTGAGCAGCGTGGGCACCGGTCTCATCCTCTGGAGAGGTGGGGCCAGCGTGCTGGCCGGAGCGATCGGTTTCGGCACCCTGGTGGCCTTCATCAACTATACGATGCAGCTCTTTGAACCCATCTCAAACGTGGCGCGCCTCTTTGCCGAGCTCCAAAACGCTCAGGCCGCCGCGGAACGAGTCTTTTCCCTGCTGGAGCTCAATCCTGAGATCGTGGACAGCGTGCCCTTCACTCCGGATTGGCAGGAACGCCGCATGCAAGGTCATATCAGATTGGAAGATATGAGCTTTTCCTATAAGGAAAACAAGCCCGTGTTCCAGAGCTTCGATCTGGAGATCGCGCCCGGTGAGTCCATCGCACTCGTCGGTGAGACGGGAACCGGCAAAACCACCCTGGTCAACCTCATCTGCCGTTTCTACGAGCCCACCGGAGGCCGCATCCTGATCGACGGGATGGACTATAAAGAGCTGCCGTTGATGTGGCTGCATTCCCAGCTCGGTTACGTCCAGCAGGTGCCGCACCTCTTTCAGGGCAGCGTGATGGAAAACATCCGTTACGGTCGTCTGGACGCCACGGACGCGGAAGTGATGGAAGCCGCCAGAGTGGTGAACGCCGATGAGTTTATCCAAAACCTGCCGGAAACCTACAACTACAAGGTAGGCGAGAGCGGAAACCTGCTCTCCACCGGCCAGAAACAGCTCATCGCCTTCGCCAGAGTGGTGCTGGCCGATCCTGCACTGCTAATCCTGGACGAGGCCACCGCCTCCATCGATACCGAGACGGAACAGCTTGTGCAGGAAGCCATTAACAAGGTGCTCAAAGGCCGCACCGGCATCATCGTGGCCCACCGCCTTTCCACCATCCGCAAGGTGGACCGCATCCTGCTGCTGCATCGTGGCAAGATCCTGGAAATGGGCAACCACAAAGAGCTCATGAAACAGGGCGGCCGCTATCACCAGCTCTATCTGAACCAGTTCATGAGCGAGGTGACGGAGCATGAACTCAGGAAGGAAGCGTGAGGAAGTGAGAGCTACGCTGTGACACGCTAGCAGCTTGCCTGTTCCGCAGGCGAACCCTGGCATATACCAGATCGGGACCACCTCCCATAAATGCGAGGTGGTCCCGATATGCTTTGGCTGAGATCTGAGTCTGCTATTCAGTGCCGGGTGCCGGAGCAGCTTGTGAAGCGGGCTCCAGGCTGTCGTTGCGCAGGCTGATGAGACTGATCTCTTTATCTTCGGTTTTGAGGTATTTCACGCTGAGCAGATCCCCGGCTTTGGTGAGCGGCAGATAGTTTGAGAGGTCGGAGCTGCCGATGAAGACCATTCCCGTAGCTTCGGTAAAGCTGAGGAAATAGTAGGTCTTCCCTTCCTTGATATCAATGCCGATCCTGCTGACCGTGCCGGTGAGGCTGGCCTCTTCAGCGGCTTTTGGGGCCAGGTTTCCCACCCGGCTGCTGGACAGGGCCATCTGATAATCGTCCCGGGCGGCTTTGATGGTTTCACCCACGCCCACCACGCTGTAGTCCTTCACGGAGACGAAGGCGAATTGTTTCACCAGTCCCGCGCTGTCTTTGAGCGGCATAAAATAGGTGGCCAGGCCATTGAGGTTGACGAGGATAGGGAAGGTGGCCTGATACTTGTAGTTTTGCACCTTGCCTTCGGCGGAACGCATGGCGGCATATTCCGTAGCGCCGCTCATCTTATAGAGATGGGTGCGTTTGGTGCGGGTGTCCGAAAGCACAAAGCCCACCATGCCTTCATCGGCACCCACGCTGGACATTCCGGAATAGACATAGCTGCGGTCGTCGGTGCCATAGACGATGTTGTAGCCGGCCGTCACCATCAGCATATTGCGTTTGCTGAACAGGGTGTTCCAAAAGCCGCGCACGTATTTGCCCCACCAATCCAACTGAGTGAGGATAAACTCCGCGGGCTGGATGCGATCCACCCAGGCTGGAACTTTCTCGTCTGAAAAACCGTCCGCGGTCTTGATGAGCGGATATTCAGATATCTTGCCGGTTTCGGCATGAATGGTGAGCAGCTTGACAGGATTAGGGGCCCGGACTCCCACCTCGTGGGTGAAGAGGGTGATCGTCCAATGGGGCTGGCCCTGGTCGTCCAGCTCAAAAGTATAGCCGCCGATGCCATAGCCCATGTAGCCATGCAGATAGATGTGACGGCGCAGGTCCTGGTTGAAATAGGCGTTGGGCTGATATTTGACGCGCACCGGCTGGCCTTGAACCTGACGCACAAACTCCACGTCGCGGGGATTGATGGCTGAGACCTTGATGTAGGCAGGGGTTCCCTCTGCCGTGTTGGCCAGCCATTTAAAGAAGCCGCTGTGCAGGAGAGGGATCACCCAATAGAGCTTGCCATCCACCATCTGACGGGTCGGACGGCCCAGAGTGACCCTGCTGCCGAGGGCAAAGTCTTCGCCCAGAGTCTTTTCCGCCAAGGCCGCGGCGTAATTGGAATCCACCGTGGGAATCTGGTCCAGCCGGACAGGTGAAACCAACTTGGAAAACTCTGTCTGGTTCACCTTTCCAATCACGTTGCGATAGTCCTTGGCCCTGAAGATGGATGCCGAGACTAGCAAGGCGATTACCACCCACAAGGCCAGAAAGGCGTAAACATACTTTATATACTTGTTTAGCAGAGTGGTAAAGAAGAGAGGAAGCACCGCGATCGCGATGGCCGGAATCCAATCCAAAAAGACGGGATTGAGCACCGGTATCCAGAAATAGAGGATAAAGAGGATGAGAAACACACACATGGCGATGGCGCTGACCAATTTGGGCTTTGGCAGGTTCATTTTGATCTCGGCGTGAGACGGTTTGGGGTTTATCAGCATCGGAGTACTCCTCGGGAGTGAATTTTGTCCCAGAATAATGAGCGGTCAAAATCTGGCAAGCAGAATCGCTTTGGCCAAAAAGGGATGTCCGCTGCGGTATGCCCCGTTGGAGTTCAAGCGGCCACGATAAAGGTATGCATGACAGCGAGTTTGCGGGCCGCTTGGACTTCAACCAGCACACCGAAGGACGATACGCTGCGGTATACCCCGTTGGAGTTCAAGCGGCCACGATAAAGGTATGCATGACAGCGAGTTTGCGGGCCGCTTGGACTTCAACCAGCACACCGAAGGACGATACGCTCTTCGAAGTACTGCACGCAAGTCCAAAGCCCAGTCAGGTATAGAGATGAATTTATAAGCTGTCCAGGGGCTTTGAACCCCAAGACGGCCAAGGTGGTATTTATTTCACAAGCTCTATAGATGCTTCTCCACATCCACCACCGGAGAATCCGCTTCTGTATTGAACTCAAAACCCTGTTTACGGAACACATTGAGCATGCGATGGTTGGTGGCATTGGTCTGAGCAACCACCCGTTTGAGGTCCCAGCGCTGAGAGATTTCCATGCAAAACTCCGTGAGAATGGAGCCCAAACGCTTGTTCTGCCAGGCGTCCGTCACCAGCACGGCATATTCCACGCTGGAGTGGTCCGGATCGGCCACCAGGCGTCCCACTCCCACCAGCTTTTTGGCGCCTTCCACCATGGTTTCCGCCACGATGGCAATTTCGCGGTCGTAATCGATGAAGCAGTAACGCACCGCGGCGGTGTGGGAATCCCAGTTGAAGAAATAGCGGAAGCGCTCGTAAATGGTATCTTTGGAACAGCTGCCCAGCATGTCCAGCCAGAGGGGTTCGTCTTCAGGTTTGATGGGCCTCAGGATCACTTCGCTGCCGTCGCTGAGCTTGCAGACGCGGGTATATTCCTCGGGATAAGGTCTGAGGGCCAGATGCGAGTAGTGACCGTCGTCCCGGCGATTGTTATCTACCACGACCCTGCAGTCCAGGGCCACAGCTCCCTGCTTGGATACCAGGAGGGGATTGATGTCCAGCTCTGTGATCTGAGGATAATCTGCGGCCAGATAGGAAAGCCGGATCAGCACTTCCACCAGGGCGTCCATGTCGACGGCTGGCTTGCCGCGGTAACCTCTGAGGAGAGGATGAATCTGCAGGCCTTCCAGCATCCTGCGGGCCAGCTTTTCATTGAGGGGAGGCAGCTCCAAAGCCTTGTCCCTGAAGAGCTCGGCATAGATGCCACCCATGCCAGCCATCAAAACCGTCCCAAACACGGGGTCCTGCTTGATGCCCAGGATCAGCTCCACGCCGTCTTTGGTTTCGATCATGGGCTGCACCGTCACGCCCTCTATCCTGGCCTGGGAATTGTAGGCCCGGGCGTTGGCGACGATCTGGTCAAATGCTTCCCGCACAGCGGCTTCAGTGCCGATGTTCAGCATCACTCCCCCGGCATCAGTCTTATGAGAAATATCGGGGGATAACACCTTCAGGACTACCGGATAGCCCATTTCAGCGGCAAGCTTGACTGCTTCCTCGGAAGTGGAAGCGGGACGGGGTCTGGCCGTGGCCACACCATAGGTTTCCAGGAGCTGTTTGGAGAGCTCTTCGCCCAGGATCTTGTTGTCCTGATTGAGAATAGACTCAAACTCAGTCTTGAACTGATGACGGTCGATGGCAAACTCCACCGGCACGTCTTTGGGGGTCTCATAGAGGGCTTTGAGGTTACGGGAATAGGCCACCAGGGTCATAAACGCGCCGATTGCCTGTTCGGGGGTCGCGTAGGCCGGAATGCCCGCTTCGGAGAGGATGTCGATGCCTTCCTTCATGCTTTTACCACCTATCCAGGCGGCCAGGATGGGCTTTTTGGCTGTGGCGGCCAGGGTGGCGATTTCGCGGGCCGTGCCGCTGGGATTGGTCATCGACTGCGGCGTCAGGATCACCAGGATGGCATCCACTCCGGGATCGGCCATCACAATGCCGACGGCCTTGGAGACCCGTTTGGGACGCGCGTCTCCCAAAACGTCCACGGGATTGCCGTGCGACCAGAAGTCCGGCAGTTCCAGATTGAGCTGGGCGATGGTGTTATCTGCCAGTTTGGCCAGCTCGCCCTTGGCCTCGATCAGGACGTCCGTGGCCATCACTCCAGGGCCTCCGGCATTGGTAACAATGGCCAGACGAGCTCCCGCTGGCACCTTTTTGCGGCCGATCAGTTCCACCACGTTGAAGATCTTGCCGATGTCATAAACCCTTGCAATGCCGGCTCGTTGGAAGGCCGCGTCATAGACGTCGTCCGCGGAAGCCAGAGCTCCGGTGTGAGAGGCCGCCACTTCTGCCGATTCCGGAAAACGGCCTGCCTTGTAAGCGATGATGGGCTTGCTGAGCGCGAAAGACCTCGCGGCGGTCATAAACCTGCGGGCATCGGCAATCGATTCTATATAGAGGATGATGGATTCGGTGCTCTCGTCTTCACCCAGGTAGTCGATAATGTCGCCAAAATCCACGTCCATGGTGTTGCCGATCGAGATAAAGTATGAAAAGCCAATCTTTTCCTCGATCGCCCAGTCCAACACGGCCGTGCAGAGCGCTCCGGATTGAGACACGAAAGCGATGTTGCCCTTGCGGGGCATACCTTCCGCGAAACTCACGTTAAGATTCTGGCTGGGAGAGATATAGCCCAGGCAGTTGGGCCCCATGATCCGCATGCCGTCATAACGCTGGCAGAGATCTCTCACCTCAGCTTCCAGAGCGGCACCTTCTGCCCCCACTTCTTTGAAACCGGCCGATACGATGATGATGCCGTGGATGCCCCTCTCTCCACACTGGCGCACATATTCCGGCACGGCCTGAGGAGCGGAACAGATGATAGCCAGATCGGGCAGTTTGGGCAAGGAGGCCAGATCGGGATAGGCCTGGATCCCTGAAACGGATTCCAAATCGGGATTCACGGGATACACTACTCCCTTGAAACCACCGCTCACCAGGTTGCTGAGGATCTTGCCTCCCACGCTTTTGGGGTTCATACCGATGCCCAGCATGGCTACGCGCTTGGGCTTGAAGATGTTGTCCAGGTTGTGGATATTCACGTCATCACCTCTGAAGATACTTATTAAGGGCAGTTTATCTGCGCGCGCTTTCAGGTCAAGCATTTTCCCGCCCGGCTATACTCAAGATATTGAGGCTTAGAAGAGAAATATAGTTTTTTCGGCGTATGTGGAACAAACATTGCTCACTTACCATGCATGCATCGAATAAGGAGAACATCATGAAAAAGAACCTCTTAGCGATAGCCGTGGTATTGCTCGCCGTAACAGGTTTGCTGGCGGAAGCATTCAGCATCCGTCAGGCCTTTAACCTGAGATGGGAAGGCCAGTATCTCAGCCTGGCCGATGACCAGAAACTGGTCTTTTGGACAGATACCCCCTCTGGACACAGGGACGTGTTTGCCCAAAAGATCGGCAGCCAGGGACAGGCCCTGTGGACAGGACCACGGTCTGTGGTGGACCATGAAAACGACCAGGTGCTTCTGTCTGTGGTCAATGCCTCGGATGGCAACCTCATCCTCCTCAGCGGTGAGCTTGAGATCGATCAGATCTGGCAGCTGAGCCTGCAGAAGATCGATCCCGAAGGCCAGAAACTCTGGGGTCCCAGCGGGATCACGATTCCGGCTCCGGAACATGACGTCGGCAAGGCCATGCTGTTGCCCAACCAGGTGGGCGGTGCCTTTATTATCTTTCAGGATTGGTTTCAACCGATCGTCTGGGGCCAGAGCCTCAGCTCCAGCGGTCAGCCTCTCTGGGGCCAGATTTATCAGGAGCTTTACAGCCTCCCGCTGGACGCTTTCCTCAACATCAAACAGGTCATATCCGATGGCAGCGGTGGCTTAATCGTCTGTGTCGATCGTGAACATGCTGGCATCTCAGCTACTTACTTAACCCGCTTTTCATCTTTGGGGACGGTGTTTGGCAACAATCCTCTGGTGGACCTGGACAGCCTGCCCTCCCCGCTTTACAATATCCAGGCGTGCCCTTCGGGAGATATTTTGCTCTACAATACTGAACACCCCGTAGACAGTGAGTTCTGGCAGTGCAAGATCGACAACGGGGGACAGATCATCCAGGCACCAGTCTTCTTTAACCTGCCCATCAACAATTATCCTCAGATCCCGCCCGTCATGAAAGCCACTCCTGATGGAGGATCGCTGCTCTGCTATTCATTTGAAGTGGGAAATCAGCAGACGCTCTACGCCCAGAAGTTCAATCCCCAGCTTCAGATGCAGTGGCCATATCCAGGCTTGGAGATAGGCTCCGGCAGCGTGGTTGGATTCAGGAACCTGGATTTTTGCGTCACAGCATCCGGAGCGGCCTGGATCACCTGGATTGAAGGCTCCGCCGATATTGAACAGGAACTTGCCAAAGCGCAATACATCAGCCCGGACGGATCACTGCCCTGGAGCGTGAATGGCCTCGCGGTGGGGTTGTCTGCCTACTATCATGTCCGCCCTCTGTCCATTCCCCTTTCCGATCGCGGCTTGTTCTTGTGGTTCAACCGATTGAACGGCATGGACGGTCTGAACCGCCAGGTCCTCACCAGCGGTGGCAATCCCATTTTGCCAAACGGAGGAGAAGCCCTGATCTCCAGACGGGCGGGTAGCGCAGAGTTGAATGAATGCCTGGCCCTGGATAATCACTATGTGACTGTCTGGGATGACGTTCGCGACTCTCAGAAAATCTATTACCAGGTGCTGGACACCAATCTGCAGGCCCTCTTGCCGGAAGGAGGCCAGGCGCTCAATCCAGACACGACCAACGAGGAATTCATCCGGGCCGTTGCCAAAACTCCCTGGAACAGCGTGGTTATCGTCTATATAAATCGCGTCAGCTCAACCGTCTTTGAATGTTATCTGCAGGAAATCAATGCCAGTGGCGGCAGAGTCTATCCCGGTCTGGGCATTCCGCTCCCCGGCAGCATAGACATCGACCCCAGTTCCCTGAGCTTTGATGCCGGCAGCATATACCTCGGCTGGATTGGATACGACGGCGTAAGCAGCTTCCAGCTCTGGGGCCAGAGGATCAGCAACGGCCTCAAGCAGTGGGGTGAGGCCGGACGCGTGATCGTGGACCTTCCGGCCAATTGCTTTGCCTCCTTTGATGCCGTGCAGGCACCCTACTATCTGTGGCGCCTGGAGGACTACAACCAGAACGAGGTGCTGTGCCTGGCCCTCAAGGTGGACCAGGACGGCAATCCCGCTCCCGGCTGGGACGCGGGAGGCCTGAACCTCATCACCGATACGGGTTTCTACAACCGCTCTCTGCAACATAGCGGTCACCTCGACGAAGATTTGGTGGCCTTTATCAAGCTCGACAGCCTCAATTCCCACACCCTGAGGGCACAAAGGATCAGCGCTTCAGGCACCAGGATCTGGACCGACAGCGGCGTCAGTATTTTCACAGACACCAATCCGGGCACCCTCTACGACGCCGTCTATGACGACCAGATTGGCTTTGTGTATGACACCCCGGAGATTGGGCACTTTCAGCTCAGGTTTCAGATGCTCAGCCCGACCGGGCAGCTCCTGCTCCCTCAGGCCACGCTGCTGGATCCCGATTCCAGCCAGTCTTACATCGCCAACCTGCTTCGCTTTGAGGATAACTCCTGGCTTTGCTCCTGGAGCGACATCGACAGCGAGGGATGGGCTTCGGACGTCTATGCCCGTCATTTCGCTCCCGATGGACAACTCCTGGACCAGGAACCCATCCTGATCTGCGGGGCCAGATACAATCAGGACCGTGTCCAGGCAGACGTGATCGGCAATCAGGCCCTCATAGCCTGGACGGACAGCCGCTGCGGCATCCTGAACAGCGATGAGGCCATTTATGGAATCTGGGCCGAGGCTTACGTGAGCAGCTATGTGAGCTCGGACGATCCCGAAGCGCCCATCCAACCTCCAGCCCTGTTGCATGCCAACTATCCCAACCCCTTCAACCCCAGCACCACGATCAGTTACACCATTTCAAAACCGGGTCTTACCAGCCTGAGCATCTACAACCTCAAGGGCCAGCTGGTAAAGACCCTGCTGCCAGAGACCATGCAGGGCTCCGGCCGCTATAACCTGAGCTGGGATGGCACAGACACCAGCGGGATGCCAAGCGCAAGCGGAGTATATATTTATCGTCTACGTCATGAGGGCAGAGATAGATCCGGACGCATGGTGCTGATGAAGTGAAGTCTCAATCCGACAGATCGTGAATAACCCCGCTGGAGTTCAAGCGGTCACGATAAAGCGATGCATGACAACGAGATTGCGGGCCGCGTGGACTTCAACCAGTGCAAGCGTGATAGACAGTGTAAAGCATGTGCTTAAACATTTGTTGACAAGATTGAGTGATACAAATATTCGGTGATAGAGACATATACAAGGAGACAGGCTTTGAAACACAGCGTTATCTTTATCTGCATGATCTGTGCATGTGGCTTGCTTGCGGCCCAGAATCTGCCTTTGCGGCAAGCTGAGGTGATCCACACTAGTTATAGCTCCGCGGTTCTCACGGACGGCTCAGTGGTCACGGTTTGGGCCGAGGCCAGAATCAACGACTACGATCTCTACGCCCAGCGGTTTAGCTCCACTGGGCAGGCCTTGTGGTCAGAGCCGCTAGGTTTGGTGGTTCGCGACGGCATAGACAACTCTGCCAGTCTGGCAGCCACTTCGGACGGCGGATTTGTGCTGGTCTGGCACACGGATTTCAGCGCCGGCGGTTTTATGCTGCAGAAGTTCAGCAGCAGCGGAGAGGCTTTGTGGGACCAGGCCAGCCACACTTATCCGTTGGGAAGCGCCAGCACTCAGGGCCTCCATATCCTCCCCAATCCTCAGGGCGGCATCTATCTCCTGAGATCTAGTTTCCAATCCGGCTACAGACTGCGGGCCTTCAGTTTAGACGCCAGCGGAGCTCATCTCTGGTCCCCGGACGGGATTCAGCTTGGGTCTCAGAGCAGCGACACTATCTATAACAGCTCTATAAGTGACGGCTCGGGTGGCCTGATCGTGAACTACAATCTCTCTGGTGGGGTGGGCAGCCAGCTCATCCATCTCGACCAATCCGGATCTGTAGTAGGCCCCAATCCCATGCTGGCCACCAATCCGTTCGGGAGCAGCAGCTATTCCATTATGAGGCTATCCAACGGCAATTACGCGCTTTACAGCTATTCCAGCTCCGCCTACACCCTCTCCTGGCAAATCATGGACCCGGGTGGCAACCTGCTGATGAGCTCTCCCCTCACCACCAATCTCTATTCAGACGCGGGAGTGCCCAAGCTGGCCCCTTCCACTGATGGAGGCTTCTATATCAGCTATCTGAGGAGCCCACAAATCCATCTGCTGAGGATCAACGCCAGCGGCAGTTCAGTCTGGCAGCCCTGGGCAAAAACCTTTGCCGCCAACGTTGGCCGGGTCACCTTGTTCAGCCTCCTGACGGACAGCCAGAACCGGCCTTTGATCACCTGGCGGGATGTGACGGACAACACTAACCGCAGCCTGTTGATCACTCCGGACGGCCTGCCAGCTTGGCCCCAAGCAGGGATCGCGGTCAATTCCAACTCGCGGGATTTCCAGCTACCCAGCGTGCTGAAGGTAGGCCAGGAATATTGGTATTTTTGGAAAGACAAAGCCGGCACCTCGCAGTTTTTCCGGCGGCAGATTCTGAACGGCCAGGCCGCGGCCCAGCTTCCAGTTGGCGGAGAAGCGCTCTCCGAAAGGCTGGACGGCGCGGTCAATACTATCAGTAGCCAGTTCACGCTGGGAGCGCATTTCTACTCTTTCTGGTCCGACAACCGCAGCGGTAAGTATGAGCTTTACATGCAAAAGAGCGATCTCAGCCTCAATCCGCTCTGGGAACCGCACGGCCGCAGATTCCTGGCCGGTCAGCCTGGTTACAAGTTCCCCGTGGAAATCATGACCACCCCCGAGGGCCAGATCGCTGTCCTCTATCTGAAGACCGGTGACGATCCTAACGACTATCTGCATTACCTGCAGGTGCTTGACCCCGATGGCAACCCTCAGCTTCCCGGCCTGGGAGTAGCTTTGATGGGCAGCTATTACACCGGCATCGGGGCTCACCTGAGCTATGAAGACGGAGATTACTATGTGGTTTGGGGTATTGGCGGCTCCTATGGCGGCACCATTCGAGGCCAAAGAATTCATGAAGGAGTAGCCATGTGGCCCGATGAGGGAGGCGCATTTGGCAAGATTTTGCTGCAGCATGACAGCGGCTTTTCCATCGAAGAGCTGGCCAACCGCTTTATGATGGTCAATTTCGATTATCCCGTTCCCGGTGATCCGGGCAACCGCATCTTCCTGCTGCCCAACGATCAGCCTGAGCGCATCGACTGGCCCCCGGATGGCCTGATCTATATTTCCAACTATGACAGCGGTCCCGATTGGGTCGTGGACGCCCAAGTGGTGCAGGACTCACTGTATATAGTGCTGGACGGCTGGGAACGTGATCTGGTGCAAAAGGTTGGCTATGGCGCGGAACTGCCCTGGGGCCTGGACGGCAGGATCACTCACATGCCCGCCGATGATTACAATTGCCATGACGTCCGCTTTGAGGATGACGCCATCTACATGCTCTATGTGAAGAACAGCTATTCATCCGATACTGAAATCTATCTGCAAAAGCTGGATTACGAGGGCGTCTTCAACTGGGGCGAGGATGGCCGTCTGGTGATGGAGGGCGGGGAAGAATGCTATGACGGCCGCTTGATGAAGTTTGCCAACGGCAGCGTGGGAGCCATCTGGTCCCGCGCTTACAACGGCTATGACGATACGAGGCTGGAATATGCCGTGATGGACAGCCTGGGCAACTGGGACATCGCTCCTCAGGTGTTTGAGGACGGCTATTTGACGCAAAACTATCCTCATGTGGCGATGCACGGCAACCGCGCCATGCTGAGCTGGGTGGACCGGCGCATCGGTTATGACAGCGGCTACGACTATCCCAACAGCCTCTATGCCAGGCTTCTGGACCTCGACGCCACCCACGCGGACGATCCCTATGCTCCTGGCCTGGCGGAGTTTCATGTTTTAATGCAAAACTACCCCAATCCCTTCAATCCCAGCACCACCATATCCTACACACTGGAGCGTCCCACGCGGGCTCATCTGGCGGTTTACAACCTCAAAGGTCAACTTGTGAAGGTGCTGAGCTCCGGTCACATGCAATCACCCGGCCATTATCAGGTGGTCTGGGATGGCAGCGATTCATCCGGCCAGCCTGTCAGCAGCGGGGTGTATGTCTATAGATTGAGCTGTGAAGGCCGCGCCGTGGCCAAACGCATGGTAATGATGAAATAGGATCAGATTCAGGAGGAAAAATGGAACCAGAAAAGAAGAAGAACTATCTGCCCAACGCGATCTTCAAGGCTATCCCCCTAGTAGCTCTCGTGATCATGGGAGTTCTGGACCTTATAGACGGCAATATCTACCCGGGTCTGGCCCTGGTCGTATTTAGCCTTTTGTTCGCGTATGAGATTTATGTAAACCTGGTACGCAAACGCCCGGTGAGAAACCTGGAACAACTGCCGTTTGTCGTGGTGGGGGGGGTATTGGTTATCCTCCATTACGTCCTCTAGAGACATATCAGGCAAGTTGGGTATCCCGGGTCAGCAGTTCGTGTTTCGGGAGAGTGTGTCTCAGCTTTACACTGATGGATCTGCTGCCTTATGGAAGGGGCTTTCCTGATCGGGCCTTGAGGGAGAAACTTGTAGTTACAATAATGCAACCAGACTCTTGCTGATGATAGAGTTTACAGCAGTCCCCAGCGCCGGCGCAGAAAGAGTTCCACGCAGAAAGCCAGGATAAAGAGGCCCAGCACATACCACTTGCGATAGAGGGGCAATTCATTGGTGATGGTTAGCTTACGCGTCTGGGGAAGAGGCGGGGAAAGGGAAGAAATCTCTGTTTGGTTGAGGAGGCGGCCTCCGCTCTCGCTGGCCAGCCAGCTCAACAGGGGCAGGTTGTAGTGGTGATCGCGTTCTTCCAGGGAACCGGCAGCTACATGGAAACGTCCCTTCACCTTGCCGGCCTCGCCGTTTTCGCTGATCTCAAAGCCGTATTCTCCTACCTTATCGAGGCTTAGCGAAGCGACATAGTCTTCTTCGGCGCGGGCCATAAAGTCGGACCAGACCTCTTTGCCGTCCGCGTCCATGATTTTGAGGCGGGGATTGAGGTCCAGCCGGCTCTGGCGGATATCGTCATCGGCCCGGAGGCGGATGTTGATCTGCTCACTCTGAAAATAGCTATTGGCATGGATGGCCTGGTAGGTGGAGCCACCCTGGTTGGAAAGCCAGGTGAGAAGATTGGTAATGGTCTGGCGATAGGTGCTGCCAGGGCTCTGGAGTTGCCAGCGCCAGAGGTTGAGAAAGGCCAGGTTGATCACTCTGCCGGGGATGGATTTGACCGCAATGGCGGGAGGTTCCTGGGCCGTATCGATCGCGGCCAGGACCTGAGCTCCGGCCAGCGGGCTGAGAAAATAGTAATCGAGGGGCGGGATGTTGGCCAGCTCTCCGGAGTCGATCTCCAGAAGCGGATACGCGGAAGAGGAGGGCAGGAGTTTGAAGAAGCCCTGAAAGCTGGCTGCCACGTTGGAAGGACCCAGAGCGAGGACGTCCGTGAGTTCTTTCAAAGGCATACCCTGCCAGAGGATGCCAGTCCCGGAGCGATGGGCTTTTTTGATCAGGTCCACCAGACGCGGATCGGCCTTGAGCTCGCCGTTGTTGATCACCACGATAGCAGCTTTGGGATCCCGGTCAAAATCGCTGAGCACCTTCTCACCCAGTTTGATCACTCCACCCTGGAGGGTGTAGCTTCGAGACTGCCAGCGGCTGTTGGCAGTGATCACATCGGTGATGAACTTGTTGTCCCAACCGGCTTTATCGGAGATCATCAGGATCCGTTCCTTATCAGCCAGGATATCGACGGCCCCGGGGAAGTAATTGTTGCCCAGCACCTTTTCCCTGAGTTCCGGAGCGCTGACCTCCACCCTGAGCGGATAGAAACCCACGGAGGGAAAGCTGTGGGTAAACTCCACCCGGGTGAGTTCTGAGGCTTTGAGGCTGAGGTTTTTGCTGGCCAGCACCCTGTCTCCCGTCATCAGACGGACCATGACGGGACCACTGTAGTCTCCGGACTGCAGTTCCGCCACAAACATGGTGGGCTCGCCACGATAGCTGTGGCGGTTGTTGCGCAGACTGACGACCGCGAGGTCGGGTTGGATGACCTGGCTGCTGTCTGCAACTGGCATGATTGGCAGGCCCAATTGTTTGACGGGACCGAGGTTTTCATCCCGAAGCCAGCCATCGGAAAAGAGCAGCAGAGCGGAGGCTTTGGAGAGGTCTTGTTTGGCGGCCAGGTCTCTGAGGGCAGGGGCCAGCTGGGTATCTTCCGGATCGCCGTCCAGTCCGTTGGCAAAGCTGTAGTTCAACACCTCATAGCCAGCCTGGCGGTATTTGCCCTCAAGCGTTTTGGCCTGGCGTTTCATCCACTGAAGCTTGCCGTCGTTGTTCATGCTGAGGGAGCTGTCGTGGAGCATAATGATCTGCTGGCTCTCGGTTTTAGAACGGATGAAACGCAGGATGGGATTGATCAGCAGCATCAGGGCAATGGCCAGCACCACTGTACGCAAAGAGGCCAAAAGCACCGCCCTCCAGCGAGGCAGGGGCGGCTCGGTGCGATGATACAAAAACGCCGCGCTGAGGGCAGCGATGAGGATAATGACGATGTTGGCTGGCATTACTGAAACGGCTGGAGCCAGGGCTACATCCTAAAGCGAAAATAGCTGGCCAGGGCGAGTCCTTTGGTGCTGTAGCTGGGCAACACCGATTCAAAGGTCTGCAATCCCAGCCCGAATTCGAAGGGCAGGATGCGCAACCCTACGCCATAAGATACCCGCCAGGGGAAAGTGCTGCTGCCGGGTGAATAACCAAGATGGATAGGCAGGATAGGGATGGGCAGCAGTTCCGCTCCCACGCTAACTCTGCCTACTTTGGAGGTGACGGTGGATTCGTCAAAACCTTGCACATAATCAGCGGAAAGGCTGATCTGCCTTGTCTTGTACAGCATCCCGAGGCGGAATTCCATGGGAAGCTTGGTGCTGAAGGCGTTGGCCTTGTCGGTCCAGGTATCATAGTTGATGAGGTCTTCATTGAGGTCGGCCACATAGACGCTGTCTATAGCTACGCGGTAGTGTTGATTTTCGCGAACCAGTCCCCAGCGGATCTCACCCAGGATGTTGTCCAGCGTCACACCCACATGGAGGTTTTCTATAGGCTCTGAGACCAGTCCCAGCATGCCTTTGAAGCCGATTCCTCCTCCACCTTTGCGGAGGGTCGCGTCCTGATGGAAGGAAAAGCCGTCGATGGTGGAGCTGAAGGAGCCGTAGTAGCGGGCCGTGTGCAGTTCCGCGATCCCGACCAGGAGACTGGCAGACCAGCCCAGCCTGATATCTGGAATCGTCTGAGGCAAAGGCAGACGGATATCTCCCATGCCCACCGTGATGTCTCCATAGCTGAGCGAGCTCACATGATTGTGTTCCCGGGTAAACTCATAGGTCCTGTCTTCCTCATTGCCATAGAGCAGCAGTTCCACAAAGCGTTCGGAGATGGCGGCTTTGGCATAATAGCGGACACTTGATGTAAGGGCCACGTTGCCAAGGGTGAAGCCCAGGACGCTGCTCTGGCCGCTCATGCTGAGGATAGCGCTGCCGTCCATCATATCCAGCAGCTTCTGCTTGTCGGCTTCGGAGATGCTCCCTTTTTCCATGATATAGTTGTAGAAATCCAGGTCCAACGCGTTGTTGGCCAGAAAGATCCCTGAATTGAGAGCGGGCAGCCAGATGTCTCCTGTTTCTTCACTGAGGAGGGCGGGATTCCAGTAGTTGGCCTCGCTGCCATAGGCCCGCATCATATAGCTGTCCGCGTACATCAAAGGCAGGCCAGTATTGCTGCCAGCTATCAGGGGACCCAGGATGATCGATCCCCCGAGGAGGATGAGGAGCTTTTTCATATATCCTCCGCAATGTGCAGGCCCACCCGGATCATGCTTTTCACCGAGATGTAATCAGCCGGGGAGGCAGTGATGGAGATCACGCCGTTGCTGGGCTCGAAACTGAAGGTCCAGAGCAGGAAGACGTTGGGATTGGCAAAAAGGTCCACTTCTCCTTCCGAGAGCTCGATGTTGATGAGCTGTTCACCATCGCTGTTGACGCTGGGATCGTCTGGATGAGCTTCCACCCACAGCCTGGACCTGAGCGGGACGACGCGGTGAAGCTGATAGGATGTGAGGCTGTCCGGATCGATGGAGTCCGTGTCTCCAAAATACAGATCGGCAGTGACGCCAATGGGCAGCTGGTTCTTGATCTTGAGCGAGAGCTCCGCGCCCAGGGCGTTGTCCCGGATGCGAGTACGGTTGTCTTCCGAGATGTTTATCCTCACGGGGTCCTGCAGACGGATCGTGGAGGCAAAGAGCTCAAAGGTGAAAGGCGCGTCCACCTGATAGTTGCCGATGATCTTGTCTGTATCTCTCACGGTCCCGACCGTGCCACCGATACCGCTCTGGATGGTGAAATAAGCGTTATTGATGCTTACCCGGTCCGGCATGATCTGCAAGAGCGAATCCACCCCCTCGGAAAAGATCAGTTCGGTAATCCCGGGGCCGTTGTCATCCGCGGCGCTGGCCATAAAGGGCTGGCCGCTGTCGTCGAGGATGGCGATAGTCTCAGTTTGGCCGGTACGGGTATTTTCCGCCACAAATTCACCGTGGAAAATGCAGGCAAAGCCCAGTTGATTTTCGAGATCGATCTTCATGCTGGCATGCTCAAGCCGGATGGCTTCCTCCAGGTCGTAGGGGTAGTCGATGTTAATGGTGGTGGCGTTGTTCATCAGGGGCAGGTCGTAGGGTGCCAGCGCTCCTCTGAACAGGCCAAAACTGAGGGGGCTGTTCATGTTGAGGTCCATGGTGCCCACCGGAGAGTTGTTGGGCAGCGAGGACGTGATGGTCATGGTGATGTGGAGTGTATCGAGAATCTCGTCCGAATTGAGTTCTCCGATGTGGGAATCCACCAGGCTGTGATCCTCCCAGCCGGAGTTTCCTTGGTAGGATATCTGGAAAGGCTGTCCGGCGGGATCGCGGAGTTCGGCAATGCTGATGCTGATCTGGTTTACCTGCGAGGCAATGTTGTTGAAGCGGGTCCTGATCAAACCACTGTTGAAACGTCCATAGACCAGCTCCACGAGGCCATTGGTATCTCCAAAGGGGACCGGAATGATCCGTGGCTCTCCAGAGAACAGAGGGATTCCATCCTGCTGGATCCCGGGAGTGAGCTCAACCAAGCCCATGGACGGCGTTTCAGCCGTGCCGGTACCATGGAGGGTGAGCACATCGTCATCCCCCACGATGATATTGAGGCTGTCCACCAGATCTGAAACAAAGAAGTTTTTATGCATGAGAGGGATGCTGAGCGTCACATCCCACTCCGGCAGAATCGGTTTGCGAATCTCGCAAGCGCTGATCAACAGCGCCATTACTGCCAATAGCAAGCTCAGTCTTTTCATAATGCTGTTCCTTTTATGCGGATGCATATAAATCGCCTTGATGCTGAATAAATCACGATAGCCCAACGGAGCAATTCTTGATCCGTTCCAGCAGGATATTATGATAAATACCACCGTGAGCCATGATCAAGTTCCTTTGTTTTTTGTCCAGCTTAATTATTGAACCGGCCGGATAAATCGCCGTGAGGGAGCGGACCAGCAGCTCGGCCCTGACCAGTTCCCCAAAAGCGGGATGCCAGGGCCCGGCAGCAATCTCATTGGCATCGAGGTTTGACGGCAGCCCCACTTTGATCAGTTTGATGCCTTCCTGATCACAAAGCTGTTGCCAGTCCGCGCTCTGTGAGATGGCCTGGGTGAGGCTGAGCGGTTGATACTTGCCCTGGCGCCAGAGCTCGTGCAGAGGAGTGTCTTTGAGCACCAGGCAGGGATAGATCCTCAGCAGCTGGGGTCGTATATCTTTGACCATGAGGTGGTTGAGGGCCAGGCTGCTTTCGTCCCAGCCCGGCAGGCCAGGCATCAGCTGGACCCCAAGCTCGAAGCCGTGCTCGTTCACCAGCCGGGCTGCTTTGATGGCTGTGCCAGAATCGTAACCGCGTCCGGAAGCAGAGAGCACGGAGCTGGAAAAATCCTGGATTCCCAGCTCGATGGTGGTGATCCGATTGGCTGAGCACCAGTGGAGGATATTTGGGTTGATACAGAGGGGATGGGTGGAGATCCTGAACGAGCTCTGCTCATCCAGTTCAGACAACAAGGGCTGGAGCAGAAGCTCCCGCTGTTCTTCCTCCAGACCGGTGAAGCTGCCTCCGTAGAAAGCTATCTGGCGGGCTTTGCCCCGATGCCGTCTGAGAAATTCCCGGGCCGCGTCAAATTCTGGCCCCATGTCCGCTTCCGCGCCGCTGATGCGATACTGATCGCAATAGATACAGCTTCCCGGGCAGCCCCGCATGGGCAGAAAGATCGGAAAGATGAGGTGCTTACCCTCGGAGCTAGACGTGGTTTTCATAGGGGATAATCTAAGCCGGATGCCCTGCGCGGTCAAGTCCTCTCCAAAAATATGTTGACGCCTTTGTGCCAGAAGATAAACTGCGCTCCAGATCATCCAGGGAGGATCTTTATGATGAAACGTTACCTCATCCTGCTGGCGGTGCTTAGCCTCAGCTTTAGCTGCGCCTGCAACAAAAAAGCCCAGGAGCAGACTCCTGAACTGGCATCGGTTGAACTGTTGCCTGCCGAGCTGATCAAGTTTACAGACCACAACAACGACTTTGCCTTCCGGCTCTATGCCAAGGCCGATGAGGAGGGGAAGAACCTCTTTTTCTCGCCCTACAGCATTTCCACCGCCCTTTCGATGGCCTACGGCGGGGCCAAAAACAACACCGCCACCGAAATGGCCAAAGCCCTCTCCTTTGAACTGCCCGAAGCCCTGCATCACAGCGCTTTCAAAGATCTGGGCAACCGGCTCAACGAACTGGGCAAAAGAGGCAAAGCGGAGCTCAATGTGGCCAATGGGCTGTTTGGCGCCAAGCTCTATGAGCATCTGCTGGTCCCGGAATACAAGACCCTGCTGCAGGATTTTTATGGCAGCGACCTCTATTCTCTGGATTTTGACGACGCGCAAGGCTCTGCCAAGTATATCAACGACTGGGTGCTGGACCGCACCAATCAGAGGATCAAAGATCTGGTCTCGCCCGATCACATCAAACAGAGCAATCACGGGATCGTGCTGGTGAACGCTATCTTCTTCAAGGGCAAGTGGCTGCTGCAGTTTGACCCCAAGGCCACCAAACGGGAAAGCTTCTTTACAAAGCCGGACCGGGCGGCTGAAAACACCAAACCGGTGGATTTGATGTATCGCCAGGGCAAATACGGCTACGCCAGGATGCCCGGCTGCCAGGTGCTCGAGCTTCCCTATGAAGAAGCAGACCTCAGCATGCTGATGGTGCTGCCGGATGAGCAAAGCGCCGATAAGACAGAGATGACCCCTGAGGCCTATAAACAGTGGCGCGGGGCTATCAAACCGCAGGAAGTGAAGGCGATCATACCACGCTTCACCCTGGAACTCACGCTGGAAAACGTGCCCCGGATGATGAAGAGCATGGGCATGATCGATGCCTTCAGTGATGTGGCGGCTGATTTTACCGGCATTCGCAAACCCGGATCGGCCGATCTCTATATCATGGACATCATCCACAAAGCCTTTGTGGAAGTGAAGGAAGAAGGCACCGAAGCGGCAGCCGCAACGGCTGTGGTGATGGCCACCAAGTCCGTCCCCGTCTTTGAAGATGAAATCCCGGTCTTCCGGGCCGATCATCCTTTTTATTACATGATCATCCACAAGCCCAGCGGAGCGGTGCTCTTTCTGGGTAAATTCGCTGTCCCGCCTGAGCTCGACTAAGGCGCTTGACACAGCAAGCCAGCCGGTATTTGTGTCCTCTCATGGACACAAGTACCGGCTATTATATTGCGGACGCGGCCCATCCGCTGATCTGCACCGGCCCGCTCTGGGAAGAGCTGTTGCTCTGTCACATCCCCTCAGAGCGGCACGCGGAGCTGTGTGAGTGTTTTGAAAGGATCAGCGGCAAAGCCATCCGGCCCGGCAGCATCCTCAGCGAGCTTTCCGGAGGGCAGAAAGTGATCCTGATGCTTTGTCTGGCCGTCATTTCTCCCGCTGAGAGCATCTGTTTCATCGATTTGGATCACTCCCTCGACCCGGCCAAATTGACCGCGGCGATGGAACTGATCGGAAGCAGCGGAAAATCTAACCGCTGGCAAACGGCCCCATGATCAGGATTGAAGCTGGCTACAGACAGATCTGGCCTTCCTTTGGCCTGGATATTGCCAAGGAACTCTTGTTTGAACAAGGCAGAATCTATCAGCTCAAGGGCCCCAACGGCAGCGGTAAAAGCTCTTTCATCAGTCAGGTCCTCATACCGGGGCTCCGGCAGCATGACGTCTGGCTGCTGCAGTTTGAACAGCAGGCCCATCTGCAGTTGCAGGCCGTCAAAGCCTGGGCGGCGATCTTCCATCCCGGATTGCGGGTCCGCGACGAAAGAGACCTGGTGAGCTTTCTCCTGGATGATCTCGAACGGGCCAGCAGCAAGCGTTCCAGACCCATTTGGATCGTGGCCGATGAGCTGCACCACCTGGAGCAGGTGTGGGAGCGTCGGCTATCCTGCTGCCTGATCTACAGCGCTCATCATCAGGAGCTTACAGACGCGATTCCTGTTCAGTTCGAAGTCCTGAACCCCAACCGGAGTGTGGTGAGTGGATAGACTGAAGCTGATCCTGGCTGTCACAATCTTTGTGGCTTTTTGCCTCCTGTTTGGAATTATCTGGCTGGAGCACAACTGCCTGCAAATCACAGCGCTGCTGGCCCTGCTGGCCCTCTGTCTGATCTGGCTGGGGAGCAGAAAAACCTGGAAACAGCTCCAAGTGATCGCGCCCTTTGCCATCAGCCTGCTGCTCATCTACACGCTGCTGGTGCTATTGGGCATCGCTCCGGGCGAGGAGAGGGCCCTGGACTACTGGCTGCGTTACGGTTTGCCGCGCTTGCTCTTATTGGTCTCCACTCTACTGGTTTTCCGGCTTTGCGTCTCTCTGCTCAGCTATGAGGGACTGCTGAAGATTTTACCAGGCATCCACTGGCAGAAGTATCTGATTCTGGGCCGGATCCTGTATCAGGCGGCCTTCAGGTCCTATCCCACCCTCAAATCCTGGCAGGAACTGATTCCCAGCGCTCAGCTATCAGAGCGGGGTTTCAAAGCACGCTTTAACAAAGCTCTGGCCGCCAATCTGGCCCTGGCCCTCTATGTGATGGAAGAGGCGCGGTTGAAAGGCGAACAAATCGACAACCGCATAGAATGCTGTCATAAGGAGCCATCATGAAATGGTATCTGAAAGTGGGCTTCACCGTGCTGGTGATGGTGACCACTCTGCTCATCAGGATTCCCGTTCCGGGAGGGGGATATTTCAACTTTGGAGACGTGGTGATCGTGTTTGCCGCTCTGTTGGGAGGCTCGCGCAGCGCTGCTCTGGCGGGAGGGATAGGTTCCGCTCTGGCAGATCTGATCGGCTTTCCGATCTTCGCGCCCATCACTTTGGTTGCCAAAGGCTTGCTGGGTTTGCTGGCCGGATTGGGAAAGGATAAACCCACCCTGCTCAGCATGCTCTTTCCCGTCCTGGGCGGAATGGCAATGGTGGCAGTTTACTTTCTGGGAAGCTGGCTGATGCCGTCTTTGGGTTTCGCGGCCGCCCTGGCGGATTTGCCGGCCAATCTGCTGCAATCGGCTTTTGGAATCACTGGCGGCAGGCTGCTCTTCGCGGCCTGGCAACGGCTGGAAAGCGTCAGGACCGAAAAATAGGGGAACACGCAGCTCCCCGTCTGCGTTGGCGGCAGCTTTGCTTCAGATCAATCGAGCAATTGGGCTGAGAGCTCGCCTTCGCTGCCATAATAGATGTCACAAGCTGGCACTGCTGCTCTGTCTCTAATCTGTCTGTAGCCTGGTCCCGGAGATTTTCTTCCCGCTTCCTATTACGGGTGCTCTACGGGTGCTCTACGGGTCGGACCCGTAGAGCACCCGTAATGGGATACGGGAAAAGCCAGCGATACGGCAGGTGTCGATTTGACCGCCTTGGAGTTCAAAGCGCTTGGATAACATACACATCCATCTCTTTATGTCTGGGCGCTTTGGACTTCAAGCAGGATATCGGAGGCATTTATCTCGCGTGTGTGCTGGTTGACGTCCAAGCGGCCCGCAAACTCGCTGCCACATATACACTTACTCAGGCCGCTTGAACTCCAACGGGGCAGGAGCGAGTGGCATCACTTGGAGTTCAAAGCGCTTGGATAACATACACATCCATCTCTTTATGTCTGG
>Ga0209311_1001004_pt1 | contig 24025 bp, 20 predicted proteins | sample AD_UKC045_MetaG_FD_184417 | JGI IMG/M metagenome (GOLD analysis project Ga0209311, IMG submission 184417) | Active sludge microbial communities of municipal wastewater-treating anaerobic digesters from USA - AD_UKC045_MetaG (SPAdes) (version 2) | ecosystem: Engineered > Bioreactor > Anaerobic >... | reverse complement strand
CCGAGATAAAGTCGTATCGGCAGCTTCCCTGCCTTGTGTATCAGTTGCAGACGAAGTTCCGGGACGAGGTGAGGCCGCGCGGGGGGCTGATCCGCACCCGCGAGTTCGTGATGAAAGACTCGTATTCGCTGGACCGGGACGAGGCTGGGATGCTGAAACAGTACGAGGCGCACTACAAGGCGTATCTGAGGATGTTCGCGCGCGCGGGGCTGCCGGTGACGGTTGTAAAAAGCGATGTAGGGTTGATGGGCGGCAGCGTGGCGCACGAATATATGTACGTAACCCCCATCGGGGAGGACACTCTGGCAATCTGCGACGCGTGCGGTTACGTGGCAAACGCGGAGGTGGCAAAGTTCAGGGTAGAACCGATTGACGGCGGGGAACTGAAGCCGCTCGAAAAAGTCTCCACTCCTGATGTGACATCCATCGAAAGCGTGGCGGGATTCCTCGGGGTTGAAAAAACGAAAATCGCGAAGGCTGTGTTCTTTATGGCTGGGTTCGGGCCTGACGCGCCGGAGAAACTTGTGTTTGCGATAGTGCGCGGGGACATGGACGTAAATTTCACCGGGTTGAAGAACCTGACAAAAGCGGCGACGCTGCGCCCGGCGCATGAAGAGGAAATTTCGGCTGTAGGCGCGGTGGCCGGGTTCGCGTCTCCGGTGGGGATAAAGAAGGGCGCGGCGCTGGTTGTAGTGGACGAGCTAGTGGCGCGCTCGGCCAACCTTGTTTGCGGGGCGAACGAGAAGGATTTCCATCTTCTCAACTCGAACTGCGGGCGCGACTATGAGCCAGACATGACGGCGCAGATAGCGATAGTTTACGAAGGGGCGGGATGTCCCGAATGCGGCGCCGCGCTGCGTGTGGCGAACGGGGTCGAGGTCGGCAACATCTTCCAGCTTGGCACGAAGTATTCGAACGCGCTCGGCGCGCAGTTCGTGGACGAAGACGGAGAGATGAAGCCTGTGATAATGGGTTCTTACGGGATAGGCGTCGGGCGACTGCTGGCGTGTCTGGCGGAGAAATACAACGACGAGTTCGGGCTTGCGCTGCCCGTGAGCGTAGCCCCGTTCGAGGCGCTGATAACGGCGGTTTCTAAAAACACGGAGACGAAGGCTCTGGCGGAGAAATATTACGAAGTTTTGAACGAGGCGGGAGTCGAGACGCTTTTCGACGACCGCGACGCGTCTCCGGGCGTCAAGTTCGCCGACTGCGATCTGCGCGGCATCCCGATGCGGATAATCATATCTGACAGGTCGCTTAAGGCGGGCGGCGCGGAGTTCAAGCTGCGGACGGAGAAGGAGTCGCGAATCGTGCCTCTGGAAAACCTAGCGAACGAAGTGTCGGGGACTCTGAGGTCGATGAAGCAGGCGTTGCTGGACTCGGCGGACGCAGTCGGTTGAGCCTCAACAGCGCGCGGACCTCTTACAACAATTCTCCCAACTCTGGTTGTCAGGCCGGGTCTGCGGATTCCGGCATCAATCGTACATGCTTTCTATCTCCGCGCTGTATCTTGCGAATATCACGTTGCGTTTGATTTTCATTGTAGGAGTCATTTCGCCTGATTCGATGGTGAATTCTCCGGGGATGATTTTAAATTTCTTCACTGTCTCGTAAGGTGGCAGCTCCTTGTTTTTCTCTTCCACGCCGCGCGCGATGAATTCATCGACCTCCGGGCGGCGCGCAAGCGGAGTTCCAGCCTCCTCTTTCAGCCCGCGTTCGGCGGCGAACCGCCGCAGGTCTTCCTCGGCCAGAGTAAAAAGCGCGGTGAGATATTTGCGACCGTCTCCGCAAATAACGACCTGACTGACCAACGGTATGCAGCTGAAGTGATGCTCCAGATTCTGAGGAGAGATGTTTTTTCCTCCGGCGGTGATGAGCAGGTCTTTTTTTCTGCCGGTGATGGACAGATAGCCTTCGGAGTCGAACGAGCCGAGGTCGCCGGATTTGAACCAGTCGCGGTCAAACGCCTCGCGGGTGGCTTCCTCGTTTTTGAAGTATCCCTTGAACACGCTCGGCCCCCGGATGATGACTTCGCCGTCGGGAGCGATTTCTACGTCCACGCCGTCGATGCGTTTGCCTACGGTTCCGATACGGATGGCGTCGACGGGAGTGATTATCGCGGGAGCGGCGGTCTCGGTGAGACCGTAAGCCTGAATGAGAGGCATGCCGACGGAACAGAAGAAATACTGTAACTCAGGAGCAAGAGGCGCGCCGCCACTGCCGATCCAACGGATGCGCCCGCCCGCCGCCGCTTTAATCTTTTTGAAAACTAGCGCGTCAGCGACCGCCAGTTTCAGAGCCGTCCTCGCCGGTAACCGCCCTCCCCGGCTTGTCAGGTTGAACGCCCGGCGTCCGACACCCACCGCCCAGTAGAACATCTTCTGTTTGAATCGCGAAGACTCCGCGACGTTAGCCATCACGCGCTCGTGAATTTTTTCATAGACTCTTGGCACGCCGACCAGCACGGTCGGCCTCGTCTCTTTCATGTTGTCGCCGAGCTTCTCAATGCTTTCGGCGAAATTTATGACGCCGCCCGCCGCCATCGACGCGTAGAAAACAACGCGTTCGAGCGCGTGCGCCAAAGGCAGAAACGACAGCGATTCGTCGCTCTCTTTCACGAATTCGAGGTTTGAACAAGTCTCGGCGATGAACACGCAGTTGGCGTGGGAAAGCATCGCTCCTTTCGGCGGGCCGGTCGTTCCGGAGGTATATATGATTGTGACAGTGTCGTCCGGTTTGAGAGCGTCGATTCTGCGAAGGCGTTCTGCGGCGGACGCTTCGTCCGCCTCCCGCCCGAAGTCCAGAAAATCCTCGAACGACACCGCCATCGGGTGTTCCGGCGCGCCTTCGGGGTCAAACACGATTATCTTTCTGATGTCCGGCAGATTGGGCAGTTCGGAGATGATTTTCCGCATCTGCGCTGCGTTCTCAACGAACACCGCCGGGCATTCGGAGTGAGCGAGGATATACGCTATATCGCGCGCGGGCGACGACGGGTAACCGGCGGTGGTGGCGCAGCCGACGGATATGATGCCCATGTCGGCGAAGACCCATTCGACGCGGCTGCCGGAAACAACGCCGACGCGACGCCCCGCTTCCACTCCCAGCCTGACGAGGGCCAAACCGACGGCCTCCGCCGCCGCGGCATGCTCGTCCCATGTAACCCCCTTCCAACGCCCGTCCCTCCTATGGCGCAGAAAAATCCTGTCTCCCATCCGGCCCGCGTTCGACAAAAATAAATGATAGACGCTCTTGTGCATGAATCCGCCCCGTTTCATGTTTACAGCGACAACCGATTTTTCGCAGATACCGAATGATGTGTTTTGATTATATCAAATAAAGTTTATTAATTGGAAGGTCGCTCGAGCAGGTGTAAGATGTCGCCCTCTAATCATGTAAAGCGGCGATAAGGCGGGAGGCGGCGAGGGCCATGTCGGGTTGCTCGGTGATGGCGGTGACGACGGCGGCGCGGCGGACGCCTGCGGCTTTGAGTTCGGATATCTGTTCGAGTCCGACGCCGCCGAGGGCGAATACGGGGATAGTCAGGCGGGCAGAGTCTATAATGTCGCGCAACCCGCGCGCGCCGACGGCTGGGCGGGGAAGAGAGTGGGATGTGGTCGGAAATATCGGCGAGTAAGTGATGAAGTCCGCTCCCGCGCGCTGCGCGGCGGCGGCTTCGGCGGGGTCATGTGCGGAGTAGCCGATTAGGGCGCGAGCGCCGAGGATGCGGCGAGCGTCGGGTATCGGAACATCGTTTCGTCCGAGATGGACTCCGGCGGCGCCTGCGGCGAGCGCGATGTCGGCCCGGTCGTTCAACAACAGAGCGCATCCGGCGGACGCTGCGATTGCGGCAAGCGCGCGGGCTGAGCGCAGGAACTCAGCGTCGGACAATCCCGATGGGCGGAACTGCGCGAGCTTTACGCCTCCGGCTACCGCCGCCGCGAGGGTTTCCTCCGCGCTCCGCCCCAAGCTGCGCCTGTCGTCCGTTATGAAATACAGGCTTGTTTCCTCAGCCTTGATTCCCGTCATAGTTTCGTTTCTGTTCCCCGTCTTCTGTTCGTCCGCTATAATTCTACACCGGGACGGCAAACATGGAGAATATGGAATCGATAAAGAACCTTACGCCTGAAGACCTGAGAGAAGCGGTTAAGTCATGCGGCGAACCGGCATTCAGGGCAAAACAGATAGAGCGTTGGCTTTGGCGCGGGCTTGCGGGGTCATTCGACGAAATGACCGACTTGTCCAAGGGATTGCGCGAAAAGCTGGGGCAGACTCACAATGTGGACGCGCTGACGCTCGACAAAGAAATCAAATCCTCCGACGGCTCTAGGAAGTTCATTTTCAACCTTTACGACGGAGCCAAGATAGAGAGCGTGCTGATTCCGGCGGACGGTTTGCGAACGCTGTGCGTGTCCAGCCAATGCGGATGCGCGCTGGCGTGCGGGTTCTGCCTGACCGGACGGCGCGGGCTAATACGCAATCTGACTGCGGGCGAGATACTCGATCAGATAATACTCGCGCGCCGCGCTCTCGGGCCGGATGACGCCCTGACAAACATCGTGATGATGGGGATGGGCGAGCCGCTTATGAATTTCGATTCTGTGGCGCAGGCCCTCAAAGCCATCACCGGCGAATTCGGGATGGGCATGTCTTACCGCAGAATCACTGTTTCGACATCCGGAATAATTAGGAAGATGGGCGACTTCGGGCGGCTCGGACTCGCTAAGCTGGCGGTGTCTCTCAACTCGCCGGACAACGAGATTCGCTCTCAGATAATGCCTGTCAACAAGAAGAATCCTCTGCCGGACCTTATGGCCGCGTGCCGCAGGCATCCGCTTAGACCGAGAGAGAGAATCACTTTCGAATACGTGATGCTGGACGGAGTGAACGACGCGGAGTCCGACGCCCGCGCGCTGGCCGCGCTTGTGGCTGACATCCCGTGCAAAATCAACCTTATTCCGTTCAACGAGTTTCCGGGCGCAAAATACAAGACGCCGCCCGCCGACAGGGTGGACAAATTTCGACGCGTGTTGCTAAACAACAACATTGACGCCCTTGTCCGCCAGAGCCGCGGAGCGGACATATCGGCGGCGTGCGGCTGCCTCGGCGGGGAATAACCGCCGCATTCCGTCAGTTCCTATCCATATTGTCAATTTATGAAATCTGATTATTCGCAGACGCGTTTAAGGTTTGTCCGGGCCGATGAAAGTGTCGAGATTGCGGTCGGTGTGTCCGCATCGTTTGCAGACAAGAGAGCCATCCCGGCGTTTCCGGAACGCCCTGAGCACGCAGTCGCCGCACACTTTGTAATCGCATACCGGGCAATAGTAAGCCAGAGGAGCGTTGCCGCAGCGCTCGCAGAGAATTTCGGCGAACTCGCCCGCTTTCAGTCCCTGAGCGTCAATCTCAATCATTGCGTTCCAGCATCCTTTTTTTTCTGACGACGGCATCCGCCAGCCTAACCGCGCGGACAGTCGCGCGGACATCGTGGACGCGAACAATGTCTGCGCCGCGCGCCACGGAGAGCGCCGCGGCAGCCAGAGAGCCTTCCAGCCTTTCCTCCACCGGCAGGTCCAGCGCCGCGCCTATGAAACTCTTCCTCGACGCCCCTATGAGTATCGGCCTGCCGTGCGGCCTGAACTCGTCCAGACGGTTTAATATTTCAAGATTATGCTCCGCCGTTTTTCCGAAACCTATTCCGGGATCGATGACTATCTGGCTCTCTTTCACCCCGACATCCAAAGCGGCGCGTATGCGTTCGGAGAAAAACGTGTTAATCTCGAAACACACGTCGCCGGGATATGAAGGATTCAGTTGCATGTTGCGCGGCTCGCCCCGCATGTGCATCAGGCATAGCGGAGCGCCGAACTCCGCCGCCACCCTCGCGATGTCCGGGTCGATTCTCATTGCGGAGATGTCGTTTATCATTCCCGCGCCGGCTGCGAGCGCGGCATCGGCAGTTCTCGCGCGGTATGTGTCAATCGATATTCTCAACGCCGGGAAAGAAGCGCGTATCTCCCTTATGAGAGGAAGGGCGCGGCGGATTTCCTCCTCTTCGCCCACAGGAGCCGAACCCGGTCGTGTTGACTCTCCGCCCACATCCACGATATCGACTCCGGCTTCCGCCATTTCTGCGACGGTATTGAGCGCCGCGCCAACATCAATGTTCCGGCCTCCGTCGTAAAACGAGTCCGGCGTGGCGTTGATTATTCCCATTACGTAAGTGCGGGAGCCGAAGGGCATAGGCCCGTCCGGCCAAAGCGCCGGCGGCGTCGGCGCGGAGCCGTCGAGCCGCGAAATCAGCCGGTTCATTGAAGCCGCCACGGATTCGAGAGCGCGGGAGCGCGAAACGATTGCCGAAGCGCAACGGCGATGCGAGTCTAAAGCCCCTGTCAAAATCACGTCGACCGCGCCGTCTCCGCCCCCCTGATAAACGGACAACGGCAGAGTGGCGTCTCCTCCCGCCGCCGACATCTCCTCCTTGAGCGCGAGCGCGTCAGCCGGGGACGCCCCTCTGACCAGAAGCGCCTGAAACAGAAGGCGCGACCCTGCCGCGCCCTCTCCCTGTGCGCCAAGCCGCAACAATTCCACCTCGGCGTCTTCCGGCGTTCTGGGATTTATCTCGAATATTTCCATCCCCGCTCCTCTACATGCTCGCTCCGGCGAGATTGACGTACCCGCCCGGAGACATGAACATATTAGCCATCGACGGGGCCGACATCGGGCACGCGCACACCCCGGAATTGACCTGTTTGCGAACTTGTCGCGCGGTCGCGGATTTCAACACGCGCTCAAGCGAATAGTCGTTTTCCCGCAGGTCGCCCATCTCGCGCGCCGCCACCGGGCAGTCGCACACAGAGCCTCTCGGATCAATATAAAGATAGGCGTGAGCCGCGAAACAGTTGCCCGCCCTGTCATTTGTCCTAAGGCTTTCCAGCGCCGTTTCGGCCCGCCGCGCCAGAAGCCGTTTCATAAACCTTATCTCGCCTCTGCCTCTAAGGGCGTTGAGCTTTTCGAGATACGCCTCGACCGCCGTGGCGAATTCCTCGGCAGTCGGGGAAACATCCACACCGGCGACTCCCAGCGACTCCGCTCCTCCCGCCGCGTCCATAGACACAAGGTCGGGATACAGCATGAAGAGGTCGTCCAGCAGCTTGGGCGCGAGCGCCGCGTTGTAACGCGACACCACCGCGTTGAACCCCACCAGAAGATTTGTCGCCGGAGAGCCGCGCAACAACCGGTATGTCTTCAGCGCCGACTCGAAAGACCCCGGAACCCCGCCCCGCATCGAATCCAGCGCTTCCCCGGTTCCATCCATTGATATCCACACTATAAAAAGAATGTCGGAGTAGTGTCCGGCCAACGCGCTGACCACGCGGCGAACCCTTTCGGGATGATCTCCGCAGGTCTCGAACATCACAATCGCCGGCTTCAGCTTCTTGCACGCCAGAGCCGCTATCTTGCCGAAATCCTGCCTGAGAAACGGCTCCCCTCCGGTGAACGTCGCGCAGAACGGCGAGAATGTCATCTTGTCGAACACGCTCGAGTATTCGTTGAGAGTCAGTTCGCGCATCCGCGATTTTTTGAAGCTCTGGCATGTCTGGCACAGGTTCAGACAACGATATGTGACTGCGAAAGATATGTGAAAAGGAGCAAGCACGGGAACGCCGAAAGACCTGAACGACCTGTGAAAAGGAACGTCCACCGAGCGCAGCCATATTTCCCTGCCGATTCCGTTCATAGCACGCCTTCCGGCAAAATTACGATCGCGGCCAACTCGCCAAGGCTCACCTTCCGGCTCCCCGCTTCGAGCGCACATGCTCGTCGAACGTGCGGTTGAACACATGTCCGCCATCGCCTCTGGCCACGTAATATAGATAGTCCGATTTCTCAGGATAGAGCGCGGCGCGGATGGCGGCCGTCCCCGGATTGCATATCGGCCCCGGAGGAAGCCCAGCCCTCTTGTATGTGTTATACGGGGAGTCAACTTCTAGGTCTTTATAAAGCAGCCTCTCCTTGCGCTCCGGCAGCGCGTACTGCACCGTCGCGTCAATCTGCAGCAGCATCTTCGCTTTCAGCCTATTGTGAATCACGCCGGATATCAACCCGCGCTCGGACGACAATCGCGCCTCTTTCTCCACCAGCGACGCCAGCGTCACAACATCTAACGGCGACATCCCAAGCTCCGACGCGCGCGCCGACTCGGCAGACCCGAACTTTTTGAAAAACTCCGTCGTCATCCTCTTTGCCATCGATTTGCATGTCGTCATTTCATCGATGAAATACGTGTCCGGGAAAAGGAATCCCTCAAGCGTCGGCGGCTCAATCCCGCGCGTGTCTATTCCGTGCGCCTCCGGGTCTTCCACTACTGACATGAATTCGTCCGCGTCGCACAATCCGAATTCCTCAAGCCTCAACGCCGCTTCTTCGGCGGTCATCCCTTCAGGAAAAGTCACTCTGTCGACCGACTCCTCCGGTTTTCCGTAGGCGAGCCTTGCAAGTATGTCTCTCGCGCTCATCGAGCCGGATATTGTATACCTTCCCGGCATAAAAGAGCGCGTCTGATCGCCCAGCGTCGCCGCCAGAAGAAAATATGACGGGCTTCTGATGAAACCCTGCTCGCGCAGTCTCATCGCCACCGCCGTCGCGTTGTCCCCCCTCTGAATCGCAAACGTTCTCGGCCCGTCGTTTCCGTTCGCTGGAGAATTTACGTAAGCCAACATGAAAACTGTCGCGCCCAGCGCAACCAGCAACCCGATAAGCGCGCCCTTGACGAATCTAATCATCGCCCCTTCCTCCTAATAGCATGACACCTATTTTAACCCGGTTCCTTCTGCTAAACCATAGGCTACGCTTAACCGTTTTCTCGCAGTTGACAGCATATTCAACATGGATTATCTTAAGCGTCGCTCACATAATCGCCGATTCAAAGGTATTGCGCCTTCAACAGAATAGTTGTAATATAATCCGCAAATACTCTAATTAGGAGGCCGCTATGCTCAAGGAATTCAAGGAATTTGCATTGCGAGGCAACGTGCTGGATATGGCCATCGGCGTGATTATCGGCGCAGCCTTCGGAAAAATCGTGACCTCTCTGGTCAACGACATCGTCATGCCCCCGATTGGCAAGTTGACCGGCGGCATGGATTTCGCCAACCTTTTCGTGGCGCTAAACGGAGCTACTTACGCGTCTCTGGCGGAGGCTCAGGCCGCTGGCGCTCCCACCATAAACTACGGCGTTTTCATATCAACCGTCATCGACTTCGCAATAATCGCGTTCGTCATTTTCTTGATAGTCAAACAGGTGAACCGGCTTAAGAAACAGCCCCAGCCAGCTCCCGCCGAAGCTCCGACAACGATGGAATGTCCATTTTGCGTCTCGACTATTTCCGTGCGCGCAATCAAGTGCCCGAACTGCTCTTCAGAACTTTCGTCAAAATGAAAACGGCTCATATTCGTTTTCGCGTCCGCGGCGATGTTTGCATATTGCTTTAAAGCCATTTATATTATCGTTTTGATAAAGACGAGTTAGTCGCGCGATGATTGACATTCCGGGCAACGCGTCTTGCGGAGAATAAATGAAGAACTCGACTGAGTTAGCCATTCTGAACAACATCGACGTCCCGACTCTCATAATAAACAAAAACGGAACTATCGAGTTCTGCAATAATGCGGCATGCCTGAATTTGAATAGAACCGCCGAAGAGTTGATCGAAAACCACTTTGAGAAATTTATGCTCCCGGAAGTGTCAGAACGCAGAAAAGCGATATTGAAAGAATGTCTCGAATCCGGACGCAAAATGGTTTTCGAAGACGTCAGGGACGGCAGGAACCTGCTCCACTCGGTGACCCCCCTGTCGAGCGAACGGGCAATAATAACTCTCGCCGATGTCACGAATTGGAACATAAAAGAACAACAAAACATCCATCTGGAAAAGCTGGTGAAAACCCGGACGTCCGAGTTGAAGAAAACTAAGGATTTTCTTCAGAGCGTCATAGACGCTATTCCCTATCCGCTCGCCGTTAAAGACAGCGAACACAAGTGGGTTCTCATCAACAAAATAATCGGCGACATGTTTCAACTGCCCGTAGAAGAGATGATAGGAAAAACCGATTACGATTTTATTCGCAAAGAAGAGGCGGACGTTTTTAGAGCAGTCGAAGAGAATGTGTTCGCCACCGGCGAACCCAACATCAATGAGGAAAAGCTCACCGAGATCGACGGCAGGGAAAGATGGCAGATCGCGGAAAAGGCCCTCTTCCACGACCCCGACGGCAACAAATATCTTATCGCCATCGCGCACGATATCACGGAGAAGAAACTTGCTGCAATCGAATTGGAAAAACACCGCGAAAAACTCGAAGAATTGGTCGCCGAACGGACCGCGGAACTTTTAAGAACTCAGGATCAGCTCATTCAATCCCAGAAGATGGACGCCATAGGAAAACTGGCCGGAGGCATAGCACACGAGTTCAACAATATACTCGCCATCGTTATCGCCACTACAAGCGTCGTTCTGGACAGTCTGGACGAGTCCGACCCAAATTTTAAACACATGGACAGAATCAAGAAAGTCTCCGCCCGCGCAAAAGACATGACCATGAATCTGCTAACATTCGCGCGCAAGGAAAAACTGGATGTCCGCTCAACTTCCGCCGAAGCGATTGTGTCCGAACTGCTCGACCTGCTCAAGCGCACCGTTTCGAAAAATATCAATATCTGCTCCGAAACCGCAAAAAGCTCCGCCACTATGTCTCTGGATATGAACCAAGCCATTCAGGCTCTTCTTAACGTTAGCATTAACGCTTGCGATTCAATGTCGGAAAACGGCGTCATAACCATAATGGCAGAGGATGTTTCGCTGAATGACAAAGATTGCGCCGCAATCCCCAACTCGTCCTTCGGAGACTACTGCCGCATATCAGTAATCGACACCGGAAAGGGAATGCCGGCGGATGTAATCAATCGAATCTACGAGCCTTTTTTCACCACAAAGGAACGCGGAAAAGGAACCGGTCTCGGTATGCCTATCACTCTTGGCATAGTGCAACGACACAATGGCTTCATGTCCGTAAACAGCGCGCCGGGGAAAGGCACACGGGTTGACATCTATTTTCCAGCGATAAAAGGCTCGTCTCCCGCGGCTCCCGCGGCTTCGAGCGAAGACTCTCCGCCGAAAGTCGCTGGAACGATACTTGTTGTGGATGACGACAAGGATTTTCTGGAGATAACAGCCGAGATACTCGCTCTCAACGGCCTCAACCCGATTCCGGCCTCAGGCGCGGCGCGCGCGCTGGAGCTTTATAGAAAACGCCGAAATGAAATCGACTTGGTCATACTCGACATGATGATGCCGGAAGTCGACGGCGTCGAAACCTTCAGGCTTCTCCGCGCCATCAACCCGGACGTCAAGGTCATTGTTTGTTCCGGATACAGCATAGACAGAAGCGCGAGCAGAGTCATAAACGACGGCGCTCTAGGCTTCCTTCAGAAACCTTTTGAAAACGCCGCTCTAATTTCTATGATTGCTGATGTTTTAGACCAATCTAGTCATTAACCCGGATTTCTCTTGTGAAAATCTGTGTTAAAGTTGCAGTCCGCCGACGAAAACCGACTTAAAAACCGCTTTCCCTATCGACGATTCCTTGAGATATTATGATGATGCCCCCAAGAGGACTCGAACCTCTGCACCCGGATTAGGAATCCGGCGCTCTATCCGCCTGAGCTATGGGGGCGGCGGTCAAAACGGTGTTATTATAAGATTTTGAACTTCATCCGTAAAGACCGGTCGCCAATACTTTGCGCGCCCTTCAACCCTCATTTTTCACCGCTGCAAGCGGTGTCGCGCCTGCTGCGGCTTAAGGCCGATTGATTTATTCCATGCCGGGCCGTATACTGGTGTCGGAACTTCTGCGAATGCGCTATTGGAAGAAGCAATAGCATGAAAACCATAGCGCGTCAGGTTCCGATTATGGAGCGCGACCGCCATGCAATGCGAGAAATGCGGCAAAATACTCGACCCCAAGAAAGAAAAGACCTTTTGCACAGGCTGCGGCGCAAAGGTGTCCCCGGACGACGGCGGCAAACCGCAAACCGGAGCGTATAAACGCCCGGTAATTTCGAACAAAGGAAAACCCGTCGGGATAACGTCTCTGGAAACAGAAATCCGGGCGCGCGCCCTGTACGTCGGAGCCTTCGGCGGATTCGCTCTTTGCTACGTGACGATGTCGATAATCCTTCTCAGCAGATTGATGGCCCTGTTGATAGCGGGTCTCTTCGCCTGTTTCACCGGAATCGTCCTGATGACAATCATAGCCAAATCAGCCCCCAGCATGAAAAGCTCGTTCAACGACGCCGTGTCAGTATTGCCGATCAGAGAGAAATCAAAAAAGCTCGTCCGCTCCATCTCCTCAGCCCTCCCCTTCATCGGCCCCCTCCCGGAAGATTGACGTTTTTTCAATTAATCTTTTCCACCCCGCGAATATCGCATCTAAAAGCTTCTTCAACGAGACCAGCAATAGACGAAAATCGATTACAACAGGCTTGAATGAGAGAGCAAAACAGGTATTTTGCGAACAGCGTTCAGCCCATCCAGACGTGCCAGACGGGCGGGTATGGCGCTAGGCTACGATTCCCCCGAAAGGTCTGGGACGAGGCTGTGGAAAAAGCCGGCATAAAGGATATTCGTTTCCAAGACATCCGCCACCACGTAGTCACTCAGGTAGCGAACCGTCATGGAATCCACATAGCGGAAGAAGTAGCCCACCACAAGTGTATAATGACCACCCAGATTTATGTAAACCCGACACATGAGAAAGTCATGCAGGCGTTCGCGGACATTCAGGTGCCGGAGGGCGTGACAATGGGCAGTTGACAGGTGTAATGTGAGATAGACCGAGATGAAAGAAGTAAAGAAAACCAGTTATGTAAAAAAGGAATCATCATCTATTGAAGCAGGTGTTTCCCCTATCACTTCAGGGACCATGTCGCTCAAATATTTATGAATTGTTTTTATTGCAGACAGAGATTCATCGAAACGTTCGGCATAGGAATTAAGGTCTTTCACAGAATCACTACGACGTTCTGGTGATAGTAAAATGATGGCATTGTAGTAATACTGCGCCGCAGAAACCCATAGTTGACTAAGCCATAAGGGCATATTGTCACGATCGTATTTTCTCAAATGAAGGTCCGTGGGACTCTTAATATTTGAAGAAAAAAGTTCTCTCATTGAATCGCTATTTATGTTTTGAACTATTCTCTTTATTTTATCAGACTTTTCCGTCAACTCTCGTATCCATCTCGTCAAGCTGGCATTTACAGAAAAGACCCAACCATGATTGGGTAAAATTTCTAGTTGCCTACTTAGCTTTGCGTCATCTACACTTTGTCGAGCAGCTTCCAACGAACGATGTGCTAATAACACAGATTCCTCGGCTTTTTCTACTGATTTTCGCGAAAGAACAATTTGCCATAATACAAAAATAACACCAATTATGTTTAAAACTGAAGCAACAACTTGAAGAGTTTCTTTTATATTGCACTCCACAACAATATCTCCTCATTCCTTTTTGTGTATTTTCTGCTGAATATTATATCACAATCATAATCAGGTTAAATATTTCGCCCTGTCATAGACACCCACAGACAAATCCCGGCACGCTCCACTCGTGAGCAATGCTTATCGGTTACTCTCACGCACACTCCCCATTTCCCGCCTTGGCGCTTGAGATAACACTGTCCACGCCCATGCCGCGACGATGAATAAACCCTGATTTGCTCAAGACCTTTACATTCAACAGCGGCGACCCTATAATCTTTTTGCGAGGTGGAGCAGTCCGGTAGCTCGTCGGGCTCATAACCCGAAGGTCGTTGGTTCGAATCCAACCCTCGCGATACGATGAAAGCCCGCTTATGCGGGCTTTTTTCGTTTGTCCTTTCGAGCGCCTGTAATCGCGAATGCCAAAGTCTGTTCCGATTCTCTTGCGGCGCCGGCTAGCCCGCAATCTTCACCAATGCGGATTTAAATCGAAGAAAGGGATGCGGCACGAGGCGATTTGAGCTAGAACGAGAGAGCATGCTGTTTCATATGTGACGACAGTTCGAGTCTATTATTCAACGACATAGATCGCCCTTTATTTGATTTTACAGATTTTCCCGTGAAAATTCCGGGCTGCGGTTTCATCAACAACTCAAAAAAGAAAATGTATTTATGAGGTCGGAATCAAAGCGAATCAATTATAATATCAAACATAGTGTTTACTTAAATTTGGTTGGCGCGCGGGTGAAGATTTTGTATACGTCGGCGCTATACGCGGAAGATATATGGATTATCGCAACGCTCTCAAAAAAATCGAATTATATGAACTGCTGACCAAAGAGTATAACCTATTTAATCCTTATGTTTATCTTTCGACCGGGATAGACAGTTATATAGCCCCTGACGAAGCTCTCAAGCATTGGCGCGGATTTCTTTCTGATAAAAACGAGCCTTTTTTATCTCTTTACGTTCACGTGCCGTATTGTGAAAAGCGCAAATGCCTCTATTGCATGTATAACTCCCGGATAATTGAGAGCGAATCGGAACTAGGAAAATATGTCGGGTATCTGGCAAAGGAGGCTTCATTTTTCTCCGGAGCTTTCAAGAATTTCCATTTTAAGACAATGCACATCGGAGGAGGGTCGCCGACGCTGTTGTCCGAGAAGCTTCTGAAAAAACTTTTCTCGGAGATAAACTCGAATTTTAGCTTTACCGCCGGTGGGTCGCGGACACTGGAAATAAAACCCACGCAAGTCACGGACGAACAACTTGCGGTTGCGGTCTCCTCAGGCGTAAACAGGATTAGCGTTGGCGTTCAATCTTTAAACCCCGCTGCACTTAGCAATGCCGGAAGGGATTACGCGGACATCGACTGTCTTTCTCGGATAACGGATCGGCTTCGCTCTCTAGGAGTGGACGCGGTGAATTTCGATCTAATAGCGGGATTGCCGGGCGACAGCGTCGATGGCTTCAGGGATTCATTTGAAGCAATTTCTCAATTAGGCCCCTCAACCATCAACGTTTATTTCTTCAGACTTGAGAACTCCCGATACGGTGAAGAAGCAAGAAAAAACTATATTACGGAGAACTCGGAAGATTTCGCGGTCAGGTATCTTGAGGCGACAGTCGACGCAGCCTCGCGCGCAGGATATACTAATTATTCTTCAAATCCTTTCCTTAATAGTCAGTTGTTCGTGAGAAAGGATTTCGTCTGTCTAATCGGCAACCAGCCTACCGAGTGGCATCCCGAAATGAGAAACTCGATGATCGGGCTGGGAGTCGGGGCAAGGTCGTTCATGGAAAACGCGGCCGAGACTATCAACTTCGGTCCGGGCGGCTCCGCTGCTCTCGGTCGGGTTCCGAACCCGCTGGATCCGGGTTTCAGATTCAGTGACTCTGTTTATCGATTCTCCCGGCGCGAGCCTGCCGATCGCATGAGGGACTTCGTTCTGAAAGCCTTTTACAAAACTGGAAATGTTTCGCGTTCTTTGTTCAAAACCGTCTTCGGACTCGAAATCGAGTCGGTTTTTAGAGATGAAATTGAAACACTGCAAAACTTGGGCAAGTTGAGCGTCGGCGACGATTCCATAGAGATGCTCTGCGATGGTTTTGAAAAAGCCGTTCTTTCGAAATTTTTCTACAATCAGGAGGAGCTTATATCCGTAGCAAAGCGCCCGCGCGGTGAAATCATCATTTCCACATAATCCAAAAGACAAGGCCGGATTCGCCGTTAGCCGCTACGTCATATTCCGAACGGAATGTTTGAAAACCCGAAAGCTCTCACATGGTTTATATGAATCCCCGGACAATCGGCATAATGACTACATCCGGCGCACCTAGCGCTCTTTTCGCTCATCCAGTTTGCCATATAGCAGCCTACATATTCGTCCAAATCGATTTCTCCGCTGCTTTTGAACACGTTTGCCGGCACAGCGTCAAACACGCGCATCTCCTCGCGCCCGGTCAGACATCGTGGGACATTTAATATCTCTATTTCCATGTTTCCGCTTCTTAAAAACTCTCGCATGAAACCAGCTATCGGAATGTCTTTTCCCAATGTTTCCTCAAGCGTAGCGCGCCCTCTCATAATAATTTTCAGCTCAACTTTATCTAGCAAAGCGCTTCCGATGTTTGACAGGTTTTTTGCGGTTTCTCTATTGATTTCCAGATAAACCGTAGAAACGATATCCGGGATTCTTTGATAATTTTCAAAAGGTTTATTAATGATCGCCTCAATGCGAATGTCCCTTTTCAAAAAATAACGCTTCATCTGCTCGTTTTCCAAAATGCCGAGACCGTCTATAACAATCGTTTCCGGCTCATAAGGAAAACCCCCGCCAAGCCGAGCAACGTTGTTCTCCGTTATAATAATCGAAGGCGATTTCTTTGATGCGATTGCGCCCGAAAACTTCCTTAGCGAGCGGCAGAAATCGGTCACATGACAAAAAGCGCATCTATCTCCAGAGCAAGGCGGTTCCACTCCTCTATTCGCAAGGTCTTCGAACATGCCCCTCTTAGCTTCCACCTCGACTCTGAGTTTCAACGGCGATTGAATAAACCTTTCCGCGCCCTCGAACACTCTAGCCGGTATTCTGTTCGACCACGCTTTGACGCCTCGTTCTTCGCAGAACTCGAACGCTTTGACAATATCCTTTGCGCTCTCATCTAGGTTGAAAAAAATATCGTTTTTATGCTTCCACGCCTCGCCGAAAGGAATCGGATACAATATGTCGAACTCAGACGCCCCTAAGTCAGACAATCTTTTAATCCAATCTGTAAGGCTGGGTATTGTGCTTGCTGTCAACAAAATGTCTACAGAAACCGCAAGGCCGGAAAGTTTTGCCGCTCTCATAAAACCTTTCAAAGCCTCGTCATAGCTTCCGGGAGTCCGGGTGAGAGTCTCGAAGGCGGACGGGGCTCCGGCGTGCAGAGAGAAAGTCGCTTCATCCAGCCCGGCGGCAACGGCTCTTTCGGCAAAGCCGGCATAGCTGAACATCCGGCCGTTGGTTATGGTTTGCGTCCTCCTGTATTCCATTTTCTTTGTTTCTGACACAATTGCGAAGAAATCAGGATGAAGAGTGGGTTCGCCGCCGGACAGAACAGCTTGATCGAACCCCCTCGCGCGGCCTTCCCGCAACAACGCAAGGATGCTTTCCGTCGGCTCATAGCTTCCGTTCTGCTCGTCTGCGTCTAGGCAGAACAGACAGTTGTTGTTGCAGACGCGCGTAAGCCTAACCCAATATTTTTTATTCTCTGAGTTATATTCGTTCATCGCAAGTTAGAGGAGTTCGATTTTCTTCGCGACATCCGTTCAGTCAAGGGCCAGAACGGCGTTCGGCATAGTCACAATGCTTCCGCAATGTTGGCGTTCAGCGACTATTTTAACGGCGGCGTCGCGGAGCCGTTTCACTCCGTCCGGATAATACTTAGCGAGGCTTTCTCCGCTCGGGGGCGGAAGCAGAACCGCCGCTTCCACAAAACCCGGTTGCGAGCCGAACGTTTCAAGAACGAAATCCAGAATTTTCGGCAGATCTCCGATGTTTGAGTCGCAGAGAGTGATTCTGGCCGAAGCTTTCATGCCGGAGGAGAGAACATTTTTAATCCCGGCGACTGTTTGAGCGTGGCTTCCCCTCGCCCGAGCTATTGCGTCGTGTTTTTCCGGGTCCGCCGAATAGACTCCGGCTTCGATTGTCATGTTTGACACATTGGCCTCGACATGCTTGTTCAGCCGTCTCTCGTCGAAAAACACTCTGGCGTTGGACCTTACGCGAATCGAAATGTCTTTTCTAGCCGCCACCAGCATCCTCACTATTTTCAGGTAATCAGGGTGAAGCGTCGGTTCTCCGCCCTTGAGCACGAAGTCCTTAATTTTCTTCTTCCGCGCTTTGATAAAAATGTATCTGGACAACGGCAAAGACCCGATTTTTGTTATGCGGTCCTCGAAATCATAGTCTCTGAGCCTGACCGGGGTGTGGCATATTTCGCAATTATTATTGCAGGCGCCGTTGAGGATCAGGTATTCGGTGTCAAAAGCAGCTTTGCTGTCGTATCCTTCTCGAATGCCGGGATCGCTCTCCGCCGCGCGCCTTACGAGTCTGTCTAAAATGCTGATAGACTCCTTGTTCACTTCCCGGAAATCATACTTCAAATAGAAGTGAATAAAGTGGCAGAGATGAAATCTCATGTTTAGATGAGTGCGGTATCCGTCGGAAATATGCGATAGGAAGAAGCATACGTCCAGCCATGCGTCCAAGTCCGTCGGGCGGAATTCGAGAAGGGAAGTCGCCAGATTCACGCCCTCGTCGAACTCCCTGTCCGCATAGCGGCAGTATGCGGCGCTGGCAAGAGACTGATCGGAGACCGCATTTCTTGCATAGTTGGCGAGGAATCCTTTAAGAGACTCAAAGCGCTCCGGGTTGTTGTAAGCCATCAACGTGATCTGAGATATCAGAGTCATGTTGTTTGAGATATCGAATGAATAGTCGTTGTACTCCCTGTACGGGCGCAAGTCATAATTGACCGACAGCATCTTTGCCAAGCCTTCGTCAAATGGTGTTATCATCTGCAAACGAAATGAAGAACCATTCCGCCCTTTCCGTTTTATATATTGTGTTAGTTATCTTTCCGTCTCTCATCACAAGGATTTTATCCTCGTGAATCACTAGAGTGTCATTGTTGGCGAAAACGCCTAGAAGTTCTCCGGGATAAAGGTAGTTGTCAACGAAGGCCGAGATGTTGTATCTGAGAACATTTCCTTCGGGAACTCCGTCGAAAGCGTATATGTCTCTCTCTCTGAAAACGATGAAGTTGAGTTTCATGTGCCTGTCTATGTAATCCGCGTAACCGCGATCGTGTTTCTGGATGAAATCCCTCAGTTCGGCGGAGAGTTCCGCCGTGGCGCAACAGTCGAACCCGCAGGGAATGTGATAAAGATAGCAATAAGCGTCCTTCACGAGAGAGTTGCACAGGTAGTTGGGCTTCGACTTGGTATTCTTGAACGGAAGCATAAGCGTGTTGGGGTACAGCGAATGATTGTTCACTCTGGAGAAGTAATCGATGCAGCATTTCGGGTATCCGAGATGTTCTCCGAACCACATATAGTCTATCTGAGGCTTGGTGACTATTCTCCGATTTATTGAAATGGGATACCATCCCGTCCTTTTGATTCTATCAAGGGCCTCCTCGGATTTGGAAACATAAATATGAGCGCGCCCAGAGTAGCCCGAACCGGCAGGCGCGCCGCAGGCCACCGTAGTGGTGAGGAACTCTCCGCCTATGGAATCTCTCACTTCGTCTGAAGTTTCGTTGTAGAAAACGGATTCAATTTCCGTCAGCAGGCCGTGTTCCTCGCAAACCTTGAGATATCTATCGAGCCTGTCGGTCGGGACCCACTCGTCGAGCGCCGGCTTAAGACCCGCCAAGACGGAATAATAGAGAAATAGCTGCCCCGTGCCGCCTCTCGCTTCGCAGATGTCTCGTAGATACTGCGGTTCATACCATCCGAAAAGGGGTTTCTCGGATTGAGAGGAAATTCCGCTTGCGCATTCGGTTTTTTTTTCGCTCATCTACAAGCTCTCCGACCCTTCATTCAGTCCGTTATGATTTGGCGGCCGCTTTTACAGGGGCTATAGGCTCGAATTCCTTCCAGCCGTAAGTTCTGGGATACTGTATCCACGGGCCTTCGCAAACGCTGAAGCAGGCGCACTTCCTGCAGGAGGGAGCCTTTTCTTTTTCGTATGTTTTCCGCACGTAGTCGAAGTCGGCCACGGTGTTTGTGACATCGTTCAGCTTCACTTGCGGTATATAGTTCTCGGCAATATTTCTTTCATAGCCCTGCATCAGGCAGAAAGGTATCGCTTCGACATAAACGGGAACGCCAGCCGCCCGCCCTATATCAATGCCCATCTTGATGAAAGGAACGACCAAAGATTTTTTAGGAAGGATGGATAAGATGTTTTTATCGGCGCTGCCGAGCGCGTGGACGAACGCGTACTGATAAACATCGACGCCGATTCTTATCAGGAATCTTGCCAGATCCGGGAATGTCCTGTAATTAACCTTGGTGACCACAGTGTTTATCGAAACCTGCTGCCCGCGCGCTTTGAGGTTGCATAGCCCTTTGACGGTCTGTCGGTAGCTGTCTGCTCCGGTGAGGTAGTTGTGGCAGTCGGAGTTAGCCGAAAGCAACGCCCCAGTCACCGTCATTATCTTCCCCTGCCCGGCGGCTAGGAACTCGTCGCAAAAAGCGCTGTACGCGAATCTTCTGGCGTTCGTCTGGATAAGAATCTTGTAGCCGAGAGAAGCGGCATGGCTCAGCAGCTCGAAACAGTCTTTCCGTATGGTGAATTCGCCGCCAGTGAAAACCACTTCCTGATAATTGTCTTTTTCTTCTTCAAGCACGTCCTTCAACTGCCTTGTCGTCCTGTCGGGTATGAAAAAACGCTTGTCTCCAATGACGCAATGTTTGCAGTAGTTATTGCAGTTATATCCGACTTTAAGGTCGAGCCTGTTGTCCATTTCCTTCTCCAGTAGGCTGCGGGCGCGCCGCTCGCAACCGCGTCACGGCGCGTTTGAAAGAACTTTCTCGGCGACTTCTTCCTTGGTTGTGTGAAACACCGGGAACAGTTCCTCTGACATATAGCGATCGTCCATAGAATACAACCCTATGCAGATGTCGTTCAGATAGCAGACTTTGCAACATTCGGCTTTCCCGTACAGGAAATCGCCCTGCGCTTGGTCCACCTCCCCTTTTTCGTCAAGAAACAAAATTTTTACTTTTTCGTTTTTCACTATTCGCCGGGTTTCAGTCGAGTTGTGCTCGTATCCGCCCATATAGCAAAGGGGAACTCTCTCTATTCGATATGTCATTTTGTTGCTTCGCAGCATGTCAACCGCCCTAGTCAACTCTATATCGATGTCGTTAAGCCTGTGCAGGGTTTCCGGGTGCTGGGCGGCCCTGTTCATCAGCGGGTCCAAGTTATTGAAAACCACGTGGTTGACGCTCGGCATGCGCTTTGCGATGTGTTCGACGTTTCGGCTGAGGTGATCCGCATTGAGCTTGTTCATGGTTATGGTGACGCTCAGCGTTATTCCGCCAAGCTTCTCCAAGTTCGCCGCCGCTTTGTTCACGTTGCTCAATGAATCCGGGTTGCCGGTCAGTTTGCCCTGAATTTTCGGGTCGCTCGAATAAAGCGAAAGGACAACCTTCTCCAGCCCTGCCGCTTTCAGTTTCCTTGCGAAAGCCGTTGAGGCCAAGTTCTGCCCGTTCGTGATGAGAACGCTGGGAAAACCCTTCCTGTCGCAATGTTTCAGGTATTCGGGAAGGTCTTCCGACAGGGTCGGCTCTCCTCCTGTAATAATAACGCCCTCATACCCGCCGTCAGACATCAGCGAATCAAGATACGCTATCCCCTTCTCAAAGGATATCGAGTTGTCGTTCTCGGGATTTGAGCAAATCAGGCAGCGCTGATCGCACCGCCGTGTTATCTGAAAGTAGCCGAAACTCCCCATTGTCGCTATTCCTTGTCATTCTTCAGCGGGTTCAAGATGTTAAATCCGTCGGTGAAACCCATGCGCCTCCCGACCTTCATATCCCCCAAAGAAAATATTTAATTATCTTTGCTCATTTTTGCAATTAAAACAATTGCTTAAAAACTCGCGCGGCCTCGCGTCACCATGAGCTGTGCGAGTTATGCGCTCCATGCGTGTTTGCGTTGCTGTGCATGTTTACGGCCACAATGCTGGCGTGGACGTTGGTTGCCACCGCGTTGGAATGGGACGTGATATGCGCGTGCCTGTTCACAGCCGGCGAGCTTATCGAGTTATTGTGATTTCTATGAGTGTTTAATGCTCCGGCGCTGGCGTGTGAGTTCACATTCGAGTGAATGCTTGACGCGGCCACATTGTTGTGGGTCGTAGTTGCGGCGGTGTTGGTGTGGGCGCTGGTGGCTTGGCTCGTGTGCGCGTTCCAAGCAGTGTGTTTTCCCTGAGCCGAATTGTTGTGTAAGTTGCCTTTTGTCACAGCGGCGCTCGCGTGGACCGCCGCCACGTTAATCGCCGGCTTGCTGGCGTGGGTGTTCACAGCCGCCGTGCTGGCATGGACGTTAGCGCTGTTGTGCGCGTCTACCAACGCCGTGCTGGCGTGGGTGTTCACGTTGGAATGAGCCGCTGTCGCCGCTCTGCTGGAATGGGTGTTGGCGTTTACATGCTGGTTTATGGCCGCTACGTTGATGTGGTATGCCTCGGCGGCTCTGTTTGCGTGATTGTTCCAGCTTACGTGGAGGCTCTCATGCGCCGACTCCGACTTCACTATTTCCGGGAAAGACATCATTCCAAGAGCGGCCAGAGCAAGCCCGCCCTTCATTACGGACGACGACGTAATTTTCGCTTCTTCTCGCATGAAATACGAGAGCGCGTCCGCGGCCGCTCCGGGGAGAGAAATCGCTCTTTCAATCTGCTTGGAAGGCCGGTCGTTTTTTTTCATATTCCACCTTCTCCTATGCGATTCTATAAATCCTTGCGGTTGTCTCAGCCCTTTTTCACCATGAAGCGTGCGAGCCGTGGTTCACATGACTCGAAGAATTGCTGTGCAGGTTGGTCGCTTCGAGGTTTCTATGTCCGCTGTAAGCCACTCTGCTGGCGTGGGAATTGGCGTTTGCGTGCTGGTTCTGCGCCGGTGAACTGGAATGAGCCGCTGCGCTCGTATGGGAATTGACCGCCGCCGTGTTGCTGTGGTTGGCTACCGAGACATGTCTCGAAATAGCCGCTACGCTGGTGTGGGTGTTGGTTCCCGCCGAGTTTACGTGCGAGGATTCGCTCGCGTTTGAATGCGCGTTGTACGCGCTGTGTTTTCCTTGCGAGCCGCTGTTATGAAACCCGCCCCTTGTGACGGTTTCGTTGGAATGAACCGCCGCCGCGTTTGTGTGCCCAGCGTTGGAATGGCCTCCAGCCGCCGTTTGGTTGGTATGGCTGTTGATGCTCGAATGCGTGTCCACCGCTCCGGCGCTAGAGTGTGTGTTTATGCTCGAATGCGTATTGACTGCGGCCAGATTAACGTGCGATGAAGAGTTGAAATGCATGTTTGCCGCGCCCGTGTTCGTGTGCCCGTTGACGCCGCCTTGGTTCGTGTGAAGATTTATATTCGCATGAACTGAGGAATGCCATCCCCAAGTCGGGTCCGATATCATTCCTAACGCTATCAGCGCCGCAGCTCCGGCCGCTATCCCTTTTGTGCTTACCTTGGCTTCCTCTCTAAGAAAGTAAGCTGCAGCGTCGCTCTTTATCGCGGGAAGCAGTTTTTTTTCACCCGCCTTCGCCGATTTATTCTTTTCTCTTTCCATTTGTTCCACCCCTCGGCCTGCGGCCAGAGAATAAGGCGCAATTTATCACCAAGACGCGTGAGAATTGTGGTTCGTATGTCCTGCCGCGTTAGTGTGAGTGTTAACGGCCGACACGTTCGTGTGAGCTGTGAAACCGGCGGCGTTTGCATGGTTGTTGACGCTGATGTGAGTATCTACCACCGGCCAGCTTGCGTGCGCGTTCACATTGGAATGCGAATCGACTCCGGCTCCGCTCGCGTGCGTGTTGACGCTGTTATGTTTGTTGAGACTCGCCGTGCTCGTATGCGACGTGGTGGCCGCCGTATTCGCGTGGACCGCCGCCGCGCTCGCGTGCGCGTTCCAAGCGGTGTGTTTGCCTTGAGCGCCGTTGTTGTGGAAACTGCCCTTCGTCACGTTCTCGCTAACCGCCGCTTTCACCGTCACGTTGGTCGCTAGAGTGCTCGCATGGTTTGCGACATTCGCGTTTGTATGATTGTTCACGCTGTTGTGCGCGTTTACTACCGGCTTGCTGGCGTGGTTCGCTATGCTGTAGTGTCCGGTCGCGGCGGAAGCGTTGGCGTGCGAGCCTGCGTTGGTGTGAAGATTAGCCGAAGCCACGCTAGTGTGAGTGTTCACTCCGCCTTGGTTTGTGTGCGTTCCGAAATT
>Ga0209311_1001003_pt1 | contig 24027 bp, 19 predicted proteins | sample AD_UKC045_MetaG_FD_184417 | JGI IMG/M metagenome (GOLD analysis project Ga0209311, IMG submission 184417) | Active sludge microbial communities of municipal wastewater-treating anaerobic digesters from USA - AD_UKC045_MetaG (SPAdes) (version 2) | ecosystem: Engineered > Bioreactor > Anaerobic >... | reverse complement strand
ACTGATTGTTTTTCTGGATGCGGATATCATCACTTATCCGGAGAATATCATATCACTGCTTACGGCTCCTTTGGTGAAGGATACGGCAGATTTTAGCAAATCATTTTTTTCGCGGCAGGCCGGCCGGGTCACGGAGTTGGTGGCGAAACCGCTTTTATCCATTTTGTACCCGGATTTTCCTTCATTCTGGCAACCGTTAAGTGGTATGATTGCCGGAAAGAAGAGTATGTTTAAGAAAATTCACTTTGAGGAAGGCTATGGGGTGGATATAGGTATCCTCATTGATATGTACCAGCAGGGGGCCAGGATTGCTGAAGTGAATATCGGACATATTGAAAATAGAATGCAGTCGCTGGAACAATTGGGTAAAATGTCCCGTGAAGTGGCCGCTGTGATACTTAAGAAATCCAGTCATAAGGGAGAGAATAATTATGAGACACTCGAACATATACAACTGATCCGGGAGCAAATGGAGTTTGCCATCCGGGAAAGTTCGAGGAGTTTGAAGAAAGTGGCCATTTTTGATATGGATAATACGCTGCTACGGGCCAGTTTTATTCATACAGCAGCGGAACATTTTGGGTTCAGGAAAGAACTGATTGAAATTGTTACTACACAAAACAATCCTTTTATCCGGACTAAACTGATTGCCCGTTTATTAAAAGGGCGGGATTTCAGCGAGCTGATCCGGCTGGCTGATTCAATTCCCGTTACCGATCATACCAGTGAAATCATTCAGCTGCTCCGGGATAATGGATTTGTGGTGGGAATTATATCTGACAGTTATGATTGTATCACCAATCATTTGAAAAACCGGTTTGGCTTTGATTTTTCCCTGGCCAATGAACTGGAATTTTCAAAAAGCGTCGCTACCGGTGAGGTTAAAATACCTTCCTTTTTTCTGTCACATGAAGGCAGTATGTGTAATCATGAGTATTGCAAAACACATGCACTGACCCATATTTGCAACCGGTTTTCAGTACCTGTTTCAGATACACTGGCCATTGGCGACAGTGAAAATGATATCTGTATTATAAAAAAAGCCGGAATCGGGGTTTCTTTTTGTTCATCCAATCAGTTGCTGGATGCTGTAGCTGATTTTATTGTTAAAGAAGCTGATTTTAATTTATTAACTCCAGTAATTGAATAAACTGTATGTTCATTTTTTTCCTGATCGCTGTTTTTGTCATTGGTTATATTGCCATTGCCTTTGAACATCCGTTGCGGCTGAATAAAGCCGCTTCGGCCATGATCACCGGTGTTCTTTGCTGGACGATTTATATGTTCAGTTCTGCATCCGCAGAAACAGTAACAGACGAACTGCTTCATCACCTGGGAGAGATCGCCTCCATTCTTTTCTTTCTGCTGGGGGCCATGACTATTGTGGAACTGATCGATACACATAATGGCTTTGAGTTTATTACCCGGCATATTACAACCCGGAGTAAAAGCCGGCTATTGATTATTGTAGTGGTGATTACTTTTTTCCTGTCTGCCTTACTGGATAACCTGACCACCGCAATTGTAATGGCTTCCCTCTGTGCCCGCCTGTTAAAGAATAAAGAAGATAAACTCTGGTTTTGCGGTATGATTGTTATTTCAGCCAATGCCGGCGGGGCCTGGTCGCCACTGGGTGACGTTACCACCACCATGCTCTGGATCGGTGGTCAGATTACCGCGTTAAATATTATGAAACAACTGATTCTGCCCAGCCTGGTCGTTTGTGCATTGCCCTTGGCACTGGTAGCCTGGCGGTTCAGGGGACAGCAGATTGACCGGTTGGAAGAAAAGGATGATCAAACAAAAGCCGAAAAGAAAGATGGGTTGCTGATCCTTTTTTCCGGAATCGGTTTCCTGGTTTTTGTACCCGTATTTAAAACGCTGACCCATTTACCTCCATTTATGGGTATGCTGCTGGCACTAGGCCTGATGTGGGTGATTACCACTTTTCTACATAAAGACAAAGAACCTGAGCAGCTGGAAAAACTTACCGTAGCCCGGGCACTTCAGAAAGTGGATAGTCCCAGTATCCTGTTTTTCCTGGGTATACTGCTGGCTGTTTCTTCCCTGCAATCAGCCGGCCTGCTTCAGACAGGAGCCAGTTGGTTAAGCAATACACTCGGGAATGATTATATGATCGGTTCTTTCCTGGGATTATTGTCGGCCGTGGTGGATAATGTACCGCTGGTTGCAGCATCCCAGGGTATGTATGATCTGCAGACCTATCCGACCGATCATCCTTTCTGGGAATTCCTGGCGCTTACTACCGGAACCGGTGGCAGTGCCATTATTATAGGTTCCGCCGCTGGGGTGGCTGTTATGGGGATAGAAAAAATCGATTTTATGTGGTATCTCCGGAATATCAGCTGGCTGGCCCTGATTGGGTTTGCCGGGGGTATTGCGGTTTTCCTGCTGCAAATGCAATTTTAATATGGGTCTGTTTAGGGAAACTTACCAACAGATTTTTATCCGGATACGGACAAAACTCAGCCGGCCTCAGCTGATCATGCTGGTTGCGGTACTGACGGGTCTTGCGTCAGGGATCCTGGCCGTATTACTGAAACTTCTTGTTCACTGGATTCAACGCGGAATCAGCCAGGTCAATACCCATTCATATACGCACTTGTTTTTTCCTGCGGCCGGCCTTCTGTTAACTGTATTGATAATACGATATATGTTCAGGGGATTTATTGAAAGGGGTATTGCAATGGTGCTCCGTTCCATTGCCCGGCGGAGTTCTTTTATTCCGCTAAGTCATACCTACCTGCATGTCATTACCAGCTCAGTAACTGTTGGTTTTGGAGGGTCTGCCGGTCTGGAGGCACCGATTGTTGCCACGGGTTCTGCTGCAGGTTCCACCATCGGGCGTATCAGCGATCTTACCTACCAGGAACGGACCCTGCTGATTGCCTGCGGAGCCGCAGCTGGCATTGCGGCTGTTTTCAATGCACCGATTGCCGGAGTGATTTTTGCCGTGGAAATTCTCCTTACCGAAATGCTGGTCAGTCATTTTATCCCTTTGATAATATCTTCTGTTACGGGTGTGCTGTGTTCCAAAGTGATCCTTTCCGAAGCTTCACTTTTTAACTTCAGACTGACCCAGGATTTTGATTACAGGAATGTTCCTTATTATCTTTTACTGGGCATTTTGGCTGGCTTTATTTCCTTGTATTATGCCCGGGCATTTAAAAGCACGGAAAGCCGCCTGCATCACTGGAAGCTGCCACCTTTGATGAAAGCACTCACAGGTGGCATACTGCTGGCCGGTTTGTATTTTATATTGCCCCCGTTGTTTGGAGAAGGGTATGAAAGTGTGAAAGTAGTTGCCAGCGGGACTTTTAATTCCCTTACGGGTACCTCAAGCCCTTTGTCACAGCTTGGCGACACAGCCGGGATCATTGTTTTCGCTGCCATGATTGTATTGCTGAAACCGGTAGCCGCTGCCATCACCATTGGTAGCGGTGGAAACGGTGGAAATTTTGCCCCTTCCCTTTTTACCGGCTCTTACCTGGGTTTCTTTTTTTCCAAGTTGCTCAATGCCACTCCCTGGATCAAAATACCCGTGGGCAATTTCAGCCTGGTAGGGATGGCCGGTGTGCTGAGTGGGGTGATGTATTCGCCACTGACAGCCATCTTCCTGATTGCCGAGATCACCAACGGTTATGAACTGTTCATCCCGCTGATGATTGTGTCGTCTATCTCTTTTTTTATCGTTAAATCCTATGAGCCCTATTCGATGGAGCTTAAGAAGTTGGCTATGGAGGGCGAAGTATTCACACATAAGAAAGAGAAAAATATACTCACCAGTTTTCAGCTCAGTGATATCCTGCATGATAATTTTGAAACCATTTCAGTAGATAAAAAGCTAGGGGACCTGGTGGAGATAATCAAAAAAAGTGAAAAGAATATTTACGCGGTAGTGGATAGTAAAGGAAAATTTGCCGGCATTATTGAACTAAACGACATCAAACAACGTCTCTTTGATTCCAGCCAGTTTGATATTGTACCCGTCAGGACCCTTATGAAAAAGCCCCCGGCGGTTTTACAGGAAGATGAACATATGCATTCCGTCATGGAAAAATTTGACCTGACCCGGAGTTGGTTTCTTCCGGTTTTAAATAAGGATAAAATATTTGTTGGCTTTATTTCAAAAACAAAAATATTCTATAAGTACCGTGAGATTCTGTCTGCCAGTGCCGATATTTATGAACAGGAAAGCGGTAACAAACCAGGCTGATTTGTTTATCCTTCTTTCTTTTTCAGCAGTTCTTCAATCCTTGAAGCCAGTGAGTCCGGGCTTTCACCCGGTATTCTTTCCATTCCCTGCAGCGCATCCACAAAGGTCTGAATGGCCCGTTCATAAGCGGCAAACTGGTTTTTCAGCACATTCAGGTCATTGGATTCCCAGTATCCGCCCTCGTCAGTCATTTCAAAATGGCTGAAGTATTTTTTACTGAGATAACGGAAGAGCCGGATCAGGGCCACATGGGCATCGATACCGGCATACTGGGTCTTGGTACTGATGGTATAGATCAGTTCCGGGTCCAGCCCGTGTTCCACCAGCATTTCCCGGGTTATATGACTGATAGGAGAAAGCAGTCGTCCCTCCGGGGTAAAAGTGAGGAACAGAGGCTCACATTCCTCCGGGGCAAAATAGATCCCTTCCAACGGATCCTTTTCATCGGCTTCAAAATAGTGATAGTCCCAGCCCAGGCTTTCACAGATATCTTTCATTTCCGCGCCCAGCTGCGGCACGAGGGAGCGGTCTTTGATGCTGCCGGAGTAGTGAATGGAGAGTCCCATAATCAGTTTTTTTAATTGGCATAAAATTCTCCAATAGATCGCAGGCTGCCAATGGAAAAACAACAGTGATTTCGTTTTTTTTCCGACGCCTGCCGTTTAAAATACCAAAAAAGCGGCAAATCCATTCATGCCTTATTTACCGGTAGACTGTTTCAGCGACTGGTTCTACCCCGTTTCTGAACGATCCTGACTTACAGAAACGTATAAACTTCCTGCTGACCTGTATAACTGTTGAGGAAGTTTATTGGATCATCTTTACTGCAGACCCGGATCAATGGAGCCGGGTGAGTGGACAGGTTGATATGAAACAATAGAAATGAAGAAGTATTTTTTTATCATAAAATCACTGGTCGCCGGGCTGATCGTGTTATTCGTGCTGGAGGGATGTGGTACAGAGTACCATTATTACCAGCAACATAAATCACATAGCCCAAAGTATATGAAGCGCCAGGTAAAGTATAAAAAGTATCAGCATCATGATAATGGAGTGGAAATAAAAATCCGTCATTAGCCGCAGGTGCTGTGGTTGAATAAGCAAGGAAAATGCTGACTGAAGCGAATTCATCTGGTACAGGAAGCATTGAACAGGCATTTTAAGCAAAGGGTGGCAGGAAGAACAGCCGCCCTTTTTTTATCTTTATGGTCTAAATTTCAGACCCGATGAAAAGAAGCTGCTGGATTGTACTTTTTATTTTAATGTATTCCGCTTTAGCTGCCCAAACTGATACCATAAAAAAATTCCCCAATGGTAATATATTATTGAGAAAGGTGGCAGGAATGCAGCTGCTTTCGCCGTCTGGCCAGAATCTGGGCAGCTGGACAGAAACCATGCATAATAATAAGCAGGGAGGCCGGTTTGTAAGTATTGTCAGTAAGACGGATTCGCTTGGAAAAAGAAAATCAGGTGTATTTGATCAGCAGAATGGTGAATTCGTTTTGCCAGTGGAGTTTGACCAGCTTAGCCCGACTGATTATGGAAAAGGTTTTTATACCACACGTATTGGAAAAAAATATGGATTTTATAGTGTTCCTGCCGGAAAACGACTGCCTCCGATATATGATTTTACAGGCAGACATGTTAATCCTGCCTGGTTTATCGTAGCCGTATCTGGTGAGTATAATTGTGGTTATGTGTATGATGAAAAATTAGCCCTGGTGGATAGCATACCGGGTATGAAGTCGGTTAATAGCCGGATCGTTTCGGGTAACCGCGAATGGTATCAGATCAATATGGCCGATGGCCAGGGGCTGTTGGACAAAGAAAATAAACTGCTATACCGCAACGAGTGGAAACATATTCATGATGTTAAGGGAATGACCGCCATTGTCAATAATGGAAAGGCAATCGGACTTTTTGACCTCGCAACAGGCAAACTGGTAAAGCCCTACAGCTTTACGGACTACTGGCCGGATATTTTCGGTAGTCAGGGTTTTCTGAAGAATGGAAATCAATGGGTACTGATTGATCAGCTGGGGAAGCAGTTGTTTACTTTTAAAGCCGAAGAAGTGGAATTTTCACATCGGGGAGAAACCGGTGGCTTTTACTTTAAACAGAAGGGCTTGTGGGGGGTGATGAATAATAAAGGCAAAATAGTTCGTAGCCCGGTATGGGAATCGGTCAGTCCGGGTTTAGCAGGTGGATTTACCGGGAAATATCCCGGGAAGCCCGACACTTATTATAACGGGGTTTATAAAGAAATTAATGGGGAGAAAGTCCTGACAGGTATTCGTCAGCTAAACACCGAAGAAGTAACAGCTGCCTATCCGGATCAGGCCGTTTGGGTACGGGAAGAACCCAAAGAAGTGATTGAAATGATGAATATACCTGCTCCGGTCCGGCACGAAGAAAACGAGGACCATATTTTTGTAAAAATGGAAGTGGATCCGGCGTTCACCAAAACAGGTGAGGTGGAGAAGACGGTGCTCCGACAGCTGGTGGATGCTTATAAAAAAGAATTCCAGATAAAAACAACTGGAACCGTGCAGCTGAAATTGGTGGTGGAAAAAGATGGAAAAATCAGCAGTACCATCGTCGTTTCTTCGCCTGATCCCCTGCTCACAGAAGCGTCTAAGAAATTGCTCGGCAATATTACCGGCTGGAAACCCGGTATACAGAATGGACGGAATGTACGCGGGGAGAAGACCCTGGTGCTGGAATGGTAACAAATGCCTTTATTTCACCACTGCTATTACTTCCCGTATAATCTGAATTGCATTGCTCAGTTCAGCTTTCGTGCTATTCCCAAATCCGATCCTGATGCCATTGCTTTCAGGAGGATAGGTATATAAATCATCCCTTTCAGGCAAAAGCAGTCCTTTTTTCATACATAACCGGTGAATATCGCTGACTGGAAACTCCCTGTTAAACTCAATCCAGACCGCCATCCCACCTTCAGGTGCATGGTAAGTGCAACACCCGGCCAGATTTTTATCCAGTAAACGCAGCAGAAAATCTCTTTTATGCATATAGTATTTTACTGCTTTGTTCCGGTAACGGCGGATGACCGCTTCTTTTAATGTCAGCGCCAGGGCTTCTTCCAGTAAGCTATCCGAAAATTTATCTATAGAGACTTTCAGTTTGGCCAGTTCGGATAAAAAATCTTCTGGTCCCGCAATATATGATATGCGAAGAGTCGGCGATATCAGGCGGTTCAATCCGCCAATATAAACCACCCTTTTCTGGTTATCATAAGCGGCCACCGGGAACCCCGGTGCATTCGTATAATGAAAATCGAAATCGTAATCGTCCTCAAGGATCATGAAATTGTATTGTTCTGCCAGTTGCAGCAATTGTTTCCTTCTTTCTTCCGATAGTTTTACACAGGTAGGATAATGGATATGAGGAGTGATATAAACTGCTTTTATTTTTTTGCGTTTACAGATTTTTCCGAGTTCACCAAGACTGATTCCATCCTGATCAGTCTTAACGGTTTCAATGTTCAGGTTCAGGTACCGGCAAATACTATACACGCCGGAATAATTATGCTCAGCAAATACAATGCTGTCCTGTTCTGTCATTGTAAGTGAAAGGACCAGGAATATACTGAACTGGTTACCCTTTGATATAAGCAGGTTTGACGTGCCGGTATTCAGGCCCCGCGTGTCGTTCAGGAACCGGGAAAGTGCTTTTCTCAATTCAAAGGACCCCCACGCATTTTCTTTATTAAAAAGACGGCTATGTTCTTTTTTCCGGATGAGCAGGCGATGGTTTTTCTCCAGTTCCACGGCGGGCATATAGCCAATATCCGGCTGCCCGTCATTCAGGATGATGTCATAGATTTTTTTCCCCTCCTTGCTATACCCTGTTTGGCGGGGAGGAAGTCCGATCTTCCTGAATGGGAACGTAGCCTTATGTTCAGCTGCTGACAATACTTCCTTTTTGCCTGTAGCGGAGAGAACGGGAGGTTTATCTGTAATATACGTACCGGAATGGGGTTTTACCGTTACCCAGCCTTGTGCATCAAGCTCTTCATACACCTGCTCGATGGTCCGGCTGTGCAATCCGGTTTGTTGTGCCATTTTTTTAACACCGGGCAGTTTTAATCCCCCTGGTAAAATGCCATTCCTGATGGCATCGGACAGGCATTCTGCTACCTGCAGGTAGATCGGTTCGGGTTTATTCTTATTGATTTTTATCAGCGATGGGATATGCATAAACTGACCTAATTAAAAATATAAATCTGACCCTTCCCGTTACATCAATTAGTTGCAATTTTGGTCTATGAAGATCGGATTTGTGATGGTGGTTTGCGGGATCGCAATCCTCTCAGGCTCATTTAAAATTAATAAAATTATGAATGAAAATAACGGAACCGGAGCGGTGCAATTCAGAATTGCCCGGCCAACAGATAAACTGGAAGAGGTGGTTGATTTTTACAAAACGGTGCTGGGTCTGGAAGAGATCGGGGCATTTAAACAGCATGAAGGATATGATGGGGTGATGCTGGGTCTTCCTGGTTTTGATTATCACCTGGAATTTACCCAACACACGGATGGCAGTCCTTGTCCGGCGCCAACAAAGGATAACCTGCTGGTGCTGTATTTTGACACGCCTTTGAAGTATAACCGTGCGGTTGAACGGGCCTTACAATTGGGTCACCAGCCGGTTGAACCGGAGAATAGTTACTGGAAGGGGAAAAGTGAAACTTTTGAAGATCCCGATGGATGGAGAGTAGTATTTTTTAATGGTGTATATAAACCGTGAATGCTATGCGTATACAAAAACTGGTACTACAAACCACGGATCTGCAAAGACAGTATTCGTTTTATATTGAAAAATTCAACTTCCAGGTTGTAACAGCGGACCAGGACCATTTTAGTTTCAGTGCCGGCGCTTCGCTCGTGGAGTTCAGGGCTTATTCAGGCAAGGATATTTTCCCATATCACCTGGCGTTCACCATACCTGCAGGCCAGCTGATCAAAGCAGCGGATTATCTGGCTGCTAAAGGCATAAACCTGGTGAAAATGGGGAATCAGACTATTTTCCAATTTGAGAGCTGGAATGCCACATCCTTATATTTCAGGGACCCGGATGAAAATATACTTGAACTGATCGTTCGTTTTAACCTGGGGCTAAAGAACGGCTCCGTACATTTTTCCCCCTCAGATATAATTCAGGTCAGTGAAATAGGAATTGTGGCCGACGATCCGCAGGCTTTTTCCAGTTATATCACTGAACAGTCCAGCCTGCCCGTCTGGAAAATGGCCGGCAATGACTTTATTGCAATGGGCGATGAAGAGGGGTTACTAATTGTTGTACAGAAGAACAGAAATTGGTATCCAACGGATACTCCGGCAAGAGCCATGCCTGTCTATATACATTCGCCCGCTTTCAACCGGAGCATACAGGCTGATCCCTACCTGTTCGCTCCCTGATTCATTACCAATAAGCTGAATCGAACTGGCAGGACATGAAAATGTGCTGAATGGCGGAGCTGTATGCAAACGATAACAAAAACCTGACTGTAACCACTCAGTCCAATAATTTAAAATCAAAAGACAACAAAATGAAAAAAACAATTTTCCTGCTGCTACTGACCGTATTTTCAGTAAGTGGCCAAGCGCAAAAACGTCAACCTTCTGTGGCAGGCTATGGGGCTGCTGTAGCAGAACTGACCAGCATCGACAAAAAAGCTGCCCTGAACCTGGGAGGATATGGGGGTGTATTGATCAATCATCGTTTCCTGCTCGGGGCCTCCGGGAATAATATTTTATTCTCAAAAACCATCAATGGTTCTAAGACGGATTTTCAGTTCAATTATTACGGACTGATCACGGAGTATAAATTCTTTCCGGGGAGTTTCGTGCATTTCTCAGCCGGACTGACATCCGCGCTTGGATGGCTGGAGAATGATATCCTGACCGCTGACAAAAAAAAGCGCATGGATGGCGATTATGTATATGTGATCCAACCCCGTCTGGCACTGGAACTTCGTATCACTTCATTTATGCAGGGGAAATTGTATGGCAACTACCGCTTTACCGGAAATACAAAGAGCCGGTACTTCACGCCCCGGAATTTAGATGGAGCCGGTGCCGGTGCGGCACTGGTTTTTGGCTCTTTCTAGTGGTGGTAAAACGTCATCAAAATATACCGGCGGGGATAACCGATCATCAACCGGGATCAGTTACCCCGGATTTTAATTCATTTATCTACAATCAGGGATTATGGAAAAAAGCATTCAAACAGAAATTATTATTCATGCCTCCCGTGAAAAAGTATGGGAAGTATTAACGGACTTCAGCAGCTATGCGTTATGGAATCCATTTATGGTTTCGGCATCCGGCAAATTAGCTAAAGGGCAAAGGTTGAAAATTCAACTTCAGAACGGCAGCAGCACCATGACTTTCAGTCCTGCTGTGCGTTCTGTTATCCCCGGCTTTTCATTTTCGTGGGAGGGGCGTTTGTTTTTCAAAGGACTTTTTGACGGGTATCATTTTTTTAAAATCATACAAAACAGCAGTAATCAGGTAAAACTGGTCCAGGGAGAACGGTTTTCAGGAATATTCAGCCGGATGATATTTCATAAGATCGGTGCCAGTACGGCGGTGAATTTTGATCGGATGAACAGGGAATTAAAGAAGCGGGCTGAAATGAAAGAGATAAGAGCCACTAATCACATAAAGATTACCGGTGATGCATAAGCAACGAATGCGCTATATGGATAATCTGAAAGTTATGCTTACCTGCCTGGTAGTAGCACATCATGCCGGGCAGGCGTATGGGCCATCGGGCGGAGTCTGGGTGGTGAAAGAAGCAGATGCCCTTCCCTGGCTCAGGATTTTTTTCTATGTGAACGCATCGTTTATGATGGGTTTGTATTTTTTTATTTCCGGATATTTTATGGTGGTCAGTCTTGAAAAGAAAACAACCGGCCGGTTTATAAAAGACCGGCTGAAACGACTTGGTATCCCATTATTGTTCTTCACATTCCTGGTTTTTCTTCCTTTTAACTATGTAGTTTCCGGTGGAGAAGGGAATATTTTCTTTGTCCTGGCTGATACTTATTTACACCAGCCTCCTTTAGCTACTGGACATTTATGGTTTATCGCTTCATTGCTTCTATATACTTTTCTTTACCTGGCAATAAGAAGAATGGTCCGTCCGGTGCCAGCCCGCGGGTTTATTTTCAGACCATATTACATCGCGGTATATATCTTTTTACTCGGTTTGGTGACTGTGTTTGTACGCTCGTATTATCCCATTGATCAGTGGAGAACCTGGCTGATACCGCTGGAAATAGCGCATGTGCCACAATACCTGAGCCTGTTTTTGCTGGGAATTTTATTTAATCAGTTTTGCTGGCTCGAACAACTTAAACTCCGGTATGGGTTTCTGGTATTGATTATAACAGCCGCCATTCCAGTTTTACCCGGAACCGATTTGTTGGATACCACATGGATAGCATCGTTCGAAGAATCCGGACTTTGTGTGGGTTTGTCCATTATCCTGCTGGTGATTTTTCGGAATTATTATAACCAGGAGTCGGCAATAACTCTATCCTTTTCACAGAACTCTTACGGTATTTATCTTTTTCATTTGTTGATTGTAATTGCATTACAACAGTTGCTCGTAAATTGGCCGGCAGCTGCAGAATTCAAATTTCCCCTGGTGGTTGTATTGGGGGTGTTCGTTTCATTCATGCTTTCTCGACTCCTGAGGAAGATACCCCTGGTCAGACGTATAATTTAATGTATGAGGCTTGTTGGCTGAATCTACATGGGCTCTGTTTAATCAGGAATGATTTCAGCAGTTTCGGGTAATTGGTTTTTCGAACAGTGGGGGACTGTTTTTAGTACACAAAAAGGGGTATATTTAGCTATCAACCCGTCATTTCGGGTGTCATTGAATCAAACCCTCAAAGGCCCTGCTTATGATTTGTCGTTCAGGTTTATTATTGTTGTTCTCCCTGCATTGTTCCCTGATTTTACCGGCACAGCCGCTTAGTACAGCGGATCAGATCCCTGCAAACTCCTTCAACCCTTCCACTTTATTATGGTACGATCAGCCCGCCCGGAAATGGGAGGAGGCCCTGCCCGTGGGCAATGGCCGGCTGGGGGCCATGGTGTTTGGGAAGAATAAGGAAGAGCGGATTCAATTAAATGAAGAGACCTATTGGTCGGGCGGACCTTATTCCACTGTAGTCAAAGGCGGGCATAATTACCTGAAAGAAATTCAACAGAAAGTTTTTGACGGTAAATTCCTGGAAGCACATAATCTCTTTGGCCGGGAACTGATGGGCTACCCGGTGGAACAACAGAAATACCAGTCGCTCGGCAACCTTCATTTGTTTTTCAACAACCAGGATAGTGTAACCGCCTATAAGCGCTGGCTGGATCTGGCAACAGGTATAGCGGGGGTTAGTTATGAAGCAGCTGGTGTACGCTACCAACGCGAGACATTTGCTTCCGCTCCCGGACAGGTGATCGTGGTTCGTCTTACGGCCAGCAAACCCGGCAGTATTTCCTTTACTGCGAATCTGCGGGGTGAACGCAACCAGGCCCATTCCAATTATGCCACCGATTATTTCCGGATGGATCCTTACGGACAGGATGGATTGATCCTCACAGGCAAGTCGGCTGATTACATGGGTGTGGAAGGCAAGCTCCGTTATGAAGCCCGGATCAAAGCGGTGAATGAAGGGGGTACGATTACTACCAATGGAGTGGATCTTAATGTCAGCAAGGCTGATGCCGTGACCTTGTATTTTGCAGCGGCTACCAATTTTGTCAACTACAAAGATGTAAGCGGTGATCCGCACAAACGGGTGGAAGACTGTTTTAATAAACTGGGCAATCAATCATTTACTTCTATCCTGAATGAGGCGGTTATTGATCACAGTAGTTATTTCAACCGGGTGTCATTGAAACTGCCGGTCAACTCCCAGTCTTTTTTGCCGGTAACAGAAAGAATAAAGCGGATACAATCCGCTCCCGATCCTGCAATGGCCGCCCTGAGTTATCAGTTTGGCCGTTACCTGATGATCGCTTCTTCCCGTCCGGGTACACAACCCGCCAACCTGCAGGGTATCTGGAATGATAATATGAACCCGTCCTGGGATTCGAAGTACACGACTAATATCAATACGGAAATGAATTACTGGCCGGTGGAAAGCGGCAATCTTTCTGAATGCGCCGAACCGCTTTTACGCATGATGCAGGATATTACCGATCAGGGGACACAGGTGGCCCGCGAACATTACGGAGCCCGCGGATGGGTCCTCCACCAGAACACCGATCTCTGGCGGGTGGCCGCTCCCATGGATGGTCCTACCTGGGGCACTTTCACCGTAGGCGGTGCCTGGCTCTGCACGCAGTTATGGGAACATTATGCGTATACAAAAGATAAAAACTATTTAAAGGAGGTTTACCCTTTGCTCGAAGGATCCGTGCAGTTCTTCATGGACTTCCTGGTGCCCCATCCCAATGGAAAATGGCTGGTCACCAATCCTTCCACGTCACCGGAGAACTTTCCGGATGGAGGAGGCAACAAACCTTATTTTGATGAAGTAACGGCCGGATTCAGGGAAGGCACTACCATCTGTGCCGGTTCTTCGATTGACATGCAGATTCTCTATGATCTCTTTGGTTATTTTACAGAGGCAGCTGCTGTTTTACACATTTCAGATTCATTGACGCAGCAGGTGAAAGCGGCCCGTGAAAAACTGGTGCCGCCACAGATCGGTAAAGATGGCTCGCTGCAGGAATGGGCGGATGACTGGAAATCACTGGAAGAAAACCATCGACATTTTTCTCATATGTATGGATTGTATCCCGGTAAAGTATTGTATGAAAAAAGAACACCGGCCCTGATCGAAGCGTATAAAAAAGTGCTGGAAGAAAGAGGGGATGCTTCCACCGGTTTCTCCAGGGCCTGGAAAATGGCGCTCTGGGCAAGACTGGGTGATGGAAACCGCGCCAATAAAATTTTCAAAGGCTACCTGCAGGAACAAACCTGCACGTCGATGTTTGCCTTATGCGGCCGGTCCTTACAAGTGGATGGTAATTTTGGGGTAACCGCTGCGGTTACGGAGATGCTGCTGCAATCACAGGACGGATGGATCCGTTTGTTGCCGGCTTTACCTGTTGAATGGAGTGAAGGCAGCTTCACCGGGGTTTGTACCCGTGGCGCTTTCGAACTGGACTATAGCTGGAAGGACGGCAAGGTCACACAACTGAACATTAAATCAAAAGCCGGGGAAACCTGCCGCATTGAGTGGAAACCGGGCATGAAGATCACCTGCAACGGAAAAACTGTACCGTTCAAAAAGGAAAACAACGGGGTAGTGGCTTTTCAGACCAGCAAGGATAGTGTTTATCGGATTCAATAATCGTACATTCATTTAAATTAAAAATATGATTCGCTTTTCTTCCTTTCTGTTCATCGTGTTTGTCCTGATTGCAGGCAACAGTATAGCACAAACGAAAAAACTGACTTTGGAAGACATCTATTCCAAAAACAGGTATGGTTCCCGGGGGGTAGGCCCTTTACGCTGGATGAAGGATAATAAAAGTTATTCCACCCTGGAGTACAATGCAGCTGCCGGCGGATCGGATATAGTGCGGTATGAGGTGGAAACCGGAACAAAGACAGTCCTGATCAGCGCTGCACAACTGGTGCCGGCCTCCGGAAGTAAACCCTTGTCCATGGATGATTATGAGTGGTCGGGGGATAACAGTAAACTTTTACTATTTACCAATACAAAAAAGGTATGGCGTTACAATACCCGGGGCGATTACTGGGTGCTCGATCTGAAAACCGGTAAACTGACACAATTAGGAAAAAGCCTGCCTGTTTCCTCCCTGATGTTTGCCAAATTTTCTCCGGATGGCAGCCGCGTAGGCTATGTGAGTCAGCAGAATATTTATGTGGAAGATATCAGCACCGGGGTGATCACCCAACTGACCAAAGATGGCGGTGGCGATATTATCAACGGAACCTTTGACTGGGTCTATGAAGAAGAACTGGATGACCGCGATGGTTTCCGCTGGAGCCCGGATGGAACTACCATTGCTTATTGGCAATCAGATACTAAAGGAGTAGGCACTTTTTACCTGATCAATAACACAGATTCCAATTATTCCAAACCCCTTCCATTTCCTTATCCCAAAGTGGGTACGGCTAATTCAGCAGTGAAAGTGGGGGTAGTAGCGGCCACCGGTGGCCCGAGCAAATGGTTTGATGTGCCCGGCGATCCGCGGAATAATTACCTGGCGCGGATGGATTTTATTCCCGGTTCCGGTGAAGTGATGATCCAGCAACTTAACCGTCTGCAGAACAGTAATAAGGTATGGATCGGCAATACAGCGAATATGCAATTGAAATTATTATTCACTGAAAGTGACAGCGCCTGGGTGGATCTGCACGATGATATTGTGTGGCTCGATAACAACAAGTATTTTACCTGGACCAGCGAAAAAGATGGCTGGGTGCATTTATATAAAGTATCCCGTGACGGGAAGGAGATGAAGCCGATCACCAAAGGGAGTTTTGATGTGGTGAATATCAACTGCATTGATCCGGCCGGTGGGTATGTGTATTATATCGCTTCACCGGAGAACTTCACCCAGCGTTATCTCTACCGCAGCCGGCTGGATGGAAAGGGCGATGCGGAACGGGTGTCGCCAGCGGGAATGGCCGGACAACACAGTTACCAGATCTCCGCCGATGCGAAATATGCCATTCACAGTTTTGAAAATGCCGTGACGCCCAGACGTATTTCACTGATCAACCTGGGCACCCATAAAGAAATCAAACTAATGGCCGATAACCAGGAACTGAAAAGCCGTATCAGTGAACTCGGTCTTCGTCCCAAGGAATTTTTTAAAGTGGATATAGGTCCTGTGGTACTGGATGGCTGGATGATCAAACCAATCAGCTTTGATCCGCAAAAAAAATATCCCGTCATTTTTCATGTATATGGAGAACCCGCAGGCTCGACCGTTCAGGATAATTGGGGTACCGGCGACAATATGTGGCATCAGTACCTGGCCAATGAACTTGGTTGTATTGTAATTAGTGTAGACAACAGAGGTACCAAAGTGCCGAGGGGTCGTGATTTCCGTAAATGTATTTACCGGCAGATCGGTTTACTCGCTGCCGATGACCAGGCAGCTGCTGCCAAGAAGATCATGCAGACTTATACCTTTATCGATTCCGCCCATGTGGGTATGTGGGGCTGGAGTGGTGGCGGACAAATGACCCTGCATGGATTGTTCCGGCATGGCAATGTGTTCAAAACCGGTATTGCTGTTTCCTTTGTGGCCCTGCAAACCTTGTATGATAATGTATATCAGGAACGCTATATGGGTTTACCGGAGGACAATAAATACGGGTATAAAGAAGGTTCACCCCTGACCCATGCGGGTAAATTACATGGAAAACTGATGATCATTCATGGCACTGGTGATGATAATGTGCATTATCAAAATTTTGAAATGATGGTGAATGAACTGATAAAGAATAACAAGTTGTTCAGTATGATGTCGTACCCCAACCGGGACCATGGCATCTGGCAGGGCGTGAATACCACCTTGCACCTGCGGAGAACGATGGAACAGTTCTGGAAACTGAATTTATAATCTTCAATCAATCGTATGGCGGTCTATCCCAGTATATTCAATGATGTGATCGGTCCTGTGATGCGGGGCCCTTCCAGTTCGCATTGTGCGGCCTCTTTACGCATTGCCCGTATATGCCGCGACCTGATGGATGGGGAGATCCGTCATATCCTGATTGAATTTGATCCAAACGGATCATTGGCCACCACGCATAAAAGCCAGGGTTCGGATATGGGATTGTTTGGCGGTTTCCTTGGTTGGGAAGCCGATGATGAACGGCTGCCAGCATCAGAACGTTACCTGGCGGAAGCCGGAATTACCGTAGAGTTTGTGGTTCGCGATATGGGGGCGGATCATCCCAATACATATCAGCTCACGCTCAGTAGTGAAAAGGAAGTACGACGACTGACGGCTATTTCAACTGGCGGGGGGATGATTGAAGTGATCAGTATTGAAGGAGCATCGGTATCCATGGCCGGTGATTATTATGAAACGATTATCGGTTGTACGGAGCCGGATCGTATAGTCCGCTACCTCGAAGCAACTGTGTTGCATGATTCCATCACGTTACATCAGGGAGAGCATCCTTTTATTATACTCAAAGCGCAGTCATTCCCGGACGCTGTAATCTTAAGTGAATTGCAGGCGATGGAGTCCGTTCTTTTCATTAAGAAAATAAAACCGGTGATGCCGGTCATGGCCCGCAAAGACCTGGAAGTTCCGTTTATTTCCTGTAATGAGATGCTGGCGTATAATAACGGGAAAGATAAATCACTCTGGGAACTAGCCATTGATTATGAAATGGCCCGGGGCAATATTTCAGCGGAGGAAGTGATGGAGAAAATGCGGGCTATTGTACGAATCATGGGTCATGCCATTGAAACGGGCTTGAAGGGCACGGAGTACAAAGACCGGATACTGGGCAGTCAGTCGCCCCGGTTCCGCGAGAAAATGAAAGCCGGTGCGTTGGTAGAAGGCGATGCCGGCAATCTAATGATCCTATATGTCTCCGCCATTATGGAAGTAAAGAGTTCGATGGGCGTGATTGTGGCAGCGCCTACGGCCGGCAGTTGCGGGGCCTTGCCTGGCGCTTTGTTTGGGGTGGCCCATGCGTTGAAATTATCGGAAGACGAGTTAGTAAAAGCCATGTTATCTGCCGGACTGATTGGGGTGTTCATTGCCGCTCATGCCACATTTGCTGCGGAAGTGGGCGGTTGTATGGCCGAGACTGGTTCGGGTGGGGGAATGGCCGCCGCCGCCATCGTACAACTCAAAGGAGGTACACTGGAGCAATCCCTGGCTGCTGCCTCAATGGCCCTGCAGAATTCATTGGGTATTATCTGCGATCCCATTGGCAACCGGGTGGAAGCACCCTGCCTGGGAAGAAATGTGATGGCGGCCGGGAATGCCATTTCCAGTGCCAATATGGCTTTAGCTGATTACCAGCACCTGATCCCGTTGGATGAAGTGATTGCAACAATGAAGGCGGTTGGCGATCAGATCCATCATACACTTCGTTGTACCAATCTGGGTGGATTGTCCATTACCGATACGGCTAAAAAAATTGAAGCCCGGTTGGAAGAGCAACCAGTCCGTTTGTATAAAAACTGCTGATAATCCCGTAAAACACCGGAACTGCCCTTCTCGTGCTTTATTTTTACCTTTGCTTTTCCCTCGTTCGCCGGGGGAATTTTTATTATGATTGACAAGAAGAATAAGATACAGCAGGAAGAGAAAGCCGTACTGGTGGCGGTGATTCAAAAAGATCAGACCGAGACCCAGGTGGTTGAATACCTGGATGAATTGGCTTTCCTTGCCGAGACGGCCGGGGCCATAACGGTAAAGCGGTTTACCCAGAAACTGGCGCATCCCGACAGCCGGCATTTTGTCGGCAAGGGAAAGCTCGAGGAAATCAAAAACTATTTAAAGGGCAAGGATATCGGCGTGGTCATTTTTGATGATGAACTCAGTGGTGCTCAGATCAATAATATTGAAAAGGAGCTGGAGGTAAAGACCATCGACCGCAGTGACCTGATCCTCGACATTTTTGCCCGCCGGGCCAAGACTGCCCAGGCAAGGGCGCAGGTGGAACTCGCCCAGTACCAGTATATCTTACCTCGTCTGCGTGGGATGTGGAAACACCTTGAGCGTCTTGGTGGTGGTATTGGAACGAGGGGGCCGGGTGAAACGGAAATTGAAACTGACCGTCGTATAGTAAGGGATAAGATCACTTTATTAAAGAAGCGGCTGGCAGAGATCGACAAACAGGCGTTTACGCAACGCAAGGATCGCGGTGAATTTATCCGCGTAGCGCTCGTCGGTTATACCAATGTGGGCAAGAGTACGCTGATGAACCTGCTCAGCAAGCGGGATGTGTTTGCCGAGAATAAATTATTTGCCACCCTCGATACGACGACCAGTAAAGTGGTATATGAGAATACACCTTTCTTATTAAGTGATACGGTTGGTTTTATCCGCAAGTTGCCCCACCATCTTGTGGAGAGTTTCAAGAGCACGCTCGATGAAGTAAGGGAGGCGGATATTTTATTGCATGTGGTAGATATTTCTCATCCCAATTATGAAGAGCAGATTGCGGTGGTCAGCAAGACTTTGCAGGAGCTTAATGCCGCGGAGAAACCTTCGCTGACCATTTTCAATAAAATGGACCTCTACGAGAAGCAGACTTTTGACGAGTGGCTGGAAGAGGATACTAAGAAAGAAATACTCCATGATTTATATGACCGCTGGCAGCACGAGACCGGTGGCAATGCCGTCTTTGTAGCCGCCGTGGAGCGCCGCAACCTGGATGGACTGCGCAAGACAATCCTCGACAAAGTGCGGAAGCTGTATAGGATCAGGTATCCGTATAAGACTGACTTCTTCTATGGGGAAGATGCTGACAGCAGTAATGAGTAATGAATAATGAGTAATGAGTAGCTCGGGAAATTTCACTACAGAATAGCCAGAGTCTGATAGCAGAGATATTATTTTTCAACTTTTAACCGCTTTCTAATCTTTAATGTGTTTCCCGGGGCTACTCATTACTCATTACTGATTACTCATCCTCCATCACGCACTACCATGTCAGGGAAAATTTCCTTCCACAAACTCGCCGACCACCCCAACGAGCTCTCCTGGGCCGAAAACGGCATTGCAGTGGCCGAACTGAAGGGCAAAAAGATTTGTCTTGGGCGATTTAAAGACGAAATTTTCGCTTTTGCCTATAAATGTCCCCATGCCGGCGGCATCATGGCCGATGGGTATATTGATGCCCTGGGAAATGTGGTTTGCCCCCTGCACCGGTACAAATTCAGCCTGCAAAACGGCCGGAATGTAAGCGGGGAGGGCTATTACCTCAAGCACTGGCCCGTGGAGATCCGGGAGGAGGGAGTGTTTGTAGGTATGGAGGAGAGCGGTTTCTGGAATATTTTTCACTAAAAATGAGGGTGTACAACTTGTTAAAAAGCCAAAATCCCCTATTTTTGCAACCCCAAACGGGATTCCCCTTTAGCTCAGTTGGTTAGAGCATCTGACTGTTAATCAGAGGGTCGTTGGTTCAAGTCCAACAGGGGGAGCGAATGAAACCTCGGCTAACGCCGGGGTTTTTTAATGCCTTTAGCTCAGTTGGTTAGAGTCCCGCAAGTGCGGGATTAATCAGAGGGTCGTTGGTTCAAAGCCTGTCCCGAGCGCGAAGCAATTCGGGATCCAACAGGGGGAGCGAATGAAACCTCGGCTAACGCCGGGGTTTTTTAATGCCTTTAGCTCAGTTGGTTAGAGTCCCGCAGGTGCGGGATTAATCAGAGGGTCGTTGGTTCAAAGCCTGTCCCGAGCGCGAAGCAATTCGGGATCCAACAGGGGGAGCGAATGAAACCTCGGCTAACGCCGGGGTTTTTTAATGCCTTTAGCTCATCCCGCAAAGGCGGGACAGGGTTGGTTAGAGTCCCGCAGGTGCGGGATTAATCAGAGGGTCGTTGGTTCAAAGCCTGTCCCGAGCGCGAAGCAATTCGGGATCCAACAGGGGGAGCGAAAGAGAAAAACCTCAGCATTTGCTGAGGTTTTTCTCTTTTCAGGGCAATCTTGTTTTATGAGGTTTGCAATATGACAAACCAATTCTATCTCTATATCCTTTTTTCTAGGGTGCATGATAAACATTATGTCGGCTATTCTTCAGATCCGTGGAGGCGACTTGAAGAACACAATACAAAGCCGTTCAATACATACACTTCAAAGTACAGGCCATGGATAATCAGTGCAGTTTTTTCCTGCGGAGACAAAGAGAATGAGGCTATAAAGATTGAACGCTTTATCAAAAAGCAAAAAAGCAGAAAAATTCTTTTGCAACTGATCAGTCCTGAGACTATACCTCATGGTCCTTTGGCAGTATTAAAAAGAGTTTACTGGTAACGAAAACAACGCCTCCGATATAAAACTCTCCACCCTGATCAGAATTGTGAATAAAGGATTTAGTGGCCAGATCAGACTGGTATTGCCGGGAATAAAATTGCAGGGGTAAATACCACGTCATATGGAAGGACTTGTCTAATTTTATTATTGGTAACAATTGATCCGGGATATAAGCCATAGACTCCTAAGCGAAATAAAACCCATATGTAATTATAAAGACACGATTTTGAATAGTATAAGCGATTGGGTTTTTATTTCCGGAACATTTAAGGCCGCAGGAGGTGAAAACAGAATAGTGATTGGTTGTTTTAATAGCGATAAAGAAATAAAAGTGGAGGATAACAAATCGTTCAAAAACAGTAAAACAAACAAATCAATGGGCTTGTCAAATACGGCATACTACATTATAGATGGAATTAAACTGGAAGCTGCTCAATAGCATTACTTTCGGGCACTAAATATTTATTTTATAAATTAATTATTATATGCATTCTCGATATCTGGTAGTTTTTATTTTATGTCTATATACTTCTTCTTTGCGAGGACAATCAATGCAAAACATAAGTATTGGAGGTGATTTATCATTTCCATCAAATAACCTCAAAAGTGCATCACCAAGTTTTGGAGGCAGTCTGCAATACTTGTTTAAATTTAATGCACCAGTTGGATTGCAGTTTCATGTTGGATACAACCATTTTAAAGATGCTTTAGGAGGCAAAGTAAATTTTTTGCCCGTAAGGGCAGGAGTAGTCAGCTATTTATATGAGGATCTGCTTTATGTATATGCTGATGCCGGTATTTCACATTATCAGTCACCCACTACTACAACAAAACAGGATGGTTTTTCTTTTGGCATTGGGGGAGGGTATAGACAAGAGTTGAGTAAAAATAATTTTTTACAATTTTCGGCCTATTACAACCTTCATAATTTCAAACTTGCAGCCACCAGCCAGAATTACAATTATACCTGGTTCAATATCAGGGCTGCATATGGATTCTCATTTGGCCGGGAAAAATCAGTACGTTAACTTTTTCCCTGTTAGGTGATCTAAATTTTATTTACATGAAAAGTTTTTGCATCTTTTTTGTTTTTATTTCTTTAGTTACATCAGGATCGAACTGTATTCATCCTCCAATGGTCCGCTGCTCTACCATTAAGGAAAAAATAGTTGATGAGTCAGTTCTTGCAAAAAAAACCTTTATTGATTTAAACAACGGTTCTCGAATTTATGGAACCAGGCTTAAAAGCCCTTTTTTTAAGAATGTAACATCAATTGACGGGAAAGAATTCAATAACAGTGAAGTTAGAGGGTATGGCTATGGCGGTCATTATTATTTTTATTTTAGTGGTAAAGAATTTTTAAGGTTAGTTGAGGGTTATGTAAGTGTTTATAAATTGACTGAGATGTCAACGGGTAGTGGAAGTAATTCTTCCAGCAGAAATGTTTGTAGTATTTATGCGAAAAAAGGCCCAGACGGAGTTTTAACTGTAATCAGATTTCCTAAAGAACTTCAGGAATTTGTAAAAGATTGCGGGCCTGCATATGCAATGGTTAATATGTCTGATAATGAAATTCGAGAGTCAATCAAAAAGGATCCAATGTATTTAAATAAGGTATTTGAAACCTATAATGAAAATTGTAAGTAGTTAATTTGTTTGTTTAAAATTGAACGATTTATCAAAAAGCAAAAGAGCATGACATTTTTACTACAGTTTTGAACAGGCAAATCAATTACTCACAAACGTTGTCTCCTCACACCCCGGAAAGTTTGTTTTACCGGGAGTATCTTACCTTCTTTGTCAAAATACATCCGGTCAATACAAGTGGCCCGGTTATTCGCGGCTGTTTCGTTCAATGGCCGACGATGATAAACAATGTACCAGCTGTCTTTTTTTGCATTGTGTATAATGGAATGATGACCGGAGCCCCTGGCCACTAAGGAATCCTGTTCCAGAATCCGGCCGATCCGTTGATAGGGTCCAAATGGATTGTCCGCTATCGCGTAAGCAACACTGTAATCGGGACCGGTCCAACCACCCTCACTCCACATGAAGTAGTATTTATTGTTACGCACAAACATAAAAGGCCCTTCCACATATCCACCTGGAGTTATTTCTTTGAAAACAATGCCCGCTGAATCGGGCACAAACCCGGTGAACGTATCATTGAGCTGCGCGATATTACAATGACCCCAGCCTCCGTAAATAATATAGTATTTGCCATCCTGATCTTTAAAAACAAACTGATCGATCGGCTGTGCCCCATTATAGAACTGACTGATCAGGGGTTTGCCTAAGAGATCGGTATAGGGGCCTTCCGGTTTATCGGCCACGGCCACCCCGATGCCACCATATTCCTGGTTGTTCTGGATATCATTTGCGGCAAAGAAGAAATAATACTTGTCATCTTTCTTCACCACAGCCGGTGCCCACATAGCCCGTTTGGCCCAGCGAACCACACTGGTGTCCAGTATATGCTCATGCTTTTCCCAATGAATAAGGTCAGTCGAGGAAAACGCGTCAAAGAAGACCTGCTTATTGTATTTGTCAGAATACGTGGGATATATCCAGTATTGTTTTCCAAAAACAACGGCTTCCGGATCAGCATACCAGCCTTTCAGGACCGGATTACCCGCATATTGTTTTTGTGCATTCACTTCGTTCAGCAGGAAAAAGAAGATGAGTATGATTCCGTATCTGTATTTCATCTTGTTCAATTTTTGTAGTTTATTCCGTAGGATAAGCATATATGAAAATTG
>Ga0209311_1001002_pt1 | contig 24030 bp, 16 predicted proteins | sample AD_UKC045_MetaG_FD_184417 | JGI IMG/M metagenome (GOLD analysis project Ga0209311, IMG submission 184417) | Active sludge microbial communities of municipal wastewater-treating anaerobic digesters from USA - AD_UKC045_MetaG (SPAdes) (version 2) | ecosystem: Engineered > Bioreactor > Anaerobic >... | reverse complement strand
AAAACCCGACACTCGCTCGTAACTCCTTTATTTGTAATAACTTAGTGCTGCCAAAACTGCCCAAAACTTTTGTCAGCATTTTGTCTCTACCCGACACTTACAGAATAGTGTCAATAGTTGCCAACTGACACGGATTATTGACTTTCTAAACCCTTTCCACCTATTTATCCTTTTTCTCCGGCGATAGCCAGCTCTTAACCACTCCGACTGAGTCGGAATGACAGCGAATCGTAATGACTACTCCGCTGGGGCGGATTTCCGTCTTCCTCCGCCGGGGCGGATTTCCGTCTTCCTCCGCTGGGGCGGATTCCCGTCTTCTGTTTTCTGATGAGGTTCAATATCACAAGCATCAGTTTCACACAGAGACCACAGAGATAAAAACACAGAGACCACAGAGAAAAACTTTATAAGATTGTTTTATAATAGATGACCATTAATGACTTTTGACCAGGCACCTGTCACCCTAATCTTTCCTTTCCCATTTGGTAAATTCCCCGAACATCACTATTTTTATTCAGTTCATTATTTGTTTTAATCAACTAAAGGAAATATTTGATAAAATAAGCAAAAAAAAACAGATTAGCTTTTGCAATGTGCTTCTGAATAATTTTGTGTGTGCGTGGGATGTAAAGATGATTAATGAGCAGATTATGTGAAAAGGGAAGCGGAGAAATATAAGGATTTTGTGAAGGACGTATCAAAAGCTATGTCCTTTTTTTGTTTTATTTCCGGATCCGGGAGGAAAAAAACAGCAAAAACAATCAAACGGATTACTTGAGTTACAATAAATATATGGTGGATTTAACCGATTAATTATCAAAGTTATGTAATACAGAATGAATTATGACGGATTTTAAAACAAAAGCAAATTTGATCTGGCAGGTGGCCGACCTGCTTCGCGGACATTATAAACAGGCTGATTACGGCAAAGTAATTTTACCTTTCACGGTGCTTAGAAGACTGGATTTGGTTTTAGAGCCTACAAAAAAGCAGGTGCTTGAAGCGTATAAAAAACATAAAGATAAAAAACCTGAAATTCTTGAACCCATTCTCAACGGTATTTCCAAAGTAAAATTTCACAACAGAAGCAGGTTTGATTTTACCGAACTTGCAAAAGATCACAATAATGTGGCGGCAAATCTCCGCAATTACATTAACGGATTTTCAATTTCCGCACGGGAAATAATTGATTACTTCAGTTTTGAGGACCAGATAAAAAAACTGGACGAATATGATTTGCTCTATCTTGTTATTAAACATTTTGCAGACGCAAAGGATAAGTTTGAAGTTACAGAACCTATGGAGATGGGTTATATTTTTGAAGAACTCATCCGAAAGTTCGCGGAAATTTCAAATGAAACCGCCGGGGAACATTTCACACCGCGTGAGGTTATCCGCTTAATGGTTAATCTTCTTTTTGCACACGATAAAGACATTTTAAGGAAAGCAGGTATTGTAAAAACACTCTACGATCCCGCCTGCGGAACGGGGGGAATGCTTTCTGTGGCGGATGAATATCTCCACGAACTGAATCCAAGCGCACGGTTGGAACTTTTCGGGCAGGAATTAAATCCGGAATCTTACGCAATCTGCAAATCCGATATGCTCATCAAAGGACAAAATCCCGCAAACATTAAATTCGGTAACAGCTTCAGCCAGGACGGACTTGAGAGAGAAAAATTTGATTATATGCTCAGCAATCCGCCGTTTGGAGTTGACTGGAAAAAAGCACAAAAGTTTATTAAGGATGAATACGATAATAAGGGTTATGCCGGAAGATTCGGTGCCGGACTTCCATCAATAAGCGACGGCTCTTTGCTTTTTCTTCAGCATATGATCAGCAAAATGAAACAGAATTCCAAAGAGGGGAGCCGCATTGCAATTGTTTTCAACGGATCCCCGCTGTTCAGCGGAGGCGCCGGCAGCGGTCCAAGTGAAATACGCAAATGGATTATTGAAAACGATATGCTCGAAGCTATCATTGCAATGCCCGACCAGCTTTTCTATAACACCGGTATTGCCACTTATATCTGGATCATTACGAACAGAAAAGAAGCAGAACGCAAAGGAAAAGTGCAGCTAATTAACGCAAGCGGCAGTGATTGGGAAAACGGCGACAAGGAGAATCCGTTTTACCTTAAGATGATGCGGAGTCTCGGTAATAAAAGAAAAGAAATAGGCGACGCTAAAAACGGCAAACCAGATCAGATAAAAACAATTTCAGAAATTTATGAGGATTTTAATGTAGGAGAATATTGTAAAATATTTGATAATGAGGATTTCGGATATACCCGTATTACAGTTGAAAGACCCAAACGCAATGAGAAGGGGGAAATTGAATACGACAAAAAAGGGGAACCGGTTCCTGATTCCGATTTAAGGGATTATGAAAATATTCCGCTTAAAGAAGATGTTGAAGAATATTTCAAAAGAGAAGTTCTGCCCCACCTGCCGGATGCATGGATTGACCACAGCAAAACAAAAATAGGTTACGAAATAAACTTTACAAAGTATTTTTATAAATACAAACCTCTCCGGAGTCTGGCGGAAATCAGGAAAGATATATTAGAGCTGGAAGAAGAAACATCTGATTCACTAAAAGAGATCTTGTGAGATTATGATGGGAAAACAAAGAAAAATTTAAACCGTCTGAACCTTGATTCACAGGATTAAAAGGATTAAAGGATTAAAGGATTAAAGGATACAAGGATGCAAATAAAAGCAATCAGGAAAATCCTTCCAATCCTTTTAATCAAGGTCCGGACAAAGGAGTGAGTAAATATGAAATATAAGGAACTGACTGAGAGGATAATTGGCTGTGCTATGAAGGTCCACAGAACTTTGGGAAACGGTTTCCAGGAAGTGATTTATCAGCGGGCTTTGGCGCTTGAAATGGACCTGCAGGGTCTTAAGTATGAACGAGAAAAGGAAATGGATATTTTCTACCTGAATCAGAAAGTTGGTACACGCAGAGTGGATTTTTTTGTTGAAGAAACTGTTATGGTTGAATTAAAAGCCCTTTTGGAATTGGAAGAGGTTCATCTTTGCCAGGCGATGAATTATCTTGAAGCATATGGTGTGGAAATCGGGCTGTTAATTAATTTTGGGGCAAGAAGTCTGCAATTCAAACGGGTATATAATAATAAATTCAAAGTGTGAGTGGGTATGAACGGGCAAGAGTTAAGGAATATTTTAGACGGACTGATAACGCTGAAATATGAAAATGAAGTAGTCGTGTTTTAATTAGAATTAATAAGTAATAATTTGTGATTTATAAGAGCTTTATAAGAGAGATACTAAAAATTGAACCCTGTAACCGAAAATAAGAAAGTATGATTGATAAAATTATTAACTTATTAAACAAATCACATGATTCGACATTATCAAATATGCCTCCGACTATTTTATATAACGAAGGCTGGATGCTGAGACTTGTCTTGGACTGGTTTAAAAATAATCCCGGAGTAACCCACAAATTAGCAATACCGGCAGACTGCAACTGGTATTCGGAAGCATTACTTCCTTCACCATTTTTGCGGGGACCTAAGGACAAGAATAAAAGATTTGCGGAAGGATATACCCATGCTGACGGAGCTGCAGGAAAATTTAATATTGGAATTCTAAATAAGGGTGAACTCTCCCTTAAACCTGAATGTGATTTTCTCTATATCACAGAAGCAAAGATGGTCAGTTCTCTTTCTGCCGGTACGAAAAATGCCGGGTATTATAACCAGGCAGCTAGAAATATTGCCTGTATAGCTGATCTTTTTGTTCGCGCCAATCTCATTAATTGTTCATTTAGGAAATTAGCTTTTTATGTATTATTGCCGGAGAGTCATTCAGATATGAATAATATTAAAACTATTATTAGCAAACAGCATATTACAGATACAATACTCAGGCGGATTAATGATTTTGAAAATTATGATAATGAGCATGGTTCAATATCCTGGTTAAGGACCAATACTGCAGATTTTGTGTCAAAAAAAATTGAAACAGATGTGATAACCTGGGAGGAGATTGTAAAATTTATCAATGATCCATCACTTGAAGTTTTTTATAACCGATGTTTAAAGTTTAACCAAAAATACAAAAATGCCTAAAACTAAATTAAATATATACTTAAATCCTAAAGACCGGCCTAAGATAAAGGCTTTTACAATAATTTATGCTATAATAAAGAAGGACATAACCAAGAAAACAATGGGGCTGCCGTTCTTCAGTAAATTGTCTTTAAAAAACGCATGCAGAAAATCGAACAATTATGGATATAATGTGAATTTGTGTTTCATTGAGGATACATCTGAAAAATATGTTTGATCTTGTTTATTGAGGGTTGTGGGTGATAGCAGATCTACAAAATATGTTGTTATTAATTGATTCCGGCAATAATAGCAGCAATTTTGACCGGAAAACGATTTTAAGCGTCTATAAAAATATTATCCGGTCAAAAAATAAGTTAAATGACCGGATTTTTGGCCGGAAACAAAAAACATACTGAATATTGATGAAAAAAAGCGAATTCAAAAAATACCCCAAATATAAACACTCCGGAATTGAGTGGATCGGCGAGATTCCGGAAGGGTGGGAAGTGAGAAGACTTAAATATGAAGCAAAGATACAAGGAGGATTTGCTTTTAAAAGTGAAGAGTTTTCTGATGAAGGTATTCCTATCATTCGGATTGGTGATATATCCTCAAAAATAGATTTTAACAATTGTAAAAAAACTTCAGAAACAAACATCCCAACTGAATTCAAGTTAAGAAAGTACGATACTTTAATCGCGCTTTCCGGGGCAACAATTGGGAAAATGTGTTTTATTAGTGAAGACTTTGAATCCTATATTAATCAACGAGTGGCAAGTGTCAACAATCAGTCAAAATGTTTACACTATTTTCTTAATTCTGAATTTTTTGTTGAACAAATATTTTTATCTGCTGGAGGCTCTGCGCAAGAAAATATTAGTACTAATACTATTGGTAATTTTTTTATCCCAAAACCCCCAAAATCAGAGCAGACCGCCATAGCCAATTACCTCGACGACAAAGCGGCAAAGATTGACTCGCTGATTGAGAAAAAGAAAAAACTGATTGAACTCTGCAAAGAAGAACGCACTGCAGTAATAAATGAAGCAGTAACTAAAGGTCTGAACCATGATTCACATGATTTAGCTGATGAACATGATAAAAAGAATCATGGAAATCCTTTAATCAAGCTTAATCAGGGTTCAGACACTAAAATGAAAGACTCCGGAATAGACTGGCTCGGACAAATCCCCCAACATTGGGAAGTGAAAAAGTTGAAGTATGTAGGAAATATAGTGTTGGGGAAAATGTTAACTAATGATGACAAAGGAGGGTATTATTTAAAACCTTATTTAAGAGCAGCAAACTTACAGTGGTTTAAAGTTAATGTGGAAGATGTGAAGGAAATGTGGTTTTCTGAAGCTGAACTCGAGAAGTTAAGAATAGAAGAATTTGATTTATTAGTCAGTGAAGGCGGTGAAGTTGGTAGAACTTGTATTTGGCAAAAAGAATTAGAAGAATGTTTTATCCAAAATTCAGTACACAAAATTACAATTGAGCAGAATCAAGATCCTTTGTTTTTCCTTTATCTGATGTATTATCTTGGTAGCATCGGTTTATTTGAATCAATTGTAAATAGAATTAGTATTGCTCATCTAACCGGTGAAAAAATAAAAGATATTCCAGTTTGGCATCCGCACAAAACAGAACAACACCAAATCGTCCAATACATCGAAGCCGAAACAAAGAGAATAGACGGAAAAATTGCCCGCACAGAAAAAGAAATAGAGTTATTGCGTGAATACAGAACAGCGTTAATCAGTGAAGTAGTAACCGGGAAAATAAAGGTATGCTGAGTGAGTATTAATTTTTAAGCAGGACTAAAGTATTAAAAATAAATAAGTTAGCTTTTGCTGCCGGCTTGTATGCCGGTACCAAAAATCAGAGATTACACAAGGTGTTTATATGAAAAACTTAACAAACTCAAATATTGAGAGACAAAATATTCTGAATAACCGTTTTGCCCTTGAGCGTATTCAAGAGTATTTAGGTATTCAGGGAATTGTGTTTGAAAATGAGTTCAAGTTCACAAAACAGATGATAGCGGACTTTTATGAAATTGATATTTCGACAGTTGACCGCTATTTATCAAAATATAACGATGAATTAAAGCATAACGGCTACATTTTAATACGGGGTAACTTATTAAAAGACTTTAAGTTAAAGTTTGGTCACCTCATTAATAAGGCGACCAAAACCACAGTGCTTGGTTTATTTAATTTCAGAGCATTCCTTAATCTGGGGATGCTGCTCATAGAGAGTGAAAAAGCACGCCATATGCGCAGCAAGATTCTTGATATAGTTATTGATACAATAAACCGGAAAACCGGCAGTGGCACAAAATATATTAATCAAAGAGATGCAGATTATCTTTTATCTGCAATAAAAGAGCCAAAATACCGTAAAGAATTTACAGACGCACTCAATAATTGTGTAGAGATGGGTAACTATAAGTATGCTCTTTACACAGATAAAATTTATGAATATATATTCAGAGAAAAAGCAAAAGAATACCGGAAAATATTAAGATTGAAAGAGGATGAAAATGTAAGAGATACAATGTATGCGGAGGTTCTTGATTTAATTGCATCGTTTGAAACCGGGCTGGCTTATGAATTAAATAAAAAAAGGGATGAATTGGGAAGGAAATTATCGCCATCCGAAGTTGATAAAATTTTCAAAAACTTTGCAGAACATCCTTTGCAATTTCCTCATATTGATAAAGCACGAATTAAAATGGCTTCGAGGGACCTTCATTTCAGAGATGCATTTCATCGGAAACTTGAACACTATTTGCAAGCAGTCAGCCCTGATGATTTTGAAAGGTTTATTGGTGAAAGAAGCATTGATTTTTATAAAGAATTAGAAAAAGCGGAAGATGTATTTAAGCGGCTCAAAGAGAGTAAAGAATGAGTATTAAGTACATTGAATCAATAGATGAAGTAATAGAAATTCACAATAAAACAGTTGAAATAAGCGGCGGCGGTGCACTGGGGGTAATTGATACCTCTGCTCTCGAATCCGCGCTTGAATTTATTAAAGATGATTTATACTACCCGACTTTTGAGGATAAATTAACTCATCTGTTTTTTGTTGCTAATAAAAGTCACTGCTTTCAGGATGGAAACAAGAGGATAGCGATTTCGCTTGGACTGAAATTTCTAATTAATAACGGCTATTTAAGAGCGACTGAGCGGTTCATTTTTAAGATGGAATCAATAAGTCTGCATACTGCCGCGGGCAGAATTGATAAAGATTTATTAAGAGAAATTATCTGTTCAATTGTAAATGAAGAGGATTATCCGGAAGAATTAAAGATAAAAATAATGAATGCAATAAGCGAATAACAGTATGATAAATATTCACACAGAACAGACTTTCGAATCGGCAATTATCGAGCATTTAACCTCCAACGGCTGGTTTGAAGGGAACGCAGACAATTTCAGCAGCGATGTTGCTCTGGATAAAAAAGCAGTTGTTGAATTTATTCAAGCTTCCCAGCCAAAAGAATGGGAAATTCTGAAATCCTATTACAAGGAAGAAGTTGAAAACAAATTCATCCAGCGTCTCTTTAAAGAGCTTGATTTACGCGGTATGGTGGATGTAATCCGTCATGGAATAACGGACAGCGGTGTTAAATTCAAACTTGCTTTTTTCAAACCGGACAGCGGACTTAATCCGGATACATTAAACCTGTACCACCTCAATAAGCATTATGTAACCAGGCAGGTATATTTTTCCACCAAAAACAAAAAAAGCATTGATCTTCTCCTTTCCCTGAATGGTTTACCAGTTGCCACAATTGAGCTGAAAAACCATTTCACGGGGCAAAGCGTAAATGAGGCAATGGAACAATATAAAACAAGCCGCGACCCCAATGAATTATTATTCCGGTTCAGGAAAAGGGCAATAGTTCATTTTACGGTTGATCCGGATGAGGTTTATTTCACAACTAAACTCGAAAGCAGCGGAACAAGATTTTTTCCGTTTAACAAAGGACATAACAACGGTGCCGGTAATCCCCCCGCAAATGATTACTTAACTTACCGCTCTGCTTACTTCTGGGAAGATATTTTAGAAACAGACAGTTGGACGGAAATTATAGGAAGATACGTTCATCTTCAAAAAGAAGAGTACACAGTTGACGAAAAAAAATATTACAAAGAATCAATGCTCTTTCCCCGTTATCACCAGCTGGATGTTGTGCGGAAACTAATTGCGGATGCAAAAGAAAAAAGAAGCGGTCAGCGATATTTAATTGAGCATTCCGCAGGCAGCGGTAAAAGCAACTCTATCGCCTGGCTTGCTTACCGTTTGTCTTCACTTTACGACGTATTTGATAAGAAGATATTTGATTCGGTAATTGTTATTACCGACAGGAATGTTCTTGACCAGCAACTGCAAAATACAATCTACCAGTTTGAACACAAATCAGGAGTGGTTCAGAGAATTGATGCGGATTCCAGACAATTAGCCGATGCAATCACAAACGGAGTCAGCATAATTATCACGACCCTGCAGAAATTTCCGTTTGCCCTGAACCATTTAGCGGAAATACCTGACAGAAAATATGCCGTTATAATTGATGAAGCACACAGCAGTCAGGGGGGTGAGGCAAGCCGGAAAATGACCGAAGCGCTTACGGGTAAAAATATTTCTCTGGATGAATCTGAAAAAATTGAAAGTGAAATTGAAGCCGGTGTTCAGGATGATGACGATTATGTGAGGGAAGTAATTCAAAAAAGAGGTCCGCAGAAAAATATCAGTCTGTTTGCATTTACCGCTACTCCAAAAGCTAAAACACTGGAGGTATTCGGTACAAAGGACAGGGAGGGGAAACCGCAGCCCTTTCATCTTTACTCGATGCGCCAGGCAATTGAGGAAGGATTTATTCTGGACGTACTCAAAAACTACACAACTTACGATACTTATTTCAGATTCAGCAAAAAGATTGAAGATGATCCGGAATTAAACAAAAAGAAAGCAGTAAAAGCTATAGGAAGATTTGCGTCCCTGCACCCTACAAATATTGCCCAGAAAACAGAGGTGATGATTGAGCATTTCCGGCAAGTCACCATGAAAAAAATCGGCGGAAAAGCAAAAGCAATGGTTGTTACCGCATCCCGGAAGCACGCTCTGAAATTTTATCTGGAGTTCAAAGAATACATAAAAGAAAAAGGTTATAAGGGTATAAGACCGCTGGTTGCTTTTTCAGGTTCTCTAATGGATGAACTTTATCCCGAGGGAGTTACTGAACCGCAGCTGAATAAATTTGGGGAGAAGGAACTGCCCGGGAAATTTGCCTCGAATGAATATCAGGTGCTGCTTGTTGCCGATAAGTATCAGTATGGATTTGATCAGCCCCTGTTGCATACGATGTATGTTGATAAAAAGCTTTCCGGCGTAAAAGCTGTTCAGACATTATCCCGCTTAAACAGAACTTGTCCGGGTAAGGAGGATACCTTTATTCTGGATTTTGCCAATGACCGCCAGACTATTATTGATTCATTTCAGCCTTATTACGAAATGACAATGATGAGCGATACTACCGATCCCAACCATCTTTATGATTTAAAGGGGAAGGCGGATTCAGCGCAGGTATATTATCAAACGGAGATTGACGCATTTGCGAAAATATTTTACAAACCGGGAAGTGCATCTGTTGGAGATCAGGGGAAGTTATACGCTTTTATTGATCCCGCCGTTGACCGGTTCAAACAGCTGGATGAGGAAAAACAAGATGAGTTTAAGAAATCTTTAACATCATTTACACGTATATATTCATTCCTTTCTCAGATTATGCCTTTTCAGGATGTTGAACTGGAAAAGCTTTACTCATTCGGCAGATTTCTATTAACAAAACTACCCAAAGTTGATTATACCGAAAGACTGAAACTTGACAACGAGGTTGCCCTGGAATATTACAGACTTCAGAAAATTGCGGAGGGAGATTTGGTTTTACAGGTTCAGGGTAAATTTGAACTTGACCCGGTTACCGAAGCGGGAATTTCACGGGAAAAAGAAGAGAAAGATAAACTATCAAATATTATCAATCTGCTGAATGAAAAATATGGTACAGATTTTACGGAAGCGGACAGATTATACTTTGAACAGATAGAGCAGGCATTATATGAAAATGAGGAATTGAAAATCAGAGCAAAAAATAATCCGATAGAAAATTTCAAGTATGCCTTTGATGAAGTATTTATACAAACGTTAATCGACCGGATGGATGCGAATCAGGACATATTCGAGAAAATAATGCTGAACTCCGAATTTAAAGAAGACGTAAAGAACTGGTTAACGAAGAAAATATACGAACGAATGAAAGAAGATTGATTTATCCACAATAAATATTTTGCAAATGTTTGTTAAACCGGTACGTTACCCCTGGCATGAGAGCATGTCTTTCAATGAAACTCATTTATGCAGTGAATGTGGTTTATCCGCTACGCGGAAATATAATTAGGAAGGGGGAAAGTAAGGCAGAGGCAGAGGTAATCCGCCTGCGGCGGAGTCATTAATAGTCATTCCGACTCAGTCGGAGTGGTCATTTGGCTTCGCCGTCATTAATAGTCATTAGGTAGAGACAGAGGTAGAGGTGAACGGTGAACAGTAAATTTAATAATTAAAAAGGACGCACTTAAATGTACGTCCTTTTTTTTGGAAGTAATTGAACCGAATTACTTTAATATCGAATTGACTCCTCTGCCATTTTATTTGCAGTGTTGTTATCATAATTATAGAGTGAAACGGTTGTTTGGGTAGCCGGATCACTGGTCTGCGGTGTTATAACAAGAAAATTCCTTGTAGAACCTACGCTGTTATGATCAATCCAGGTTCCGGAATTGGCATAAATTGATTTTTCACCTTTATAATTGTTAGAAACTTCAATTTTAGCAATGTGGGTGTGTCCGAAAATAACAATTCTTTTATCCGAGTTAGGGTTTAAAAAATATTGGGTTTTTGCCTGATTATCAGTCTCTACGTCAACTCCTGAACCCCTTATAGCTTGTTGAGTCGGAATAGGAACCGGTACCCTGTTGTGGATCTGTCTTTGATTCCAGGTGTCCTGAATGCCTTTAAAAAGGACTACATCAATTTCTCCACCCGGTGTTTTTTGAAATGGCACAACATCGTTAACAGCAAAAGTTTGTGTAAAGCCATCAAAATTAGTAACAATCAGTTTCTCATCAAACTTATTTTTTATAGTGAGAAGATTTAATGACCATTCCCACACTTTGTAGTAATCATAAAGCAATTGCTGACTTTCATTTCCCGAATTATTTTTTGTAATAGGCTTAATCGTATCTCCCGGAGCAGGTTTGTTTTGCGCAAAATACTGAGCTGCTATTCTTGTAAAGAAATAGCCGGGAGGGGAAATAGTGTTCGGGGCAATTTTCTGATTTGAAAATGGGTCCGGTGCACAGAAGAAATTGTAACGATGACCATGTTCTATTGCAACTTTAGGATGGTCGGAAGGTGAATATGTACCTAATCCCAATTCAGGATCCCTGACCTGGGTAATCCCCGGTAGTATTGACTCAATACTTGCGGCGGTAACTGTTAAATCATGATTACCCGGTACGTATGTAACATGTATTTTACCTTCCTGTATTATGCTGTTCAGAACATCAAATACCCCTTTGTTGGCAGCCTTAACACGCTGAACAAAATCCGCCTGATCTTTACCCTTATAAGGGTCCAATGGAGCAGGGATAAACCATTCATCTACAACATCACCTGCGATTATGAGTTCCTTTACATTTTTACCGTTTTTTACCTGGATAAGAAATTTTTCAAGTGACCCGAGATTTTTATTAATCTCAGCATAACTAAGATCTGCACCGAGGTGAATATCACTTATTACTACAAGTAAATTCCTTTCTTCTTCACCGGTATTGAAGGGATCTGTTTGACTTTCAGTAGTTGAACTTTTGCAGTTAAAAAAAACAGTAGCCATTGAAACAGCAATCAGAAGCAAAATCATTTTAGTTGATTTTTTCATTTTATACCCTATGTTATTTTACATTATTAGTTCAAATTTAATGTGACGAGACATTAAATTATTTAATTGATACCAAAATTTAGTATTTAATTTAATTATTTCCTACAGGCAAAAACAAAAGTATTTATTGTAAAAGAATCTTATAAAGCTTTGCTCTGTCCGTTAGCTAACGGAGTGAACGGTAAACAGTAATCAGTGAACAGTGATCCGCCTGCGGTGGAGTCATTTGGCTTCGCCGTCATTCGCTTCGCCGTCATTCGCTTCGCCGTCATTCGCTTCGCCGTCATTCCGACACGCAGGGTGTTGTAAAAAGAATAGAACGTGGATAAATGTTCCCTTCTTGAGAGGGGGATTAAGGGGGTGTGTTATATTTTAAAATTATAAACCATATATTGTAAAAGAATCTTATAAAGTTTTGCTCTGTCCGATAGCTAACGGAGTGAACGGTAAACAGTAATCAGTGAACAGTGAACAGTAATCAGTAATCAGTAATCAGTGAACAGTGATCCGCCTGCGGTGGAGTCATTTGGCTTCGCCGTCATTCGCTTCGCCGTCATTTGGCTTCGCCGTCATTAATAGTCATTCCGCACCGGCGGAGATGAAATGAAATTTACTGAAGCAAAAAAGAATTGACTTTTTCCTACAAATTGTTTTTTTATTTGGAAAGTAGTTTAGATTAAGTTATTTTTATCCACGGAAATATTTTTTATGTGAAATAAAAATGATGTTTGCTATGTGCTTCTGAATGATTTTATGAGTGTGTAATGATAAGATGAAAATAAGCAGACCGGGTGAAAACGACAACGAGATTTATTGAATGACTGAGAAGGACGTACCAAAAGCTACGTCCTTTTTTGGTTTTAAAGGAATGACAATAAGAATAAGTAAGAAGATTATTTAAGTTCAGTAAAGATAACGTGAAGAAAGATCAGTAAAAATATGCTCAGAATGAATTACTTAAAAGTTTTACGGAGAAGCCAATTTCATACCGGATGAGACTTAAAGTAAGAAATCAATAGGGTAATCCGAAACGGCTGACAACGGTAATTGATTATTTCATATATTTTTAATAGTCAAAAATGTTAATTACGCTGAGCAAATAGCAATCAAGCCGTAAAATAGTGATAATAAGTTAAAAGAATTATTAAATACAGGTGAAAGCATGAAAGCAATTGATTTAGTTGACAAAATATTTGAGTTGAAGGCAATGACCCCCGAAATTGATGACTGGGATAGGGAAAAACTGGTGGATAATCCACCCCGTTTTGTAAGGCTAAAGCGGGTGGAATCCCTCTTGAAGGCTTTTAAATTGGATGGTTCCGGTTCAATAAAAACAAATATTTTAATTAAATCATTTTTATCGGGGGATTTTATTAAAGAGAGACCTATTGAAGTCTATGAAGAAGCAGTTGATTTTATGGAGAAATACACTGCAAAAAATTCAGGGTTTATTAATAAGAGAAGAGTTGCCAGGAGTTGGGATCTGGCTGTGACCTTTGAACGTCTGATAAGTTATAAAGAAGTAACGAGAAAACTTTTAAAATTTAATTCAGATCTTCTGGAAGCCGGTACAATAGGTCTGAATTTTTCAATTACGCTAACAAATTCTATCTCTGAGAAGGTTCGGGTTTATCTTTCAGATATTGATAAAGTCCTGGAATTGTTGATCAATCCCGGAGGCTTATCGTTTACGGAAGAAGAATTAGAGACTTTATATAGTTATCCAACGGAGAATTTGTATGAAATTGACGATGACTGGATGTGAAAAAGGGGAAGTGGAGATTGGTGTAGAGTTTTGAATAGAAAATTGAATGAAATGAAATCCGGATCGGGAAAAATTATTAATATAGTCAGGAGTAAATAATGAGTGATAATACAAACTTTTCGTGGGTGGAAACGCATAAGGGGATTGTGGAATATCTCAAGGGGATGGAAAACCGGCAGACAGAGCTGATTGATTTATTAAAGGACGCAGGAATAAAGATTGCGGATGACGAAGCAATTAAGGGAAAGAAAATTCCACTTACCGAAATAGATCCGTTTACTTTTTTCTTTTATATCTATAAATACAAAGGGGAGGGACGCATAAAATTACTTCAGAAGATTGCAGCAAAACTGAATCTACCTTCTCCGGAGGGCGATTCGGGGATACCAAGTACATATCCAAGAAACGTTTGGCTGTTCCCGCCTATTTACAAAAGAACTAATAATGAGATTCAAAGACTTTGGAAATTCTTTTTTGCTGCGCTTAAACAAAATATTACTGATGACCAGTTTTCAGACATTAAAAATATTTCCGGGGTTGGGTTAACCAAATTAACTCAGGGTCTGTTTTATATAGATCCGGGAACATATTTACCTATCGATAAACAAACCACGCCATACATAAAGAAAGAGTTTAGCATCACTCCTGACTTTGAGACATATACTGAATACGCTAACATTCTTAAATCAATAAGGGAACAAACCAAGACATCATTTTATGAGATTTCTTACGATGCATGGGCATACAATAATCAGGCCACCCTGCCACAGCCCTCGAAATATTGGATATTCCAAGGGAATACAAAAGTGTTTCCCGAAGTGTTTGAAAGGTTAAATGAAAATAAAATCGAACGATGGTATGTGAACCAAAATAAAAACAATATTAAAAATGGAGACAAAGGGATTCTCTGGATTACCGGAAAACAGCGGGGCTGTTATGCCCTGTTTGATATTGTTTCAAATGTATTAAAATCGTCCGAAAAAGACTATGTTAAAATAAATATAACCAATAATTTATCATTTAATCCGATAACATTGGAAATAATTAATTTGCACCAGGAACTAAAAGATTTAAGAATAGGAAATCAAGGAACCAATTTCCCGGCAACTGAGAAACAATACCTGACCTTAAAGGATATTGCGGAAAACAATAGATCCAAAAAATACTGGCTTTTTGCCCCGGGGGACAACGCAAAGTTTTGGGAAGAGTTTTACTCTAAGGGAATTATGGCAATTGGTTGGTCTGATGTAGGTAATTTATCAAATTACGAAACCAGAGAGGATATAACAAAAAAATTGCAGGAGGTGGGAAAAACGACAAGTAATAAGGGGAATGATTCTTTATGTCTGTCTGAATTTAAAGAAGGGATTTCCATTGGAGATACAATCATTGTAAAAAAGGGGATACATGCGTTATTGGGGTACGGAGTAGTGACATCAGATTACTATTTTGATGACGAAAGGGAGACGTACAAAAATTGTCGTAAAGTAAGCTGGGAACTGAATGGAGAGTGGGAAACGGAATTTAAGCTTGTTGCCAAAACGTTAACCGATATAACAAAATATCCAACAGAACATCCCAATTATAAAACATATTATGAAAGGCTTATGGCTATTATGACTGATCCGAATTACAAAACTTATCCTTCACCCGTGATTCCTTCCCACTACCCCCTAAACACTATATTTTACGGGCCTCCGGGAACGGGGAAGACGTATGAAGCGATTCGACGCGCTGCAAGTATTGTGGAAAAAAAGGAATTTCCCGATTATAATGAAGCATTAAAAAAATTTCAGGAACATCTGGGGAAGAGGATTGAGTTTATTACTTTCCATCAGAATTACAGCTATGAGGATTTTATTCAGGGTCTGCGTCCGGATACAGAAAATGATGCGGATTTGATTTTCAAGAAGCGGGACGGAATTTTTAAGAAACTGGCGGACAGGGCTCTGGAGAATCTGAAGTTGTCTCAAAAAGATCCTGCTGAAGCTGCAAAAGAATCTCTGTTTGACATTGGACTTAAGAAATTTATTGAGGAGGTTGAAGAGCAAGAGGATAATTACAAAATTAATGATTCCGCCTATATAAAAAGTGTGGATGAGGACGCGTTCCGTTATACCGGAGCAGCATGGGCAAATAATACGCATGGAAACAGAATGAAATTCAGCGACATGCGGGAGTTTTATATTAATAATGTGACTCAGAGAAAAGAGATTCGTTATCTGTCAAAAGTCTCGGGGCAGGCTAAGCAACACGCAACTTATTATTTCCTTGTATATGAAAAACTTAAAAAATTTATTCCGAGCAAACCGGAAGCACAGCACCCTGTTCAATGTGAAAATTTCGTGATTCTGATTGATGAAATTAACAGAGCTAATATTTCGCGGGTGTTCGGAGAACTGATCACTCTGATTGAGAAGGATAAAAGATTCGGTGGGGAGATACCGCTGACTTCGAAGCTGCCATCCGGGGATGAATTTTGTGTTCCTGCAAATCTGTATATCATAGGGACAATGAACACGGCGGATAAATCAATTGCATTGCTCGATATTGCTCTGCGACGAAGATTTGAGTTTGAGCCGCTCTATCCGAAATATGAAATTGACGGGGAACCGATTAATGAACCGGAGATTCTCAGGAAGATGAATGATATAATAATCAAGTCAAAGGGGCATGATTTCCAGATCGGGCATTCTTTCTTTATGGGAATTGAATTTGACCTGGTTAAGCAAATGAACACAAAAGTTATTCCTCTTCTGCTGGAATATTTCATGAATGACGAGGAAGAAGTGAAAAAGATTCTTAAAGACTCCGGACTTGTTGTTGAGGATTCCTGGCCGATAAAGATTACCGGTAAGAAATGATAAATCTTTTTGAGTATCAGAACAGGGCGGAGTTCCGGGACTCCGAAGGGAAACTTGAAATGTTTCTGGATGAAATCTGGAACAAAAGGGAGAAAAGCATATACTTTGTTGGGGATGATTCTCCGAAAACGGAAACTCAGCAGTTTATTCAATTTTTCAGAAATAATAAGGAAATTAAATCAAACAAGTATGTGGGGGTTATCTGTTTTGAGGGAGAAAGGATAAATCTTCTCCCCAAAATATTTTATGACAGTAACAATGAACCGGCTGCTCATGATGTTCTTGCAATACAGAATCATATTTTATGGTGGTTAAGTTATTGCAGGAAATTCAATTTCCCGAATTACAAGTCTTCCCTTGACAGTAATAAAAATGATTTCTTTGAAGTGCTCGTATTTCTTTTTGCGAAATACACGCGGGAATTATTATCCCATTCAATTTATCAGCATTATGAAGAACTGGACGAGGAGCTTAATTATATAAAGGGGCGGCTGAATATCGGCAATTATATAAACGACAACCTCGCCACAGGGCGCAGGCATAAGCTTAGCTGCACTTTCGATTCTTTTATGCTTGACAACAAGTTCAACCGGATTATCAAGTATGTCAGCAAAATGCTTCACGGCGTTTCAAAAGATTCCGGGAACAGGAAATATCTGAGCGAAATACTTTTTGTGCTGGATGAGGTTGCGGATGTCGTTCCCGCCGCTCAGGATTGTTTGCGGATCAGATTTAATCATATTTTTGAAGAATATGAAACGGTGCGGGACTATTGCTATCTCTTTTTAAGCAACAGCATATCGTTTGACTACAAAAATGATCTGAAGTTATTTGCCTTTTTACTTCCGATGGAATATCTGTTTCAGGAGTTTGTATATGGTTTTATAAGCAAAGAAATGAAGAATGTGAAAGTGCAATCCCAGAGCAACTCAAAATCACTTGACCGGGATAAGAATTTTACGCTCAGGCTGGATATGATTATTGAAACCGAAGAGAAGCAAATTATAGCAGACACAAAGTACAAAATAGTTTATTCTGATGAAACATATCCGAAGAAGGGGATTTTGCCCTCTGATCTTTATCAGATGCTTGCATACGGAGTGAGGTTTGCCATTGATGAAATAATACTCTTTTACCCGAACACCATCAGGGAGGATAAAGAGAAGGAGAGCTTGATTATAATTGAGGACGAGTTTGCAGCGAAGAAAGAAGTAAGAGTGCACGCATTTCAGATTCCGGTGATAGACAGAAGGATGTTTTCCGATAGCGGTGAGAGAATAAGCGATCTCAGGCAAATGTTCGCCCCTGCGCGGGAACAGTTAAAGAAGAGACTTGAGGAGATACTGTATGTTCATTAATTTATTTGAAATTGATACTCCGACCGGCTACAAGACGGTTGAACTGCACCAGGGGGATCTGAGTAACCTCGATCAGGAGGTTGATGCCATTGTGGTGTCAGCTTATATCGGGGGCTACTCCCCAACTCCCGGGACACTTGTGGGATCCCTTTCTCAGAATTGTCAAATCAGCTTAAAACAATTCTCAAAAGATCCTGAAATTGATTTAAGGGGTCCTTTAAATGTCTGGATTTCAAAGGAGTTGCCAAAGCAGAAATTCCAACGGATAATCTGCATTGAAATCACTGATCTTAAAACAACTGAAACCAATATTGAAAAAGCGGTAAAAAATCTGTTCAGTTTAATAGCTCTTGCCAATTCACAGGACATACAAATTGAAACGCTTGCCATGCCCTTCATCGGTACCGGTAATCAGGGGGTGGCACCGGAGAAAATACTTCCAAAGCTAATGGAATTAAGTCAGAGGTCTTTAAGGAATCTGCATTTTCTTAAGAAGATTATTTTTTATGAAATTGATGCAAAGAAAATAAAACTGCTCGATAAGGGGTTTAACACATATCTTAGAAGAACAAAGTTTGAAAGCAAATCCTACACAATCAAGGAGCTTAAACTCTCCCTGAAAAAAGAGATGATTAAAAGCCTCATAAATCTTGACCGTGGAAGCAAATCCTCCGGTTCATCACTTTTTGACAATGTAAAAATATTAAATGAGAAATTAAGCAGGAACAGAGTCAAGCCTTATGAAGTGGCACACGTCGGCAGGGTATTGCTGGAAGATATTGTTATGGACATCCTGGGTGAGAACAAATTAAAAAAGGATCTCGCGGTTAAAATTAATGAACTGACACAAAAGAATATTGCGAGCTGGGTAATAAGCTATATGCATATAATCAGAACCTTTGGCAACCTTGCAGTTCACAGCCAGGCAAAAGCCGTGGTAAGGCCGCCGGCGTTTGACGAAAAGGACTTTATAATTTTTCTTATTTGTCTTAACCGTGTGCTTGATTTCTGGGTCTGGTTCAGGAGCAACAGAAAAGGAGGACTAAATTAATGGGAATGCCGATAAGAACTTTAACAGATGTTCTGAGGAATATTGATGTTATTCAAAACTCAATGCATCCGAAAGCGTTTGCTTTTGTATTATACAAAAAAGAACACAAAGAATTCCGCAAATACATACTGGAGAATTTTGACAGACTTCACTCAATCTCAAGAGAAACGATTTTGTTTGTACTAGATAAACCTGAACAATGGCTTGCCCGAAAAGACATTCAATATTACCGGGGAACAATGGGGGAGAATTACAGGCCGGATCATGATGATACGGAGGTTGAATTTGCTGCGAGATATTTTGAAGTGCCGGAAAAAGAGCTCCCTGCGGTTGTTTTATTTAATTCGCTGAAGACCGCAGAATGGACAACAATATCACTGCGTGATACTAATCGGGAAAAATACGATAATTTTTTTCAGCAATTATTCAAATATCTTAATAAATACAGTAGTATTTTCGAGAGACACGAGAGTCTCGCCAAATTGAAAAAACGTGAAAAGGATCAAAATAATATATCCGGTACTGAGCCGGATTCAAAAGGATTAAATTCTGATTCTATATTATACAGTAGAATATTGAATCCCTTCCCAGATAAGAGAGTTCCATTTTTTAGAGATGTCTTTACAACTCACCTGAAATTACTTCGGGAAATCTTTGAAACGATCAACTTTAAAACCGTGAGTAAAAGTCAGAATGATGAAAATATAAAACAAATGCTTGATAAAATCCACGAAGAAGTAAAACACGCACGCAAAGAAAACAGGGATTATTTTAATCAAATAAATGAAAAACTGACTCAAATTCAAAAAGACCTTAAAGACTACAAATCCAATCTTAAACAGAACCTTAATAAAGTTGAAAACCAGAATGAATTGCCTTTGGCTGCAATGCAGTATGAAGAACTTCTTCACGAGTATGACGAAACATTGTTGAATTCAGTTGGAACTATTACGAAAGAATCAAAGAGTGAAGTTAACACAGAAATATTGAAATTAACTTTTCTTGAGAATTATGAACCAGAAACTTTAGAAATGATTCGCTCGGGCCTGAACGTATATAAACTGGCACTCAATTATAAAGATGATTCTTTTGATTATTCACTTGCGGCGGTTGGTTTATGGAAAGCCGTTGAAAAGGAACTGAACATTATCCTGATAGACGCTCTCCGGTTGATACGTAATTTTATTTCCGCAATCCCTTCGTACGGAATTGCCCACAACCCCGGGCGATGTGAAATATTTGCGGGGTATAAAAAAGGAGAGAAATATAATGTGGATATCAATCGCCAGTACCAAAACAACTTCTCCCCGGTTATGTTTGGAGATATGGTCAGGATTTCGGAAAATTGGAAAGAGAACGACTATAAAGAAGTTATAAATAAACTAAGAAAGGAAATGCAAACAGTTTCTGATATGAATATCTTTATGAATGATTTTGTGGACAGATTCAAAAAGATTGTTTATGATTACAGAAATGCCTGCAGTCACACAGAGAAGATGACAGAAACTCAGTTTAATGAATTCAAAGAGATACTCATGTCCGAGAAAGGACTGTATTATCAGATATCCGAGTTAAAGAGAAATATTTATAAAGTTTATCCTTGAATCAAATGTAGGTTTATTAAAACCATTTTTTTAATTTCTTTTTCGCTTGACGTTTAGGATCTTTTCCTATGTAGGGCTTTATAGCATTATAAGCCCCAATTAAAGCTCCAAGATCATCTGTAAATCCATATGGTAAAAAATCAGGTATAGCATCATATGGAAAAATAAAATAACCTAAAGCTGCTATAATAACACTCTTTGACCATTTGGGTGTTTCTGAATCCCCTAAACTGTAGTATAATATTAAAGCATATTTAATAACATCTTTCCCGGCTTTGATAGCAGTATTTTTTATTTTGTCCCAAAAAGAATCATAATTGTATTTGTTGCTATAATTTGCCATAAGAACCTCTTTTGTTAGTAAAAAATAATTAATTATTGTTTGGAAAGTAGTCATTTATTTATAGCATCTGCTGTCCGATGATATATTTTCGGTTATAAAAATAAGTAAAAGAAATCAATTTATCAATAAAAAAAGATAACCATTTGTTTAATTACACTATCGATCGTCACGCCGCAAAATATATTTTGCCGGTGTTGGAATTATTTGAATTCCCGTACTCTACGTTAGAGCAGAAAAAAAGAATATGAATAACGAAATCTTAAATACTTTAGTTTACAACAACGGACACCTCACCAGGGGCGCTTGTTCTTTTAAATTTTTCTCAAAAATAGTAAGCAGGTGTGGCGTTCAGGTTTCGGAAAAAATGAAAATTATGATCTCTATGGATATATAAGTGAAAATCCGGAAAATAAATTTCACATCGATATTGGAAAAAGTAAACTTTAATCACTCTGTAAAAATGAAAACAAAAAAAGGAATGATATGAAGATCTCACAAGACGACCGTAACACACTCGAAAAAGCTGTAAATATTCTGGAGAACCCCTCACTGATTGCCCAAATTGCGGATTTTATTGCTATCCCGATTGAAGCAGGACTTAAAAGCGTCCCTGATAAAGTGACTTCCAAAATTTTAAAATTGACCAATAAAGCCTTACTTACCGCACTGAAGGGGGGCATTCTCACTATGGACAGCAGTTATCGGGGACTGTCCTCTAACAACTGGCATAAAACTGCCATAATCGCAAGCGGAGCAGCCGGCGGTTTCTTCGGACTCCCCGGATTGAGTATTGAATTGCCCTTATCCACTTCAATAATTTTGAGGTCTATTGCAGACATCGCCAGGGGCGAGGGGGAAATACTTTCTAAACCCGAAGTTCAGCTGGAGTGTCTTCAAGTCTTCGGGCTGGGAGGTAAATCCGATAAAGACGACAGTTCCGAAAGCGGTTACTATACCATCAGGGTTGGTCTTGCAAAATCCCTGGGAGAAGCAGCAAAAAGGATATCAGGAAAAACATTTGCAGAAAAAGGAGCGCCTGCTCTCATAAGTTTCATCACCAAAATTGCAAACAGGTTCGGTGTGCAGGTATCGGAAAGAACTTTTACGCAGTCTATCCCGGTTGTTGGTGCGGTTACAGGCGGGGCTATCAATTTTATTTTCATCCATTTTTATCAGCAGATTGCCTGGGGGCATTTCACTGTAAGAAGGCTTGAAAGGAAATACGGTGCGGAATACATTAAAGAAGAATATCACAAAATCAAGCAGGAGATGAATGAACAACCCACAGGTGGGAGTGGTAAAAACAGTGGAAAAGGGAATAGTAAAAAAGGGAAGAAAGTGTAAATAATTTATATCAATATTATCAAGGCGGTATGCATAAAGACAAATACGACTTGGTGTTTAAGGCTGTAACAATTGGAATTCCGATTGCGGCGTTTGTAATTGTAGCTTTTCTGATTAGCGCCGGCGCCGCCATTCCACTTTTAGTACTTGGCTGGTTTGGTTATCTTGCAGTACGATCATGGGGGAGAAGGTAGGGAACAGTGATCCGCCTGCGGCGGGGTCATTTGGCTTCGCCGTCATTCCGACTCAGTCGGAGTTGTTTGTAACGTTCGTAACGTTTATAACGTTCGTAACGTTTGTAACGGAGGAAGGTCGAGAGGGCAAGGTAGAGGAATGGCCAAGGTAGAGGTGATCCGCCTGCGGCGGAGTCATTACGCTACGCTGTCATTAATGGTCATTAATAGTCATTAATAGTCATTAATAGTCATTAATGGTCATTAGGTTGTAAAATGTTAAGGGATTATATTGATTTGGATTTTTTTTGAAAGGAGAATTTTATGATGCCCGGTCCGGATTTGCTTTATCAGTGTCCTGATTGCAGTAATTATCTGTATAATAAAAGTCTTATGAGCGGAAATACTATGGGCGCACGGCTCTTCTCTGACGGGAAGATGTATGCCCCTATGCTGCCTGAGTATCCAACCTTTACTAAATGTAAAAAGTGTAATAACTTTCTGTGGCTTAACAGAATGACGGAACTCGGTCAGATTGGTCTTGGTGGTAGTAAGGAAATGAACGAATTTGTCCGGCGTCTCCCCCAATTCCCGGATAAAGCGGAATTCCCCTCTATTGCCGAGTACTTCGAGGCGCTGGATCGAAAGGTGTATGATAACCGGCAGGATGAGATATTCATAAGGATGCGGATCTGGTGGGCTTTTAATGACAGGGGACGCGGAGGGGGAGATCTCTTCCGGGAGGAGGATGATGAGATAAAATATCTTGATAATATCGCTTCGCTTATTAATCTTATTGACGGGGAGAATCTTGATCAGAAGGTGTCTCTTGCTGAGTTGTACAGGAATATAGGGGATTTTTCTATGTGCACTGAAATTATTGAGGGGATTGACGATGCGGAAATGTCCTGGCTGAAAATTGCTTTCCTGACGGAGTGCGAAAGGAAGAATAAATTGGTGTTCAGACTTAGATAATAAAGGGGGAGGTGATCCGGCTGAGGCGGAGTCATTTGGCTGCGCCGTCATTAATAGTCATTAATAGTCATTCCGACACGCTGGACGAAGGTCGTTTGTAACGTTCGTAACGTCTGTAACGTTTGTAACGTCTATAACAGAAGACAGAAGACTGAATGACTGAATTCCGCCACGGCGGAGAATGGATGTATGGAATCCGACTCAGCAGGGTGTTGCAGATTCGGTTTTATACGACAAAATACAAGTTAACGAATGAGGGGAAAAAATATCAAATAAAGATAAAAAAGTACTTGACAAGGGGAAAGGATTTAAATATATTGTACCCATTAAAATGAAACAATAAATGAGAGAAAAATGGGTTTTATAAGTGGAGATCGAAGTCAGACAATAATACTTGGACACTGTCTGGATGATTTTGTCAGCAAGGACTCAAAAGCCAAGTATATAGTGGAGATAGTAA
>Ga0209311_1000986_pt1 | contig 24261 bp, 17 predicted proteins | sample AD_UKC045_MetaG_FD_184417 | JGI IMG/M metagenome (GOLD analysis project Ga0209311, IMG submission 184417) | Active sludge microbial communities of municipal wastewater-treating anaerobic digesters from USA - AD_UKC045_MetaG (SPAdes) (version 2) | ecosystem: Engineered > Bioreactor > Anaerobic >... | reverse complement strand
GGGAAGTATCTGTGACCTGGTTAAAATGCTCGGAGGGGTTGAACTGAGGCTGATTCATCCGTAGCCAGAAGCAGTTGGGGCTGCCCACTGCTTCGATCAGGGGAAAGTTGAAGGCGATCTCGGCTCTGTATTGAGTAGTCCGGCCTGCCACCCTGCCGGTCACATAGGTCTGGGCCCGGTAGCGGCTGGAACTCTCCACAAAATTGTAGGCAATACTGTCTATGCGGCTGCCAAAGACCTCAAAATTGTTGTAAATAGTCTTCCAGTGCAGCACCGAATCCGGGCTGGCCTGCATGCCAAGCGAGACGGAATTTCTCACAGCGGTGCGCAGGGCGTAGTCACTCACGCTTTCGGCTTGTTTCATCAGCATGTTTTGAGTGATGATATCCGGCACCGAAAACATGTGGCGCTGGAGTGTGACCATAATGCCCGCGTAAATAGTGCACATCAGCACCACGACGATCAGCATGCTTCTTCCCATCTTTCAGCTCCTTATGCCCCTCTCATGTAAGCGTTCATGAAATAGCATCTCACCTGCAGACGGCTGCGCAAAACCCGACCATCCGCTCTGGGAGGATTACGGAAAAAGGTAAGCCAGCTCTCAGCGCTTCGTACTGAAGTGGCCTGGGTGGTAAGCGCGCCATTCCTATCGTAATATTTGAATTGTAGACCGTCAATCCAGAATATGTAGCCCAGATCGTTAAGCGGAACGTTGTTTTGCCTGATAGTGAGGGCACGGCCATAAGGTGAGGGTAGATTCGCCAGCCTGATGGACAGGGTATTGATGGTAAAGCCGAGGCGATCGTTCTGATAGTCCCAATAGGTCCGAAAGACCAGGCTGTCCTGAGCGGCATAGATCACGGTTGCACCCGGATCAAATCCTATACCCGCCAAGGCGATCACCGCGTTGAGCTTAGTGGCGGCTGTATCCATGTTGTTGATCATTTCTTTTGTATAAAGGGCCCGATCTGCTGATTCACGCATGCCATATTGAAAAGTGATCATCATCAATAGCAACATGCTACCGATGATCACCGATCCCAGAACATCAATGATGACATTCATTATAGATTCAAATGGGTCTTTGTATATACTCTGCGGAGAACCACAGGTTGTCTTAACCCGGCAGTGTTTGTCTGGACCGTGACCAGAGTATAAATGTTGTTTGCAACGGGAGTAGCCAAAACCACACCAAGTGAATCACAGTCAACTGCCGATATCTGCATGTTGTATGTACCACCCGTATGGGTCAAAATCAAAGATCTGGTTGTGTTGTATTGAGTCTTGATGTTAGCAAAGGCTAATTGTTTGCTAAAGAGCCTGGCATCGATCTCATCCAGCACTGAGTGGGTAAGGTGTGAGCTCTGTACATATTTATTGGAATGGATCAAAATCTCAGACTGGTCCCAAACCGCCTGGTTGTACATGATTGCTACGGTGGAAAAAAAGACCACCGCGAAGAGGGCCAGCACCATCTCCATCATGTTCATCTAATCATCCGAGGTGGCATACAGCACTTCCGTGATATCCGTGAGGCCTTCCCGAATGCGTTCGATGCCGGACCGGCGCATGGACAGCATGCCATGTTGCTCCGCCACAGCCCGGATGCGTTCCTCATCCAGGTCATGAGAACTGCGCATTATTTCGTTGCGCACTTCCGGATAAAAATACAGGGCCTCGGCAATGTTGATCCTGCCCTTGTAGCCATTGCTGCACAGGGGACAGCCCACCGCCTCATAAATTGTGCCGCTCTGCAGCTCTTCCTCACTGAAGCCCAGGGCCTTGGCGGCCTCCCAGTGGTCCTTGCTCAGGGGCCTGCGGCAGTTCACACAGAGCTTGCGCACCAGCCGCTGCGCGATGATGATATTGATGGAATAGGCCAGCAGGAAGGTCTCGATGCCCATCTTGTAGAGACGGGTGACGGCAGAGGGGGCATCGTTGGTATGCAGGGTGGAAAAGGTGAGGTGACCCGTATTGGCCAGTTTGACCGCTATATCGGCTGTGATCTTGTCGCGGATCTCACCTACCATCACCACATCGGGATCGTGTCTTAAAATTGCCCTGATCGCCTGGTCAAAGCTCATCTTGTGGCCGATCTTGAGCTGCCTGGCGCCCCTGATCACATACTCCACCGGGTCCTCACAGGTGAGCACGTTGATGGTGGGATTGATCACATGGTGCAAAGCCGCCATCAGGGTGGTGCTCTTTCCACTTCCGGTGGGTCCGGTCACGATCACGATGCCCTTGGAGGTGTTGATTGATTTTAAAAACTCCTGCTCGGCCTGAGTCTGAAAGCCCAGCTTGCGGAAATCTGTGATCACCTTGCGGTCGTCGATCACCCGGACCACGATGCTCTCAAAGCGGCGATCGTATTCCGCGGACACGATCGGCAGGATCGAAATGCGAAAGCGGATCAGATGCTCATCGATATAGCGCTGGGCATAACCGTCCTGGGCAGTATCACGTTCAAAACGGTCCACCCCCACACTGCGGTCCTTGACCACGGCAAAGAGAGCTTCGGGAGGGGTGCCTTCCTGACGGTGCCAGAGCTGCAGCTTGCCATCCACCCGGATGTAGATATCCACGGTGGTTTTACCTCCGGCCAGGATATGAATGTCGCTGGCGTCGCGACGCACAGCTTCGATCAGCACGCCTTCAAAGAGGTTGACCAGCAGGCTCTTGTTGATCTCCTCATCCAGGGCCTGCTCGCTGAGATCTTCCCCTCCGGTATCCACATCGACCAATACTTCACCCGCTTCTTCCAAAAGCTGCAAAAACTCGTTTTTGGGGGGATTGATGCGGTTGATCAGCTTCTCGATGGTCTCCTGTCTGCACCAGAAAATCTCATAACGTTTATAGGGTGTGTTGGAACCGATCTCCTGAAGCAGACGATGGGTGGTGTCTGATGCCAGGACCCTGAGAGTGTCGCGGCTTCCGTCAAGCCAGCCAAAGGGGAAGATCTTGTGGTAGAACAGCTTTTTCTTGAAGTCGTCCGAGAACTTGGCGAGTATCTCTTTACAGACGCTTTCCTGATCGCTGTTCAGAGTCTCTATATCCAGCTCATACTGGGGAAACGCGTAAAGCTTCGCCAACGCTTCATACACATTATCATGATTGACCGCGAAATCAGATTCCAGGATCCGGGCCAGCGAAGACGCGGAACTTTCGCCATACTCATTCATCTTGTTGCTGGCTTTGGCGACCAGATCTTCATCAAAGATGCGGTTATCCACCAAAAACTTGCCAAACTTATTGAGCACAGCCATCTGAAATCCTTAGTAAGTGGGCGGAGAGATCGTTGCTATTTCAGCCGAAACCACAGTCAGCAAAGTAATAGCGATACCAATAAAAAAGCCAATAAAGGTCTGAATATATTCGATCATGTTGTGAATCTTGTAGCTGGTCTCAGCCTCGTAGTAGGTGGCTATCTGCTGAGCGCTCTGCAACACGTTACCGGTTTCCTGGCCGGTACGCAGACGGGTGAGTGAGGTCTTGTTGAATATCCCCGAAGCTTCCATGGCGGGAACGAAGGCTTCACCTTCTTTGAGCATCAGTGGTATCGTCACTTTCTTGATGCGGTCTTCCATCCAGGCGTTTCTACACGCTTCCGCGGCCGTGCGGATGGTTTCGATATTGTCTCCCGCGCCAGCATAGATCACGCTGAACACCCTGAAATAGATCTCTATGCTCATCTTGTGGAAGAGATTGCCCAACAGGGGAAGTTTGACCAGGTGTTTATCCCTCCATATTCTCCCTGAGGGGGTGCTCCACCAACGCCAGATAATGATCACAGGGATGGCGAAGATAATCAGACCAATCCACCAGGTCTTTCCCAGCCAGTCACTGAGTTCCAGGGTGCCCTTAGTGAGAGGCGGCAAAGGCATATTGTATTTGAGGAATAGCTGAGCCGTCTGGGGAAAGATCACCACCACGTAATAGGCCATAGCCGCTATCGTCGCCAATACAGCAAACAAAGGAGATATCAGAGTGGACTTGATGCTCTTGCGGATCTCCATATCCCGCTCGATAAACTTGCTGGTGGCGTCAAAAACCTCAGCCATGTTACCGCTGCGGGTAGCCAAACCCAGCATATAAGCGGGGAATTTGCCAAAGATATGGCCATAGCGGTTGAAAACTTCTTTACCTTCAGCTCCCGCTTTTAGCTGCGTTTCAATCTGTCCCAGGGCCTCTTTCATGGCCCGGTTGGTCTGTTCTTCAGCCAGCATTTCCAGGATTTTGCCAAAGCTCATCTTATCACGCAGCATGGTGGCGCTGAGCTTGATAAACATCATGATGTCGGCATTGGAAGGTTTGATGGGCAGATCAAAGAGAACCGGGTTGATTGTGTACTTCTGATATCCCATCTTGGTGAGGGCGGATGCCACCTCGTCTTTGGAGAAGGCCGATTGCCGGCCCTGAAATGGCTTTTTGCCCGGAATACTGACCTTGTAAAGGTAATCCCTCTTACGCTCCACAGACTCTACCCGGAGCTGATATTTATCTGCCAGTTGGGCTATGTAAGCCTTGGCCTCCTTGGAAGAACCCACCGAAAAGGTGCCTTGCACCAGCTTGCCCTGAGGGCCGTAGCCCTTGAAACGGTATTCCTGTATCACTGGCAATCCTTATCTATACTGAAGAGCATGAATGAAACGCGCTGCCAGGAAAAATACTAATCCAGCGTCTGAACACTAAAACATTGAAAACACGTCCTAAACGAGTTGCGATCCGGCTTGGGAGCTTGGGGTCATCTAACATACGCAGAGCCGGTGGTGTTATCCATCCGGCCCTGCTCATGAATAGTGTACCAGGCTTTGTGATGGTGTTATACCACCTGGTATAAGTTCTTTTTATTCGTCGGTTGCGGCAGCTGTGATGTCACCATTGGGGAATGTAATGGTTGTCACAATCTTGGGGCTCTTACCATCACGAACAGCTTTTCCAATGCCTGTAATCTCAACTTCTGTTGTATCGGCATCAGATACATAATACCTGCCGTTTTCATTGGGAACTGCAGATCCCACAGCAGCACCGATACCGATCTTGGCAGCTACGGCAGCCTCAGTCATGCTAGCAGCGAGGGTTCCGGAAGTGCCCATGGCTCCGCCTTGGGAAACGGGGGTCTTATAGTGCTGAACGACTTCCGCAGCATATTGCTGCGCGTCAGAAGCAATAGCGGTTTTGTTGGAGTTGTAAGCCTGACGATTGAACATTCCGATACCGACGACGATAGCCACGCCGACGATGATCACGCTGAGTACGATCAAAAGAATTTGTTGGGTTCCCATGGTAATCCCCTTTTTTTTGGAATGGGGTTTAGGTATCGTATGATTGCGATAATAAGGGGCCAGAAAAATTGTCAAGACATATTTGGTCATTACTTTTCCACAGACTGTCTCTATTTTTCCACAAGCTGGATGCCTCTATCCCTAACATGTTGTATTAATGATATATATAAATTCCATACTGCGTCCTTTTGAATCCACACAGCGCGTAATTTCTTCCACAACGCTCCCTCCCACGAGAGCAAAGACTCGTTTTCCGGGGTAAAAACAAGTCTCTGATTAGGGCCTTTAGCCTGCACCTTTTTACCACGTACTTCGGGCAGATCTGCTGAACGGGCCAAACCAGGTCTCAGGTGTCGGATGAAGTGTTTGCACCCCTAGTCTGTGCAGGTTTCAAGGTCCGCGACGCCATGCCAGCCTCCCTGCCACTGCTGGATAAATGCCTGATCCGGAACATTTTTTGCATATCCATTTCGTAGTCTAACACAAGAAGGGAGCAGCCATGAGCAGCAAATTGAGCGCTATCCTGATTATGGTCCTGGCCATCAGCGGTCTGGTGGCCCAATATCCATATTGGACAAACTATTACAATACTTCCAGGATCAAAGAATTTTGTATGGACGACGACTATTTCTGGTGCCTCAGCTACTCTCCCTTCAAGGTGAATCGCGCCACGGGGCAGGTCACGCGTCTCAGCCACGCCGATTATGGCTTGCCGGGTGGTCTGATCGATGACATAGATATTGACTCGCAAGGCAACATCTGGATGCTGCCCAGTCCCGGGGGGTTGTTGAAATGGGACGGACAGACCCAGACCCTCTACAGCGCGGAATACATGACGAGTTATTGCCGGGACCTGGTGATCTCGAGCCCGGAACTGATCTGGTTCACCAAATACAGTGGTATGGTGGTAGAGTTTGACGGCACGGGTTTCAGCTATTTGGGAGGAGGCTTCGAAAACAGCAATCCCCGGCTGGACAACAACGGCGATCTCTGGTTTTGGGCCGATCACGCGATAGACCTAAACTTTTATCATTCCCTGGTCCACTACGACGGTTCCGAGTTTCATTACACCTGGGTGGCCCCGGAAAACAATTTGGACTATCTCTATGCCGCTTTTGACGTGAACAACCAGCCCTGGGCCGGAACCAGGCAAAACGGCGTGGGCAAATGGATCAACAATCAGTGGGTGATGTATAAAACCAACAATTCCGGCCTCCTGCACAACGAGGTCAGATGCCTGGAGTTTGACTCCGCCAATACACTCTGGATGGGTACTCCGGCTGGGATAAGCACTTTGAATGGTAGCACCTGGGGTAGCTATACGCAGGCAAACTCGGCACTTGGCAATCGAATCCCCAACAGAGTATTGGTCGAAGATGGCAACCGGATCTGGTTCGCTACCGACAACGGACTGGTGAAAATCGAAAACGGCGAGCTCAGTGTGATCGATACCTCCCTGGACGGCATTCCCTTCTCGATCGCTTTCGAGCAGGTCGAAGCTCCCAATGGCGAGATGTGGGTCGCTTTTGGCAGCGGGCTCTATAAGTTTGACGGCTGCAGTTGGATCGCCCCAAGCCTGCCGGTCCCGGAGTTTGAAGTCACGGGAGTGGCGGTAGATCGCCTGGGAGTGGTCTGGGTGAGTGGTAACGCTGGTCTATTGCGCTGGGAGGGAGGGGTTTGGACCCATTACAACAGCCAGAATTCCGGCCTGCCTTCCAATGTCTGCAATTCCACGGCAGTAGATTCCCAAAGACGCGTGTGGGTGGCCACCAATGCGGGCCTTGCCTGCTTTGACGGCCAGAGCTGGCAAAGCTGGAATAGCTCCAATGCTCCCTTTCCGGATTCGGAAGTGGGGGTGCTGAAGATCGATCCCCAGGGCCGCATCTGGGTCACAAACAACGACTTTAGCGATTACTACAACGAATGGGGCTGGGGTGCCGCGGCGGTTTGGGATGGCCTGGCATGGAGCTATGTGGATGTTCCGTATTATGGAGACGGTACCGAGTTTATTCTGGATATGGATTTCTATGGCAATCGCGCCTGTTTTACCACTCTGGGCGGCCTGATCTTTCTGGAAGACGAACTGTGGCGCTTTGACAACCTCAGTTCCGCCTCCCCCAACCTCTATGGCAACATCGTTTGCAGCTCCTATGACGCTGTGGGCAATCTGTGGCTGGCGGCCAATGGGTTGGGTCGCTATGACGGCACATCCTGGAGCGCTTATAGATCCTCCAATTCCGGCCTGCCAACCAATCAATGCTACAACGTGTTTATCGATTCCAGCGGACTGGTCTGGGTGAGCACCGATTCCTCTGGGATGAATGTGTTCAATTATCCCGCCTCAGTGGCCAATGCCGATCCGGTGGTCCCGGTGACAAATACCCTGAAAGCCTGGCCCAATCCCTTCAGCTATACTCTCAGCCTGGAGCTGGAACTGCCGCGGGGTTCAAACACAGAACTAAGTGTCTATAACCTGCGCGGCCAGAAGGTGCGCGGCCTTGCCATGAGTATTTCTAACGACAGCAAGGGCTTAGCCAGCTGGGACGGCCGCGATAACGACGGAGCGGACTGCCCGGCCGGGATTTATCTGATCAGAGCGGGCAGAGGAGCTGGGGCCAGGGCCGTAAAGGTGTTGAAGTTGTAGCCTTGGGTGGCACAGCTCCAGACCGGAAGAATCGGCGTAGAGGTATTGTGAATGATGGCTCCAGAGTGGATGCACTTCTGAATTATGGTCAGCTAACGCGCCAGCCTGAGGAGTGGCAAAGGTCTCTTTTGCCGTGGCCCGCAGGACACTCAGCATGGCCGCAAAGATAAACAATCAGGTAGTTTTTTCTGGTCTGGGAGGCCATGACGCAGGCACTGTTCGCGCCTTAGCAAACGAGGACCTTTGCTGTTCCATAAGCTGAGAGAGGCTAATCTACTCAAACTTATAGACTCCCTTTTCAATCTTCACCTTCGGAGGGATAAAACCCCTGGCTTCAAAGAGATCGTAGCCTGGCCGCAACTCTTGCCAGAAGGCAATGTGTTCGCTGTTCCGAAAGCGGTCCATATTCTCCTGAGTCATACGAAAGGGGAAGACATGCACATCGAAGGCTGGCTGGCCCTTTCTGAGAGCCGCGTCGGCCAGGACGTAGATCTCCTCGATGAGGCTGTCCGTCATGGCAAAACAGCCCACGGATAGGGTGTCACCATGCACCATGATATTGCTGCCGGTCCGCTTGTGGGCCTTATCCCAGGCGTTGGGGAAGCCCAGGTTGAAGGCGAGGTGGTAGTGGCTATAAGGATTCATCTGGGCTGGTTTGACGCTGTAAAAGCCTTCCGGAGCGCGGTGATCTCCTTCGGCCAGTTTGGGTCCCAGGCCTTCTCCACCGTAGTAATTGACGGGATAAGTCCTGAAGAGGGTGAAGGTCTCATCCTCCCGCACCCAGAGCTCCAGTTCCAATTCCTCTTTAAATATCCTGATATAGATGGGGCTGCCCAACTCCAGGTCCAGGGTGCTCAGTTCCTCAGCCAACCTGGGGCTGATGCTTTTTTGAATCTTTTGCAGGCGCGGACCTGAGGGCACAGTGGTCTTGGCCTCGCAGTCAAAGACCAAAGTGGTGGCCAGCAGCATTGTGCAGAATAACAGGAGTTTGCTCATCCTTTCTCCCAAGTGACGTGTTTACCATAAGCTGGAGTGAGTTCATGTCCAGTGGGAATCACCTGCCTGTTCAGGATCCTTGGGCTGGAATATATCAAGGTTTTTGAGTATCATTAATACCCTCATCCCTCCTGGTCGTTTCGCTTCTCAACTTGTCCAGCCCTGCTCGCAGATCATGGGTGTAGCTGAACGCCATCACCCGATAAAAAGACCTTGAGACAGCAGGAATGATCAGCACCTGGGGCTCATAGACGGTCAGCAGAGGTTCATCCGGCCACTGCAGAGGATCAGGGCTCGCAAAGACGCGATAGCCATAATAGCCAGGCAGCACAGGCCACGACAGCATCATTCCGTTGACCTGAGGCTGGATGCTGATCTGTGGGGCTGCCAGGCTGAGTGGTTCCGCCTGGTCCACCACAAAAGCGGTGAGCGGGATACTGCTGCTCAGGGTTCCGGTTCCAGATGGCGCGAGGGGATCGTAGACGGTGCTGTCGCTCTGGATATAGCGGCTGCGGTTTGGAAAAGCGGTGTCGTTATTGTAAAAGAAATGATTGCTGTTGCTGTAATAAACTGAATCCATGGGACGGTGGCAGCGCAGGGCCAGATTGGCACCTGTATAGAGGAAGGGATTGTCCAGCGGGATGATGATAGTGTTTGCCCCCAACGGGAAATCGATGCTGCCATCGAAGACGAGGCTGTAGCGGGAAGGTTCCAGCCAGCCGGCACTCAGATCGGCCGTTTCGGTATTGGCCATCCAGATTTTGAGGGGCTGGCCCGTGAGGTTTTGAGTGAAGTTGTTCACATAGATCACGCTATGCACCAATCCGGCACTCATTTGCAGCTCTGAGCCCAGATAGATGGTCTCGGAGACGCTGTTTTTCCAATAGAAATTGAAGGGCAGAGAGTTCGAGCTGGATGCCGTATCCGCGTCCCCAATGCCTGGAATGAAGGTGGCAGGGGGATAAACCACGCTGGAGGTGGTGGAGGAGTCGTTGTTCTGATATCCGTCTCCAGCTGTGCTGACGCTGGCCCGGAGCGTAAAGCTTCCTGAGGAGGGAAGGGTCCAACTGAGGCTGTATTCCTCCTCCTCACCCGGTGCCAGAGGATCCGTAACCAGCAGGCTGGCAAGCTGTTGGCGCCGTTCATCCAGCCACAGGCTGACCGTGAAACCGCTGACCGCGCTGAAGCCATAGTTTTTGACCCTAACGCTGTGGGACAGGGTCTCACCCTGCAATCCATAGGCAGGACCGTTCACCGCCAGGGCTGCCAGGTCTATCTGGGCCTGGGGCTCGATCAGCAGGTCGTCCAGATAGATACCGCGATATGTGCCTCCCATGCCGTGTTTGAAGACGAGGTAAGCGTTTGTCCCGCTGTAAGATGCCAGAGACAGTTCGTAGAGGGTGTGGGTATTGGTGAGCGTGAGGGTGCTCAGAGGCTCAAAGGTTCCGTCCGGAGACACTTGCGTTCCCAGCAGCAGAGGATAGCCGTTGGATCCCGAGCGGGCGTAAAAGCTGATCCGGCATTGCCCGATGGGGACCAAAAGCTGGGGGCTCACCAGTCTCAGATCGGCTGAGGCATCGGTGCTGTTGTAAAAATATACGCTGTTGGGCTGGCTGACTGACGAGCCGGTATTGGTCCTGATACTGGCCCCGGTGGAGGAGCTGTTTACCACATCCGTCCAGCCCGGCGGCAGATCAGGAAAGAGCACCCCATCAAAGTTTTGCGTATGAGGCAGGACGCCTATCCTGGCATCCACGTGGGTGAAGCTCCAGACGGGACAGTCGTTGGCAGAGCCACCCGGTCCGTAGGGCAGCACTTTCCAGTAGTAGGTGGTGTCAAAGCTAAGGTTGGCAGGAAGATAGGATGTCAAGCTTCCCAGGTCCTGGCCATTAACGATATTGGAGGGGGGGTTATTGGTGCCCAGCCAGAGTTTGTAGCCCGTGGGTCCTCCGCCTCCGCTTTGCCAGCTGAGGCCAGCACTCCAGTTGGCTACGGTGCTGCCCTGGGCTGGAGCCGTCAGAGTAGCTGGAAAGGGAACCTTGCCCAGCCGGAAGCTGTCCACGTAGATGTTATAACCGCCAGCGCTTATAGCCCTCAGGATAGCATAGTGATCTCCGGTCCCGCTGATGGGGAAGCTGAAGAAATACTGCTTCCAGCCGGGTATGCTTTCCACGGGACTCTGTTGTCTGGCCCGGTGGATGGTACCCAATAAGGTGGGAGAACCGCCAAGACCTGCGCTGGTATTCAGATAGATTTCCACCTTGTCCAGAGCCGTGCTCAGGTTGCCATCGCGATACATCCAGAAGGATACTTGATACGCATAGTCATCGGGATCGCTGACAACTACCCTGGGAGAAACGAGCAGAGCGGAACTGCCGGCCGGAGAAGTGTCGCTGTTAAACTTGATAAATCCCGCCCCATATTGAGGACTACAGTTAGGATTGGTACCGCTGGTGACACGGGAAAAGGTGTAGCTGCCGCTTTGGGCTACGGAAGTCCATCCGTCTGGAGGGAAGACCGTTACGTCGAAATTTTGCACATAAGGGTTGGGCACGAAGTTGATCCAGGGTATGCCTTTGCGGAAGCTCATCGTGGTTCCGGAGGAGGAACCGATCTCACAGAGATAGAGGTTTCCTGCCGAGCCGTCCTGTAAGAACGGGCTGGGATTGGTGCCACTGTAGATGGCTACTCTTCCGGCTTCGCTGCTGAAATTGGCAGAACTAAGCGTGCCGTTGCTGGTGGTCGTGCCACCCGGCCGATAAATATACAGCTCGTCCGGAGGGCCGTCCGCGTTGCCGTTTCCGCAGGAGGTGTCGATGCGATAGACCAGCAAGCCGCTGTTTGGAATGGAGCTCTCGAAGGTGCCGGTCTTTTTGCGGAATTCCACCACATAGTATTGGTTGGGGTGGTTGGAATTGATGCGATAGCATTGTCCGGTGGAGGAAGTGATGGGGTTCAGGGTATAGGCCTGATCGGCAGTGATGACAGGGATGCTGGGGATCCAATCGCCATATTTCCACTTCATGAAGGCGGTCATGTGCTGGGGTGGATTTTTGTCCGTCTCCATAATGTCCCAGCTTCCAGCCGGGTCGATGCCGTTATCGGTATAGTGATAGAGGTCCGGAGCGCCCAGAGTGTGGAAAAACTCATGGCAGATCACCCCCACTCCTCTGCTGGCCAGGAAGGTCTGAAGCTGGAAGTTGAAGTCATACACCCGTTTGCCGTTGATATACACATAGCGGTCATAGAGACTCCAGCGATGGGGCCAGAGCAGGCTGCTCCAAGCTCCGGCCGCGCCTTTGACGATAAAGACCACGTTGTCCACCCGGCCGTCGTTGTCGGAATCGATCGTGAGGCTGGCAGGGATGGAAGGCCCCACCGCGGCACAGGCATTCTGGAGCAGGGTAAACTCCCGGTCCCGCCTCTGGTCATCACCGTTGTAGCCTCCCGGATTGGAGGTGGAATAGGGCTGAAAATATGAGCGGGGATGGCTATCCTGCCAGGAGACCACATAACCATTGACCGGCGCCGGATAGAAATGCGTGTTCACCGTGAGCTGGTTGTAACTGGCCTCCAGGTAATAGTTTTTCTGGCTGTTGGTGCTGGTATTGAACCAGCCGTCATAGACGCTGTTGGATTGGCCAAACTCCGCCTCATCCGAAAAGCGGATATAGATCACAAGGTTGTTGATGGTGCCGGTGGTGGGAGCGTCCCGACTCTCAGGCATCCAGAAAGCCGTCTTGCGCCGCTCTTTGTAGAGCCGGGAACTGATATTGGTCCCAGGCTTGAGGCCATGGGTAGCAGGATCTGCCTGGCCCACAATCAGTTCACTGGGTTTGACCGCTTCGCCATCGGCTTCCGCGTAGCAATACCAGCCTGTGTCTGAAGGAATAATCGTGAAACCGGATTCGTCGTGCAGCCAATTGTGATATTCATCACCGCTGGCCAGCAAATCCAATTCGCTGCCATCCGGTTGGACCACCCTCATGGGCAGTTTGTTCACGTATGAAGCCTGGCCCAGGCCAAGGATCATGATCAGCAATGTCATCAGGGACAAACGTTTAACGTAGCTAGTAGCATTCACGCGGACTCCTCGCTAAGGGGATTTTCCTTTTGAAAACAGGCTCAGGAAAGCGGGGGTTGACGTCAACCATTTTCTGGACCTGCCCGCAAAATGCTTCAATCTCCAGCTGGAGTGGGGCGGATCATACTGGGCTGGTCTGCCTGGCTTTGATTCAGCGACTTATTGAGCCAACCTTTGTTTTGTTTTTTCCTCCTTCCTCTCTGATTAGCATTACGGAGTCATTACGGACTCATTACGGGTGAAGTCCGTAATGAGTCCGTAATAGGATGCGGGGAGGAGTAAGAGATCAAGTAATAATGCTATGCATTATATGACATTAGAGGTTTTTCACAGGGAGCGAATCACGCTTCTGGAACTCAAAGCGACGCACCATGATCCCCATGCATTTCCATGTTCATTGACGCTGTGGAACTTCCAGCAACTCACGCATAAATAGACCGTTGCGCATAGCCGTAACACTGGCATTAGAGCTTGTGAAAAAACTACATGGAGAGCTGCGATCGCACGAGTCCCAGCGGGACGGCAGTTTAGATAGATTAGTGTTGCAAGATAGATGGTTGAGTCCTGTAGGGACGGTACAACAGATGCGTATAGTGTTGAATATCAGGCGTATAATGTATTGTGACAGCAATCTAAACTGTCGTCCCGATGGGACTCCAATTATTGATAGGAGCACGTGTATCTATCTAAACTATCGTTCCTACGGAACTCAAAATGCCATTTTATTCACAAGCTCTAAAGCCAGTGATACAGATTATTCAACGGCGTCATAAATGGTAACCCTTAATCTCTGTGCTCCGTAGTGCTCAGTTTTGCCAGTGTTTACTGAGGAAAGTCCCGGCAGCCCGCAATCTTACTGCCTTCTATAGCTTTAGCGCGGCTGCGTGAACTGCGGCCGGAGCGGAAGCTTTCTTATGCAGGTCGTTTACTGCAGCAAATACAGCCTTACGCTGGCATTTTTGCCCCGGAGTTGCTCTTCGTGATGAAACTCGAACTTGGGCCTCAGATCGGCTTTCAGCCTGGCGTGGCTGGCCTCGGAGATCATCAGCCGGTTTGGCAGGCTGCTTTTTTCCACCCGGGCGGCGATGTTGACGGCGTCTCCGATCACGGTGAGGTCGCGCCGGTCCAGGGTTCCGACCTCGCCTTGCATCACCAGGCCGCTGTTGATGCCAATGCGTACGCTAATCTCCTGCAGGCCGCGCTGCTGGCGGGATTGGTTCATCTGGGGCAGGGCTTCCTGCAGAATCTTAACCGAGGCCCGGACGGCATCGTTGGCATCGTTGAAGATCGCCATGATGGCGTCCCCGATAAACTTGTCTATATCTCCCAGACATTCACGCGTGATGACGTCGCAGATTCCGAAGAGCTCGTTGAGCATTTCCATCACCGCGCTGCTGTCGTTGCGCTCAGAAAAGCCGGTGAAATTGACCACATCCAGATACAATACGGTGAGGTCCACGATCCTGGAAGCCCGGGAACCGGCCTTGCCTTTGGCCTGTTCGCGCACTTCGTCGAAGGTGACGGAAGACACATATTTGCGGATCAGGCCGTTGAACTTCTCCTGCATGATGCGGAATTCTTCCTGATGGGTGATATCGCGAAAGACCTCGATGGCGGCCACGGCAGTGCCTTCCTCATCCAGGATGCTGGTCACATGGGTCTCCACCGGAAAGCGATGCCCCTGTTTGTGACAGGGATAGACCTTGGCGGAGGTGTTGCCGGCGTTCTCCATGGCATACAAAAGCGGACATCCTTCGTAGCAGAGCAGTTTGCCGTTTTCGTCTATGTGGTTGAGGATGCCGTCTTTACAGCTATGGCCCAGAACCTCGGCCGCGCTGAAGCCGGTGATTTGTTCGGCGGCGTGGTTCCAATAGAGGATAACGCGTTCGCGGTCAACGATATAGACAGCGTCATAGAGGCTGTCCAGCAAGAGGGCCAGCTCGCTGTTGGGGTCTTGGATGGCCTCGAGGATCTTCATGGGTTCTCCTTATCCGGAGCGTTTATACAGAACCTTTCTGAGGGCCTGGATATGTCTGTCAACTATTTTTTTTATCATGGCTTCGGGAGGATGGATGACGCTGACCCCGGAGGAGTTTATACCACCCACTTCCACCAGCATGGCATCCGTGCCGTGAGTGTGAAAAAAGTAGTTGCGGGCATTGCCCACTCTGGAGCTATTACCTTCTCCCACTTGATAATGGCCTTTCTGATAGTCACGCTTGATCAGGGCCGCGTAGTCTTTGGCAAAGTCCATTAGTTTGACGATCCTGGACTTTTGTTCCTCGTCGGTGACTACCCAGGCCGGCAGATAGATCTTTTCGCTGTAGGCTCCTGAGGCCGAGCTGTGATAGAAGATGGCCAGGTCATACTGATGGGTGTCGGCCAGCTTCATGATGGCCTGGATTTCCGGTTCGGAGGCGGGCCTTTCGCCTTTGTAATAAGGATTTATAGCTGGCACGGGAGGATCGTCGGCCCAGAAAACGGGATAGTTGCGGTTGAGATCGATGCCGTCGGTGCGTAGGTCAAAACGCTTGTTTTTATCTGTATCGCGGTTGTTTTTGCGCTTCCATTGATATTCGCCGCGGCTCACGCTGCGCCAGCCTTCCGGGTTGATGGTGGGCACGATCCAAAACTGAAACTCATCCAGGATCCGCTCCCAGCGGGAGTCCTTTTTCCACTTCGTGACCAGCTCATTGGCAAGCGCCACAGCCAGTTGCACACCCAACACCTCATCGCCGTGGTGCTGACCGATGATCAGGATTCTGCGCGGCGCGCTGGCCATTCCGATCTCGAGAGCGTAGAGGGGAATCTCGTTAGTGCCGGAAAAGCCGATCACTCTCAGCTTGGCCAGACCTGGATTGAGGGCCGCGATCTCTTTGAGCCGGCTGTAAAGCTGCTCTTCTTTCAGATAGGAATCACCCAGCGGAAACACGTTAGTCTTTACGGAGGCGCAAGCCCCTGAACTGAGGAGCGTGATCAGCCCCAGCAGCATAAAGGCCAGCCTGGTGAAGTTCAATCTGGCTATCCCTCCGGTTAGCGCTGCAGCACCAGCCTGGCGCTCAGATTCAGCTCACCGGAGCTGATCCTCAGCAGATAAATCCCGCTGCCAAGCTCTTGTCCCGCTTCGTCTTTTCCGTCCCAGCCCAGTTCATTGACGCCGGGGACTAAATTGAAGGATGTGCTTTTTACCTTGCGGCCTCTGATGTCATAGACGCTCAGGTTGGCAGAGCGGGAGCTCTTGCTCTGGAGGCTGATCCTGGCATTCAGTGAGAAGGGATTGGGCCACACGCCGTTCAGATAAAGCTCTGAAACGGCTGGCAACAAGGGATCGTCCTCATCCACAGGGCCCCAGATGCGGTTTACGAATTCCGGATGGTCCACAAAGGGATTGCGGTTGCCCTGAAAGCTGTAAACACCCTGATTGCGAGTGATTTCCCAGGTGTCGGGGGGGTCCTGGTTGCTCCAGTCCACCAGCACCGGCAGCATATTGATATTTTGCTGGGTGAGGGGATCGTTGTAGCGGGTGTAAAAATAGAGCAAAGCTCTGGCGATGTTGCCCTTGGTCTCATCGGCCGGTTCAAACACGGTGTAGCCGGTGGAGCTGTTGCCTCTGTAGCTCTGCCAGGGAGTATCGTTGTAATAGACGTTGGCAGAGGAGTGATTGGCCACGGTGTAGAGGGGAAAATTGCCCCGGGAGCTGTTGACCACGGAGTTGGAGGGAAAGAGGTGATGCAGGTCGGCCTTTTTGATTGATGTGGAGGGGCTGGAAAACCAGCTCTGGGCGTAGGTGTGCTCGGTGTTGGGGTTGTTGGAGCCGGTGTAGTTGTAGCCCACATAATACACTTCGCCGGTGTAGATGCAGGTCACGTTGCCGTTGGTGTTTTCTAGGTCCTGAAAGAGATAGACCTTGGCCCCGTCGTAGCTGCTGTAGGTGTTGGTGCTGATCAAAGCTCTCAGGCCGGTCAGCAGAGAGTTTCCGGTGAGGGTAAGCACCCCGTTGTAATAGTTTCCCTGGGCTCCCAGCACCAGGACCAGGGTGGCAAGAATGAAGCTGAATATGGTCTTTTTCATGGTTTTATAACTCTGGATATAGTTCTATCTCCACACATTCGATGATGATGTGGAGGATGAGGGTGTGGATTTCCTGCGCCCGGTCTGAGGTTGCGGCCGGCACGATTAATTCAAAATCACAAGCATCTTTGAGCAGGCCGCCGTCCTTGCCCAGGAGGGCAAAGGTAAAGCAGCCGAGGTCCTGAGCCTTTTGCAGGGCCCGGATCACGTTGGGTGAGTTACCACTGGTGGAGATGCCGATCACAAAGTCGTCTGGACGGGCAAAGGCTTCCACCCCGCGGGAGAAAACCTCTTCAAAGCCGTAATCGTTGCCCACACAGGTGAGATGGGAGGGCTCGGAAATGGCAATGCAAGGCAGGGCGGGACGCTCGTTCCGGAAGCGGCCGGTGAATTCCTCGGCAAAATGAGTGGCATCGCACATGGAGCCACCGTTGCCAAAGATGATACACTTGCCGCCTTCTCTGAAACAGCGCGCGATGGCATTGGCCACCCGCTGAATCTCCACAAAGTTGTCTTCATTGGCCATAAACCCGCTCAGGGTCTGATGGGCCAGCTCAAAGGAGCGCTTGATGGTGTTGTACATCAGAGGTTCTCTTTTACCTTCACCTTGGTCTTTAGCTCGGCTTCTTCGATTTCTTCAAACTCCTTGAGGGTGTCGTTGATCAGCCTCACCCGCTCTTTATAGGGGGCGAAGGCACTCTTGAAACCGTTGAGGATCACATATTTGATGGTGGAGTAATCCAGTTTGAGCTCGTTGATGGCCAGCATGTATTCGTCGGTGACGGTGGTGTTGGAAATGGTGCGGTTATCGGTGTTGATGGTCACCCGCAGACCGTAGTCGATATAGAAATCAATGGGATGGCTGCGGATGTCGGGTACCGCTTTGGTGTGGAAATTGCTCTTGATGCAGATTTCCAGGGGGATGCGGTGGTCGTTCACGTAGTTGAGCAGATCGCCATCCTCCACCAGCCTGGTGCCGTGACCGATGCGATGGGTGCCGCAATAGTGCAGGGCCTGATGGATGCTTTCGGGGCCATAGGCTTCCCCGGCGTGAATGGTGATGTTGAGGTTGTTTTTGAGAGCCAGGTCAAAGGCTTCCTTGTGGTCCTTGGCAGGGTGATTGTATTCGCCTCCAGCCAGGTCAAAGCCGATAACTCCCTTGTTTTTGAAGGCGATGGCCAACTCGGCCAGTTTCAAAGAGGTGGTGGGGTCCATATTGCGAATCCCGCAGATGATCACACCCGTCTTGATCCGGAAATCACGTTCGGCGTGTTTGAGCCCGTCGATCACGGCCTGGGAGATCTCGGTGAGCTTCAATCCTCCCAAGGTGTGCAGGATGGGGCTGTAACGCACTTCCATGTAGCGCACGTTTTCGGCCGCGGCGTCTTCTGCCAGTTCATAAGCGGCCCGCCTGAGGCCTTCCTTGGTCTGCAATACCAGGTTTACGATATGAAATCCCCGCAGATAATCATCCAGACTGGTGGTACGTTCTCCGCAGACGATCAGTTTTTCCAGCTCGACCGCGTCCATAGTGGGCAATTTGATATTGTGCTGCCTGGCCAGATCGAGGATAGTGGGGATCCGGACACTGCCGTCCAGATGCACGTGCAGATCGGTCTTGGGCAGCTTGTGAATGAGCTCACGGGTCAGTTTGATCTTCATTTTCTTTCATCCTTTTAATTTCAAGGCAAGATAAGCTGAGGGGGACTTGTTGTCAACTAGAAAGTGAGAGGTCCAGGTCTGGTTAGAGCCTTTGGCTGGTTAGAGCAGTGCCTGCTGGTTAGAGACCTTCGGTCTGGTTAGAGCCGTGCCTGCTGGTTAGAGACCTGCGGTCTGGTTAGAGCCGTGCCTGCTGGTTAGAGACCTGTGGTCTGTTGAGAGCAACATAAAACCTGGGACATCTTAGATAATCAGCGTCATCTGGGTTCCATTAATGATCCACGTAAAACGCCAAATTTCTTATCTGATCTTCAGTCCCGTCCACATGCCTGCCAGCACTGCCAGCACTCCCGTGAGCGTGGAAGCCAGAATGTTCATTGCCGCGGTGCGAATGTGGCCGTCCTGATAGAGCAGCACCGTCTCATAACTGAAAGCGGAAAACGTGGTAAAGGCACCCAGAAATCCCACTACAAAGAACACCCGGATCATGTGCTGGCTGGGATGCTGGCTAAAGAGCATGCTCAGCAGCCCCACCAGAAAGCAGCCGATGATATTGATCAGCAGCGTCTTGTATGGGAAAGGACTGCTGGTCTGATAGCCAGTGATCATGCTGATCCCGTATCTCAACGAGCTTCCCAAGGCTCCACCTGCCATCACTAAGGCTATGTCGCGCGCGGCCAGTTTCCAGGAGATCATCGATTCCTTGACTCCTTAAGCCTCCGCAGGGATTCCGAGCCCTCTTTCCAGATGAAAGCGCCCTTCTGACAAGGCAGTTCTTCACACTCTGCACAGCTGGCATAGCCTTTGGAAAGGGCGCATGACCTGATCTGGCAGACGGCGCAAAAACCCAGGCGCCTTCCATCTGACAGACAGCCTTCGCAAGCCAGATCTTCCGGTCTGACATCCCTGCCGGTCTGTGCTGTGAGCTGCTCCGCAAACAGCTTCAGCGCGTCCATATCATTGTTACGCGTGGCGATAAAGACTTTGCAGTCATCACATTCATGTCCGCAGGGGGCTAACATCGGCTTGTTCCTTCCTTAACCGTGGCGTTATTTACTATCTGCATGCCTGGCAACATCATCCAGCATGAGATCCGCATGGGATGCCAATCTTCCTGAAGCGGTTTCCTGTCAATCCCAAATCAGCCTCCCAGGCTGGAATTATGGGCCTGTCGCAGAATAACAGAAAAAAGACATTGACAGGAATTATGGACTGTGATCTATTGCTGTTTGCCTGGATAGATTGTAACATTATAAATAATAGCCCGTGGAGGTTATCATGAAGAGCTTCATTATTGTGGTTCTGGTATTGATTGCTGTCTGTCCGGCCTTTGCCGAATGGACGATCGTGGCATCCTATCCCATCAGCGGCAAAGCTTCCGGTCTGGCATCCGATGGCACTTATCTTTATTATGGCATCTATGGCACCGATGGTGGCCGGGTATTCCGTTTCGACCCAGTCAGCAGCCAGGAAACGCTGCTTTTCAATAACACCACCATAAACGACAGCTATGGAATGAGCTATAACAGCCAGCATCTCTGGATCACAGACCACACCACATCTCCATCCGCTCCAGCTTTTGCTCTGCAGCTTGATCTCACCGGGACCGTCATTTCCCAGTTCAACCTGCCGGATCATTATATGTCCGGCATCGCCTATGACGGAGGCAATTTCTGGGTAATGACCTACTATCCCGATCCGGGAACGGTATATAAGGTGACTCCTACCGGGACCATCCTGCAGCAATTCACTCCTCCCAACAACCAGCCCTGGGATATCTGCAAACAGGGCGACAACCTCTGGATCGCGGATTACAACGCCAATATGATCAGCAAGGTTTCCCAGACGGGAACGCTGCTGGAAAGCCAGGCTTCCGAGATCCAAAAGCCTGCCGGCATTGCCTGGGACGGCCAATACCTCTGGTATGTAGCCGGAGCCTTGAGTGCTCCCAGCACCCTCTATAAGGTGGACCTGAGCGGGACCGGAACCCCTGAGATCGGCGTCTCTTTTGACGCGCACGACTTTGGAAATGTGGTCCTGAACCAGACTTCCACGGTGGACCTCACTGTTTCCAATCCCGGAACGGGCGATCTGAGCCTGTCCAGTATCACCTTTTCCTCCGCGGCCTATTCCACCACTGCCACCCTGCCAATAACCCTGGCACCAAATGGCAGCACGGTGGTGCCAATCACATTCTCTCCGGACAACTGGGGCGAGTTTCCAGCTGAAATGAGCATCCATTCCAACGACCCGCTCTCTCCTGTTCAGTTAGTCAATCTCTCCGGATACGGAGTGTTTCCCAGCGCTCATATAGAAGTGTCTCCCTCCGCACTGGATTATGGCCCCGCCAGGATAGATGCCGATACTGGCAGGTTTTTCACGCTCAGTAACCAGGGTAACACCAGTCTGCAAATCAACAGCATCAGCTTCTCCAATCCCGCCTTCTTTGTCGATGGCTCCATCCAACTGCCTATTACTCTTGCCGTAAGGGAGGAGTATCCGCTGCGGATCTGGTTCTCTCCTGGCTCGGTCGGAGAGATTAATGCCATGGCCAGTCTGGGAAGCAATGACACCGGCAACCCTCAGCAATCTATCAATCTCACGGGCGCGGGGATGACGGTGGACCTCGCGATGGGTGCTCAGCTCTGGGACTTCCAGACCCTGCCGGGCACCTTTACCAACATCCGGGCCATCAAAGCCATTTCCGATATCTGGGGCAACGGAAAGGACGACCTGGTGATCTGCAGCGAAGACTATTATCTGAGGGCTTTGAACGGCAACTCCAGCGGAACCGCAGACGTTATATGGGAGCAATACATCTATTCCGGACCCGTGAGCTATTACCGGGGCCTGTATGTTACCGGCGACCTCAACAACGACGGCATCCAGGACGTAGTCATTGGTACGGCGGGAGGAGACAGATCGGTGAGGGCCTATTCCGGTAAAACCGGAACACCGCTCTGGATGTTCAGCACCACCATGTATGGAGAGGGCGGAGCTGTCTATCAGGTGGATGCCAGGCGGGATTTCAACAATGACGGGATTCCGGACGTGTTGGCAGCCACGGGTGATGATATCTATGAGGCGGGGCCCAAGCGGATATTCCTGCTCAATGGGGTCACCGGTGCCATGATCTGGGAGAGATATGCCTTTGGGCCGGCCTTTTCCGTGATCAGCGTGGCGGATTTTACGGCTGACGGCATCCCGGATGTAATTGCAGGAGCTTCCAACGAAGCTGAGACCCAAGCCTGGGTGCGGGCCATCAACGGAGCCACGGGAGCGATAGCATGGTCAGCTCAACTGGCGGGCACTTCCGTCTGGGCTTTGGCCCAGATCGACGACCTCAACGGCGACGGCGTCCCGGACCTTATGGCTGGTTCCTTCCAGGGCAGCGGTCATTACTATGCCTACAACGCCGCCACTGGAGGACTCATCTGGTCCGGCTCGACAGGTGCTTCCCTGATCCTGCAGCTGGAAGTGCTGGGAGATGTCAACAATGACGGCTACAACGACATCGCCATTGGCCATGTCACTCCCCACACAGCAGTTATCAGTGGACTCACCGGCCAATACATCTGGAGCCAGAGCACTGCCGACAATGCCTGGTACCTGGCCAACGGTGGAGACCTGACCGGCGACGGCATCAACGATATCTTTGTGGGCACCCTCTATCAAAACAACGCCGCCTACTATGTCAACGGCACGGACGGGACCATCCTCTCCACCCTATGGACCGGCACCCCAGTGGATGCGATCGGAGCTTTACCTGATGTGACTGGAGACAATTCCCGGGAGATGATCATCGGTGGCAGAAACGGCTCGGTCCGTTGCTTCTCCGGAGGTCCCGTAACTCTGCCCAATCCAGGATTTATCTCTGGCAATGTCTCAATCTCAGGAGGTCCCGGTCTCGTCACCAATGTGGTCGTGACGGCAGGTACCGTGAGCGCCAGTCCCAATGCCGGGGGAGATTACACTCTGACTACTGCCCCCGGCACCTATGAAGTAACGGCATCTCTGCCTGGATATTACGCCGCGCCAGTCTCAAATGTGACCGTCACGGCGGGCAGCACCACTCCGGACATAGATTTCACTTTGCAACTGCTGCCTCTTTTGCCACCCGTAGATCTTACCATCAATGCCCAGACCGGTGTAATCAACTGGTTGCCTCCCAGTTCGACACCGCAGTATTTACCAAGCAGCTACAAGATTTTCCTGGATGGGACTTTGGTGGGAAACACTGAGGAGTTGCACTGGACACTCAGTGGCCTGACCCCCAATACCTCCTACCTCGCTGGAGTGAGCTGTCTCTATCCCACCGGAGAATCGGAAGCGGCCACCCTGCAGTTCACTTTCACCGGCTCGGGAGCCGACGATCCCACGCTGCCCCATGTGACCAGGTTGTGGGGCAACTATCCCAACCCCTTTAATCCTGAAACCGTTATCCACTTTTCTCTGGCAGAGCCCGCGATCGTGAGCATCGATATCTTCAACGTCAAAGGCCAGAGGGTGAAGAGATTAGTCCAGGCCGATCTGGACCGGGGTGATTATCACCGAACTTGGGACGGCAGAGACGAATCTCACGACCAGCAGGCCAGCGGACTGTATTTCTACAGATTTACGGCCGGCAGCCATACCGAAACAGGCAAGATGCTGATGATGAAATAGCAAAGTGGGAGTTTCACGCTTAAAACACTGATTGACCACCCCTTGGGTTTCAACCAGCGTCCAGGGGTGAAGATCAATTCATGGGTGTGTCCACCCAGGCGATCTCCTCCAGAGGCAAGCGTTTGGCAGATCCGGCAAAGCTGCTCAGCATGCCGGTATAGAGGCTTTTGTCCTCTTTGGGATAGCCAAAGGGAGACATCGCCACCACTTTCCAGCTTTTGGGCAACTTCAGATATTCCCGCAGTTTCTTTTCGCTAAAAGCGGCCAGCCAGCATGAACCCACCCCATGGGCCAGTGCAGCCATCACCATCTGCTGAAAGGAGATCGCCACATCCACCAGATAATAGTCCTGAGCGTTGATGCGGGTGTTCTTTTTGGTCTCGGCGCAGGCGATCACGAGGCAGGGGGCTTGTTTGATAAAGAAGTTGGATAGCCCGATCAGGCCACAGTGTCTGGCCAGTTCTTTGATGCGCTCCGGATCTGTGAAAACCAGATAGCGCCAGGGCTGCTTGTTTTGGGCGGAAGGGGCCAGGCGGGCCGCTTCCAGCATCTCGTCCAGCACTTCTTTGGGCACCGGATCGGGCAGAAAATCCCTCACGCTGTGCCGGCTGGTGATCAGTTCCATCATATCCATCAAATCTCCATGTCTTCCCTACGGTTCACGTTTCTGAGGATTCCCATATCTTCCACTGGGACATCGATCACGGTGCAGACCTGTTCGCGGATCAATCCCGCCAGGCCCTGATCATGATGATCGGCCTCGAGGTCCAGCCAGGCAGGAACGATCACCGGATGGCCGTTGCGGCCAGCGAGAACAGGTCTGATCAGGGCATCCGGCATGGCGGTCCAGGTATCCA